>ENA-OQDL01000277-OQDL01000277.1-human-gut-metagenome-genome-assembly--contig:-NODE-277-length-35232-cov-4.058767_pt1 | contig 35232 bp, 34 predicted proteins | sample MGYA00242782_ERZ504609 | MGnify/ENA primary metagenome ERZ504609 (study PRJEB26092, sample SAMD00036320) | human gut metagenome | host: Homo sapiens | study: EMG produced TPA metagenomics assembly of... | reverse complement strand
ATGTATATGGTAGGCTATTCCAATCCTTCTTAATTTTCCAGGTGTTTCATGGCAGAATATAATATTTCTCCAAGTCAATATGCAATAATTCGAAAAAAAAACATGGTGGAGCGTCCGAATAAGGGGGCACTCCACACATGATTCATTGTCTTTTGTTCTGTTATTTTTTATACCAATCCTTACAGTCATTTCCCATTGATTTTGCCCATGTAGTAAAACCGGGATATTGGCTGTCAATTCTGTTCCTTTCTGTTACCGGGGTAAACCCTAGCATCGGTATATCGATAGCAAATGGATATGCTCCTTTACGGTCGATATAGTAAGCATCATCATTGCTGCCAATCAATGACTGATTGGCATAAGCTGTAGCTTTGTGTTTGGGCAGATGAACCTCTGTGCGATTCTGTTCTCCTTGTGAATATTTTACGATGATGTATGGATTATAGGACAATAGCTGATTCTTTAGGAAAGAACCGTTGAATTCTCTGGTGACTACATATTTATTGCCTATATTCTGTTTGGCATTGGACATTACGATAATGGACGAAGTCTCTTTTTCCAATATTGCACCTTCCGGCAAAGTGATTTTATCGCCAATTTGTGCTGCATCTATCTGATAGGCAAATGCGTTAACATATGTAGCGCCATCATGTACCGGAGTGAATTCGTCAACGATCTTCGTTACTATATTCTTTTTGTCGAAATAGACTTTGCGTTCGTATTCTACAATTACGTCATTCATGTCATAATCGCCACCATTCCAGCACGGCAAGTAAGCAGCTGTGTTGCATCTTCCGGATTTTCATGCATCCAGGAATGTGCTTTCTGAACAGCCTGGGTGATCTTTTCGCAATCACTGGATTTTCCTGTACAAATGTACGGTTCATAGCAATAACACAGCAGCTGTCTTTTGCAAAATCTTCATCCTGTAAGGAACGGACGCATTTTAACTTGCCCTCTTTCATCATTGCATAGGCAAAGGTATCACTTAAAAGAGCGGCGGAGATCTCGCCACGTTCCATAGCTGCGATACATGCGTCAGAAGAAACCTGAGTCAGGGTTACATCCTTTAAAGGATCGATCCCATCTGCATCTAATAATCAAAGAAGTGATGTTGTAATCAGATGCTCCTATTCCATTTGGTACAGAGATCTGAGTCCCTTTCAGATCTTCAGTGGTGTTATATTCGCTGTCTGCCAGTGCATAAAGAGACTTACAGCCAATATGCGCGCCGCCGACAAAGGTAATATCTACACTGTTGGTGATCGGTACCAGCATGGTAGCAATATGTCCTACTGCCACGGTAGCCTGCTGTGTTCCCAATGCTTCTATATAAGAAGTTCCTTTAAAACCTTCTGCAGTCAGCCCAGCTTCTTCATAATATCCTTTATCATCTGCTACGGTAGGTCCTGAAGTACAGCCATCAGACATATAATATAATACAGGCTTTCCATAAGCTGGCTCTTTCTCCATAGCTGCTTTCTCTTCTTCTGTTGGAGTCAGATCAAAATCCTCCATATCAACAAAACGTCCGGGAATATCTACCGGAGTAAACAGTGCTTCCCATTTGCCTGCCGCAAAAGCTTCTGATGCATTCATATGAACATCTGATACATTTACTTCTACTTCCACGCCATCCTGGCCCATTTCGATCTGTCCATCATTGTTCAGATCTCCTGCCAGCTGTTCCTTTTCGGTTGCTTTTGTTGCCTCTGCCTGTTTTCCCCCACAAGCTGTCATAGACATTCCTACTGAAAGTGCCAGCATTGCTGCAAGTGTTCTTTTCGTTCTCATAATACCTTCTCCTTAATAAATGATGTTATATATTTCTCCCCGCAAAATGAAGCTGGTTCAAAATCATATTTCTGTATCTGATAAATCTCTCCGAAGAGCGGTCTCTTGGAAATTCTTCTTCTATTTTAATATCTGCAATGATCCTTCCCGGATTTGCGTCCATTACAATAACCCTTGTTCCCATATAAATGGCTTCATCTACATCATGTGTCACCATCAACGCCAGCTGCCTGTGTTCTCTCCACATAGAAAGGATCTCGTCCTGCATATTCATGCGTGTAAATGCATCAAGAGCCCCCAGCGGTTCATCTAACAATAAGATCTCCGGCTGACTGATCAGTGTCCGGACCAGTGCCACTCTCTGAGCCATTCCTCCTGAAAGTTGTCCCGGATAATCGTCCCGGAAACCTTCCAGTCCGATCACATGAAGCATATGCTCCACTTTTTCTTTTCCATTTGCATCGTTTAACCTTCCCTGCATTTTTAAAGGAAAAGCAATGTTCTTCTCCACTGTAAGCCATGGAAATAAGGTAGGTTTCTGAAAAACCATTCCTCTCTCAGGGGATGGACCTGTGATCTCTTTTTCATTTACTGTTACTTTTCCTAATGTAGGCTGGATCAGACCGGCCACCAACCGCAGGATCGTGGATTTTCCACAACCTGAAGGTCCCACCAGACTGATGAACTCCCCACTTCTCATTTCAAGATCAATACAGTCAAGAGCATGGGTGACTTCATCATTTTCTACCTTTGCAAAGCTTTTGGAAATATTTTCCAGTTTTAATAATATTTTGTTGTTCTCATCCATAATTCTTCACTGCTCCGTTCTGCCACCTGAGCACATGGCATTTCACGCGGTCTAATATTTTTGTTACAACTGTAAAAATAAAGCAGATCACAAACAGAGCCGCAAACATTTTGTCATAACTTGCCCAGGATTTGCTCCAGTTCATATACCATCCAAGTCCTGATTTTACGCCGAGCATCTCTGCGATCATAATAGCTGTACAGGAACTGCTCATAGCCTGGGTACAATCCCTGTAAAATAGAAGGCATGGCGTGAGGCAACGCAACCTGAAAAAACAAGCTGTTGCTCACTGGCACCTAAGGTACGGGCTGCTTCAAAATAATCTCTGTCTACATTTGCGATCCCTGTCATAGACGCAACGGTTACCGCAAACCAGGAGCCAAGGGCAATGATAAATACCGCTCCTCCAAATAAAGAAGATGCTATGACCATCATGATCGGGATCCAGGTAGACGTAGGGATCGGACCTAAAAATTTGATCACCGGATCTACCCAGTAACGGGCTTTTTCTGAATAGCCGCAGGTAATACCTGTTACCAGTCCCAGGCTCACACCTGCAAAATATCCCAAAAATAAAAGTCCCAGCGTATGGATGGTACAATCCAGTATCATGGCCCGGTCTGTCCATGCTGCGTTTAATATAAAGTTCATACACGGTACAAAAGGCTGGGTAAGAACTCCTGTTTTCAGGGTCAGATAATCATAACCTGCAAACAATAAAAACAGCGCTGACCATAAGGGCGCACGGTAACGAAATTTCTCATACAACCGCTTATCTCCCTTACAATGCAAAATAGCGGCAGCTATGCCGTATCCATTATAAAGAACCATCATCAGGATCAAAAATCCCAGGTATGTATACGGATTTCGGTTCATACTATTGTCCGGTATCAGCATATACTCCAAAATTGCTGTCACTGCGCAAATTTCCGGAAGGACCAATATTAATTTCTCGATCAGCCGTTCCTTTCCCGTCTTTTCTTTTGTCTCCAATTCATGCAGTTCTTGACGGGTCAAGCTGACCTTCTTTTGCAGATCTATATTTATACTCTCCCCCATAGTTTCCCCCTGTAAATAATCTTCGCATCTCTTGCTGTGTGTTATTATTTTATCGAGCGGAAGGGAATTTGTCCAATCGCTTTCCTTCAAAAATTTTACTCATTTATTGATATCATCTATAAATCCTTTAAAACCGCAGAAATAAGAACTGCAAACGATACTATATCTATGCTACCAAAAATTTTTAGATTGTTAAAAATTATTGCAAACATTTTGTATTTTTTATAGTGCATTTTTTACAATTCTATGTTATACTTATTAATGACATTTATTATCATTAAACAAAATATGTGTTCACAGGATTTCAGGCATGGTTTTGCAGCAATATCTGTAATGACAGATGCCTGATCAGATGAACATACAATAAAAATTCAGGAGGATTCATATGAGCAGATTGGAGTTGTTCACCCCAAGTAAAGACCAGCTGATGGTTGAGAGTCTTTACAAAAATCTGGAGCAGCGTATCGTGGCAAGCCCTCCAGGTATCTGCCCTGTTGACATAACAAGGGCCTTTATTGAAATGTGCCATGCACAGACCTGTGGAAAATGTGTTCCCTGCCGTGTAGGTCTTCACCAGTTAAAGCACATGATCACCAATGTATTAAATGGTGATGCTGACTACGAGATACTGGACCTGATCGAGGAAACTTCCCTTTCCATTATGCAGACCGCAGACTGTGCCATCGGCTCTGAAGCTGCAAAAATGGTATGGCGTATGGTACATACCTGCCGTGATGATTTTGAGGCACATATCCGCAACAAACGATGCAGCTGCGCTATTTCCCAGCCGGTTCCCTGCGTAGCCCTCTGTCCGGCCCATGTGGACATTCCAGGTTATATTGCCCTGGTAAGAGAAGGCCGCTATGCAGACGCCATCCAGCTGATCCGCAAGGACAACCCATTCCCTTCTACCTGCGGTTTCATCTGCGAACATCCATGTGAGGCACGCTGCCGCCGTAATATGGTAGATACCTCTGTAAATATCCGTGGATTAAAGCGTGCTGCTGCTGACCTTGCAGGAAAAGTAGCACCTCCGCCATGTGGTCCTTCCACAGGCAAGAAGATCGCTGTTGTAGGCGGCGGACCTTCCGGTCTCTCTTCTGCTTATTATCTGCAGTTAATGGGCCATCAGGTCACTGTTTATGAGATGCTGCCAAAACTGGGCGGTATGCTGCGCTACGGTATTCCAAACTACCGTCTGCCAAAAGACCGTCTGGAAGAAGATACAGATGCGATCCTGGAAACCGGTATCCAGGTACATTACAATGTAAAGATCGGTGAAGATATTAAACTGGACGAACTGAGAAAAGTATATGATGCAGTGCTTATTACAGTAGGTGCTTCTACAGATAAGAAACTGGGACTTCCTAATGAAGATGCAGAAGGCATCACCTCTGCTGTTGGTTTCCTTAGAAATGTAAGTCTCGGGGACTGCCCGGATCTTACCGGACAGGAAGTCGCTGTTATTGGTGGCGGAAACGTATCCATGGACGCTGTCCGCACTGCCATCCGTCTGGGTGCAAAGAAAGTCAGCATCGTATACCGCCGTCGTGTAGCTGATATGACAGCTCTCCCGGCTGAGATCGAGGCAGCTGTAGCTGAAGGTGTGGAACTGCTTACTTTAGTTGCTCCTGCCGGTATTGAAGTAGATGAAAATGGACATGTATCCGGTGTCCGTGTTACCCCGCAGATGATCAGCACCATCAAAGACGGCCGCGCAAGCGTAATTGCCAGCGGTGAACCGGAGTATGTGATCCCATGTCAGACCATGATCGTTGCTATCGGACAGAATATCGAGACAAAGCACTATGAAGAGTCTGGCATTCCTGTATCCCGCGGAAAGATCGTTACTCTTCCAAACGGCGGATTTGCAGATATTCCTGGTGTATTTGCAGGTGGTGACTGTGCTTCCGGTCCTGCTACTGTTATCAAGGCTGTAGCTGCTGCCAAGGTAACTGCTGCTAATATTGATGAATATTTAGGCTATCATCACGAAATCACCTGTAATGTAGAGATCCCGCTGCCAAATAACGCTGACCACACACCTTGCGGTCGTGTAGAGCTGTCTGAACGGGAAGCAAGTGAACGAAAACATGATTTTGAAGGTGTTGAAAACTGCATGAACAAAAAAGAAATTGCGCAGGAATCCGGACGCTGCCTCCGCTGCGATCATTTCGGCTTTGGAATCTTCAAAGGAGGGCGTGAGAAATTATGGTAAATTTAACGATCGACAGACTGCCTGTATCTGTAAAAGAAGGAACTACCCTGATGGAAGCTGCCGAATCTATCGGCATCCATATCCCACACTTATGCTACTGGAAAGGTTTAAACGAGATCGCTGCCTGCCGCGTATGTGTTGTTGAACTGGAAGGACGTGACCACCTGATCACCGCCTGCAACACAAAGGTAGAAGAAGGTATGGTCATTTACACCAACAGTCCAAAAGTGCGCTTAGATCGCCGTCTTACCGTTCAGCTGATCTTATCCCAGCATGACTGCCGGTGCGCTACCTGCGTAAGAAGCGGTAACTGTTCTCTTCAGAAGATCGCAACAGATCTGAATGTCCAGGACGGTCTTTTTGAGGAACGTCTGGAAAAACAGCCATGGGATAAAACTTTCCCACTGATCCGTCAGTCTGAAAAATGTATTAAATGTATGCGCTGCGTTCAGGTCTGTGACAAGATCCAGAGCTTGAATATCTGGGATCTGGAAGGTACCGGTTCCCGTTCTACCATTAATGTAACCGGAAACCGCACGATCAATGAAGCGGACTGTTCTCTCTGCGGCCAGTGTATCACCCACTGTCCAGTTGGCGCCCTTCATGAGCGTGACGATACGGAAAAACTGTGGAGAGCTTTAGCGGATCCTAACAAGACCGTCGTTGTACAGGTTGCTCCTGCTGTCCGTGCTGCATGGGGTGAAGACCTTGGATTTACAAGGAAAGAAGCTACTATTGGAAAGATCTTTGACGCTTTAAAGAAAATGGGCGCTGATTATGTATTTGACTCCTGCTTTACTGCTGACCTTACCATTATGGAAGAGGCAAATGAGCTGTTAGTGCGCCTTGGCAAGGGAGAACTAAAGGACCGTCCTATGTTCACCTCCTGCTGTCCTGGCTGGGTACGCTTTGTAAAGAGCGAGTTCCCACAGTTTGTAAAGCAGTTATCTACTGCCAAGTCTCCGATGCAGATGTTTGGCGCTGTAATGAAGAGCTATTTTGCAGAGCAGATCGGCAAAAAGCCGGAAGATATCTTCTCCGTTGCCATTATGCCTTGTCTGGCTAAAAAGGGCGAAGCAAATATGGAGCTGTTCTACAAGGAATATGCAGGCCATGATACAGACTGCGTCATCACTACCCGCGAGCTGATCCGTATGATCAAAGGTTCCAGCATCATTACTGACCGTCTCACTGATATTGAACCGGACCGTATCTTCCACGACGCTTCCGGTGCCGGTGTGATCTTTGGAGCTACAGGCGGTGTTATGGAAGCAGCTCTTCGTACTGCTTACTATGCCATCATGGGTGAAAACTGCGCACCTGATGCCTTTAAAAATGTACGTGCTTCCTCTCAGGAGACCGGCGTTACAGAAGCAGAATTTGAATTAAATGGACAGATCCTGCGTATTGCTGCTGTCAGCGGCCTTGGAAATACCAGAAATCTGTTAAAAGCCATTGAACGTGGTGAAAAGCATTACGAATTTGTAGAAGTCATGGCATGCCCGGGCGGCTGCGTTGGCGGAGGCGGACAGCCTCAGCATGACGGTATGGAAATGGCCTTTGAGCGTGGAAAGAACCTGTATTTCCTGGATGAGAATGCTGATATCCGCCGTTCCCATGAAAATCCGGATGTAAAGGCTCTTTATGACAACTACTTTGAACAGCCATTAAGCCATAAGTCCCATATGCTGCTGCATACTGACCATAACAAGTGGCAGATGCCGCCAAGTCCTCAGAGAAACCCGCAATGGATATGTTATTAATCCCAATGCGAAATTTACAGGGATAAGATGTGAGATCTGACCCCCTTTTGGGGGATTTGCGAAAATCATAAAAACAAAAAATCTTCCGGTGTTGGAATTTTTCCGATACCGGAAGATTTTTTATATTCATTTTTTCGTACATTGATAAATCCTGCGATCACGTATAGTACAAAATCTGATCACTGCAATACTGCACACATAAGGGAACTGGGTCTTTATATGGTCTATGATATCGCAGCCCGTAGTGGAACAGGTCATAATGGTGGTATCGGAGATAGGTGATGCGTGGTCACCGAAGATACTTCCACCAAACATAGCTCCTGCTACTAACGGAATGCTGTTGCCCATGGAATATGCCATAGGAAGTGCAATAACTGCCATAATAGCCATAGTTCCCATAGAAGTTCCTGTTGCAAAGGAGATCAGGACTGCGATCAGGAAGGTCAAGGCAGGAAGAAGAGCCGGGCTTAAGAACTGCTGGAAAATACTGGAAAGATAAGTACCTGTATCCAGAGACTTAACTACATTACCCATGGTAAATCCAAACAGAAGAACAAAGGTAATAGGAAGCATGCCGCTCATGCCCTTGAAGATCTCGTCAATTACCTGGCTGACGGTAAATACTTTTTCTGCTACGCAAAGAACAGATGCTACTAATAAGGCTATGATAACTGCCCAGATCAGAGCCTTCATACCAGAACCGTTCATCAGGTTTCCATTACCAGTAATGATCAGTGCTGCAAACATAACTGCGATCAGAGTACCTACCGGAAGAAGCAGGTTGATGGCTCTTGGAGTGAAACCAGATACTGCTTTAGAAGTATCGGAGTCCGCCTTTTTGTGGATCGGATCATCCAGTTCGCCGGTTGTTGCTGCTCTGGCTTCTGCCTTCGCCATTGGTCCAAAGTCTTTCTGTGTTAATGCCAGTACCAGAACCAGAAGGATCGCCAGGATACAGTAGAAGTTCATAAACAGGGACTGGAACAGAACGGATACAGACTGATCTTCCGGTACACCACCGGTTACCAGATAACCTGCCATAGCTGCCAGCCAGCCGCTGAATGGGAATAATACACACCATGGTGTGGAAGTGGTATGTACGATAAAAGCTGCTTTCTCATGAGGTACTTTTAAAGCGTCATTTACAGGTCTTGCAACAGAACCTGTTACCATACAGCTTAAGGTCCCGGAAGTAAATACCACCAGACCTAACAGCCAGGTGAAAAGGTTCGCTCCTCTTTTAGACTTGATGAGCCCCTGTTTCTTTACAACAACATTTACGAAGCCCTCAATACCGCCGGACTTCTCTGCCAGATGGATCACTGCTGCTGTGATCAGTACAGAGCCGATGATCAGGGTGTTGCTCTCTGTCATAGGTATCCAGGATGCGTAAATACCTGCATTTAAGCCTGTAATACTGCAAAATGGTTCAATACCAAGTTTCCTGTAAGGATACCGATCAAAAGTGAGATAAATACGTTTTTCGTTGTCAGTGCCAGCGCAATGGTAAGGACTTGGCTGGCACAAGTGACCATTACACCAAATTCCATACTGTTTTCCCCTTTCACTTTTCCTTTTGTATTATGTACTTTTGTATTTTCAGTCGCCTTTTCAGACGTTTCTGACCATATTTTTAAAAATCTTATGACACTTTCTATCATACTTTTTATGACAGCTTTCTCAGTGCAGTTCCCAGATCTCCCTTTACGATCTTGCAGTCTTTTGCTGCCACTTCACCACCGATCAGCACATAGTCAATACCTGTTGGTGGGATCATAGGATCGTCAAAGTTTGCTCCGTCCTGGATCTTTTCCATATCAAAGATAACTACATCTGCGTCAGCGCCTACATTTAAGCGGCCCTTGTTAGAAAGTCCCAGACGTTTTGCAGGAGCTGCTGTCATTTTTTCAATTCCGTCATACAGAGAAATGTCCCCTTTTCTTACAAACTCTGAAAGGAATCTTGGGAAAGTACCGGCTGCTCTTGGATGGCCGTGGCCATTGTCGATGAGGCCGTCGCTTCCTACCATAACGCCAGGATCTGCAAATGCCATTCGGATGTCATTTTCATCCATTACATAGCATACCGTCAGGCACTCCGGGAAGTCACGGCGCATTTCCGCAAAGGTCTCCGGTGTACATCTCTGTCCTTTATACTTTCCTTCTGTCAGCTGGCATGCACTGTAATCACAGTGATAACGCTCCAGCCAGCCATCATCATAGGTAGTTGCGCCAATTCTGGTGGAAAATGCAAAGTATGGATAGCAGTCGCAGGCAACATCAATACCGTTCATGCGGTAACCATCTACCTGGCGCAGCAGCTGTTTCATCTGTCCGAAACCGGCCATGCTGCCGATATGGGATACCTGCACCGGAATGTTGTATAATTTTCCTGCCTCTGCCACTTCTGCTACTGCTCCAAACACTCTGTCCTCGTCATCTCTTACATGAGCGGAGATCATTCTGTGTTCCTTTTCACAGCAGGAAGCAGTATCTAAGAATTCGTCACGGCCTGTTCCCGGAACATAGCGAAGTCCGTAGGAAATTCCCACACAGCCTGCTTCAAGGGCTTTTTCAAGGCCTTTTTTCATATGTTCCTGCTGCTCTTTTGTAACAGGTGCATATTTATCCAGGGCGCCTGCTGCCTCTCTGAAATACTGATGGCCTGCAAAAAGCATTACATTCACTGGTGCGCCGTCTTTTTCTACCATATCCAGATATTTCACCGGATCATACACATTGATACCGCAGTTTCCGCCTACTGCTGTGGTAACGCCCATACGCAGCATGGCATCAAAGATACAGAATTCAATTTTTCCGTCTTTTACCGGGTCCTCATGCATATGAATGTCGATAAAACCAGGAGCCACTACTTTTCCTGTGGCATCAATAACCCTGTCAGCCTCAGGTTCTTCTTCTGTTACAGCCACTACCTTTCCGTCTTCCAGTATCAGGTTTAAATAAGCCTGTACCTGGTTGGCCGAATCGATGAGAAGGCCGTTTTTGATCAGTGTTTTCACGACCTTATCCCTCCTTTTATCTACTCACAAATCCCGCACTTACGTGCTCTATTGCCTGCTTACGCAGGCGATTTAGTATAACTTACCTAAAATCTCATGCTCTGCAAACAGGGCAGTTGCTCCGCCGGTGTGCCAGAATACTACATTGCTTCCCTGAGGAACTCTTCCGCTTCTTACATAGTCGATAAGACCGGCCAATGCCTTTCCTGTGTATACAGGATCCACAAACAGGCCTTCTGTGCGTGCTAACAGGCGGATGGCTTCGCTGGCTGCCTCGTTTGGCTGCTCATAGCCTGGTGCATAGTAGCCGGTATCCATATGAAGGTCTTCTTCTATGTTTACATGAGCCGGGCTCTTTATCAGTGCCAGCACATCATTTGCCAGTTTTTCTACTTTGCGTAAATACTTCTCATCCTTAGGGCTTACAGTAATGGAGATGATCTTTGTATCGCTTTCTGCCATCTTTCTTCCTGCTGCCAGACCGGCCATGGTGCCGCCTGTTCCTGTTGCGTGGAAGATGTAATCTACATTCAGGTTCATGGCCTTTACCTGTTTTTCAAACTCTACATAACCATTTGCAAAACCAACAGAACCTACAACACTTGCTCCGCCCATTGGGATATCATAGCATGGATGGCCGGACTCATTTAATTCCTTTGCTCTTGCAGCGCCCATTTCAAAGGAACGTGCTTCTGCGTCATCCTCTGTTTCTCCCGGAAGGATGTCTACAATATGAAGCTCTACATCCAGGATCTTGTCTAACAGCAGATTTGCCCTTACATCCGCATCATCCGGCTCTACTACTGCAGTCAGATAAAGGATAGGTTTGATCCCGCATCTGCGGCAGGCTGCTGCTGTCTCCATAGCATGGTTGGACTGGGTAGCGCCGTAGGTAATGGCATACTCACAGCCTTTTGCCTTTGCTTCTCCTAAAAGGTATTCCAGTTTGCGGACCTTATTTCCTCCAAACAGGTTCATTCCCGTAAAATCATCTCTCTTGATAAACAGGTTGACGCCTAATTCTTCAGAAAGACGGTCCAGACGGTAAAATGGGGTCGGGAAAAATCCCAGCTGTTCCTTAGGCAGAGCCTGTAAAAGTTTTTCTGCCTGTTCCAGTATCTGTGACATGATTACTCTCCTCTCCGCATTTACCCTCAAACTCAATAGGTAAATGTTTATTTTTCTACAACTATAGCACTTTTGTGTATATTTGTACATAAAAAATGCAGCCACGGCGCAGATTTCTTACGATTTCTGTGTCATGTCTGCATATATTGTTCTTTTTCTTTCCAAGACAGCCTATCACCCACTGACGCAGGTGAAGAACACCTGTGTGAAGAGCATAAACTGCCATTCCCGTCGGTACAGGAACCAGACCATCACATTACTCCCCATCATCCAGCAGATACGGTGTCATCTGATATACATAGAAGTTCAGCCAGTTTGTATACAATGTATTGGAAGTATTTCTCCATGTAAGCTCCGGTACAGAGAACGGATCATTATCTACATAATAATTGACCGGAAGTGAGGGGTTCAGTCCCTTATTCAGATCTCTGTGATATTCGTTATTTAAAGTCATGCGGTCATATTCCGGGTGGCCCTGGACGAAGATCTGCTTTCCGTCACGGCTCATTACAAGAAATACTCCTGCCTCTTCGGACTCTGCCAGAATGACCAGCTCCGGATGCTTCTCAATATCTTCCCTGCGCACTTCTGTGTAACGGGAATGAGGTGCCAGGAACGTATCATTAAAACTTCGCACTAACGGTACTTTCCGGTCTAATACCCTGTGATTATAAATACCGGACAGTTTTTCCGTCCTCTTATATTTCGGGATACCATAGTGGTAATATAAGCCCGCCTGGGCGCCCCAGCAGATATGGATGGTAGATGTTACATGGGTCTTGGTCCACTCCATGATACCGGAAAGCTCTTCCCAGTAGTTTACCTCTTCAAATTCCATATTTTCAACCGGTGCACCGGTAATGATCATTCCATCGAATTTTTTCTTCTTAATGCTGTCAAAGGAAACATAAAACTTGTTTAAATGACTGGCAGATGTGTTTTTGGACACATGGGTAGACAGCATTAAAAAGGTACAGTCCACCTGCAGCGGTGTATTGGACAGCGCACGAAGCAGCTGTGTTTCTGTATCTTCTTTTAAAGGCATCAGGTTTAAGATCAGGATCTCCAGCGGTCGGATATCCTGGCTCATAGCCCTGTCTTCATCCATAATAAATATATTTTCTGATTCCAGGATCGCCCTTGCAGGCAGGTCCCTCTGTACTTTGATCGGCATATCAGCCTTCCCCCTTTTCCTTCTCCTGAAGCAAATTCAGGAAATCTTCTTCCGAAAGGATCGGAATTCCCAGTTCTTTCGCCTTTTTGTTCTTGGAAGAACTGGACTGTGTATCATTGTTGATCAGATAAGTGGTCTTTGAGGTAACAGAACCCGTTGCCTTTCCACCCTTACTCTCGATCAGTGCCTGTAATTCTTTTCTGTTTGCAAAATGCTCTACAGAACCGGTAATAACAAAGGTCATTCCTGCAAAGGCAGTACCATTTTCCTCAGTCTGCTCTTTTTCAATATGCAGCTCCTGTAATAAATGATCTAATACCTCATTGTTCTTTTCAGAAGCAAAATAGTCTACCCAGGCCTGAGCCAGCACACCGCCAATACCATCTACAGCTGTCAGCTCTTCCACGTTGCAATGACGCATCTGATCCAGGTCATAATTAAAATGACGGCAGAGCATTTTGGCATTTGCAAGACCGATCCCGGCGATCCCCAGTCCATAAATCAATCTCGGAAGTGTGGTATGGGAGGCCGTTTCAATAGAACTGATCAGGTTATCATAGGATTTCTGACCAAAGCCTTCCATTTCTGTGATCACTTCTTTATGGCCGGATAAATGGAAAATATCCGCATATTCATGGATAAAACCGGCACCAATGAATTTCTCCAGTGTTGCCTCGGAAAGACCATCAATATTTAAAGCATCACGGCTTACAAACAAGGTAAAGCTTTTGATCTTCTTTGCCTGACATTCTGGATTGGTGCAATATAAACTCTTTACATCATTGGTCTGGCGGATCTCCGTAGCACCGCCGCACACCGGACAGATCTTAGGGATATCCCTTACGCCGCTGCGGGTCAGGTTATCTGCGATCTGTGGGATGATCATATTTGCCTTGTATACAGTGATCTTATCTCCCACGCCTAACTTAAGGCCTTCCATAATACTGATATTATGGACACTGGCGCGGCTGACGGTCGTTCCCTCTAACTCAACCGGCTCAAATACAGCTACCGGGTTGATCAGACCGGTTCTTGAAGGACTCCATTCAATATAAGATAATGTAGTCTCCCGGATCTCATCCTGCCATTTAAAGGCAATGGCATTTCTTGGGAACTTGGCTGTACGTCCTAAAGAATCACCATAGGCAATATCATCGTATAACAGAACCAAACCGTCTGAAGGGATATCATTGTGCTCGATCTGCTCTGCAAACCAGGCTACTTTATCCGGCAGATCAGCTGCCGTTACCTCTTCATGGTGTACTACTTCAAAGCCCTGATTTTTCAGCCATAAAAACTGTTCTTTTCTGGAATTTTTAAAATCAACGCCTTCTGCCTTAACAAGGGCAAAGGCCTCAAAATGAACGCTGCGCTCTGCGGTGATCTTGCTGTTTAACTGGCGCACAGAACCGCTGCAAAGATTTCGCGGATTTTTATATTTGGCATCTGCATCTCCGATTTCTTCATTGATGCGCTCAAAATCCGTATAGGTAATGACCGCTTCCCCTCGGATAATCAGCTGTCCCTTATAGGCAATAGTCAGAGGGATATTGGAAAATGCCCTTGCATTTGGAGTGATAACTTCCCCGATCTCCCCATTTCCTCTGGTAACAGCCTTTGCAAGTGTTCCATTTTCATAAGTAAGGACTACAGTCAGACCATCCATTTTCCAGGACAAAAGGCCTTTCTGGCTTCCTAACCACTGCTGTAAGTCCTCTACACTTTTTGTCTTGTCAAGAGACAGCATTGGCTCTTCGTGAGTCTCTTTTGGAAGCTCGCTAAGGACCTGATAACCAACCTGCTGGGTAGGGCTTCCTGACAGGATGATCCCTGTTTTTGCCTCCAGGGCAGACAGCTCATCATACAGCTTATCATATTCAAAGTTGCTCATGATCTCCCGGCTCTCCTGATAATAGGCTTTTTGCAGCCTGACGGAGCTGGGGGATCAGTTCTTTCATTCTCTGGATCTCTGTTTCCATTTATTCACCTGATCTTCTTTTCTAGGGTGGAAAGCCACATATCGTTTTCCTCTTCTGTCTGCCTCAGACAGACTTGTGGAACCTTCCAACAGTTTTATAAGTCGTTTGTATTCTTCCCCGGTGACCTTACGATATTCTCCTGTTTTCAAACCGCCTAACTGGATATTCATAATGCGCACCCTGCGAAGAAGATGTACCCGGTATCCGCAGGCCTGGCACATTCGCCGGATCTGCCGGTTTAAGCCCTGGGTCAGGATAATCGAAAAACGACGTTCTCCCTGTTTGCGGACTTTACAGGGCAGAGTTTTCCGCTCTAATTCCTCTAACCATACGCCTTCTGACATTTGTTTGATAAATTCATCGGTCAGAACCTTGTCCACGGTTACGATATATTCCTTTTCATGGGCATTGGTACTGCGCATGATCTTATTTACCAGATCCCCCTGGTTCGTCATAAGGATCAGTCCCTCAGACTCTTTATCCAAACGGCCAATCGGGTAAATACGCTCCGGATAAGAAAGCATTTCCACAATATTTTCTGCCCGGTCTTTGTCAGAAGTGGTGCAGACGATCCCTCTTGGTTTATTTACCGCAAGCAGAACAGGGCGGGGAGGTTTTACTTCTCCCCGCCCGCCGTCTGTATCTCCTACCGGCTTTCCGTCGCATATTACTTTCTGTCCATCTTCTACACGCTGCCCCATCTGGGCAACTTTTCCATCAATTAAAACTTTGCCCTCTTGGATCAGCCGGTCTGCCTCCCGCCTGGAACACACTCCCATGCGGCTGAGCCATTTATTCAGACGTTCTTCCATTTAACTTCCTACGCTTTCTTTACAGGCTGTGGATCATCAGCTATGAACATGGCATCTCCGAAAGAGAAAAATCTGTATTTTTCCCTGATTGCCTCATTATACGCTGCTAAAATGTTCTCTCTTCCTGCTAATGCGCTTACTAACATTACCAGTGTAGACTCCGGTAAATGGAAGTTTGTGATCAGCGCATCCAGGATCTTAAACTTATATCCAGGGTAAATGAAGATATCGGTCCAGCCTGTTTTTGCCTGTAAAATGCCGTCTTCTGTGGAAGCAGACTCTACTGTACGGCAACTGGTGGTTCCTACACAGATCACACGGCCTCCTGCTGCTTTTGTATCATTTACCTTTTTTGCCTCTGCCTCTTCTACTACATAAAATTCAGAGTGCATATGGTGGTCTAAAACATTTTCCACCTTTACAGGGCGGAAAGTGCCAAGACCTACATGTAAGGTAACGTGGGCGATCTTTACTCCCATATCTTCGATCTGCTTTAACAGTTCTTTTGTAAAATGAAGTCCTGCTGTAGGCGCTGCTGCAGAACCTTCATGGACTGCATAAACAGTCTGATAACGGTTCTTGTCTTTTAACTGGTGTGTAATGTATGGAGGCAGAGGCATCTGACCTAAACGGTCTAAGATCTCCTCAAAGATACCTTCATAAGAGAACTGGATCAGTCTGTTTCCATCATCTACAGTCTCAATAACCGTTCCTGTAAGGATACCGTCACCAAAGTCAATAACCGTTCCCGGCTTTGCCTTTTTACCAGGTTTTACCAGAGTCTCCCAGATATCATTTTCACGGCGTTTTAATAAAAGGACCTCGATCTTGGCTCCGGTGTCCTTTTTTACACCAAATAATCTTGCAGGAATAACCTTGGTATCATTGATCACAAGGCAGTCTCCTGGTCTTAAATACTCTACAATATCCTTAAAGATCCTGTGCTGGGTCTTTCCTGTTTTCTTGTCCAGAACTAAAAGTCTGGAAGAAGAACGGTCCTCCAAAGGATCCTGTGCGATCAGTTCCTGTGGCAGGTCAAAATAAAAATCTTTTACATCCATTTTCTATTACTTCCTTAATTTATAAATTAATTGTTCACATGTAATCTACGCAAATATGTCTATGATCTGTATGCTCTTACTGGATCGCAACAGCTGCGTCAGAAGACTCTCCTGCAGACTCCGGCGCTTCTGTCTGTGCTTCCTGGCTTTCTTCTGCTGAAGTCTCGCCTGCAGCGCTGCTTTCATCTGCATTGCCTTCACCTGCATCAGAAGAAGCATCTGCTCCATCACCGATCATAACCTGGCTGTCTGCGCCTTCTTCTGAACTGCTTACTACTGCACCATTGCTTAAATCCTTGTAAATACCGGCTAACAGACTGTCAGACTCAACGGCCTGTTTTAAACGCTCATTAACCTGTGTAGATAAAAGGCGCACATCCTCTGTCTGGTTCTGGTTGGCAACGTAATCTGCCTCATCTCCTACTACATTTTCGCGGATGATATAATCGCCGTTATCATTTTTCACTACATAACACCACATAAGGCCCGGTGCCAGCGTATCTACCCTGCGGAACTTTACATCATAGGTTACATATACTACATAAGAGTCATCTGTCATTCCCGCCTTTGTATAGCAGGTAATATCCTGATAATCTTCAATGTAAACTGCTTCATCTTTTAACTGCTGTTTTCTTTCTTCTAAACGGTCATCTTCCTCTTTACCGAATACTTTGTAAAGCAGCTGAACATCCTGGTCTACTTTTGCCTGGAAATAGGTACTGATCAGCTCATTGACCTGTGGATAAGCATCCTTCTGAAGTTCATATGCGGAAAAATCCTGATGATATTCATTATTGTCCGGCTCTACAGATCCATCATCCGTGCCGGTCTCTGTATCATTTTCAATGGAAATATCAGAAGCATTTGTGACTTCTGCAGATGTACTGCTTCCCTGCGCCTTATCACCGGCCGGTTTTCTGTCCATAACTAAAATGACCACAAGTAATACCAGTACAATGGCTGCAGGTATCGCTAACATTCTGGCATACTTTGTTTTATCATCAAAAGCCTTTCCTGACTTTCTCCTTCCTCTGTTACTGTGTCTCATGTTCTATCATTCCTCCATTATTTGCCACTACTCCGCTCTATTCTAACAAAAAGCAGGCTAAAATGCAATACAGCGAAAATCGGCGGATACGTCAAAAAAACTCCCGTATCCTAAGGAATAAGCCCTTTTTTACCGAATACGGAAGTTTTTAAGATTACAGGTCAATTTTATTAACTTAACTTTAAGTCTCCTTCTTTGACCCAGCCGATCTTCTTTAAGAACATATTGATGATCGGGCAGATCACTGCAGGAAGGATAATGGATACAAGAAGCAGTCCAGCCCAGTCACCTGTTGTAATAGCTGCCTTGGTTCCCTCAGAAACGTCTTTGACCCAGCCTGTATACACGCCGATCTGACCAACCAGACCACAGGTACCCATACCGGAAGAAACAGCAGCTCCGTTCATTTCCATATGGAAGAGACAGGTTGCGATCGGTCCTGTAATAGCGGAAGTAAGGATCGGTGCGATCCAGATCTTAGGATTTTTTACAATATTTCCCATCTGGAGCATGGATGTACCAATTCCCTGGGATACCAGACCGCCCCATTTATTCTCCGGGAAAGACATAACTGCAAAACCTACCATCTGGGCACAGCAGCCTGCTACTGCTGCTCCGCCAGCCAGTCCTGTAAGACCTAAAGCTGCGCAGATGGCTGCGGAAGAAATCGGAAGTGTCAGGGCAATACCTACAAATACAGATACTAAAATACCCATTAAGAATGGCTGAAGCTCTGTTGCCCACATGATCACATTTCCCACCTTCATGGCTGCTTTTCCAAGAGCCGGTGCAAGAAGTGCAGATAATGCGATACCTACGCCAATGGTAACAAGAGGTGTAACAAGGATATCCACTTTTGTCTCTTTGGAAACAGCCTTACCTGCTTCTGATGCCAGAACTGCTACAAACAGAACTGCCAGAGGACCACCTGCGCCGCCAAGTGCATTGGATGCAAAACCTACGGTGATCAGGGAAAATAATACAAGGGGCGGGCAGTGAAGGGCATAGCCAATCGCTACCGCCATAGCCGGGCCACTCATGGCAGATGCAAGGCCGCCTACTGTATAGGCTGTATCATTGACTGTTGCTACTGTCATAGTCAGAAACGGAATATGAAGCTGACTTCCCAGTGTATTGATAATGGTTCCGATCAAAAGGGAACAGAACAGTCCCTGCGCCATTGCACCAAGAGCATCAATGCCATACCGTTTTACACTGATCTCAATGTCTTTCCGGTGCAGAAAATCTTTTAACTTTTCCATAATGCCTCCATAACATAATCTGTTTTCTTTTCATCATTTAACGTCCCCGCAATTTTAACTCTGTTTTTCTGTCTTGTCAATTACTTTTGTCATATGACAAGACAGTTGACTTTACAAAAACAGTTCAAAGCAGTCTGCACACTTTTACACATACCAAAAAGCCAGGAGTTAAACTCCTGGCTCTCTGGTGTAATGCGAATAGGATTTCATTGTTTGTCTGCCGGAAAGCCTTTCCCGAACAGCTTGTATAGATTTTAGCATACTTTTCATATAAATGCAACTCATATTTAACAAAACAAGGCCTTATAGGGAATTTTTGTAACTTTTATGTAAAATTTCACCCTGCAAACATGACTCCATCCAGTACGCTTTCAAGTTCCTCCCCATTTATTTTCTGGGGCCAGTCACTGTTATACATAGATACCTTTCCGTACTGATCCCCATCATAACGAAAGATCACGTAACTTTCATTATCTGTCATGTAAAAATACAGTTTTGTTCCCACAGGGATCACTTCTGTTTTTCCATTTTCTCTTCCAGAGGCATCTGTCTTTTTTGACAGTCAGTGCCTTTTTTACTGTAACCACTATTTCTGCCGGGCCTACCACATAAGGATCTCTGCTTTCTAAAAGTCCAGAGCTTCCTACATGATAATGTCTGCTGCCGGAATAGGTACTGAATGCGTTCATAGTCTTTTCAAGGTAAAGAGCACCTGGATCATTGTATGCAGCCACATCCTCGCTGTTGGTAAAAAGACTGTTCTCATTATAATTATACTCATATCGTATCAGTGCCGGAGTTCCCTCTACATATCCCAGATCATGGATCTGCCCATTTGTGATCTCATATACATTATCCGTAGTCCAGTCATTTTCTGCATGGGTCAGAACATGGAGAAAATGTCTGTCTCCTGATCTCACATAATATGCGTCCAGATTGAAATAGTACATATCGTTGAAATCCTGGCTTGCGACTTCTTCCTCTTTATTTTGGATCTGGATACGAAGGGCATTGTTTGCAAACCCATCTGCTCCGTAGGGATAAACACTTACATCAACAAATGTACCGTCATTATAAATATCAGCACTGTAATCTGCATAAGCTGCGATCTTTACAGCATAATCTGCAGGTGCCGCCTGGTATTCTTCTTTTACCAGGTCCGGATACTTTTCAAAAGGAAGACTGATACTGATAAGACCTAAAGCCCAGGAACCAATCGTATAAGGATTATAATAAATATTCAGACGGTCTGTCCCCAGACTCCAGGCAACAGCACCATTGTCCTGTGGTGTATTGATACATTCAAAAAATACATCTGCATCTTCCTCAGGAGTACTGTTCTCTACCAGACCTTCTTCGCTGGCATACTTGTCTTTTAGTTCGTGTACGATCCCGGATTTCACCTTATCTTCATCTGTGATCACATCATAAAAACCCAGCTTTTTCCCGGTTTTTGTATCAAAAGTAAGACCTGTATAGGAATTGTATCCATGGGCTCCGCCGTAATAGTCATAATAAAACAGCTCGTAGCTTACCACATTTTCATCTGCGCGAAGGATATCGGGTGTATACACAGCTGACAGCTGCATATTACTATCCTCCTGTACATATTCAACCATCTCCTCTGCCGATGTTTTCAGGTTTTCCAGATCTTCTTCTGCACTCTTTTTTAATGTGTCATACTCCAAAGCCAGCGCCTGATTCAGCTTCGGATAAGCAGCCGCTTCCTCATCGCTTAACACAAGTCCCCCTGTTTTCAGACTGTAACTTACCTGAACGCTGCCATCTGCACTGTCTGCATATCCATTTGCACTGTCTGTATGGATATAGGGATGTAACATCTGTGGCATACCGTCATTCGTTTTTTTTGACTCTGCATTTTCTTCCGTCTCTGGTCCGCTTTCTGACTCTTCTGCACCACTTTCACTTTCATTTACACTTTCTTTTGTTGCTGCATCCGCTTCCTGGCTTTCCTTTGACGTTGTCTCTGCTGGTTCTCCCTTTAAAATTTTCTGACATCCAGTTCCTGTAAACGCCATGATAACAGCAAGTCCTGCTGCCATAATTCTTTTCTTTTTCATCTTTCTCCTCTAAATTGTAATAAATTTTGAATGAACTTCTTTTTCAAATTGATACTTGAAGTTTTAGTGAAAATATAGTATTATACAAGAGATGCGTTTGTAGCTCAGTGGATAGAGCAGTGGCCTCCGGAGCCGCGTGCGGAGGTTCGATTCCTCTCAGACGCATTTTTTTATTACCCTTTTTCGGTCTTTCCCTTGACAAATCCTCCCCCATCCCTTATTCTGATTACATATATTTCAATATATCTTCTATTATCTGTCAATCTGTAATCTCATCATAATTTCATTCATTTTATTTTTTATAATTCTTATTTCTATTATTTTACTCCTTATTTTATATCCCGGCTACTTTATTTTTACAAATGATTTTGCTATGGATCTGCCTGGGCAGTTTTCATAAATATTATTTTTAGGAGGTATATCTTTTGGTATACGACACATTTCTCAACACAGTAAAAGAACAGATGGAACAGGCTTTAGGAGACGGATATTCCCTTACCTTGCGGAAAGTCCAGAAAAATAATGGTCTTATCCTGGACGGTCTGTGCATTGCAAAAGGTAACGGCACCATTGCTCCTTCCATTTATCTGAACTCCTGTTATGAACAGTATTTAAACGGAACTTCAATGGAGGAGATCATCCAGAAGCTGCTCACAGCCTACTACGAAAGCAGCTGGCCTCCCATTCTTAACAAGCTGGTCCTGTCTGACTATGACTCTCTCCGTTCCCACATTGCTTTCCGTCTGATCAACGCTTCTTCCAATCAATCCCTTTTAAAAACAATGCCTCATATTCCCTGGATGGATCTTGCCATTGTCTTTTATCTGTACATACAGGAAAATGAAAACGGCATCATGACCGCAGCTATTTCTGATCACCATATGAAAACCTGGGGTGTTACAGTCCATGATCTCTACCACGACTCTCTTTTAAACACTCCCAGGCTTTTTCCTCCTGTTATATCCAGCATGGCCTGTATCCTGGAGTCCCTTGATCCCAAACACCTGCAACATCAGCCAGCTTTCCCGGAAACTCCTTTTTATGTTCTCACCAACCAGAATGGGATCAATGGCGCTGCCTGCATCCTTTACAAAGATGTTATAAAAAATTTTGCTGAAGGGATGGACCGGGATATCCTGATCCTTCCCTCCAGCATTCATGAAGTTCTTCTGCTTCCTGATGATGACCCGCTATCTTATGATGAGCTGGGGCATCTGGTGACTCATATCAACCAGACAGAAGTAGTTGCCGAAGACCGTCTTTCCAATCAGGTCTATCTCTATTCCCGTAAAGAAGACAGGATCACCACTGTTTCTTTTGGTCCTTCTGCTGTCTGCTGATTCTTACTGTACCCAGGCACCGGAGCCATCTACATATCGTCCGTCAGGTGTCCAGGTATTTGCATACATAACACCATTGGAACCCATATAGTACCATCTGCCGCCTACTGCCTGCCAGCCGGTAGTCATCTCACCACTGCCATTCAGATAATACCACTGGCCGCCTAACTGCTGCCAGCCAGTCTTCATTGCACCCGTTGGATCCAGATAGTACCATTTACCGCCTACTGCCTGCCAGCCGGTCTGCATTTCACCGCTTCCGTTCATATAATACCACTGGCCTCCTACAAGCTGCCAGCCGGTAGTCATTACACCATCACCATTTAAGTAATACCACTGTCTGTCTACTCTTACCCAGCCAGTCTGACGATAACCGGATGTATTAAAGTAGTACCATGCTCCATTGATCTGCTTCCAGCCATTGGATGGATAACCGCCGCTTGAATAGGAATACCACCAGCCAACATTATCCTGGACCCATCTGCCGGTTCCATTGTAAACGCCTGCCTCATCTTCATCTACATAATAGGAAGAAGAGTCATCAGACCACTCGCCTGCCTTATCATTATAACTTGCAATGGCTCTTACACGGAATGTATAATCTCCTTCCTTATTAAAATAGCCATTGAAATTGAAGGTCGTTCCTGTGGTGTTTACAGTGGTCACTGTCTTCTCATCTCTTAAAAGTTTTACATCATAGCTTTTTGCACCGTCAATGGAGTCCCATTCTGCAATACCGTCATTCCATTCCAGGTTGGAAGTTCCTTCCAGTTTTCCACCTATGCGTTTTAACTGGGCTGTCACTTCAATGTAGTCGCCGCTGTCGTAGATCTTTGCTTTCTTAAATTCTGCATTACAGCCGGACAGTTTAAAATGGCTTTTACTGGTATACGAGAAGCGATAACCGTCCTTTGCGTAAAGTTCCACTTTTACTTCCGGTATGTCACCTACTGTCCAGGTATCCTGGTCATCTGCATTGGTATACTCAGCGGACTCTACATAATAGCTGGATGTATCACCGCTTACATGGATCGAACCAATAGAGTCTCCGCTGGCAGGTGCCGTGTCATAGGAAAAAGTCAGTTTCACAGTGTCAATTTTAGTATCTGCTGCAAATGCAGGCATCACGGACATAAAGGTCATTGCTGCAGCTAACGCGATACACCAGGCTTTTTTCATCTTCATATTCCATCCTCCTTCTTATCTATTCATTAGATAAATTATAACGTTTTTAACTTACTTTTATTATAATAAAGAGCATGGATCTATGCAATTTCAGAAACCTTAAAAAGAACTTACGATTTTTGCAAAAATTTTACATGGTTACAAAATTATACACTCATTTTATCTATAAAGTGTATCTGTAAGACGCAGTTCATCGATCATGTCTGTAAACCAGCGGATCTGTGTCGTAAATTTTTCTCTCAGCCGGTCTGCATCTATACTGCCTTTGCCTGCTTCAAAAAAGTCGCAGTCACTTTCCACCGCAATATGAAGTTTTCCTTCTTTTAAAAAGCTCATGTACAGTTTTCCGCCGCTTATCTCCGCTGCTGAAAGGATATATTCTATCATATGGGGTGTTAAAATGTGAAAAACTTTCTCCCCATCATCAGAACGGACCGTAAAATGTTTATCAAAAACCTCATTGCCCGTTTTAATGGTATCTGTACGGATAAGACGCTGGAAACCAGTCCTTGGAAACAGACTGACCTGTGCTGACAGCTCCCTGCCAAGGTCACAGATCAGCCACTGCCCCTTAAAAACCTCCCGTTTTTTATTTTCCCAGACCTGCATTTCTTCATTATATATATTTTCGTCCTGACAAAGGATTATATCACTGAATTCCATATTCAAGTCTTTATAAACCGCTTTTATGTGATCATTTCCCTCTGCACAGTTATAGTCCAGAGGGATCATCACACCGGAACCCTGGATCTGGGTGATCCCTATCTTTCCGAAAGGCTCATAGATCACATCTTCCAATACCTCCTGAAGGGCTTCTTTTACCAGATTTTCACCTATCTGCTTTTTTAGGACTGTATCCTTTTTATCTTTTACAGAACCAAGTACACAGGCAAGGATGATCAACAGAATGGCCAAAAGGATCTGGCCTGTTACCACGCATATAAATGCCAATACTGCCACGATTTTTCCTATGAGCCTGCATACAGCAGCCGTTGTCTTATTTCCTTTCAGTTCCCGGTTAAGCTCTTCCTCTGTTATTTTCTGCTGATCCATTTTGCACCTCCCTGCTGATCCTTTTTTCTTTTACTGTACCGTGCCGCCCATTAACTGGATCAGTGCAAGGTTTTCGTCACTGGTACCGCTGTAGTTTACAAATCCCAACAGTTCTGCACAGTATTTTCTGGTTTCAAAATCAGGAGAAATACCGCTGAGCATAAATGCGTCAATAACAGAATGGCCTTCATATCCCTCTAAGAAATCACTGAGATCAATGTCATCCGACTCCACATCTACGCTGTCTTCTGCTGTAAGATAGCTTGTAAGGATATCTAATGTGCTGTCTACATCTTCTGCTGCCGACTCATAAAGATAATAGGTGGTATCATCTTCCGTCAGCTCAAAGCAGTAGCTGTCACCTTCTTCTGACAGATCCCAGCCTAATTCATAGGATACGCCAGTTTCATCATCGATCAGGTTCAAATGGTCATAATCAAGACTCCATATGCCGGAAATAGACTGTGTCTGGATCTGGCCGTTATCATTGTAGAGAAGGTCAAAATATGCCTGATCATCTTCAAAATAGAAGATCATAGCTGTTTCATCACCGGAACCGATCCAGTAAGTTCCCTGAGCTACATATTCGATCACGCTGGCTGTCGTCATCATCTGGTCCAACGTAGTTTCCAGGTTGCTTCCGTCTCCTTCGCTGGATAAGACAATATCATCTAACTGGATATATTCTCCGTTTTCTGTGTTGTACCAGTCAAAAGCAAATGTAGTTGGATCATCGGAATAGTCTTCATTGAGATACAGATAAAAGGTATCGGTATCTGCTTTCCAGTAACCATCCAGATCTGTCACCTCTCCATCTGTATCTAAAATTGCCAGATAGGCATCTTTCTCATCAAAGGCCGCCACCATGATCTCCTGGGTGCTGGAAATTCCCGCCCAGGTAGTTCCTGCCAGGATATCGGCCATTTCTGAGTCATTAACACCAGTAAGTTTCTCTGCTGTTGTTTCCGTTTCCGTTGTTTCTGCCACTGTTGTTTCTACTGCTTCTTTTTTATCAGCTACTACTTTTTTGGAAGAACCACCTCCGCAGCCAACAAGAGAAATACACATTGCTGCTGCAACTGCTACTGCCATTTCTTTTTTCATACGACTCATCCTCTTTCTCATTTTTTCTCCTTCATTTCCATTTCATTAAACCGCCTTAAACGTTCTCTGGCTGCTTCTAACTGCGCCTCTATATCTGTGGACGGCTCCTGTTTTTTCTCTTTTGCTGCCGGTTTCATGGTCTTATGCTCCGCTGCTTTTCCTGATATTTGGGGATGTTTTCCTGCAAGCGTTCCCAGCACACTTCCTGCAGCTGCGCCGATCACAGCTCCCGCAGCTGCGGCTCCAGCTGTTCCTATATATGAGCCAAAATCTGGATCCGAACCATTTTCTGTTCCCAATGCATCTGGAACTGGCTCCGTGGAAACAGGCTGGTCTGAAGACCCAATACTTTCTGTGGAAGCTGTAACAGGCGGTCCGGCTGTTGTCTCTGACCTATTGGAAGAAGGCACACCTGCGGCTGTATTTCTTGCACGTTCACTTACCTGAGAGACTGTTGTACTGGTGCCTCTTTCTGTGTATACAGCGGGACGGACCCCTGCGTCTGCCGCCGCACCTGCCATCGCCCCGGCTCCTCCCGCAACTACCGTTACAACCACCGGATTTCCATAAAAATCCCTGTGGTGGGCGCGGAACTGATTGCTTCTTGTCACTGCTTTTTTCTGAGCTGTCCTGTATTTCGTCCCGGACTGCTCTAAAGCTTTTATCATTACAAGAAGAGTTCCCTGCCTTGTTTCCAGAGAAACAGCTAACTTTGTAAGAGAAGTGCGCACGCCCTCAAGCATGGCATCTGTCCCCAGGGAAGCATTTACTTTTTTGATCTGCTCCAAAGCACCATCCAGGCTTTTTATTGCTTTTTCATACTCCTTTTTCTGCTGCTCCAGGGCATCCACCTTAACTTTTACGAAAGCCATGGGCGCCTCCTATTTCAGGTTGATCTTCAGTTTACCTGCAGAACTGGAGATCTTCTTCTCATTGGCACTGTATACATCTGCAGCTTCCGACAGGGTTAATGCATAAGTATTTACCACATTCAATACCTCTTCACATTTCCCGATAATGGCATCAAAACGGCTGTAAAACTCCGCAGAACCGCTGCCGGTCCAGGTGGATCTTAAATTTTTTACTGCAGTCTTACTTTCTGAAAGATAGCTGTACATGTTTTTGTAGCCTGTTTTAATGTTGTTGGAATAGTTTTTTAACTGTTTGGGATCCACTTTAATATTTGCGTCTGCCATTTACGCTCACCTCCCTATTTACCCAGATATTTATGTACCAGATCCATGGCCTTGTTATCTGCCTGGGTGTAACTGTTGGAAAATTCTCCGAGAGCTGCTCCCATCTGCTGTAAGATCTGGGTCAGCTGGGCCAGATTTGCTTTGTCTGCCTGATATCGTTTTAAATACGAAGCACTTGCTTCCCCGCTCCATACAGAAGATACTTTTTGGATGTTTTCATCTAACTTATTCATCTCACTTTTCATTTTTGCTGCCAGATTGGTGAGATTAACTCCTGTGGATTTAAGTTTTGCCGCATTTACCTGCTGTGTTGCCATAATACACTCCCTCCTATCTCCTGCTTACCACTGCCTTTGCCTGCGCTTCTGCTTTTTCCATGGAAGAACATGCGTCCCGCAGGACTGCCGCGATCTCCCTTAAAGAAGCTGCACCAGACGCCAGGTCTGTATTCTGTTCCTGCATAAATTTCACAAAGATCTCTGCTGCTTTTCCTGACCAGGATGCAGCTACTGCTTCATTGGCGGCTGTGATCACTTTCACAGTCTGGTTCTGGATCTGATCGGCCGCCTCTTCCAACAACTTTGCCTGTTTTTTCACACTCTGAGAGTCAAAATGAATGGCTGCCATTTATCTCATCCCTCCAAACTTAAGCCTGCCTGCATTTCTGCTTACAGTTTTTTCTGTATCCTCGTATACACCAGCCAGTTCCTTAAGGACTCTTTCATAATTTCCCAGCATTGTGATGATCGCACCGGAACTTTTCCTTAACTGACCGGCCACTGCGTAAATATCATCTGCGCTCTCCCCTGCATAAGAGTCCTGCAGTTTGCGAAAGATCGCATAGGTCGCATCTGTATTCGCTGCAATGGATTTTTTGATAGAAGTGATTTCCTGCACTGCCCGCAAAAGTTCCTCTGTATTGATCCGACTGGTTCCATCTCCTGCCATATGCCACCTCCCTGTAAAGTCTGGTACAGCATCAGCTCTTTGCCGCTGCACGGATCTGGCTGCTGATCTCCTCTTCTGTCTGCTCTAATTCATCGGCGATCCCCAGGAGTCCTTCTGCCACTTCTGTGTACTGCTCTGCCATTTCCAAAAGAGCCGCCCGGTCCTTCTGGTAATTTTGCAAAAAACGGTCTTTTACTTCACTGCTCCAGGTGCTGCTTAAACCTTCGATCACAGATGTAAAACGCTTTAACTCTTTTCTTACATCCCCTGCAGAAGTTTCTACTTTTCTGGCAGTGGTCCGCAGCACTTCCGGATCCATTTCCATTTTATTTTCTGCCATGCTCTCCTCCTGTTCCTGTTGATGTACTCCCGAACTCTTTACCGCATCTGTTTTTGCAGTTGAGCTTCCATGAATACATTCTTTGCAACCACTGAACGTTTTTATACCATGACCACCCGGCTGCCGTTTTTGATCCCTACTTCCCGGAAGGTTTCGTTATCCTGGATCAGACCTTCTAACTCCAAAGATCCGAAAACAATATTATCCAGTCCTGCAAACAGGTCGTGCCCCTCTAACTCTGCGATCTGCTTTTTGATCTGCTCCTTGGCAGTTCCTATTTTCATCCGGTCGTCTAACACAAATTCATAGGTTTTGGCATTTCCCGGTATCTCGATCTCCAAATGGATCTTACTCATGTTCTCCCTCCTTTACAAAAGGTGTCATAAAGAGGACTGCTCTTCCTTCCTGCCCCGTAAATGCGGCTCCAGCCGGATAAGTCCTGCTCCTCTCAGAAGGTGTGATCTCATAATCAAAAATACCCTGCTCATCAAAAGCTCCCCCAAGGTGGATTCCCTGCTTCCAGTCTCCAAACTGACGAATCGCCCTGTAACCGGCCAGTTCTTCATACTCTCTTGGAGACAGTGCCATAAAGAAATGCAGTCTGTGATTCATTCCTTTTTCAAATACAGTTTCAAGGACTTCACTTACATCAAAGTCTTCACTGTAAACTGCTTCCATAAATTCCGATGCGCTGTTGATCAGAAGGACCATGCGCTTATAGTTCTTTAAAGCCTCTTTTACCGAAGTTTTCGCCTGTCTCGCTTCATACACAAGTTCATTGCGCTCTCCTAACTGGGGCAAAAGTTCATTTTCCATAAAATGATAAAGTTCTTCTTTATCTGTCATGTAGCCATCCAGATCATTGTTTCTGGAAAATTCTTCCAATTCTCTTAAACACCCGTCAAAGACATAAACTTCTGCGCCCTTTTTCTTCATAAGCAGGGCCGTATATTTTAGAAAATTGGTCTTTCCTTTTTTTCCTGCACCACAGACGGTAAAACAAAGGGTCTTATCTAAATCTGTGGAAATAAGGGATCCATCCTCTGCTCCCATTACAAAGTTCTCTTCTGCCAGCCCTTTAAGATGGATCATCTCCAAAAATGTATCTGCATTGATCTCATCTAACTGCACTCCCAGTTTTCTCGCTCCCTGGGTACCTTCTTCTGTTAAAGCCTTTAATTTTTCCCGGATCGCCAGCATCATGCTTTCTCCCTGGGAAGCTTTTACAGGAAGAGCTGCCTGGAATTCCAAAGGAACGCCTTCTTTTATAAGACCTCTGCCTGTAGTCCGGTCATCCGGAAGGATCTCGGAGCGCATCCCGATCACACTGTCATACTCAAACCGGTCTGCTAACTGAAGTCCAATACCCTTTGTGATATTCTGTAAAATACGGCTTCGGATATCACCGGAATTGTTGCAGGTAAGGATCAGGTAAATACCATAGCTGGCACCTTCTCTGGAAAGCTGGATCAAAGTACTCTCATACTGCTCATAGCTGTCTGAAAAGGCGGGATAATTGTCAATGACTAAAAAGATCGCCGGCACATCGCTGTAACTTTCACGATAGTCTCTGTAAGAGCCCATTCCCTTTTTGTGAAAATGACTTCTTTCGACTGTCTAATTCTTCCTCTGCAAAACCCATCATCTGCTGGATCTTCTCATCATCCCCCTCCATACAGATACAGCCTGTATGGGGAAGTCCTGCAAAGGCAGTCATGGTACGGCTGGAAAAATCTGCTATATAAAAGTTCACCTGTTTTGCCGTATAATGAAGGGCCGCACCGTAAAAAATGGTCTGTACCAGAGATGTCTTTCCTGAACCAGCTGAACCGCAGATCAGTAAATGACCATCTCTTATAAAATCAAGATAAACCGGAAACTGCCTCTGGTTCTGCGGATCATCTGCCAGACCAATAGGAAGTTTCATCTGTTTTTCATCCCAGGTAAGCTTCATATCCTCCAGATAAAGAAGTTTTGGAAGCGGCGGCAGCCAGATCTGTCTGAGAGGTTTAATATGATTTTCCTCCGCCAGCTTTGCCGCATACTGGACCATAGCGTCTAACTGGGTGAATTTCTTCACATTATCCCCTTTTTTCTTCTTTTTCTTCTTCACTGCCTCCGGCTTTCCTGTCAGCCCTATGATCATGGCTTTTGCCTTGCTGTCATCACTAAATGGAATTTCCGGCGTGTAAGGTGCTCCGGACCAGCCGGACTGGAATTCATCAAAGATCTCATCATTTCCAACCTGTTAAAAAGCCATCCGTCCGGTTCCGGTGATGTAAGCTGCATCCGTGCGCTTTAACATTTCATTGGAGTCCTGTTTGTCTGCCACACGAAGACAGATACGAAATCTTGTATTGCTCCATATCTCATCATCTACTACGCCGCTTGGCTTCTGGGTTGCAAGGATCAGATTAATACCTAAAGAACGACCTACACGGGCTGCGGAAACCAGCGCCCGGACGAATTCCGGCTGTTCATTTTTTAAGCTCCGCAAACTCATCGGCAATGATCAGAAGGTGAGGCATTGGTTCTTCTGCTTCCCCATTTCTGTAAAGTTCAATATAGGCGTCAATGTGCTTGATCTTATATTCATTGAAAATGCGCTGTCTCCGCTTGATCTCTGCGTTAATAGAAAGGAGCGCCCTGGTAGTCTGGTTTCCTCCCAGGTTAGTGATCACACCAGCCAGATGAGGAAGCCCGATAAAGCTTTGGGCCATGCCGCCGCCCTTTGTAATCAATAAGGATAAAATGCCACCTCATGAGGATGATAATTTAACACAAGACTTAAAATATAGGTCTGCAGTGTTTCTGACTTTCCGCTTCCTGTAGTACCAGCCACCAGACCGTGGGGACCATGGTATTTTTCATGGATATCCAGATAAACCGGCTGTTCCCCTGCCTTCTGACCGATGAGGGAACGCATACTTTCATATGTGCGGTTTTCCAGCCACTTATGGTACATATCCAGATCTTCCACCCTGGAAGTCTTATACATATCTAAGAAGGTAAGCATATCCGGGATCGCTGCATTGGATGCATTTTCCCGTACTTTAAAGTTGGAAAGCTGCCTGGAAAATACATCCATTTCGGCCAGGCTGACACGGTCAAAGGCTACTCCTTCCCGTTCTTCAAATTTAGATAACGTATTGTAACAACCACTGTAATCCTTTTCCCACTGTACAATGGTATTGCAATGGGACGGAAGCTTATCAATGGCATCTGCACTGAAGATCACACTAACCCCTGCATTCTTCGGCGGATCTAAAAGATACTTGGAAACAGGTTCCCCTTCGATCATGGAAATATCACTGATAAAGACTACATAATGAGGAAGGACTTTTTCCTCTTCTTCCTTGTTTTTCCTGTTTTCCTCTGCTTCTAACCGTTCTCTGATCACATCAGACAGGTAATACATCACATCGCCCATGGCTTTGGAGTCGCAGACAATCATGCGAAGCTTTCCGTCCGGTGTATAAGTGTGGGGAAGCCAGCGGGTATATTCCATTTTTTCAAGGTCTCTGCCTGGAAATACATAGCACATGCGTACATCCGTATATGGGTGGAGGGCAGCAATCTGCAAGGCTAAAATGCGCATCAGCTGATCCCGTTTTTCCTCATCCCCGCTTACTACACCTAAGAGGCGGTGATCATAAAGGGAAACTGCCACCGAAACCTGGCGAAGTATATCAAATTTCTCCTTCAGTTCTTCTATATGGTCATTTAAAGGATCATGTTCACTGCCCAGATCTTCTTTTGCATCCTCAATCTCATTAGGAGAAGGCATATCACCTGCTCCTAAACGGAGAGAAAGAAAATCTTCATGGGTACTGCTTTTTTCCCAGAGCCTGCGGGTATTGGAAGTGGTAAATTCCAGAAGTTCCCCAGAAGAAGGGTATTGCTCTGCCAGTACGAGACGGTTATACTCCGTTTTATTTTTCAATTTTTCTTCTACACGGACCATGTACTCTAAATATTTGCTGACCCGGCTTTCTTCTGACTCTTTTTCCTCTTTTTTGTTGTAAGCAGAATTAACTACCGCCCATATAGCCCCGATCCCGGCTGCACCTAAGGACATGCAGATACTTCCTGCACCAAAGCCATCGCTGGTCATGGCTGCTGCTAAAGCGATGGGGATGACCATGGTAAAGAAGGTCCTATGGTAAAGATCAAAGGCTGTCGCTTCTGCTGCTGATTTTTTAGGGCATTTTTCAATGGAAATGGTTTCCCGGTCCAAATTTAAAAGCTTTCGTGGAGTGCGCAGGAAATATACATCTTCCACCTCTGTCTCTTCTGATGGTTCATCTTCAAAATGTGGGATCTCTACTGCTTTCAACTCCCGGATCCTGCACTGGTTATTGGGATTATTGATGGCCAGAAGATTATTCAGATATACGATCTTAAGACCTACTACGTAAATAATATCACCGTAATGCAGCTTTGTTTTCTCCCTTACCAGCCTGCCGTTTAAGAATGTGCCATTTACGCTGTTTTTATCGGTTATGTAAGCAGCTCCTGACTCAAAAGTGATCTCTGCATGGCTTCCTGTTACAAAGCGGTTTTTGTATACAATATTACAAAGATCATCACTGCCGATCTCCAGTTTGAAGATGCTGCCCTCTTTCAGCATATATTTTTCAAAATTTACATGTTCTCTCTGGACCTGATCGATCTTAACAGAAAAGTACAGGTCTGTTTTGGTCACCATTCCCTCGATCACGGTACCATCTTTTAGATCCGCACTTTCCACCGGATCTCCCTTTAAGATCAGGGAATACTGTGGGGATCTTCGCAGTTTCCATTGTCCGTCCCAGACTTCTGCATTTAATACCAGTTCTTCTTTTAAACCGCTTACATAGGGACGTATGGCAATGGGGAAATTGCGGTTATCTACATTGGGGAAATAGTTTTCCGAAAAGCCATTTTCAAAGAAAACGGTCATAAGTAATGCCATAGATCTCCCTCCTTTAATAGGTGTTGTCAAGGATACTTGCTGTTACCTCTTCCAGCGGCTCCTCATAAGAAGTTTTCATGGTCCCGTAAACAGCAACCAGATATTCTCCTTCTAAGGGAAGCATCATTATGGAAGTGGATGCCATGACACCTTCCTCCTGGTCTGTGATACTGCTGATATCAAAGGAGATATATTCACTGCAGTAAACCGACCGTCCGGATCCCGCAGTCATCTTATATACCTGCTTGTCATTCATACCGAAAACATATTCTTCCATTACATGTATAAGATCAGTAGGATCTGTGCTTTCTGTCATGTAATTCATATCTTCCTGTGTACTTCCTAACACATAAACAAAGGAAAAATCCCCGTTTTCTACACTGCCATATTTTAAGTAGACACCGCCATCGTCGTATGCTTCTTCAAAACTTTCCGGGTAAAATACATCGTAGCTTAACACCTGTTTTGCTGCCATACGATCGCAGTCTGTACCAAATACACCACCCTTTTTGCCGCCTGAAAAACAGTACCAGACAGATAACAAGTACAGCTATCACAGCTACACCGCCGATAGCTAACGGTAGTACGGGAAGCTTCTTTCCCGGCTGTATGTCTGCTTTATCTCTTCCTGGACGTGCTGGTTTTTCTTTTACTCCGTTTCTGGTCTCTGCTTTCGCAGCCTCTTTTGCCTGGGCTTTTTCCTGTGCTGCCCGCTCTCTTGCCCGTTTCTCCTCTTCCCGCTTTTCCTGGACCCGGCGCTCTTCTTCCCGCCTTACCTCTTCCTGCTTTCTTTTAGCTTCTTCTGCCATTTCCTGAGCTCTTTTAGCCCTGGCTTCTGCTTCTTCTGCCTCTTGCTTTACCCGTCTGGCCTCTTCTTCTGCCTGGCGCCTGTCTTCTTCCTGTTTTTCTTTCTGCCGTCTGGCCTCTTCTTCTAACCGCCGGATCTCTGCTTCCATTTCTGCCTTTTTCCGGCTCATTTCTTCCCTTCGTTCCTGCTCTGCCTGTTCTTCCTGCTGTTTTTTTCTTTTAGTAGCAAATAAAGCATCCGCTTCGTTCCGATCCGCCATACTCCTTCTCCTCTCTCTTTTCTCCCGATCATGTGTGACACGTTAAAAAATTAATTACTGCCAGTTCAAATGTTCCCGTTCTGCCATGGAAAGGATCTCATCATGGCTCAGTTCCACATCGCCGAACCGGACAAATATCCCATTTGTTACGGCACTGTTCCAGACCTTTGGATCTGTAAGGGTGCGGAACCGTATTTTATCTACATAAGGCTTCATATCCAAAAGCAACCGGCTTCCTGATATAAAGTCGATCTGCAGGATATAAGGTTCTAAGGGCTTAACAGCCAAAATATACTTTCTCTCCACATGAGTCCTCCTTCCAAGTTGAATAAAGATCAGCATCTACGTGCGTGCACGCAATCTGACCAGCCACTCCACAACACTTTCATACTAAAAAAGATCTACCGTATCTTTACTGTACGATAGATCCTTCTGAAAAAATATTAACTAAAGGTTAGTTATTGGTATAAAACTGTTCTAAAAGCTGTTTCCGCTTGGTTCGGGTATCCCCTGTGATCTCTAATTTAGAATAGATCTGGTTAATATATTGCTTTACCGTTCCCTCTGAAAGATAAAGCCTTGCTGCGATCTCCTTATTGCTCATGTGGGCTGCCATTAATTCTGTCAGTTTCAACTCCTGTTCTGTAAGACATTTAAACTGCTCCGGATAAGACTTTTTCTTTTCCCATTTTTTTTAACAATTTCTTCATATGCTTTTCCAAGCGAAAGGATTTTTGCAAGAAATTCCTGTCTATTCCGGGAATTTCCCTTCAAATGAGGGATGAAAGATAGATAAAATTTTCCACAAAATGGCATGACCATATGATCTTTGGAAGCTC
>ENA-OQDL01000276-OQDL01000276.1-human-gut-metagenome-genome-assembly--contig:-NODE-276-length-35262-cov-7.188131_pt1 | contig 35262 bp, 34 predicted proteins | sample MGYA00242782_ERZ504609 | MGnify/ENA primary metagenome ERZ504609 (study PRJEB26092, sample SAMD00036320) | human gut metagenome | host: Homo sapiens | study: EMG produced TPA metagenomics assembly of... | reverse complement strand
GTTGATTACTGTGGTTCGTTTTCCAGAGAATGCTTGTATACTTTGGGGGAAGACGATTATGGAAATACAATAAATAAATTACCGGAAAATAGCCGATATATTAAAAGTGAAGATATATTGTATGAGATTAAGAAGATACAACAAAAGCAGATATTATCAGATGGCATGGAGTATGATTACGTTAAGAGAGGTATGTCTTTACTTGAAGCAAAAAAAGTTTTTAGCATCTAAAGAAGGGTGTAAGCAGGAAGAATATATAAAATTTGCACAGGAAAAATATTCTAACGGAGAGACATCAATGCAATATTTTGAGGAGTATTTACAACCAGATGCATTGTATTTGTTAGATGAACCGGAAGTTTCGCTTTCACTTGCGAATCAGGTTATGTTAGCAGAGGAAATTAATAAAATGGCAAGGTTGTTAGAATGCCAGTTTATTATTGCAACGCATTCACCATTTATGCTTGGAACATTAAATGCTAAAATATACAATCTTGATACGAAAGAGTATGATGTTACAAAATGGAGTGATTTGGATAATGTACGATATTTTTATAATTTCTTCAAAAAACATGAAGATGAATTTAAAGTGTAAATGCCCAAATATTAGTTTAATTTAAAGGAGGATATTGCATGTACAACGAAAATTATTCTATAATATTCAGTAGTATGACAGGCAACACACGTAAGCTGGCTGATAAAATTCATGAAATCCTGCCAAAGGAGAGCTGTGATTATTTTGGCACGGCTGATGCGCAGGGGATAGAATCCGAATTGCTATACATTGGATTTTGGACGGATAAGGGAAATGCGGATAGCGATATATTAGATTTCTTATCTAAATTGAAAAATAAAAAGATATTTCTGTTCGGAACAGCCGGTTTTGGAGGAAGTGATGCATATTTTCAAAAGATTCTTGGCAATGTTAAAAGCGCCATTGATTCAAGCAACACTATTGTAGGAGAGTATATGTGTCAGGGCAAAATGCCACAGTCTGTGAGGGAGCGCTATGTGAAAATGAAAGAAAACCCAGAGCATCCGGATAATATTGATGCGCTGATTGAAAATTTTGACAAAGCTTTATCACATCCTGATTCAGATGATTTGGAGAGATTAAAAAATATTATTATTTAGCAGGAGGTATTATATATGTACAATTTCACATTTAACATTCCAACAAAAATTCATTTCGGAAAGGATACCATTTCGAGCTTATCAGAGCTTAAGGCATATGGCAGCAAGGTGCTTTTAGTGTACGGAGGCGGCTCTATAAAGAAAAACGGTCTCTACGATACCGCAATGAAGATCCTTAAGGATGCGGGGCTGACCGTGTTTGAGCTTAGCGGAGTGGAGCCAAACCCAAAGATTGAGACAGTCAGAAAGGGTGTTGAAATCTGTAAAAATGAGGGTATCGACATGGTGCTTGCAATAGGAGGCGGCAGTACAATCGATTGCTCAAAGGTTGTTGCAGCAGGTGCAAGGTATGATGGTGATGCATGGGATCTGGTGCTTGATGGCTCAAAGGTCAAGGCGGCACTTCCGATATTTGATGTGCTTACTCTTTCCGCAACAGGAACAGAGATGGATCCTTTTGCTGTTATCTCTGATATGTCTAAAAATGAAAAATGGGGAACAGGATCGCCGTATATGGTGCCAACCATGTCAATATTAAATCCTGAATATACTTTTTCAGTATCAAAAAAACAGACCGCAGCAGGAACCGCAGATATGATGAGCCATACAATGGAGAATTATTTTTCTATGGAGAATGCTGACTGCCAGAAATTTATGGCAGAGGGATTGTTACGTACAATGATTAAAAATGGACCGGCTGCCCTCGCACAGCCTGATAATTACGAGGCCAGAGCCAACCTGATGTGGGCAGGCACACATGCAATCAACGGCGTTGTGGGCGATGGCTGTTCACCGGCATGGTGCGTACATCCTATGGAGCATGAGCTGAGCGCCTTCTATGATATTACTCACGGAGAGGGACTTGCAATACTCACACCGGCGTGGATGGAGCACATACTAAATGACGACACACTTCCGATGTTTGTGGAGTTTGCAAAAAATGTCTGGGGACTTTCAGGTGATGATGACTATGCACTTGCACACGCTGGCATTGATGCACTGAAGAAATTCTTCTTTGAGACAATGGGCATTCCGGCAAATCTAAGAGCTGTGGGAATCACAGACGACAGGAACTTTGAGGTGATGGCAAAGAAGGCATGCGAGGGTTCAAAGGGATCGTTTGTACCGCTTAGCAAGGACGATATTGTGGAAATTTACAGAGCAGCATTCTAATAAATCGTTCCTGCAAATAGGAGGATTAATACCGTGATTAATAATTTGACTGAAATTCTCTTTGATGTATGAGAACAAAATATATTTATCTTTAATAAGCCATGTTACCACAACAGTGGTGAGAACATGGCTTATTTTTATGTGCTATTATATAGAAAATCGTAACTGTTCAGTATCTTCACAGTTGCGAATTAATGATGAAATGTAACCCCCACCAAACAAAATCCTACATAATATATAGAAGGGAGGTTTGCGGAAAATGTACACACAGGAACAGATACTTGATATGTATTTTGATCGCAACCAGCAGGCTGTCAGTGCGACCTCGCAGATGTACGGAGCGAAGCTTACCCGGTTTGCAGACACTATGGTAGCACATGAGGATGCGCTGGAATGCGTAAATGATACATACATAGCAGCATGGAACAAGATACCGCCAGAGCGCCCTATGCGTTTCCTTTCCTGGCTTTACAGGGTATGCCGCAATATCGTCTGCGACAGGATTGACTGGAATAATGCTTCAAAGAGAAATTCCAACATGAACTGTATGCTTGATGAGCTTGAGGAGTGCCTTGCAGACAGCAATGCAAAATACGAGGGCGAGCTGTCGGACATTGGAAGGTGTTTATCGGATTTTCTGAACGGACTGGAGACGGAAAAGAGAGTGCTTTTCGTGAGACGCTACTGGTATGGCATGACGATTGATGAGCTGGCAGATATGAGCGGCAGGAGCAAAAGCAGCGTAAAGACCACACTGTTTCGGATAAGGGCAGAGCTTAAAAAATATCTGGATGAGGAGGGCGTATATCTATGACGAAAAAGGATTTATTTGATGGTTTAAATTACATCGATGACCAAATAATTGAAGAAGCGCAGCCGACCGGAGAATCGGCCGGGTACAGTGATGAAATTTATGTAAAAAATCATGAAACCCATCACGGCGGAAAAGAAGACAAAAACAGGAAAAAGCACAAAAAATTTGCACGGGCAGCAAAAGCGCTTGCCACAGTGGCGGCAGTCCTTGTTGTTGCAGTCTTAGGCACGGAGGTTGTGCGGCTTAATAACCATATAGATGAGCTGGAAACAAAAACTGCAAATGTGATTTCACAGAATAATGCACAGAATAATGTCTATGCAGGGATAAAGAGCGGTGCAAAGCTTGGGGATTATGAAGCGGCCTCTGATTACGGGAAATTGTATGATGTGGTAAAAAAAGCAGAGGCTTCCATAAGGGATACCGCATTTGGAGAGCTGTTGGAGAGTGCGGATGCAACAGGCATTATGTCTGATGCATCGTCTACAAATAAACAGGAGTCGGCAGCCAATACAGAGTATTCAACAACCAACGTGATGACAGAGGGCGTTGATGAGAGTGATGTGGTAAAGACGGACGGAAAATACATTTACATGGTCGAGGATGGTCAGATATCCATTACGGATATTTCAAAGGGAAAGCCTGGGGAAGAGACGCTGTTTCGTCCTGATTTTGAGGTACCGTCAGATACTGTAGATGAGCTTTATATCAGTGACGGAAAAATGCTTATCATATCAAACCATGCAGGCGATAAGGATGAGACTATATGCTATAGCTATGATATAGCTGACCCGACGAAACCGGTGCTTATAGGCAAAGCGCGTCAGGATGGATTTTACAATACATCGCGCAAAATTGGCAATACGGTATATGTTTTTTCAGACACATATATAAAGACCTCCGATATGAATAAAAATGTGGCGCTGCAGGAGGATAATCTGGAGAAATGGGTGCCTCAGGTAAATGGCAAAGTGATAAGCTATGACTGCTTCTATATAGGAGAGGATACATACTCAGGTACAGTTATTTCGAGCTTTGATGTGGATAAACCTGATAAGACGATAGATGCAAAATGCATTATGAATAATAGCGGAGAGGTGTACGTTTCTGGCAATGCTATGTATCTGTATCATTCTGATTGGAGTGCAAGCCGTGAGCTTACCAAAATCAGCAAAATTTCGTTTGAGGATGGAGTGATGAAGACCGGGGAGACGACTTCAGTGAATGGTTATCTTAACGATAAATTTGCAATAAATGAGCAGGGAGGATATCTGTATGTGCTTCCAACCTCAAATACCGGCAGTCAGCCTGTCAATTCGCTTCATGTGCTGGATAAGGATATGAATGAGGTCGGTGTGATAAACGAGATTGCACGCGGGGAGAGTATATACGCAGCCCGCTTTGTTGGAAAATACGTATATTTCATCACATACAGGCAGACGGATCCTCTTTTTGTAGCAGACATATCTAATCCGACAGCACCAAAACTTTTGGGAGAGCTTGAGGTGAGTGGATTTTCTGAATATCTGCATATGTGGGATGATACGCACGTACTTGGAATAGGCTATGGTGATTCGCAGCAGAGTAAGATAAAGCTTACTATGTTTGATGTGAGTGATCCGACAAAGCCGGTTGAGGTGAACCAGAAGCTTATCGACAGTTCTGAGAGCTGGAGTAATGAGTTTGTATACAACTACAAGGCTATTCTTGCTGACCCGGAGAAAAATCTGATAGGATTTACTGCGAATGACTACTATCTGTTTTCGTATGACAGTGAAAACGGATTTAGTCTTTTGGAGCAGCAGGCACTGACCTATAAAAATACAGAAGGCTACAGAGGCATTTACAAGGATAATGATTTCTATGTGGCAGGAAACGGAGAGATAAAGCATTTTAAGCTGGCAGAATAGCGTAAATAATAGTGTTACGCAATAAGATATAAAGACAGGCGGCGAATACCCAAAGAGGGTGTTTGCCGCCTGTTTTTTGTATAATTTTATATACAAACGAAATGTAACAGCATATTTAAGTATGCAATTTAAGGTAGACGGTGATATAATATCTCTGATTTTGTCAAATAAGACGGATTACTAAGGTTACCGGAGACAATGGCAAACGGTAACCTTAAATAGATTTAATAACACGGAGGAACCATTATAATGAATACAGCCTCAAAGACAAGACATGTCTTTATTTTGTTTTTGGCAGATATAGTCTGGGGAATAGCCTTTGTAGCGCAGTCAAAGGGAGGGGATGCAGTTGGAGCATTTTCATTCAACGGCATCCGCTTCCTTATTGGTGCGCTCTGCCTTCTGCCGGTCATAAAAATACTGGATAAGAAAGAGCTGACGGTAAACAGACCTGAAAGCAAAAAGCAAAAGAAAGAGCTTTGGATAGCCGGAAGCTGCTGTGGAATAGCACTTTTCTTTGCGAGCAACCTGCAGCAGCTTGGAATCAGCATGGGCGCAGAATCCGGCAAGGCAGGATTTCTTACAGCTACATATATACTTATGGTGCCGATACTTGGGATTTTCCTTAAAAGAAAATGCGGAGTCAAAATATGGATAGGTGTATTTATTGCACTGATAGGCATGTATTTTCTGTGCATGAATGGGACATTTTCGCTTAGCGGCTCGGATTTGCTCCTGTTGGCAGGGGCATTGTGCTTTGCGATACAGATACTTGTGATTGACCATTTTGTATCACAGGTAGATGCGGTCAGACTTTCATGCATTGAGTTTTTTGTCACCGGACTTGGCTCATGTATAGTGATGATTTTTACTGATATGGGACCGTCTGCCGGCGGTTTAGCACAGTGGGCACAGTCACTTTGCACATGGGATGCATGGATTCCAATTCTCTATGCCGGTATTTTCTCAAGCGGAGTGGGCTATACGCTGCAGATTGTCGGACAAAAGGGCTTAAATCCGGCGGTGGCATCGGTGGCGATGAGTCTTGAGTCGGTGGTTTCTGTGATTGCAGGATGGATTCTGCTTGGCCAGATGCTAGGTGGCAGAGAAATTTTTGGATGTGTGCTCATGTTTATTGCGATAATTATTGCACAGCTTCCAGATAGGGAGTATACTAAATAGGTTACAGTATAAAAATGAAATGTGATTATTCAAGTGCGGTTTTGCAAATGTGCGTGGGATGAATAGTTACAACGAGACAGGGATTGGATATGAGAAATAATAGCAGAAAAAATTACAGACGCCGCAGACAAAATACAGCAGCTTCACAGATTAAGCTTGTAGGAATAGTGGCTGTGATAGTCGTTATAGCGATTATAATAGTTATATCGTGCTTTAATAAAACAAAAAAAGACAGTAATAAGGCAAAAGACACAGGAACGGCCACAGAAAATGTGACCGGTGTGACTGAGCAGGTAAGTGAGACAGAGGAAGCAAAGGAGCTTTTTGCACCAAAGGAGTCTGATGCTACAGCAGCAATTGGAGATGAGCTTGAGAGCTCTTATGCAGTAGTGATTGATGAGCAGGACGGCACAGTTGTTGCGGGAAAAAATGCTCATGAGAAAATGTATCCGGCTTCTATGACAAAGGTTATGACAGTGCTTGTAGCAGCAGAGCAGGCTGAGAAAAATGCAATTGCAGCAGCGGAGAATGAAAACACCGAAATAGACAGGCAGGCTATGATAGAAAACAAGCTCAACGAGGTTGTTACAATTACAAGAGAAGCCACAGATTATTCATATGTGCATGATTGCAGTACAACAGGCTTTTTAGACGGTGAGCAGGTGCCTCTTCGCGATGTGTTTAACGGAACCATCCTGCCATCAGGTGGAGAATCGGCATATCAGCTTGCGGTTTATACAGCAGGCTCCATGGAAGCATTTGTCGATATGATGAACCAGAAGGCAGCAGAGCTTGGTATAGGCCAGACCACACATTTTGCAAACCCTGTCGGCATATATGATGAGAACAATTACAGCACAGCCTATGATATGGCGGTCATCATGCAGGCAGCGATGCAGGACGATATTTGTAAAACAGTACTTTCAAATCATACATATAGCACGGCTGCAACACCGCAGCATCCGGAGAACCTGAACATATCAAATCTGTTCCTGCGCCGAATAGAGGACAGGATGACAAGTGGCGAGGTAATCGGTGCAAAGACAGGCTTTGTAAATCAGTCCGGCAACTGTGCGGTCAGCTATGAGAAGGCAGCAAGCGGAAAGACATATATATGTGTGACAGCAGGCGCTTCAAGCGGATGGCACTGTATAGATAATCATGTGTATTTATATAATACATACGGCAAGTAATCAGCACAGCTGATTTTAAGGAGTGCAGATATGGCGGGAAATCAAGGCAATTACAGGGAAAAACCCACGCGCAATGAGAAAAAATACAAAAAAGCCAACGGACAGCCGAGACTAAAGGAGAAAAGCAGCCGGGCAAAAAGCGATAACGTATGTCCGTATGCGAAGAAATGTGGCGGCTGCGACTATCAGGGCGTAGAATATAATGAACAGTTAAAAACCAAGCAGGCATACATGAAAAAGCTGCTAAAGCCTTTTTGCTTTGTGGAGCCGATTGTCGGCATGAAAAATCCGCTCTATTATCGTCATAAGGTTCATGCAGCCTTTGACTGCACGAGGCGCGGTCAGATCGTGGCGGGAGCCTACAGGAAAAACACACATGATGTGGTGGATATCGAAAGCTGCATGATAGAGGAGCAGGAGTCAGATGAGATAATAAGGGACATAAAGGATATGCTCCGCTCATTCAGGATAAAGACCTATGATGAGGACACCGGCTATGGCCTTCTCAGACATGTGCTTGTAAGAAAGGGTTATGCAACAGGGCAGATAATGGTAGTGCTTGTACTGGCATCGCCGATACTTCCGTCGAAGAATAATTTCGTAAAAGCACTCAGGAAAAAGCATCCCAATATCACGACAGTGGTGCTCAACGTGAATGATAAAAGGACAAGCATGGTGCTCGGAGACAGAAACATCACGCTTTATGGCAAGGGCTTCATAGAGGATAAGCTGTGCGGCTGTACCTTCCGCATCTCACCAAGCTCATTTTATCAGGTGAATCCGGTGCAGACGGAGCTTTTATACGAAAAAGCCATTCATGAGGCACACCTCACCGGCAAGGAACGCATAATCGATGCATACTGCGGCACCGGAACCATAGGCATCATAGCAGCGAAAAATGCAGGTGAAGTCATCGGAGTCGAGCTAAACCGTGATGCAATCCGCGATGCAGTCATCAATGCAAAGCGAAACGACATCAGAAATATCCGCTTCTACAATGACGATGCCGGAAAATTCATGGTCGAGATGGCACAAAAGGGTGAGAAAGCGGATGTTGTCATAATGGATCCTCCAAGAACCGGCAGCGACGAGGCATTTTTATCATCGGTTGTCAAGCTGTCACCGGAGAGAGTGGTGTATGTGTCATGTGGTCCGGAAACACTGGCGAGGGATTTAAAGTATCTCACAAAGCATGGGTATACAGTGAAGAGTGCAACACCATATGACTGCTTCCCATATACAGAGCACATAGAGACAGTGGTGCTACTTTGCAGGTAAATGGACGATAATAGTATTCCAATTCGCTATCAAATGGTGTAGAATAAAAACTACTTTCCATGTATACTAATGAATGATTACAGCCCATATACGGAGGATAAATATGAGAACGCTATATACATTTGACAAACACAACTATTCCGATGATATGGAGGTATTTGAGCGCTTCGCGGTGCGCGCGGTTATTATCAGAGACGGAAAGCTTGCCATGCAGCAGGCCGGTGAGGGCTACTACAAGATACTGGGCGGCGGCATCGATGCAGGCGAGACCAACGAGGTGGCGCTGGCACGTGAGGTGCGCGAGGAGGCAGGGCTTCTTGTCGTGCCGGAAAGCATCAGGGAGTGCGGCAAGGTCATAGAAAAGAGACGCGATATATTTGAGGCTGACAAGATATATTACTGTCACACCTATGTGTATTTCTGTGATGTGAAGGACGAGCATGTAGCCGCACAGATGACAGACAGTGAGATAAGGCTTGAGTATCATCTGTCATGGGCTAAGCCGGATGAGATAATAAAGGCCAACAGCGCCTTTCTTGATAAAGAATGGATAGCAAGAGACACTAAGATTGTTGAGTTGATAAAAGAAATGTGTTAAAATAATGCCTGGATGTAAATCCGGGCATTTAATATAAGGAGAAGCAGTATAAATGGATAAAAATAAAATCAAAAATAAATTAAAGGACGATCCGGCCTTCACTCTTGAGGTGCAAAACCCGGAGGTTGAGGCGCTGATGACACAGTATTCAAGCGACAAAAAGGCGGAGACGCTCAATAAGCTCATTGAAAAATGCACTAAGAGCAGATTCCTGGTACCTGCAAATGTCGGAGAGAACAACAAGCCGATTCCGCTATTTATTAAAAACGGTGAGGGAGAGGCTTTCATGCCGATTTATACCTCAAAGGCACAGCTTTCTAAGGATCATCCGTCACCATGCATTGTAAATATGCCGTTTCTTGCAGTCAACAATATGGTGGCAAATAAAGAGTCAAAGATTAGTGGTATCGCATTCAACCCGTTCACTCACAATCTGATTTTCAAAAAGCCTCTTGTAGAAAAGATTGAGGCAGTGGAAAAGGCCAGAAGAGAGGGACATCCTACATCACCGACAAAGGGCAAGACTGTACAGATGACAGCAGAGCAGTATGTCATCTTTGAGCGTATGCAGTATGAGCATATTTTCCTGCCGGCGAAGATGTTTGAGGGCGGAAAAGAGTTCATGGACCGACTTGCTGATGAGAAGGAAAAGTTAATAGATGAGCTGTACGAGGAGGCATATCAGCAGAAGCGTATGTATCCATATATGGAGGAGGATTTCTCTGTTATGTCTATGCAGATTTCTGATACGCTTAATGTCACCAGAGTTGATTTCCCGACAAGAGATATGGCTCCAAACTGCGCAATCCGTGCTTATCTCGTGTGGGATGATGCTGCGTCACAGGGCAGATATTTTGTAATTGATGCGAAGGGCGATAAAACTACTGAGCTGGCTGAGATTACAGAGGATTACAAGCGTCTTGGATATGGAGCTGCACCGGTTGAGGGTGCTGAGCTTCAGACTGTTCTTGACCTGGTTAAGAAAAGTGCAGAGGAACAGAATTAGAAAAGTAATGTAGGGCAGGATATATAAAGGAGGTCGTGTATGAAGGAGTTTTTAGGCAGAATAAAGGCTGATTTTCTACTGTCATCAGTGCTTTGCATAGCGCTGGGGCTGGTGTTTATCATATGGAGAGCTTCGGTGCTCACGATTGTGGCCAATGTGCTTGCGGTAGTGCTTATCATCATCGGAGTGGTCTATATGTGCAGCTATTTTTTGAATATAGTTACGAATGGTTTTTCAGCGATGCTGGGGCTTGTGGTTTTGGCAGTGGGTATATGGTTTCTGGTACAGCCAAAGGTTGTGGTGAGCCTGATACCTATAGTCATCGGTCTGGTGCTCATTTTTCACAGCATCAGGAGCATTATTGAGGCAGTGGATGCCAGAAAATACGGTTACGGAGGCTGGAGTGTCGGCTTGATTTTTTCAATAATCAGTCTGATTTTTGGAATAATCTGCGTGACAAATGCATTTGATGTAATGAAGACAGCCACTGTTGTTGTCGGTATCATACTGATTTTCAACGGAGTATCAAATATCTGGATTACAAGCCGTGCAACAAAGGCGGAGAGCGCCTACAACAAGCAAAAGGAGTTTGAGGCAACGTTTGTTGAGGATAGAAAAGAGGACAATTAAGCAGTAACAGAAAGGCGACAGAATGCGTCGGATGGAGTTTAAGATGGAGAGACCCGGACTTACCAAGGTCGGTGACCATCTGAAGGTAACAGAGAGCAAGCTTCCTACTTCATATTATTATACGATAGAGCATGCGATTGCCATGTCGGGAAACTACGTGGTCAGCGAGAGGCTCAAAAGCCGTGAGGGCGATGTCGTGGATGTGAGGGAGACTGAGAAGGGCTACTTTGTCACGATGGAGTTTGATGAGTAATGACACAGCAAGGTAAGAATGCAATAGATCTGGTGCTCGCTGAGAGCCTTATAGAGCTTTCGGCGAAAAAGCCAATCGATAAGATTACAATTAAAGAGATAACGGACAAGGCCGGAGTTATCCGCCCCACGTTTTACAATCATTTTCAGGACAAGTACGAGCTGATAGAGTGGATTATCAAAACCGAGCTGCTTGAGCCCATCAAGCCACTGCTCAATGCCGGAATGATTTTTGAAGCGATTGTGCTGATGCTCAATAATATCTCGGCAAACAGTGTTTTTTACAAGAAAGCACTAAAGCTGGAGGGGGCAGTGACGTTTAATCAGATTGCCATGAAATGCGTCTGCGAGATGTTTATGAATATCATAAGCGAAAAGAGCACAGGAAAGAAATCCAAATACCGCTGGCTCACACCTGAGGTGATTTCTACATATTATGCGCAGTCGTTGTGCTTTATCACGGAGGGCTGGATAGCCCAGGGCATGGATGATATTGAGCCGAAGGAGATGGCTGAGGCATACATGTATCTGATTACGCGCTCAATGGATGATATATTAAGTGAGCTGTAGAGGACAATTGCCATGGAAAATGACGGCTTAAGCAAGCTCATAAAGAGACACCATAAAGAGGCATGCGTCCATATAAATATGAAAATGCTGTGAAAAAGTGTCAGAAATCAAATACAATATCATATATGTGTCATATCGGATATACAAATTGATGGATTTGTATATCTCACATGACAAATCAAAGAGATTGAATATTTATTTATTCGGTCTTTTTTTTATACTTCAATACGAATAAAAGAAAGAGTGGTGAATCTAATGATTAAATTTGGAAAAGGAGTCGTAAAACATCGTGTGCTGATACTGATAGTTGCATTTGCACTGCTTATACCGTCGGGAATCAGCTTTATCAACACGAGAATCAACTTTGATATCCTTTCTTATCTGCCAAGCCAGATAGAGACTATGAAGGGCCAGGATATCATGGTAGATGAGTTTGGAACCGGAGCGTTGTCATTTGTGATCTTGGAGGATATGAAGGATCAGGACATAGAGACTCTGGCTGATGACATTGAGGACCTTAAGGGTGTAAATGATGTCATCTGGTACGGAACAATCGCTGATTCCACATTGCCAAGAGAGGCAATTCCGGATGAGGTGTACGACGCATTCAACAACAAGGATGCAAACAGCCAGCTCATGCTCGTCACCTACAGTGACACAATGGGTTCGGATGAGACAATGGAAGCCGTCAACAAGATGGATAAGATGGTGAAAAACCACTGCTTCGTAGCAGGAATGGCAGCGGTCAACGCAGATACAAAGACACTTGTTATGCAGCAGGCTCCTATATATGTCATCATAGCAGCATTGCTTTCAATGCTCGTCATGGGAATTACAATGGATTCAATAATTGTTCCGATGTTATTCCTCCTAAGCATAGGAATGGCTATTATCTATAACCTGGGAACAAACTTTATACAGGGACAGATTTCATATCTGACACTGGCACTGACAGCAGTATTGCAGCTCGCCGTAACAATGGATTATTCGATTTTCCTGTGGCACAGCTATCAGGAGCAGATAGACAGATATGACGGAGACAAGAAGCGAGCCATGGCACATGCCATTTCCCACACAATTGTCTCAGTAACAGGAAGCTCAATCACAACAATCGCAGGCTTCGTAGCCCTCTGCTTCATGAGCTTTACACTTGGACTTGACCTGGGAATCGTAATGGCAAAGGGCGTTGTATTCGGAGTTATCGGATGTGTAACAATTCTCCCTGCACTGATTCTTGCATGTGATAAGGCAATCGAGAAGACAAAGCACAAGATTCTTATGCCGGATGTTTCCAGGATTGCAAGCTGGGTAACAAATCATTATAAGATACTTGCAGTGATTTTCATCGTAGTGCTCATCCCGGCAATATACGGATACACTCATGATCAGGTCTACTATGACCTTGCAGGAACCATGCCTGACAGTGCATACAGTAAGCAGGCCAATGAAAGACTCAACAAGGAGTATGCTATGGGTGCCACACATATCATCATCGCGCCGAGCGATATGTCAAAGGCAGACAGCATAAGCATGATAGATGATATAAAGAAGGTCGATGGAGTAAAGCTTGCGGTATCGCTTGACTCAATACTCGGACCTACCATACCGGATGATATGGTGCCGGATGAGGCAAAGGAGATATTCAAAAACGGTGATTACCAGATGATGCTTGTTTCATCAAAATATGAGACAGCATCTGATGAGGTAAACAACCAGATAACAGAGATTAAAAAGATAGTAAAGAATTACAGCAAGGACGCAATGCTTATCGGTGAGGCACCTTGTACAAAGGATCTTATCACTATCACAGATACAGACTTTAAGCGTGTAAGTGCAGTATCAATCGTATTGATATTCCTTATCATCCTCGTAGTATTCAAATCAGTATCGCTTCCAATCATACTTGTAGCGGTCATCGAGTTTGCAATCTTTGTAAACATGGGAATTCCGGGATTTACAGGAACAAAGCTTCCGTTTATCGCGAGCATCGTAATCGGAACCATACAGCTTGGTGCAACGGTTGACTATGCGATACTTATGACCACAAAGTACAGAAAGAACAGATACACCGGAATGGACAAAAAGCCGGCAATCACAAAGGCACTTGCAGATTCGACAAACTCAGTTATTGTCAGTGCGCTCTGCTTCTTCGCCGCAACCTTTGGTGTAGGACTTTATTCAAACATTGATATGATCAGTTCTATCTGTATACTGCTTGCACGAGGCGCAATTATCAGTATGTTTGTAGTAGTATTTATACTTCCGTCAATGTTTATGATATTTGACAAAGTAATATGTGCCACAAGCGCAGGCTTTAAAAACAAGAACCTGACAGCTTAGTAATCTGATTAATCATAAATGAGGGATAAAATACTTTTTGGCCCTCATAACATAAAAATATGACCTCAAAAACAAAATCAGGAGGAATGAGACATGAAATTACCAGAATTGAAAGAAAAGTTAAAAAGTAAATATATTGTCCGTGTTGTAGCCGGAGTCCTCACAATAGCACTTGTAGGTACAGGAATCGGAGCAACAGCAGTTTTTGCAGAGAAGAACAGCACCGCAGTCACAGCCGAGGCAGACAGCACAACAGGAAGCAGCAAGGATGCTGATGACATAGCAGATAAGCTCATGGACAGCGTATCATTAAAGGATAACGATGCAGACAAGGACGAGAGTGTATACCTCATCTCAGATGCAAACGGCAACGTAAACAAAACAATCGTAGTAGATCACCTTAAAAATAAAGACAAAAAGGATACCTTGGAGGATGCTTCAAACCTTTCAGATATCGAGAACGTAAAGGGCAAGGAAAAATTCACACAAAGCGGTGATAAGCTCACCTGGCAGGCCGGTGGCAAGGACATTTACTATCAGGGCACAGCAACAGAGGAACCGCCTGTAACACAGAAGGTTACATATTACCTCGATGGAAAAGAAATCTCACCTGAGGATCTTGCAGGAAAATCAGGAAAGGTCAAAATCCGTTTTGACTACACAAATACCACATCATATACAGAGACAGTAAACGGCGAGAAGCAGACAGTTTCCGTACCATTTGCAGCAATAACAGGACTTGTACTCGGTGATGGCTTCGAGAATATCGAAGTGACAAACGGCAAGGCTGAGGTAAGCAACTCATCAAGCGTAGTGCTCGGCTATGCTCTTCCGGGCTTAAAGGACAGCTTAGGAATCAAGGACGGAGATCTCGATGGTGATGTAAATATCCCTGAATACATGGAAATGACAGCAGATGTGGAGAATTTCTCAATGCCTGCAGCTATGACCTTCGTGGTAAACGCATCTGATTATGTAAGTACAGACGGAATTGACACATCAGACCTCGATGACATGATAAATGACTTAAAGGATGCCTCAACACAGCTTCAGGATGGCTCAAAGACACTGGCAGAGGGTACTGACACACTTGCTGACGGACTTTCAACATTGCAGAGCAAGCTCGGCACATTCGCATCAGGAGTTGGCACACTGCAGAGTGGACTTAAGACATATACTGATGGTGTTAGTACATTAAGTGGTGGACTGAATACACTTGGAAACAGTACAGGAGCCCTGGTTTCAGGTGCAGATAAGCTTAATAGTGGAGCAGGCCAGCTTGCAAGCGGAAGTGCAACACTTAAGGATGGTTTGAAGACTTATACGGATGGAGCCAGCACACTCAATGGTGGACTGAATACACTTGGAAACAGTACAGGTGCATTAGTTGATGGAGCAGATAAGCTTAATAGCGGAGCAGGCCAACTGGCAAGTGGAAGTGCAACACTTAAGGATGGCTTGAAATCATATACGGATGGAGCAAGTCAGTTAAATACAGGCTTGAACCAGCTTAATGACAACACAGGAAGTCTTGCAACAGGTGTGACCAGCCTTAATGATGGGGCAAAAACGCTTTCGGATGGTATTAATGCTGCAAACAAGGGCGCAGCAGGAGTATCTGCAGGTGCAGCACAGCTAAAGACAAGTATTGATACGGCAAAAACAGGAGCTGATTCTCTTGCAGCAGGAGCAAAGCAGGTTGATGAAGGAGTTGGTCAGTTGACACAATCTTTATCAGATATGCCTGAAACAATCAAAACCAATATAAATAAAACTTTGGAACCACTGAATGAATTAAATGTCGGAACATTATTTAAAACTCTTGGATATATTGATACAGATAAGATTACAGCAGACAATGTATCAGCAGCCGCGGATGCAGCAGTAAACAATGCAGGAGATATAATAGATGCTTTGACTAATATGCAGAATCAGAATCCATCTGCAACTTATAATCAGATACTTGTTGGTCTGTCTCAGGGAAAAGGTGCTGTATCAGTATATTCTGCCGTGAACCAAAGTGTAACAGACAGTGCTTCCACAGTGCAAGCTTTAAAGGATGGCTCAGCAAAGGTATCAGATGGTGCGTCATCATTAGATGCTGGTTTAGGACGGTTGTCAGATGGAGCATCTGAGTTGTCAAGCGGAGCTTCTGATTTAGCAAAAGGAACTACACAGCTTGCAACAGGAGCTACAGAGCTTCAGACAGGCACACAAAGTCTTGCAGATAAATTACCAGAGCTGACAAAAGGAATCACCAGCCTTGTAAATGGTTCAAACGAGTTAGTTAAAAACAATGATACACTTAATGTCGGAGCAACAGCACTCAATGCCGGAGCAAGCCAGCTTTCAGCCGGAACACAATCACTCATGAACTCAGTACCGGCGCTTACAAGTGGAATCAAGCAGCTTGTGGATGGTTCAAATACATTAGTTGCAAACAACGATACATTAAATGCCGGAGCAACAGCACTCAATGCCGGAGCAAGCCAGCTTTCAGCCGGAACACAGTCACTCATGAACTCAGTACCAACTCTCACAAGTGGTATCAAGCAGCTTGTAGACGGCTCAAACACACTTGTAGCAAATAACGCACAGCTCAACAGCGGAGCCTCACAGCTTGCAGATGGAACAAATCAGATAGTTTCAGGTGTTGACCAGCTCACAACAGGCTCTAAGACACTTTCAGAGGGTGCACACACACTTGCAGACGGTATGGTACAGTTCAATGAGGAAGGAATCAACAAGATTCTCGACGCATACAACGGTGACTTAAAGCCATTCACCGACAAGCTTCAGGCAGTAATTGACGCAGGTGAGGAATATCAGACATACTCAGCAATCGCTGATGGACAGACGGGCAGCGTTAAGTTCATATATAAATTAGCTTCAATAGATGCTAAGGCAGATAGCGACAAATAATTAATTATTAAAGGATGTTTGTAACTATTCAGTACAGAAATATGCGGTACCGCATATTTCGTAAGAAAACATAGATTATGTAGGAGCAAGCGCCCATCAGCGCAGCTGATTCTCATGCGCTTGCGGTCCGCAACTGTGAAGGTACTGAACAGTTAAGGATGTTTGTACATTAGGGGGAGGCAAAAATGGGCTGGATAGAATATCTGTTAATCGTGGCGGGAAGCTCACTGGAGATTTTCGTTGCGATGGAATGTCAGGGATCCCTGATCCAGAAAGTAAATAAGAAACAGCTTACAGCCATTTGCTTCATAGTTGCAGTTTGCCAGTTGTTAGCAATGTACATCGGGTATTTCCTGTCAAGCTTTCTTAATGGGAAATACTCGGTGAAGGATGAAGCACTTTTAGGAGAGATAATTTCTATCGGAATATTGATAGGACTGGGGATCAGGCTTATAGGAAAGGCTATAAGAAACGAAAGGATTGAGGAGCATTGTCAGGCACAGCTTGACATGAAAAGAGTGCTAAGGATAGCAGGAATCACCGCATTTTATACGGTTCTTGCAGGAATAGCATTCGGCTTTCTTGGTACCGGACTTTTCACCATTATGATAATGGTGGCGCTGCTCACTGTCATCTGTATAGTGGCAGGCATTTACACAGGATATCATTTCGGTTTCGAGCAGAAGACAAAGGTATATATCGTGGGGGCGATACTCTTTTGGGCGGCTGGAATTGATGTGATAGTAAGACTTGTAAGTGCAACATAATGCATAGGGCTCTGTTCGTAAGGACAGGGCTTTTTTGCTGCCCATTGCAGTATGAAATACTTCGCTTGCAATGTCAAAGTAAATGCTATAGAATATTTTCATACTTAATAACACGCAAATGAGGAGATTTAAAGTTATGAAACAGAAATTGAGAAATCTTTCGGCACCGGCAAATATAATATTTGCCATTCTTGCAGTTTTTATTTTCATTGCACTCTTGCAGTGGAGCGGAAAAGTGTTGGGACTGATTCCGGGCATGGAAAAAGCGGATGACTATCTGCTGCAGGCTATGGTGGAGACTGTTATTTTAGTTATTTTTCTTGGCATCACATATTTATTTGGTTTGTGGGATATCTTTAAGGAAAATGCAGCAAGATGGACCAGAAGCTTATACACAGGTGGTTTTTTCATAGTTTATTGTCTGTATGCTGTTGTTTCAGGTATTTATATGTGCTTTTTGAGCGAGCATGGTGATGAGAAGGCATTTTACAACATACTCTTTTTCTTTATCGCGGTCTGCCTTGTAGGACTCGTTGAGGAGCTGGTGTTCAGAGGCCTGGTGTTTAATCTGCTGCTGAGAGCTTTTCCAAAAACGAAAGGTGGAATCACAGGAGCCGTAGTTTTGGGAGGCGTACTGTTTGGATTGATGCATTTTTCCAATATGGGCGCAGGGGTTAAGTTCAGCAGTTGTCTGATACAGGTTATTTCAGCAGGTCTCATGGGTGTGCTGTTTTGCATGATATACGCTTCTACACGCAATTTCTGGATGCTTGCCATTTTCCATACTGTTGTAGATATGGGAGGACTTTTATCATCGGGAATATTTGAGGGAGGCGGAGTGGCCGACAGGATTAATGAGTTTTCGGCAATGAACTGTGTCGCGTTTATCGTGCTCGGTATTCCTATGCTTGTTATGCTGCGTAAATCAAGGCGTATCCGTCTTGAGATGCTTTACAATAATGAGACTATCATAGATGACGAGAGGGAGGGCGCTAAGCTTGCAGTTGTTTCACTGGTGCTTGGTATCTGCAGTATTATTTTCTCGTTTTTTGGATATCTGATGGGACTTGGAATTGTCGGCATGCTTGCTTCCAAAATGTCAAAAAGGGCAAAGCAGTATAACAATGCAATAGCAACTGCGGGTATGATTACATCGATAATAGGCTTTGTACTGTCGGTCATCTGCACGATTGGCATGATGGTGCTGTTTGCAAGCGGCGTGTACGACAGGCTTGTTAATATGTCGATGCTGCAATAATACGAAGCAGACCTTTGAATGTGGCATAAAGTCTACATTCAAGGGTCATTTTTTAAGGAGAAACCATGAATATTTTACTGACAGCAATAAATGCAAAATATATACATTCAAACCTCGCAGTTTATTCACTGCGCGCCTGTGCCGGGGAGTACAGGGATGCTGTGGAGCTTGCGGAATACACGATAAACAATCAGAAGGATTACATTCTTGAGGAGCTTTATAAGAGAAAGCCCGACGTACTTTGTTTTTCGTGCTATATATGGAATATTGATTATGTGACTGATATTGCACGCGAGTATAAAAAGCTTTGTCCGTCAGTGCCGATATGGGTTGGAGGCCCTGAGGTGTCTTACGAGGTGGAGGCATTTCTGCGGGAAAATCCATACATAGACGGTGTGATGATTGGCGAGGGTGAGGATACCTTTAGAGAGCTGTGCGGTTACTATGCGCATAAAAGAAAGCTGAGTGATATTGCAGGCATTGCTTTCAGAAAAAACCGCACAGGTAATAGTACAAGTAATAGAACAAGTGTGAACAACGCAGGTTGCAAAGCGGATGAAATAGTATTTACAAGTCCACGCTCAATCAAAAACATGAGTGAAATTCCATTTTGCTATGATACTCTCGATGATTTTTCAAACCGCATCATCTACTACGAGAGCAGCAGAGGATGCCCGTTTTCGTGCAGCTACTGTCTGTCATCGGTGGATAAGACACTGCGTTTCAGGAATACGGAGATTGTCAAAAGGGAGCTTAAGTTTTTCATAGACCAGAAGGTGCCACAGATTAAGTTTGTGGACAGAACCTTTAACTGCAATCATGCTCATGCAATGGAGCTGTGGCGCTTTATAAAGGCAAATGACAATGGTGTGACAAACTTTCACTTTGAGATATCGGCAGATCTGCTGAATCAGGAGGAGCTTGAGCTGATTTCTGATATGAGGCCGGGGCTGATACAGCTTGAAATCGGTGTGCAGTCCACCAATGAGGTCACGATTAAGGAGATTCACAGGACTATGAAGCTTGAGAGGCTTAAGGAGGTTGTGAAGCTCATTCAAAGAGGCAACAATATCCATGAGCATCTGGATCTGATTGCAGGGCTGCCATACGAGGACTATGACAGCTTTGGGCGTTCCTTTGATGAGATTTATGAGCTTAAGCCAAACCAGCTGCAGCTTGGGTTCTTAAAGGTGCTCAAGGGCTCGTACATGTTTGAGCATGCCGCGGAATATGGTATTGTGTACCATGACAAGCCACCATATGAGGTAATGTCCACAAAATGGCTTTCGTTTGATGATGTGATAAAGATTAAGCGCGTCGAGGATATGCTTGAGGTGTATTACAACAGCGGACAGTTTGAGATTACGATGAAGCTCATGGAGTGTATCTTTGACAGTGCGTTTGAGTTTTTTCAGGAGCTTGGAGATTTTTATGAGGCAAACGGCTATTTTGGAATGAGCCATTCGCGCATCAGAAGGTGTGAGATACTGCTTGAATTTCTGGCTTTATACCTGCATGGCTGTGACAGCGATGCTATGACTTCTGTGGTATTATCCGAAAATGCCGGAGATAGAGATAATACTGATTTTGACGAAAATGCCATAGATAGAGATAATACTGATTTTGATGAAAATGCGCAGATTTACAGCATGATTCAGGAGTCACTCATCTTTGATTTGTACTATCGTGAGAACTGTAAGAGCCGCCCGAGGTGGGCCACAGATATAGGAAGCTTCAAGCACATGACACATGCATACTGTAAGAATGGAAAGCTGTCACATGTGGAGCCATTCCACTATATTTTTCCTGACAAGCACACGCGCAAGCTGGATGAACTGCCAAAGTATCATAAGGAGCCGGTGTGGGCGCTTTTCCACTACGACATGAGAGACCCGCTTGACCACCAGGCGCTGGTGGAGTATATAGATAACGGTAAAGCGATATGACTATAGCGGTACAAGCCGGAAAGGTTTACGGACTAAGAAAAATGAGAAACATAGATAATATAAAAAATTACACGGTGATTGACCTTGAAATGACAGGTCTTTCCGCCAAAAATGACAAGATAATAGAGATAGGTGCGGCACGTGTGAGGGGCGGCGAGATAGTGGATACGATATCCACACTGGTAAATCCGAAGCAGCATATTCCACAGCGTGTGCAGGAATTAACGGGAATTACCGACAGTGATGTGGAAAACGCGGCAGATATGGACGCGGCTGTGGATAACCTGCTTAATTTTATCGGAGATGATATCATACTCGGGCAGAATGTGACCTTTGATTACAGCTTTTTAAAGCAGTGGGCGGTAAATCACAAGCGAACCCTCTCGCTGAATGCATATGATACGCTGAAAATAGCCAGAAAATGTCTGCCTGCTGAGCAGTCAAAGAAGCTGGAGGCTTTGTGCGAGTATTTTGGTGTAAACAGGGAAAATGCGCACAGGGCGCTCGATGATGCGATAGAGACAAAGCAGATATTTGAAAAGCTGCTTGCACTGATGGATGAAAAAGGTGAGCCGGTGGAGTCAAAGCCACTTGTATACAAGGCAAAAAAACAGACACCCGCCACAGCACATCAGGTCAGACAGCTAAAGGAGCTGATGACTGAGTATGGAATAGCAGATGTCATATCGTGGGACAACCTGACCAGAAGTCAGGCCTCAAGGCTGTACGATGAATATCGCAGTAAGTACATTAATAGGTGTGAGTAATTACCGGCCGAGGTGGCATCAGCCTGTAAGCTCTCAAGCATTGAAACAAATTTCGTGGAATTATCATCATATTCAGACAGCTTTTTAAAATTGAGAATGCTATATTTAAGCTTTAAATCATTTATTTTATCATTATTTAATGGAAAAACCTTTTCCGGTATGGTAATATAACACAGGTCAGTGGTATCTCCGCGGAGGGTTGAGTTGGCCTTACGCTCCTTTTCCCAGAACTCCTCGGTGACCTTTGCCTGGGCTGAATCAGCCCTCATTATGGCAAAAGTAATCACTGCAATAAATAAAATGAATAAAATTAGACAAATTGGAATCATATGTTGGAAAATTCTTTCTCATATATGAAAATAGTATAACTCATTTTTGAACAGAGGTGAATAGTATGTACGATTTTAATAAAAAAAGAAATCAGAAGGTGGTTGCTATAGTGATAATAGTGGTTATAGCAGCGATGCTTGTGACAACATTTGTGTCAAGTCTTGTATAGCTTTTCTTGAAATATGGAAAAAATATGATAATATGATATAAAATGCAGTTCAGTTAAGCGATGACAGGGGCGCTTTTAATAGCCTCAGGAAAAGGAAGCGGAAATGAAGATTAATAAAAAAGCATTATTACTTGGTACAATGGCATTTGTGCTTGTGGCAGCATCAGGCATGGTAAGTGCATATGCAAGCGGTTCGTCAGGCACAAAGAAGGCAAAGGTACAGACAATTACAGATGGTGTGTGCATTGGCAGTGTGGATGTAGGCGGTATGACAAAGGAAGAAGCAAAAAAAGCAGTTGATGCCTATGTTGACAGCATAAAGGATACATCTTTTTCATTAAAGGGCGCCAATGGTTCATTTGATGCAACAGCACAGGAAATGTCTGTTTCGGCTGACACTGATGCAGCGGCGGACGAGGCTCTTTCAGTGTGCCATGAGGGCAGCCTGATTGACAGATTTGTGGAGTCAGAGGAGCTCAAAAAGGGCAATGTTGCTGTCAATATGTATCTGTCGGTTGATAAACAAAAGACCGCAAAGATGATTTATGATAAGAGCGACGAGCTCAATATAAAGGCAGTTGACAATTCGTTGCAGAGAAACGGCGACAGCTTCGATTTTGTTCCGGGACAGGAAGGCAAAGAGGTCGATGTGGTAAAATCAGTCTATGCCATAAATGACTTTTTGCAGAATAGCTGGGATGGCTCGGCGAATGAGATAGAGCTGGTCACAAATACGGTTCAGCCGAGGGGGTCAAAGGAAGAGCTCTCAAAGATTAAGGATAATCTGGGAGGCTTTTCTACCGATTTCAGCAGCTCGGCAGCAGGGCGTGCAACCAATGTAAAGAACGCATGCAGCCTGATAAACGGCAGTGTCATATATCCGGGGGAGCAGTTCTCGGTTTACGAGGCTATCAGCCCTATCACAACTGACAACGGCTATCAGATAGCAGGCGCATACGAGAACGGTCAGGTAGTTGACTCGGTAGGTGGAGGTGTGTGTCAGGTTGCGACCACTCTCTACAATGCGGTTATAAGGGCTGAGCTTGAGATAGTGCAGCGCTACAACCATTCCATGATAGTAAGCTACGTAAAGCCATCTGACGATGCGGCAATCGCAGGTACCTACAAGGATCTTAAGTTTAAAAATAATCTGGACAATCCGGTGTATATAGAGGGCTATTGCAGTGGAGGAATTATTACCTTCAATGTGTACGGAGTGGAGACGAGACCCGCAAACAGGGAAATTTCCTTCAGGAGTGAGACACTTTCCGAGGAGGATCCGGTCACGCAGTTTAATTTTGATGCAGGTCAGCCGGTCGGTTATTTCAACACCGAGCAGTCTGCACACAAGGGAGTGACCGCAAGGCTATGGAAGACGGTCACAGTTGATGGAACAGTGCAGAGCGATGAGGTATTCAACAACAGCAAGTACAAGTCATCACCGAAAATCGTGACGGTTGGTACAGCAGGAGCATCAGCGGAGGTTGTTGCGCAGCTTCAGGCGGCGGCAGCGGCTAATGATGAGGGCTCGGTTAAATCCATTGCTGCGTCTGCGGCAGCAACGGTTCAGGCAGCACAGACTCAGACACAGGATCCGAATGCGGCAGGGCAGACACAGGGCGCGCAGACCCAGACTACAGATCCGAATGCAGCAGGGCAGGCACAGGGCACCCAGACGCAGCCGACAGACCAGAATGCAGCAGGACAGGCACAGGGCATCCAGACACAGCAGCCGGCGGGACAGACACAGGGAGCACAGACGCAGTAAATGCCCGCAGGTAGTTGTTTCTGATGTAGTTATTTGCAATCAATGCACCGGGCTGCAACAGTATACAAAACATATTATTATTAGGAACAGGAAAACACATGAAAAACGGTAAAATATCAGAGTCGGTTTTAAAGCGCTCTGTCTTAAAACAACTTCATACCAAAAGCGACAGAATACTTTTTAAACCGGCAGTAGGTGAGGACTGTGCGGTGGTTTCCATGCAGGCAGGCGGCCAAACCAGGTTAGTTACTGCTACTCAGACGTTCACACTTGATGTATCGGATAAGCATGTGCGTGCTAACTGCGCAGTTTATGATGCATTGAACAATATTTATGCCATGGGGGCAGCTCCTGTTGGGATAGAGCTGGCACTGCTTGTACCTACCACAGAAAACGAAGCCGTGCTTCGTGAGACGGTGAGAGCGATTGATACTGTATGTGAGGAAGCAGGCATTGTGGTGCTTGGCGGACATACACAGGTGAGCCGTGCGGTGAAGAATATCGTGGTGACAGTTACAGCAATAGGTGAGGCCTATGAGCAGGCGCTTACACCATCATCTAAAGCAGCACCGGGCATGGACGTAATAGTGACAGGCTATGTGGGGCTTGAGGGCACCGCAATTCTTGCAAATGAGAAAAGAGCCGAGCTTGAAACGAGATTTTCCAAGGCATTTATAGATAAATCAGCAGCATATATAGACCATATTTCCACCGCAATGGAGGCTGCATCCGCGATTGGCGCCGGTGTGGCGGCAATCCATGACGCTTCGCAGGGAGGCATCTTTGGAGCACTCTGGGATATGGCAGAGGCTTCGGGAATTGGTCTTGACATCGATTTAAAGAAGCTCCCTATCAGGCAGGATACGATTGAAATAAGTGAATTTTTTGACATAAACCCGTATAAGCTTTTGTCAGGAGGAAGTCTGATAATCATAGCTGCAGATGGTACCCGCGTGGTCAGAGAGCTTGAGAAAACAGGACAAAATGCTGTTATAGTCGGTGCCACAACCGATTCAAACGACAGAGTGCTGATTTCCGGCGAGGAGAGACGGTTTTTGGAGACTGCCCAGACTGACGAGATATACAAGGTTTTCAACTAATATATTTGAATCAGGAGAATATATATCATGAGAGAAAAGATATTAACATTTATAGAGAAAAACAGCAGGATAAACCTGAAGGAGCTTGCAATCATGCTTGGTGTGGATGAGGCAAGTGTGGCAAACGAGATTGCTGCTATGGAGCAGGAGAATGTCATCTGCGGATATCACACACTGATTGACTGGGACAAGGCAGGCCTTGAGAAGGTCACAGCCATGATAGAGGTCAGAGTGACACCACAGCGCGGCATGGGCTTCGACAAGATTGCCGAGCGTATATACAACTATCCTGAGGTGAAGTCTGTATACCTTATCTCAGGCGGCTTCGACCTCATGGTCACACTCGAGGGCAAGACTCTGCGCGAGGTATCACAGTTTGTGACAGATAAGCTTTCTACACTGGATCAGGTGCTTTCGACAAAGACAAACTTTATCCTGAAGAAATACAAGGACCATGGAACTATCATGGCGGCACCTGTCAAATCCGATGAAAGGGGAATTATGTCATAATGAGAGACCCTTTATCCAGTACCATAAAGACTATCCAGCCATCGGGCATCCGTAAGTTTTTTGACATAGTGAGCGAGATGAAGGATGCGATTTCGCTCGGAGTAGGTGAGCCTGATTTTGACACACCGTGGCATATCAGGGATGAGGGCATATATTCCCTTGAAAAGGGACGCACCTTCTACACCTCAAATGCCGGACTCAAGGAGTTAAAGATTGAGATTGCAAAATATCTCGACAGAAGATACGGCATGACATATGATTACAACAAAGAGATCATGGTAACTGTCGGCGGCAGCGAGGCTATAGATATTGCACTGCGCGCCATGCTCGATGCGGGAGATGAGGTGATTATCCCACAGCCAAGCTATGTTTCATATGTGCCATGTACTGTTTTGGCAGGAGGCACACCTGTGATTGTGGAGCTCAAGGAGGAAAATGATTTCAGGCTGACAGCCGAGGAGCTTGAGGCTGTTATCACTCCAAAGACAAAGATACTTATCATGCCTTTCCCTAATAACCCTACAGGTGCTATCATGGAAAAAGCAGACCTTGAAGCAATTGTTCAGGTGGTTAAGGAGCATGATCTGTTTGTGATAAGTGACGAGATTTATTCGGAGCTTACATATGTGGATAAGCATGTATCTATAGCATCGTTTCCGGGAATGAAGGAGCGCACAGTGCTCATAAACGGTTTTTCAAAGGCATATGCCATGACAGGCTGGAGGCTTGGATATGCATGTGCACCTGAGACCATTTTAAAGCAGATGCTAAAGATTCATCAGTTTGCAATCATGTGTGCGCCGACCACGAGCCAGTATGCGGCTGTCGAGGCTATGAAAAACGGCGATGAGGATGTTGCACAGATGAGGGAGGAATACAACGGCCGCAGACGCTATGTGCTTCACCGCTTTAAGGAGATGGGGCTTAAGTGCTTTGAGCCTTTCGGAGCCTTTTATGCGTTCCCAAGCATCAAGGAGTTTGGCATGACATCCGATGAGTTTGCCACAAAGCTTCTAAACAGCAAGAAGATTGCCGTGGTTCCGGGAACTGCATTCGGAGAGTGCGGTGAGGGCCTTTTTACGTATATCATATGCATATTCGCTTGATGATTTAAAGGAGGCGCTCGGCCGCATTGAGGAGTTTGTCACAGAGCTTCGCGCCGGGATGGATAATAAATAGTTTAAATTGACAGGAGACAAAATGGCAAAGCTGAACATAGTGTTACATGAGCCGGAAATTCCGGCAAATACAGGAAATATCGGAAGAACCTGCGTCGCGACAGGCACGAGGCTTCATCTTATAGAGCCGCTTGGATTCTCACTTTCAGAGAAGGCAATAAAGAGAGCCGGAATGGATTATTGGAAGGACCTCGACGTCACCACATATGTGGACTGGGAGGATTTCCTTGAGAGAAATCCGGGCGCAAAGATATATTATGCGACAACAAAGGGCAGACATGTGTACTCTGATGCTCATTTTGAGCCAGACTGCTATATTATGTTTGGCAAGGAAAGCGCAGGCATTCCGGAGGAGATACTAAAGGAGCATCCGGATGAGTGCATCAGGATACCGATGATAGGTGAGACAAGGTCACTTAATTTGTCAAATTCAGTAGCTATCGTGCTCTACGAGGCATTGAGACAGAATAATTTTGATCATATGAGGCTTGAGGGAGAGCTTCATCACCTGAGCTGGGATGACTAAATCAAGCGGCAAAGCGCATATTTTTGGCAGCTATTTGGGCTTTAACAGCTATGATAATTGTAAATACGGTAGATTTTTAGGAAAAAGAAATGGGCATAATTAAAACAAGCAAATTAGTACATGAATTTATACGAAGAGACGAGGAAGGCAATGTAGAGTCAATCACTACAGCACTTGACAACGTAAACCTCGACATAAAAGAGGGACAGTTTATTGCAATCCTCGGTCACAATGGTTCAGGAAAATCAACTCTTGCGAAGCATATCAATGCACTTCTTGCGCCGAGCGACGGCACCATATGGGTGGATGGCATGGATGTGTCAAAGGAAGAGAATGTCATACCCGTCAGGAAAAGTGCAGGTATGGTTTTCCAGAATCCTGACAATCAGATTATCGCCAATGTCGTGGAGGAGGATGTGGGCTTTGGACCTGAGAATATCGGTGTGCCGACAGATGAAATCTGGCAGCGCGTGGACTATGCACTAAGGGCTGTCGGTATGACAAAGTACCGCACACATTCACCGAACAAGCTCTCCGGAGGACAGAAGCAGCGTGTGGCAATCGCGGGAGTTGTGGCAATGGAGCCAAAATGTATAGTATTTGACGAGCCTACAGCCATGCTTGACCCAAACGGCCGCAAGGAGGTCATAGCCACAGCCCATGAGCTCAATAAGAAAAAGGGCGTGACCATCATTCTCATCACCCATTACATGGAGGAAGTGGTCGGCGCAGACCATGTCTATGTCATGGAAAAGGGCAAGGTGGTCATGGACGGCACACCGCGTGAGATTTTTTCAAGAGTGGACGAGCTGAAGGAGCACAGGCTTGATGTGCCGCAGGTGACACTGGTAGCCGACGAGCTCAAAAAGGCAGGGCTTGATATCCCTGATGGAATCCTGACGAGAGAAGAACTTGTAAATGCGCTTGTTGCGCTGAAAAACAGATAGGCGGGAGAAAATATGTCAATAATTCTAGATCACATAAACTATTGCTACAGTGCCGACTCAGCCTACAAGGTGCAGGCACTTAAGGATGTAAGCCTTGAGATAAATGATGGAGAGTTTATCGGAATAATCGGTCACACCGGTTCGGGAAAATCCACACTTATCCAGCATATGAACGGCCTTTTGAAGGCGACAAGCGGTCATATATACTATAATGGACAGGATATATATGACAATGATTATGATTTAAGCAAGCTGCGTCACAAGGTGGGGATGGTGTTCCAGTATCCGGAGCATCAGCTTTTTGAGACAACCAACTTTGAGGATGTATGCTTTGGACCGAAAAATCAGGGGCTCGATAGGAAAACAGTGGAGCTAAGAGCCTATGAGGCACTGCAGAATGTACATTTTCCGGAGGATCTCTACTATCAGCCGCCGTTTGATTTGTCCGGAGGACAAAAAAGGCGTGTAGCCATAGCTGGAGTACTTGCAATGCACCCTGACGTACTTATACTCGATGAGCCGACAGCGGGATTGGATCCTGCGGGCAGAGATGAGATACTGGGACTGCTTTTACAGATGAAAAAGGATCTGGGTATCACGATCATACTCGTATCACACAGCATGGAGGATGTTGCGAAGTATGTGGATCGCATCATTGTTATGAATTCAGGAGAGGTGATGTTTGACGGAGTGCCGAAGGAGGTATTCTCACACTACAAGGAGCTCGAGGCAGTCGGACTTGCAGCACCGCAGGTCACATATCTGATGCATGATCTGGCAAAAAAGGGTATACCGGTTGACCTTTCGGCAACGACAGTTGCGGAGGCGAGGGACTCAATACTAAAAGCCTTTAAATAGCTCACCAATGCTGACATTTTGATACAAATTATGAGGAAGGAATACAAAAATGATTCGTGATATTACCATAGGCCAGTATTATCCGGCTCAGTCGCCAATACATAAACTGGACCCAAGAGTAAAGCTTTTCGCAACACTTATATATATTATTGCGCTGTTTTCCTACAAAGGAATAGCCGGTGTGCTGTTTATAGTTGCCGCGCTTGCCGCAGTTATAAAAATTTCGAAGGTGCCCTTTAAGTTCATGGTAAAGGGACTCAAATCCATTATAATACTGCTGCTTTTTACAGCATGCTTCAGCGTGTTTTTCACACAGGGAGAGTACACAATCTGGGAGTACGGTATACTGCACATTTCTGACACCGGACTGATAAATGCAGCAACCATGATGATACGACTTGTGCTGCTCATTATAGGAACCTCGCTCATGACACTCACCACCACACCAAACCAGCTCACGGACGGTCTTGAGAAATCACTGGGCTTTTTAAACAAAATACATGTCCCGGTGCATGCGATAGCCATGATGATGTCGATAGCGCTTCGTTTTATTCCAATCCTTATTGAGGAGACGGACAAAATAATGAAAGCACAGATGGCAAGAGGAGCTGATTTTGAGCATGGAAATATCATAAAAAGAGCAAAGAGCATGGTGCCTCTTTTAGTGCCGCTTTTCGTATCGGCCTTCAGGCGTGCGGATGACCTCGCAATGGCCATGGAGGCCAGATGCTACAATGGTGGAGAGGGCAGGACAAAGATGAAGCCGCTCGTATATGAAAAGGACGATAAAATAGCATATCTTTTCATATTTGCGTTTTTAGCGGTTGTGATAGTGCTTAGAATCCTTCTGCCGGTGAATCTGGGCAATCTTATTTTCAGATAGTGAAATAGATAGTGCAGCCATAACAGGAGAGATATATGCGTGTAAAAATGATTGTAGCCTACGATGGCACAAATTACTGCGGCTGGCAGATACAGCCAAACGGCATAACAATTGAGCAGGTATTAAACGAGCACCTGAGCCGCCTGTTAAAGGAGGATATAAAGGTGACAGGAGCAAGCCGCACCGATGCGGGAGTGCATTCACTTGGAAATGTGTGTATGTTTGACACCAATACCCGCATGCCGGCGGAAAAGATATCGTATGCACTGAATCAGAAGCTGCCGGAGGATATAGTGGTGGTCGATTCCTGTGAGGTAAGCGATGATTTTCATCCACGCTTCTCAAAGAGCCGTAAAACCTATGAATACCGTATATTAAATGCGAGGTTCAGGAATCCGACACGCAGGCTTGACACATATTTCTATCATTATCCGCTTGACACAGAAAAGATGAGTGAGGCTGCAAAATATCTCATAGGAGAGCATGATTTTGCAAGCTTCTGCTCGGCAAACTCGCAGGCACAGACCACAGTCCGCACGATATATGACTGTACGGTGTCAAAGGCCGGTGACATAATCACAATACGTGTGACAGGAAACGGCTTTTTGTACAATATGGTGCGCATAATCGCAGGAACACTTGTGAAGATAGGTGGAAGCGATATGCCGGCAGATGCGATAAAGGGCATAATAGCCGCAACAGACAGGGCAGCAGCAGGTCCTACAGCCCCGGCACATGGGCTTACAATGATAGGACTCAAGTACGAGTAACAGCTTTAGATTTTTAATATTGTATTAAGATTTTTGGAATATCCGTTTTTAGCTTCAATAATAGGCTATAATGTCGTTAATGTTAATACATGGTACGGTTAAAAAGAAGCTTGGAGATGAAGACGGTTATGAGATTTACAAAAGTAAAAGAGAAAATTAAAAAAGACAAAGCCATAAACAGCACAGACGAAGGAAAAGGCAGACACCGTAAAGTAATCCGTATAGGAGCGTTTGCCCTGGTATTTGTCGTGCTGTTTTCGTTTGTCTCGACATTTTTTAAGATGACGGATGCTGTCAATATTGCGACTATAGAGGGCTTTTACAAGGAGCCGAAGAACACAATTGATGTGATGATGATAGGAGCCAGCGAGGTATACGCTGATTACAGTGCAACCGAGGCCTGGAAGAATTATGGATACACATCATACTCGCTTGGGGTATCAGGAGCGCCCGGCAGTCTGTACAAATCAATGCTCAGAGAAGCTCTCACCAGACAGCATCCGAAGGTTGTGGTTTTTGAAGTGAATGGCTTTTTACAAAATGACAGCTATTACGACAGGACGGTAAAGCTGCATAGCTGGATAGACAATATCCATAATGAGGAAAACAGGTTTGATACAATACAAGAGATTGTGCCAAAGAATGAGCAGGACAACTTTACAAATCTTTTAAAGCTGCATCATAGCAACTGGAAGGATATAGGCAAGTGTGCACACACCTTTGCCACAAGAGTTGGAATGTATTTTGTAAAAACGTCATGCATGAAGGGATTTTCATCTATTGCAAAATATTCCGATTGCCCATCAGGCAAGCAGAAAAAGCTCTATTTTACCGACAAGAGCAGAGCGTATATGACTGATCTGCTTGAGTATTGTAAAGCACAGGGGGTGGAAAAGGTGCTTTTTGCGAGGTTCCCTCATGAGAAGAAGGTAAAGAATCCACAGGTGCTTTGCGACGTGAAGGAGCTGGTGGAGTCTTATGGCTATGATTTTGCGAGCTTTGAAGGCGATAAGGAACTTATCGGAATCAATGAGAGGGATGATTTCTACAATTCGGAGCACCTGAATATAAATGGAAGCCGCAAATTCACTGCATATATGGGAAAATATCTGTCTGATAATTACAGGCTTAATGTAGACCACTCACCGGAGCTTCAGAGTGCATGGGGCGAGTGCGCAAGGCGCGCTGACAAGGTGATAAGTGCCTGCGCAAAGGATACGGATCTGAGTCTTGGCAATCATTATTTTGAGATGTCCGTTTATCTGCCTTATAATTTTTCGTCAAGCCTTGCGACAAATAAGGTAGCAGATACGAACAACGATGCAAAGCCTGTAAAGGAGTTAAATACCTCGGTTAAAAAATAGCATGATAGTGTATGGAATTTAAAATAAATACTGCCTGTTAATTAAAGTATGGCGGCAGTATTACATTAGAAAATAGATTTGGAGTAAATAAAATGGAACTCATTTCATTAAAATATGCGATATTTGTAATAGCATTGCTTGTATTATATTATTGCTTTCCGAAGAAATACCGCTGGTATGTGCTTCTGGCGGGAAGCATGGCATACTATGTGATTATATGTAAGTGGTATGTACTTTTTATCATTTTCACAATATGCACCACCTATGGCTCAACAATATGGATTGACAAGCTGTTAAAGAAGCAGAATGCCATCGTAAAAAGCCACAAGGAGGACTGGGACAGGCAGACCAGAAAGGAATACAAGGAAAAGGGCAGAAAAAAGAGAGTGGCAGTCATGCTTTTTGCGCTGCTTTGCAATTTCGGCATTCTGGCATTCCTTAAATATATACCATATGCGGGCGAGCTTGGACTTTTGCTTCCACTTGGCATATCCTTCTACACCTTCCAGTCCATGGGCTATGTGATGGATGTATACAGGGAAATTGTCGAGCCTGAAAAGAATTTCCTTAAGGTAGCACTGTTCGTGTCATTTTTCCCACAGATCATACAGGGACCGATTGCGATATATGATAAGCTTGCGAGACAGCTTTACGAGGGACATTCCCTGAGACTTGAAAATCTGCAAAAGGGTGCGCTTCTGGTGCTCTGGGGAGTCATGAAAAAGCTTGTGATAGCAGACCGTGCGGTAAATATCATCAATTTTGTGATGGATAAGCCGATGGATTTTTCGGGCACCTATGTATTTTTTGCGGCAGTAGTGTATGCGCTGCAGCTATATGCGGATTTCTCGGGAGGAATCGATATAGTGCGTGGTATTGCGGAGATGTTTGGCATAACGATGTCAACAAACTTCAATCATCCGTATTTTTCGCGCTCGCTCACTGAGTACTGGCACCGCTGGCATATGACTCTTGGAGACTGGTGCAGAAACTATATCTTCTACCCGCTTTCAATCTCAAAGCGTTTCCTGAACTTTGGCAAATGGCTAAAGCCGAGATTTGGTGCGCATATCAGTAAAGTGCTGCCGGGCTGCATCGCGAGTGTCATCACATTTATCGTCATCGGAGTATGGCACGGTGCCAATATGAAATACCTGTATTTCGGACTCTGGAACGGTATTGTCATCATGCTTGCAGAGCTTTTTGCTCCGGTAAACAAAAAGGTGGCAGGCGGCTTTTTTTAAGCTGACCGGCCTAAGGGAAAAGGGCATATTTGCAACAATTGTATCAGTGATTTGGACCTTTATGCTCATACTGGTAGGCTACTATTTTGACATAGCTGCAAATGCGTCGACTGCATTTCACATGCTTTTTAAATCAGTCACGGATTTCCATATCAGCGAGCTTGGAATAAACAACATCATTTTAAATCTCGGAGCATGCGGACTGGACGAGTACGATATACTTTTACTTATAATATGTACTCTGCTGTGGTTCTTTATCAGCTTCGTTGAGGAAAATAAAAAGCTCGACATGCGCGATTTCATACTTTCAAGAAAGCTGCCGCTTCGCTGGGCGATAATATACCTTGGCATCTTTATAGTAATAATATTCGGTTACTATGGACCGGGAGTGAATCCGGCTGATTTTGTATATATGCAGTTTTAAAGAAAAAGCCGAAAATAAGGGTGAAAAACACTTGACAACAGCCGGTTACGCAAGTATAATATCTAGGTCTGTAAAAGTAGATAAATGGAAGCCAAAGCCCCGGCAACCATTTAGTATAGATAATGATAGTCATCTGAGATGGAACAGAGGACTATAAGATGTCAAAAAGGAAGTGGCGTCCGGACATACGCGATTTCAAGAGGCATCGGCATTAAAAGTAATCGAATCATTTAAGGAGGAAAACCGATGAAAACATTTATGGCTAGTCCTGCTACAATCGACAGAAAATGGTACGTAGTAGACGCTGAAGGTAAGACATTAGGACGTTTAGCATCAGAAGTTGCTAAAGTATTAAGAGGAAAGAATAAAGCAATCTTTACACCACACATTGACACAGGTGATTATGTAATCGTTGTCAATGCTGACAAGGTTAAGGTTACTGGTAAGAAATTAGACCAGAAGATTTACTATCATCACTCAGATTATATCGGTGGTATGAAAGAGACAACATTAAGAGAGATGATGAACAAGCACCCAGAGCGCGTTATCGAGTACGCTGTAAAGGGATCTTCCAAAGGGACCTCTTGGACGTCAGATGTATACAAAGTTATTCGTATACGCTGGACCAGATCACAAACATGCAGCTCAGAAGCCTGAGACATTAGAGTTTTAATAGGAGGTAAAGTAAATTGGCTACTACAAAGTATTACGGAACAGGAAGAAGAAAATCATCTGTTGCTAGAGTATATTTAGTACCTGGAACAGGAAAGATTACAATCAATAAAAGAGATATCGATGAGTACCTTGGTCTTGAGACATTAAAGGTAGTTGTTCGCCAGCCATTAGTTGCAACTGAGACAGTTGACAAGTTCGACGTTTTAGTTAACGTTCGTGGTGGTGGATACACAGGACAGGCCGGAGCAATCCGTCACGGAATCGCTCGTGCACTCCTTCAGGTAGATTCAGAGTACAGACCGGTTCTTAAGTCTGCTGGATTCTTAACACGTGATCCACGTATGAAAGAGCGTAAGAAGTACGGTCTCAAAGCAGCTCGTAGAGCTCCTCAGTTCTCAAAGAGATAATTCAACCGAATATCAGAAGAACATCAAAACCCTTGGAAATTCAGTATTTTCAAGGGTTTTCTTTATGTCTGAATGTTTACAAAAAGTCGTGAAAATCGGTCGATTTTTCACGGTAGCATACAATAGTGGAGTTAGATGGCCCAGAGAAAAGTGCGATATCTCACAAATGATGAGTTTACATATCTTTTACCATTATGTGTGGATGAGCATACTACAAAAAATATAGTTAGAAGTATAAAGAGATATCGTGAGACCGGTGAGAAGGATTTTGATGATATTATCTTATCTGTTTTGATGGAAAAAGATAATTATAAGCAGGCGTTGAACTTGTTGAAAACAGAGCCTATCTCAGAAGAATTGATATGTAAC
>ENA-OQDL01000275-OQDL01000275.1-human-gut-metagenome-genome-assembly--contig:-NODE-275-length-35282-cov-4.158583_pt1 | contig 35282 bp, 32 predicted proteins | sample MGYA00242782_ERZ504609 | MGnify/ENA primary metagenome ERZ504609 (study PRJEB26092, sample SAMD00036320) | human gut metagenome | host: Homo sapiens | study: EMG produced TPA metagenomics assembly of... | reverse complement strand
ATTAAACCTAACATCGGGATCATCACCCATGGTTCCGGCAAAGGCAACGTCTACCGTTCCTCGTTTTATCTTTTCGATGAGGGAAGGGGTTGTGGATTGATCCACCTTGACCAGAACATTGCCGTGGGTGCGGGTGCGAAATAAGTTGATAATGCGAGACCAATCTTTACTTTGCACCGAAAAGACGGTGCCTATAACTATCTCGCGTTGAGAACTACCCTGCTTTTCGTGCAGCATCTTTAATCCGTTGTTCAGAAAACGAAGTGAAGTGTCCACGTATTCGTAGAACGATTCGCCCTCGCTAGTAAGCTCAACCTCACCTCTCTTTTTCTTAATCAGGGTAACGCCTACTTCTTGCTCGAGCTTTCCTAGCGCCAGAGACAGGGTCGAAGGAGTTATTGAGAGCTTCTCAGCGGTTGCGCTTCTGCTCCGAAGCTCAACAAGTGTTTTGAAGTAATTCAAATGATCAAGATTCATGATCCCCCCAGATCGTGTGGCACAGAAACTGAACCAAAGCCACCCTTAGAAGGATAGCGCTTCAAGGAAACAATTCGTGCGCTCATTCGGTATGAGATCGGTTTGCTTAACACGAGAACAGCGTCTGTTGATGTTCGGCCGAAATAGGCTCTGGGTTAAGGAGGAATCGATGAGGGGACTACGAGGGAATAAAGGTTGTTGAACTTACTAGTTATGTTGCGGCACCAGGCATGTCCGAGGATTCTTGGGGAAATGGGCGCAACTATCTACAAGATAGAGCCAGCTTCTGGGGATGAATATCGAACAAACGGGCCAGGATTTGGCATGCAAAAAACAGACGTGGATGATCCCGCGTTCGATTACGCATCAATGAACAAAACCTTTGTAAGCATCAATCTCAAAAGTGAAGAGGGTTCGAAGCTCATACATAAAATGCTCGATGATGCTGACATTATGGTTACGAGCTTCAGGGATAAGGCCCTTTCAAAGTTGGGTCTGGATTGGGAGAGCATCCACAGAGATCATCCGCATTTGGTTTGGGGTCAAATGCGTGGCTATGGCGAATATGGGCCCGATAAGAACACGAAGGGCTTCGATGCAACGGCTTATGCTGCTCGTGGCGGCTGGTTCGCCTGCCTTCCTCAGGCGGGGGAGGGGTATCAGCCTATCAACTGGCCGGCGGCAATGGGGGATTGGAATGCTTCCCTTGCCCTAACCGCTGGGCTGCTTGCTGCGTTAGCGCGCAAGGACCGAACGGGAGAAGGGGACAAGGTTACGGTAACCCTGCACCACTGCGCCCTTTGGCCTATGCAGATGATGCTGGGCTCCACCCAATTTGGTGATAAGTGGCCCAAGTCGCGCTACAACGTTACCTGTCCTACCAACAACACCTATCAAAGCAAAGATGGGGTTTGGTTCATTATCTGCTATGGCAGCTACGACATCTTCTACGACCACACCATGAGAACCATTGGTCTCGACGACCTTGTTGGCGACGAACGATACAACAAGGCAGCTGAGATCAATAACGGATCGGGCAAGAACTCGGAAGTGGTTCGCATCCTTGAGAATCAATTCCTCACCAAGACATGGGCTGAGTGGGAAGAGATTTTCAAAGCGAATGAAATTCCCTACGAAAAGCTGTATTTGCCGCAGGACATTTTGAACGACGAGGAAGTATACGCAAGCGACATCTTGAGAAAAATCAACTATGACGCATTTGGGGAAAAGGTTATACCTACCTCGCCGATAAGGCTCGACAGCATGGGAGACCCGATTCTACGCAAAAGCAGGCCGGTCGGTTATGACACGGCTGCTGTGATGAGCGACTACGGTTACTCCGAAGAAGATATTCGAAAGCTCGATGGGGAAGCTGTCACTTGCTATCACGGTCCTGATCTGCCCGATTCGGTATTTGAGCCGAGCTTTGGTCCTAGATCGAAGAGGGTCTAATTCACTTGGTCTTAATGGCCGGGCGATTGCAATGGGGGATGAGTCGCAAGGCTTTTGCGCTCGCTCGGTCATGGACATAACAACAACACAAGGAGGAGGAAGAAATGGCAACCGAAAAAATTGCCCGACAGGGCCTTACGGTCCGCCACGTTGGCGTTGTGGTAACCATGGCGCTAACATTGCTAACCGCTGTTGGCATTGTGTTTACGGCAGCAGGCCTATGTTACAGGCCAGTATCGCAACACTTCGGCGTTCAGACATCACAAGTCTCGCTATACATCACGTTCGTTTATTTGGGGCCAGTGCATCGGCGCTGCCCCAATGGCAAAACTGTTCGACAAGTTCAACGCTAAAACAGTATGCGTTGTGGCAGCCCTGATGGTAGTTATCCCCTACATGGGATTCTGTGTATACCCTGCGATTTGGTGCTACTGGGTAGCGGGCTTCATTATCGGACTTGGCCTTGTATGCGTTGAATTCACGATGACTGCAGGCATCTTAAGCCGCTGGTTCCACACTAACTACGGCACCGTAACCGGCATTGTATTTGCAATGACCGGCGTTGGCGGAGTCGTCTGGAACATCATTGGACAATTCGTACTTGGTCCCGACCTTCAAGGCTGGAGAACCCTGTACATGGTATTCGGCGTCGCAATCGCCATTGGCACGATTCCCTTTATCGCAATCTTTGTTAAGCGCACCCCTCAGGAGTGCGGAACCCTTCCCTATGGTATGCCACTCGATGCCGCAGCAATGGAAGCTGAACTGGCAGAAGAAGCAGACAAAAAAGCAATCCAAGAACCCGGATTTGCGGCTAAAGACGTGTTGAAGATGCCGTTCTTCTGGACCCTTGTTCTAGGCGCCGGCCTGCTGAACACAATCACAACGATGTCTCAGCTCTTTGCGACTTACGTTCAGTTTCTTGGCCACGAAGGCTGGGAAGGCCAAGCCCTGGTCGCACTGCTGCTCCTTTCGGGCACTCTTGAAGCGTTCGCAAGCGCAGGCCAGGGAGGCGGAAAGGTCCTGATTGGCTTTATCGAATCTCGATCGGTATTGATTGCGCAAATCATTGGCTACGCTGGCGGCGTAATTGGTCTATGCATGATGTGGTGGCTCCCCAAGCTGTTTGGCGAAGCAGGCATCTGGCCCATGTTCTGCGGTGGCCTCTTCTATGGACTTGCCTACGCATGTTCCACGGCAATGCTTCCGTTCATCGTTCGCGAAGTATTTGGTGGTCGAGATTTCGACAAGATCTACTCTTGGATGATCATGATCTTCAATGGCATTGGCGCACTCGGGGCAACTGGCTGGGCGCTCGTATCTGAAACCTTCGGCTGGGACGGCTTCTTCATCGGCGGCATTATCGTCCTGACCATCACTTTCGGATTGCTTGGCTACACATGGATAGCCGGTGACAAGGCACGACGCAAGACCTGGTTCAAGAGCGACGCTGAACTTACCGCCGAAGCGCATAAGGAAGGAATCGGCGCTTAACCTTCGTGCCGCCCACATTGCTGGGCGCTAATCCCCCACCACCTTCGTACCGTTCAAAAAGATCCGCTGCGTCCCAACAACCAACCGGACGCAGCGGATCCTGAAAGGGCAGTGAATAAAATGATCGATTTCAACCTTTTGTGCAACATCCTCAGCCCCGGCATCTTCGTGATTCTTGCTGGAGGACTGATAACGGGATATGACACTGCCACACTCATTGTCATTGGCGTTATAGGCTATTCCCTTGTCTTCCTTATGAGACGACTCGCAAAAAGGCAAAGAAAGCAGTAGCGCTGAAAGCCTAATCAATCCCCCCAACAACCCAATAACCCAATACGTTGAAACCGCTATAAAAGCACCGAAATGGAGGTGCCTAGGTTCTTATTGCCCAAATTCGATTCAAAAGGAGATCCCCATGCAAAAGCCATTTGAAGACCTAATCGTTCTAGATCTGTCACGCTACCTTCTGGGAGCATACACCAGCCTCTTTTTTGCCGACCTGGGGGCACAGGTCATCAAGGTGGAGGACACCAAGACTGGTGATTTAGTTCGTGGAGAAATGCCTATAGTCAACGGCGAGAGCTACTATCACTACGCGCTCAACAGAAACAAGGAGAGCATATCCCTTAATTTAAAGGACCAAGAAGTGCTTGAGCGTTTTTACCAGCTTGTAGCTCGTGCAGATGTCCTTGTCGAAAACTATCGCCCTGGAGTATCCAAGCGACTGAAGATCGACTTCGAAAACACTCCATCGCATTAATCCCGATCTTGTCTATGTGTCTTTTTCGGCCTACGGCCAAAATGACCCACGCAGTCTTGACGCCCTTCACGATATCAACATCGTCGCAAAAAACAGGTTATTACGATCTAACGGACGGTGCTGTTGCCTTGCTGCAGCCATCAGATCTCGCCGCTGCAATGGTGGGAATACAGGGGGCTTTAACGGGGCTCATCGCTCGAGACAAAGCAGGGGGAACCCATGTCGATGTCTCGATGTACGATTCGCTTCTTTGGTGGAATGCAATGCTCGATAGCCGCTGGTTCTTCTACGGCAAAACACTTACTTCAGACATGAGAGAATATCCGTCGGTCGGCTACAACGTCTACCGAACAAAAGACGGAAGGATGATATCTTTCGGACTCTATGAGAATAAGTTCTGGAACGAGTTTTGCGATGACATCGGCAGGCCGGATTTATATGACACTTTGAAGGACACTCCTAAGCAAAATCCCACCGCATATCAAGCAATTGTAGATTTCGCAGCGTCGATGACCTTCAAAGAATGGGAAAGCTGGCTAGCGGATAAAACCTACGCTATCGCACCGTGCCTCAACAAAAGCGAAGCAATAGATCTCGCCATTAGGACAAACCCTCAAACCATTAACTACGTTAACTACCCCCGATTTGGCACTGCATTGCAGACAAACACACCGCATATCGTTGGAAACATGCACTCGAGTTTAACCGAATCATATGAGCCCGCTTTGCTTGGCGAATCAACCCGAAGCGTTCTTTCGTGGGTCGGCGCATCCACGAAGGAAATCAATGCCATGGTTGAAAGAGGCGCGGTCATCTGCGCAGATGACGACGATTCACTCGAAGCAAGTGCCTAGCCCTCTTACCTTCGCAATGCACTCAATTGCGATTCTCTCCTTTATAGCGCGCCGACGATCCCCCCCGTTGATCCCGATAGTCGGCGCGCATCTCTATTTTCGCAAAGCACACCTCGGCCAATTGCACATAGAGCCCATTATCAAGCATGATTCGATTGGGTTAACAGAGTGCTAGAACGGCCTTTTTCGGTAGAGGAACCCTAACAGTTGCGCTTCAGCCAAACACGCAGTTCGTTTTTCCATGCGCTCGAACTCCGCTTTGGTTCTTTCGTTGGAAAAACCCTCTTTTAGGCCCAAAGGATTCTTTGCAATTTCGAATATTTCGCCCTGCTCCGCCAGAATCCTACGACTCTCGGCATAGGTAAGCTCAAAAGCGAAACAGAGGAAGCCCACAACGTAATCGGCAGGGAAAACTCGATCGTTGCGCTTTACGCAACGGCGGCCATCAAACGCTTCGAGCACCGAAGAAGAAAGCCTGCTTTGACGCAACGCATCAAGGGAAACGCCCAAAATAGTATCCACATCGCTGAGGCTGACGGTGTGAAGAATGTCTAGCTTATCGGCATCGCGCACAATGTTGCAGAAACGCCGCGTTCTATCAGGCAAATCATCGGGAAGGCGATAGTCGCCATGAGCAGCTATCGCGGCGCGGATCAGCTGATCTTCCTTGGATCCCTCGACAAAATCCCTCATGCGCACCTTGCCAGGGGCAAGCCCAGCGAAAAGAGCTATGCCAGGATTTCGGTGCGCAACCCGCCCGCCAGGCGATTCAGAGGCTACTTCGAATGGGGGCATCCCAGCAGGCTGGCTAAACAGCACTTCTGCCCCCAATTTGGCATGGTTGGTTGAACGCGCATCCGAAAACGTACCCCAACGGCGCAGTTGCTCGAATTGACCCATATCATGCAGCAGCCCAATTGTCCACGCCAGGTCAAGATCATCCTGCTTCAAACCATTGCTCTCGGCAATCCGCTCGCACAAACCGGCAACCCTCTTTGAGTGCTCGATCTTCAACATTATGCGCTGATTGCAAGAATCATACGCCTCGACGTAATCCGAAAATGCCCGTAGGACTTTGCTGCGATCGATTTTCATTTCAGCCCTCTTTCTTTCTCCCTAAGCTTACTCTTGCTCGAACCACAAACCGCAGAAACACGCAGCTTCGATCGATGGCATTTTCCGTGCCAGAATACAAAAGCGCGCCCCGCAGGAACGCGCTTGATAAGTGCTTGCTAGGTGGCGCTTATGCCTCGAGGAGCTTTTCCACGGAAGCAAGCTTAACGCAGCAAACGAATACCTTCAGTGCCGACTCAAGCTCTTCCAGCGGAGGAAGCGTAGGAGCGATGCGAATGTTGGAATCTTAGATCGTTCTTGCAAGGATAGGTAGCGCCAGCACCCGTCATGGTAACGCAGCTTCCTTGGCCATAGCAACAATATGATTTTGCAGTTCCTTCGGGAGCATCAAACGAAAACGAAGTAACCGCCGCGGGGATTGCTCCAAGAGCACAACCCGTGCCAGCCAGACCCTCTTCCAGCATCTTCAGAACCAGCTCAAACTTCGGACGAATGATGGAAGCATGCTTTGCCATGTGGGCAGCGATTCCATCGGCGTCTTTAAGGAAGCGAACATGACGCATCTGGTTCAACTTGTCGTGACCGATGGTCTGGACGCCCATACGCTTCTTGATTTCAGCAACGTTTTCCAGGGCTTGCAGCCATAGCGGCAACGCCTGCACCAGGGAACGTTACCTTGGAAGTGGAAGCAAACTTGAAATAGCGGTTGGGGTTACCAGCCTCAACGCAAGCCTTGGCAATATCAAGAAGCTGATCCTGCTGTGCCGCATCGTCATAAAGATGATGCACGGTATAGGCGTTATCCCAGAAAATACGGAAATCAGGTGCAGCCGGTTCCAGTCTTGCAAAACGGCGTACTGTTTCATCAGAGTAGGAATATCCCTGTGGGTTGGAATACTTCGGAACGCACCAGATACCTTTGATGGCAGGATCAGTGGAAACCAGTTCCTCTACCATATCCATATCAGGACCTTCTGGAGTCATAGGAACATTGATCATCTCAATGCCAAAATACTCGGTAATTCCAAAGTGGCGGTCATAGCCAGGAACCGGGCAGAGGAATTTGATCTTATCCTGCTTGCACCATGGAGTATTTCCCATAATTCCGTGGGTCATGGCTCTTGAAACCGTATCATACATAACGTTTAAGCTGGAGTTTCCATAAATGATAATGGTAGAAGGATTAACCTCCATCATATCTGCCAGAAGTTCTTTTGCTTCATCAATACCGGTAAGTACTCCGTAGTTACGGCAGTCTGTACCATCTTCACAGGTCAGGTCATCATCACTGCTGAGCACGTCCATCATACCCATGGACAGATCCAGCTGATCTGCACTTGGCTTACCTCTGGACATATCCAGTCTCAGATCCTTTGTCTGAAAATCGTGATATTTTGCCTTCAGGTCTTTGCGAAGGGCTACCAGTTCTTCTTTGGTCATCTCTGCATACGGCTTCATAATTTCCTCCTCTATATGTGTTCTTAAGACAGACATATGTCAGTGCTATAAAAACATTTTCTTTCATTGCTATAAAATATACACCAAAGTATTTATTCCGTCAACACAAAATTTCCTTATGAAGCTAAAACTTTGACTTATGGTTAGATGAAACTATACATATTTTTACTTATAACCTGACAAATTCCCCGGTAAACCGGGGAATTTAACTGTATAAATCTCTTTTACTTTGCCAGCAGTTCCTTCAACAGTTTATTTACCATTCCAGGGTCTGCCTTGCCCTTCATAGCCTTCATAGTCTGTCCTACCAAAAAGCCCATGGCTTTTTCTTTTCCGCCCTTATAATCGGCCACAGACTGCGGATTTGCCGCCAGAATGCCTTCAATGGTGGTCTTTAAGGCGCTTTCATCATTTACTACCTTCAAGCCCTTTTCTTCTACATAAACGGCAGGATCTACATTGTGCTCAAAGATCTCTTCAAATACGGTCTTTGCTACTGTACGGTTGATCTCGCCTGCTGCTACCATCTGGATCAGCTTTGCCAGGTTTGCAGGTGAAAAGCCCATATCATCCGGATCCATTTCATGTTCCTTCAGTAAACGCATGGCTTCTACCATCAGCCAGTTAGATGCATCTTTTGGCTTTCCGCAAAGCTTTACGGTCTCCTCAAATACATCTGCCATATGCTTGGAGTTTGTAAGGATCTCCGCATCATACTGAGGCAGGTCGAATTCGCTGATATAACGGGCCATTTTCTCGGTACGAAGCTCTGGCTGTGCCGCCTTGATCCGGGCGATCCACTCATCACTGATCACAACGGGTGTCAGGTCCGGATCCGGGAAGTAACGGTAATCCTGTGCATCTTCCTTGGAACGCATAGCCTTGGAACTTTCCTTGTTGTCATCCCAACGTCTTGTTTCCTGGATGACCTTCTTGCCATCTTCGATCAGCTCGATCTGGCGTCTTGTTTCTCCTTCAATGGCATGTGCAATAGCCTTAAAGGAGTTAATGTTCTTCATCTCCGTTCTAGTGCCGAATTCCGGTGCGCCCACTTCACGGACGGATAAGTTTACATCAGCTCGCATGGAACCTTCTTGAAGTTTGCAGTCAGAAGCTCCCAGATACTGGATGATCAGACGAAGCTTTTCCAGATATGCGATTACTTCCTCTGCGCTTCTCATATCCGGCTCAGAAACGATCTCGATCAGCGGAACACCGCTTCGGTTGTAGTCAACTAAAGAGCAGTCTTCCCACTCGTCATGGACCAGCTTGCCGGCATCCTCTTCCATATGGATCTCATGGATACCGATCTTTTTCTTTACACCAGACTCAGTTTCGATCTCTACCCAGCCATCGTGGCAGATAGGCAGGTACAGCTGTGAGATCTGGTAGTTCTGTGGGTTATCAGGATAAAAATAGTTTTTACGGTCAAATTTGCAGTACTGGTTGATCTGGCAGTTTGCAGCCAGACCTACTGCCATGGCATATTCTACAACCTGTTTATTTAATACAGGCAGAGAACCGGGCATACCGGTACACACCGGGCATGTATGGGTATTTGGCGCTCCTCCGAAAGCGGTAGAGCAGCCGCAGAATATTTTTGTCTTTGTTGCCAGTTCTACATGGACTTCCAGACCGATGACGGTCTCATACTGTTTACTCATGGCTTACTCCTCCTTAATCAGATACCTTTGCCAGTTCAGGCATTTCGTATTTTCTGGTACACTCAAATGCGTAACCTGCGCGGATTATATCCTTTTCCTTGAAGCAGTCACCGATCAGCTGCATTCCAATAGGAAGTCCCTTAGAGTCCAGACCACATGGAACGGTCATTCCAGGAAGACCTGCCAGGTTGACAGAAATGGTGTAAATATCACCCAGATACATCTTTAACGGGTCACTTAAGGAAGCTCCCAGCTTTGGTGCTGTATCAGGAGATGCAGGAGCCAGGATCAGGTCATATTTTGCAAAAGCCTTATCAAATTCTTTCTTGATCAGGGCCTTGGTACGCAGGGCCTTTAAATAATAAGCGTCATAATAACCGGAGCTTAATACGAAAGAGCCAAGCATGATACGGCGTTTTACTTCCGGTCCGAAACCTTCAGAACGTGTTTTCTTGTACATGTTGTGAAGACCTTCGTATTCTTTGGTACGGTAGCCATATTTTACACCATCAAAACGTGAAAGGTTGGAGCTTGCTTCTGCAGAAGCAATGACGTAATAAGCAGGAATAGCATAATCTACTAAACCTAAGTCAAATGTCTCTACAACAGCGCCTTTTTCTTTTAAAATATCTGCTGCCTTTAAGATCGCTGCCTTTACTTCCTCATCCAGTCCTTCACCAAAATAGCTTGACGGGATACCGATCTTCATTCCCTTTACATCATCCTTTAATGCAGAGGTAAAGTCACAGTCTGTACGGGCCATGGAAGTGCTGTCTTTTAAATCATGGGAAGAAATCGCTTCCAGAATAGCTGCACAGTCGGAAACGTCCTTTGCAACCGGTCCGATCTGGTCCAGGGAAGAACCATAAGCGATGAGGCCGTAACGGGATACAGTTCCGTAGGTGGGTTTAATGCCGGTAACGCCGCAGAAGGAACTTGGCTGACGGATAGAACCGCCGGTATCAGAGCCTAATGCATAAAAGCACTCATTGGCCGCTACAGCTGCACAGGAGCCGCCTGAAGAGCCTCCAGGTACATGTTCTGTATTCCATGGATTGCGGGTCACGCCATAAGCGGAAGTCTCTGTGGTACTTCCCATAGCAAATTCATCCATGTTTGTCTTTCCAAGAATAACGGCTCCTGCTTTTTCCAGGTTTAAAACAGCCTCTGCTGTATAAGTTGGCACAAAATTTTCAAGGATCTTTGAGCTGCAGGTAGTGCGCATGCCCTTAGTACACATGTTATCCTTAATAGCAGCCGGTACACCTGCCAGTGGACCTGTCAGTGTTCCTGCCTCGATCTGGGCCTGAACCTCTTTTGCCCGCTTCATGGCACCTTCTTCGTCTAAAGTCACATAAGAATGAACCTGTTCTTCCACTGCCTTGATCTGCTTGATCACTGCTTCTGTGGCCTGTGGAGAAGTGATCTCTCCGGCCTTTATCTTCTTTCCCAGTTCCAGGGCTGTTAAATCTAATATACTCATCTGGCCGCCTCCTATTCTACTGTCTTAGGCACCATGAAAGCTCCGTCTTTCTTTGCAGGTGCATTAGCAAGTATCTCGTCTCTGTCATCCCCGTTGGTCACTACATCTTCACGGAATACATTATTTACAGGAAATACATGGGACATAGGCTCTACGCCAGTTGTATCCAGTTCATTTAATTTATCAATATAGTCAAGCATTCTTCCCATATCTTTTTTTGCTTCTTCTTTTTCTTCCGGTGAAAGCTCCAGCTTTGCCAGAATGCCTACATACTCTATGGTCTCGTCACTGATCACATTTGCCATGGTTTCGTTTCCTTTCTGAACCTGTTTCTTCTATATAAATGCAACTATATATAAGAAGTTTTTGGGAATTTTTTATAAGTTTTTCTTATGATCTATGGTTCCAGTCTTGTTACATCTCTTGGGAAGAGCGCTGTCTCTCTTACGTTCTGCTCATCTAAAAGACGCATGGTCAGTCTCTCTAAGCCGATTCCCAGTCCACCATGTGGCGGCATTCCGTATTTAAAGATCATCAGATAGGAAGCAATGTCCTCCGGGTCCATTCCACGTTTTTCCATCTTTTTAAGGATCTCGCCGTAATCGTGAATACGCTGTCCGCCGGTGGTTACTTCCAGTCCCTTAAATAACAAGTCAAAACTTAGGGTATATTTCGGATCTGCCGGGTCATCCATAGCATAAAACGGACGTTTCTTTGATGGGTAATGGGTAACAAATACGAAATCACTGCCGTATTCTTCTTTAAAGTAACGGCCAATGAGAAGTTCTTCTTCCGGCTCTAAGTCATATGGGTTTCTGATCCGTCTGTTGTACTTTCAGATACCAGCTCTTTTGCCTTATCAAACGGACTGCCGGGATCTTGCTTACATCCGGAAGAGTGACACCTAACATATCCAACTCATTTTTTGTACTCTTTTTCCAGAAGTGCCATGGTGTACTGTAAAAATCCGGTCTCCATTGCCATAATATCTTCAAAACCATCGATATAGCCCATTTCAAAATCCAGGCTGGTATATTCGTTTAAATGACGGGTGGTGTTGTGCTTTTCTGCACGAAACACAGGAGCTGCCTCAAATACACGGTCGTAAACGCCTACCATGGTCTGTTTGTAAAACTGTGGGCTCTGTCCTAATTCTGCTTTTTTGTTGAAATAGTTTAATTTGAATACGTTGGATCCGCCTTCAGCGCCTCTTGCTACGATCTTTGGTGTGTGGATCTCTGTAAAGCCCTGGGTAAATAAATAATCCCTGAAGCCTCTTACAATGCCTTCCTGAATCTTAAATTTAGCACGTTCTCTTACGTTTCTTAAAGATACCGGGCGCAGGGCCAGCTTTGTTTCCAGGGATGTGTTCATTTTCCATTTGCTGATAGGGATTGGCATTGGCTCTGCAGGCTGGGATAATACTTTGATCTCTTCTAAGCGGATCTCAAAACCATGAGGAGCTCTTTCTTCTGCCTTAACAGTACCAAGGACTTCCACTGCGGATTCTTCTTTCAGGTCGTGGATATCAAAATTTGTGACGCCTTCTTCGTATACGCACTGTACCAGTCCTTCTGCTTTTCGCAGGATCACAAAGGCAACTTCACCCATGTCACGGACATTGTGTACAGCACCATTCATACGGATCTTTTTTCCTTCATAGGAACCTTCTAAGATCTGTGCAATTCCAAGTGTTCTTTTGCTTTGACGCCTTCTACAAATTCCATCATATTTATTTCTCCTTCCCAACGGTGTACTTTGAAAGTACATCTTACGGTTCCGGAGATTTTTGTATAAAAAAACGCCCCGGAACACATTTACTGTATTCCGGGACGGGATCTTCTTTTCCCGCGGTACCACCCGCATTGAGAAACCTTCAGGATGCTCTTAAGACTTCTCCTCTTTTTCGCATGTAACGTATGCCACGGATATACCTACTATCAGTCCTTCCAGCCGGTTGCATCCCCTTCTGGTAAAACCGCTTCGATATACCAGCTCCAGAGTGTTCCCTTTATCCAGTCCTGCGCGGCGGCGCTCTCAGTCGGTGACGCCCCCTTCCTGTTACATTTCTCAGACAAGAGTCTCTTTCATAGCTGTTTTTTATTTGTTTTATAAATTAATACTCCAAAAGCAGAAAGTCAAGATGTTTTTTTGTATTTGTCTAATTTTTGTTGATTTTTTTAAATACTGTCCTCTCATTGACGTTGCTATTGACAAATGATACAATGTCATAGACTTGAAAAAACAGGAGGCCCCCCCTTTTATGAATTCTCTTGACAAACGACTGCAGATGTCCGGCTTCATCACTTTTTTTCTAAGCGGTATCTGCTCCATCAGCAGCGGTATTGTAGTAAGCCTGCTGCAGGAACGATATGGATTTGACTACAATGTAACAGGCACACTTTTATCTATTATGAGCATCGGAAATCTGATGGCTGGTTTTGCCACAGGAGTCCTTCCTGCAAAGATCGGACTTAAAGCCACCATTATTACACTAAGCGCAGGTTATGAACTGGGATATCTGTGGCTAGGGATTTCCGGCTGGATGAGCATTCTGGTGCTTTCTTTCCTTCTGATCGGCTTTGCCAAGGGAAGCGTTATCAATATGTGTACCATCCTGGTAAGCAACCATTCTGAAAACCGTGCAAAAGGCATGAACATCATGCATTCCTGTTATGCCTTAGGAGCTCTGATCTGCCCCTTTGTAATTGCCGGGGCCGGACTGATCGGACCTGTAGTTCCCATGTTTACTTTAGGCTTTTTAGGACTTATCATGTGGATCATTTTCCATCTGACACCATTTGAAAAGAAAACAGCTGGAAAAAAAGAAAAAACGCTGGGGATTTTTAAAAAGCAAACGTTTCTGGCTCCTTACAGGACTTATCTTCTGCCAGAACGCAGCAGAGACCAGCGTAAACGGCTGGCTGGTAACTTACTTTAAGGGAAGCGGCATTTTATCCGGTACTTTAAGCGCCTACACCGTGACTGTTATGTGGACTGCCACACTGATCGGAAGACTTCTGATTGCCTTTGTATTCCCTCTTAAAAATCCATACACAGCCATGATCAAAATGGGCATTGGCTGTACCGTATTTTACATTGGACTGATGATGGCAAACAACCAGGTAGCTGCTATTCTCCTGCTTTTCGCCTTTGCTTTTTCCATGGCCGGCATGAACCCAACTGCCGTTGCCTGTGCCGGAAAGATGACCAGCGTAGCCAGCATCGGTGTTTTACTCCCGGCTGCCAGCTTTGGCGGCATCCTGATGCCATGGATCATTGGTATTGTCTCCAACATTGCGGGACTGAAAATGGGTATGGCAATGAATATTATTTCCTGTGTGGGAATGCTGATATTCTGTATCGCTGTAAAAAACTTAAACGAAGAATAATAAATATTTTCCCCGTCTTTGACCGGCGGGGATTTTTTTGAACTTTCATAACGTCCTCATTTTCCTGTGTTTCTTTGGTATTTCAAGACACGAAAAAGACCGGTCGGGGAACCGGTCTTTCTCAGGAGAAGGTATTTCGTTTCTTATGGGGTGTAGCAAAAACTATATAATGTATTGGGGGGTTACGCCTATTATAATAGCATAGGATCCTCAAAAAGTGTGCACAAAGTTTCGATTTTTGTCTTTTTTCTTTTATGCATTTTATCCAACAACTGTTTCTGACTTTTCTTCTTTCTGGCGTTTAGGCCACTTTTCCTCCGGCTGCTGGCTTTTTTTATAAAAGTACTGGATAATGTCTTTTCGTGTAATAATACCGATAAAACATTTCTGGTCATCTAATACAGGCACAAAATTCTGGTTTAACGCTTTTCCGATCAGGTCTTCCATATCTGCGTCTGCCTTTACCGGACGGTTGTCCAGTCTGCGCTTGATGGCTGTAATGGGGATCTTCTCCGCACCTTTCAGATCCAGATGGTACTGATTTTTGATGCCCCAAAGCAGATCTCCTTCTGTCAGAGTTCCGATATAGCGGCCTGTTCTGCTGATAATGGGGATGGCAGAATATTTGTGGTACTCCATCTTTTCCAAAGCCTGTCTTAAGGTATCTTCCTCACTAATATAAGCTACTTCGCTTTTAGGAGTCAGGAAAAATAAAATGTTCATCTCGATGCTCCTTTTGTTATTATTCTAAAAGGATTATACCTTAAGGCTCTGAAGCTTCAGTGAATAATTTCTAACATTTTTCTTAAATTGTTGATCTGATCTCTTTTATCTGATCTTTACTCCATCTGATCCAGTGGATCCAGTGTTTTTTCCTGATGTTTTAATTCAAAAAATACATTCACACCTTCTACGGAATAATATTTTGTAGGTTCTGCCACGTATCCTAAGATCTGCCCTGCTTCCAGATACTCACCTGGAACAGCGGAAATTTCCTTTAGCTGCCCACAGGTAGCAGTGTACTCATTTCCCAGATCCAGCACAACAAAGTTGCCGATCTCTTCATTGGAACCTACTTCCAGCACCTTTGCATTTGCGGGGGCTGCCACCGGATCACTGACCTCTGCCTGGATCACAATGCCCGGATTGCATTTAAACTGGTCCAGAGTGGGGAAATAAATCGTCTGGTCCATACTGTAATCCAGGATCACATTCCCCCGCACCGGCCAGGTAAGGACACTGGTATCTGAAAAATTTAATACCAGAGCTTTGGCTGCCTGTTTTCCTGCACCTGCTTCTGCTGCAAGATCATCCTTGGTGTTTGGATTTTTCTCTTCTTTTTGTGCGTAACTTTCCTGTGGTACCTTTGACGCTTCGATCTCAGAAATTTTTTCTTCTGCCTTTTCTTCCTTCTGTGCAGTTTCAGGAACACCGTCCTGTGCGATAATTTCTCCTCCCGGCACTTCCAGATAAGGGCTCTGTCCCTTTTCATCTGTGTTGCTGACCGTAAGTACACCTACTGCTGCTACCGCCGTAAGCAGGCCGATCACCATCATCACCAGAAAAAGCTTATCTTTGAACATCTGATTTACTTTATCTTTCACCTTTTATCACCTCGGTAGTATTCTTACCATTTCAGGGTGCTTTATTCAGTGAAAAATGCAATACCGCTGTAAAAATATTCCAGTATTTCTTTAAAATCCCAGCCATCTTCTGCTTTTGCCTCTGCTTCATTCTGGCTCAGTCCATAGCCATGTCCCTTTCCTTTTACTGTAATGCCGATCCCGTTTTCCTGGGGTTCTGTAAAAAAGCAGGAGGAGGAAAGTCCAAATGCACCGGCTGCTTCCTCTCCAGTAAAGGAACATTCATCAATCTGGATCTCCTGTACATACCCGGCTGTATCTCGTTTTACAGTCTGCACTTTCCCTGGAAATGCTTCCGGGCGGACCTGTCTCACTTCCCCTTCTTTTCCCGGGATTTCATTCAGGGCTGCTGCCGCCTGTTTGGCAGATAAAGATACAAAACTGATAAAATCCGCTGCTTTTTCATCATCGGGACAGGAAACTGACTTCAGATACGGATATCCCTCATCCCCATCCCTGGTAGAACCGGCGGTGACGGCGCAAAAAAGAGGAGCGATCATCTCCCCATCATATGTCATCACAATTCTATTGGTCTGGATCACTGCCTCTTCCAGACGGCTGTATTTTTCCGGAAATTCCGTTTTTCCCCATATTTTTTTCAGCTCTTCCCTCGGTTTCCGGTCCAGATCCAGACTTAATTCCGAAATTTCTTTTTCTTCTCCCATCTGCCTGCGGATATAAGTCCTTGCGATCACTGCCTGGGCTTTGAGCGCTTCCATTTCACTGTCCGGCGAGATCTGAGCTGCCAGTACCGATGGCAGGTATTCTTCCAACGACAGGTAACCGCCATTTTCCTCCCGGTCCAGAAGGATCCTGTATTTTCCCGCAGCTTCTTTTTCCTGCTGCCTTACATATTCTGCCCCGTGTATATTTCCCGTTACTGCCAGTACCGTCCCATAGGGGATCAGGAAACCGGCTGCAACCAGTACGACCATCCATTTTTCCATAAAAAATCCCTGCCTCCCATATATTTATCATCATCATAAATATATGGAGACAGGGCACTAAACTATCCTTTTTTATCAGCCAATATAAGCCTGGATCAGGCGGAAGGTGTTTTCTGCCCCATCTCTGTGGCTTCGTTCATAGCCATGGGAAGCATACACACCAGGACCAATGAGAGCATGGCGGATATCATTTCCTGCGCGAAGTGTAGTTTCCACATCTGAACCATAATGAGGATATACGTCCACTGCAAAGCCAATGTTATTCTCCTTTGCCAGCTGGACCAGATGGCTTACGATCTCATAATTATAAGGTCCGCCGCTGTCTTTTGCGCAGATAGAAACTTCCCGCTCTGTACACATCAGGCCTTCTCCTACACAGCCCATATCCACAGACCAGGCTTCTGTCACGCCATCCGGCACAGAAGCACTGCCTCCATGTCCCACTTCCTCATAAATGGTAAAATGAGCATAAACAGCACGCTGCGGCTCTATCTTCTCGTCTTTTAAATATTTTCCATATGCAAGTAAAATGGCAGCTGAAAGTTTATCATCCAGAAAACGGCTTTTTATATAACCGGAGGATGTAACTCTTGTCCTTGGTTCAAAGCACACATAATCTCCTGGCATAATCCCCAGTTTTAAAGCATCTTCTTTAGAGCTTACCGGCTCGTCTATTAGAACCTCTACTGTATCCCAGTTTCGTTCAGTTTTTTCATAATCTCCGTTTACATGAACGGACGCATTCACTAACTGGCATACACCTTCGTAAATACCGTCTGCCTTTGTTATGATACGCACATTTTCCGCCTCTGCATTAGCCGGTTTCATACCTCCGATATTGGTAAGACGGAGACGGCCATTTGCCTTAATTTCCGCTACCATGCCTCCCAGTGTATCGCAATGTGCCTCCAACAGAATACCATCTTCTTTGTTCTTTCCGCCAAAAGAAGCTACAACACCACCTTTTACGGTGCGTTTCGCCTGGATCCCCAGACGATCTAATTCCTCTAACAGATAATCTGTTACCTGGCGGCAATAGCCGGAAGGACTGTCAATGGACAATAATTTTTCTGCCTGTTCTATGATGTAATCTGTATATTTTCTGTAGTCTGTCATGTATTATTTTTCCTCTGTTTTCTGTTTATGTCCTCTCGGAGTCTTTCATGCACCTGCCTTTGTGGCTGATTTTCCGATCATACGCTCCGCTCCGGACATCTTCTGTCTCTTCCTCTTAACTTATAATAAGCATTTTTTTCTGCATACATCCTCTGTTCTGCCGCTTTTAACATAGACTCAAGCATGCCTTCTTTTTTTCCATTCCAGTCCCATGGAATAACTGATATGTGCCTGCTTTAAATCTTCCTGTACCTGCTCCATCTGTTCCTCAAATTCTGCCTTTCCTGACTCTGGAAGAATGATCACAAATTCATCTCCTCCAATGCGGTAGGAATTTTCCGGAAATGTTCTTAAGATTTCTTTTGCAGCATCACAGAGCAGCCGGTCCCCTGCTTCATGGCCCAGATTATCATTGATCTGTTTTAAACCATTTAAGTCAATATAAGCAACACCTGTGTCGCATACAGGATATTTTTCAAAAGTTTCCAGTACTTTCATGTACTTATTGCGGTTATAGAGCCCTGTAAGCATATCACGAAAACTTAAAAACTGCAAACGTTCCTGCTGTCTCTGGGAAGACTGGCTGTTTACAATAAAATACTGGAGAGATAATAATAAGGTCGCATCATCAAAATGAACCTTTGGATTGTCCACACCAATAAAACCTGTGACTTTACCGTTTTTCTTTAAAGGAACCGTTAAAAGGCGCTTGATATTCTGTTCCACTAACATTTCGTAGGTGGGATATCCCTTTTCCTGTTCTGCATCTGCAATATAATAAACCTGACCATTTTCAAACTTATCCATCCACACTGCAATTACACTGAGAGGAACCGACTGGAGATTGTCGATCTGACGGGTCACGCCTTCTGCTGTATATTCGTATGTATTGATCACGATCTGTTTTTCATGATCAATATCAAAATATAACTTCTGTCTGCCTGGAAATACTGGTTGATGATCCCTAAAAGATTATAGATGGCTGTATGGATATCACGGTCCGCAGATAATTCCACCGCACACTTGTTTAAAGTAGTAGCTACTTCCAACTGATGGATCCTCTCTTTATTGGACTTCTCCATCCGTGCTTTTAAACTGCCAACGATCAGGATATTGGCAATGATCCCAAAAATGACTACCATTATCTTATCACGATTGGAAGCATCAAAATAGAAAAAAACTGTGGTCCGTTGAAAAGAAATACATAGAATAAATGTATGTGATAAACCCACAGAGCATACCGGCTCCGTATCCAAACTGTACCAGAACCGCGGACAGGATCACAAACAGAATAATATTGGGATTGGAAATGTCAAATTTATTCATGATCACACAGGCCAGTACCTGCAAAATCCCCGTAATTAAGATCCATTTATTTTTTTTCATCCTGTACGACGGTTTCCAGCTCTTTCATAATCGGTCTCCTCTCTGTATCTGTTTGTAGTGTATTGCTCTACACGTATAGTATAACTATATTTTACAAAAACAAAGAGGATTTTTCAATATTTTATTCGTTTTGTAACGTAAATATATTGTGAAAACTTATTGTAAGATCAGACATACAAGCGGCAGTGTGACCAGAGAACAGATCGTGGTGATAAAGATCCCTCCCATGGCATATTCACTGTCAGAGGGCGTTACCATCATCGCTATAGATGCCATAACAGGCATTCCTGCGATCAGTGCGATCGTCAGTCTTACATCCCCTGCTATTCCAAAAGCCCCCATCATACCATACATGATCATAGGGACAAGCAGCATTTTTGCAAATACGATCCCGTACAGTTCGCCCCTGCGCAGCCCGTTTTTCATAGGAACACAGGCAAAGATTCCGCCCAGATAGATCATTGCAAGAGGCGTTGCTGTAGAACCGATCTTTTGAAGTCCTGTATTTAACAATGTAGGCAATTTAAGCCCTGTAAGGATCATAAAGAGCGCCACTATAATTCCAATGGATGCCGGATTGACCAGTTTCTTCAGATCAAATTTTCCTTCTCCTTCCGGAGCTGTCAGTTTTACTCCCAGGGTCCATAAAAACAGCTGGTCAACAATGGAAAATACCGACACGTACAAAATGCCGTTTTCCGGATAAATACTGGTGATAATGGGAATCCCCATAAATCCGATATTTCCAAACATGCTCATGGTCTGATAGATCTGCGCCGTTTTTCCTTTTACGTGAAATATCCGTGCGATCCCCATACTGATAAAAAACATGGCAACATAAAACAGAAATGCTAACATCAGAACAGAACCGGAACTCAGCAGAACATTTCGCTCTACCCCATTGATAATATTCGTAAAGATCAGCAATGGAAGTCCCATTCTTAAGACAAATTTTGATATAGGCTGTAAGGTCTCCCTGTTAAACAACCTGCTTTTTACCAGTATCACACCTGCCAGAATGTAAATTACAAATAGTTCCATCTGTTCTAACAGGATCCAAAATGTACTCATGTTATACTCCTCCTTTCCCCCGCATATTCGGGACGTATTTATAAGTATACCACGATTTTCCAGATCCTGTCTGCCAGATTTTCCTTATGCTTCCATGATCCCATAGCCAAACTGATACCATTTATGATGCTCCGGGATAAAGAATGCCACATCCGGACAGTTTTCTTTGATATTCTGGCGGATCACATCCAGAACACCTTCTGCATTGACTTTATCTGCCGGAAGTTTCATATCTGCTAATAACTCTGGCTTTGCTGCAAACAAGGTTTCCCAGATATCATAGTGATGTGGAATAACTGCCTTGGGATTAATAGCCTGCACCAGTCTTGCAAACATCTGGTGATCCTGTTTTGGGCTGACATGCATAAATGCGATCTCATTTCCTCTATATTTTTCCATGCGGTGGATCTGCTCCTCTGTGGTCATTCCGCCCCAGACAACGGCTCTGTATCCATTAACATCGGTAATGCGGAAGTTGTACATTTCCAGGGAACCATACCACATAGTTTCTCTTCTGCTTCCGTCCTTCTGAATGCAGTAACCTCTATCCCAGTAATTTCCGCCTTTGGACTCTGTATGTCTGGCAGAGATCACTTCGATCTTCACATCATCAAATTCATATTCTTCCCCGCCACGGATACGGAACAGACGCTCTACATTCAGGTCATATTCCTTACACAATGCTTCCGCAGACAGATCCCCCACAAAAATGGCTGCCTGTGGGAAGCGCTTCTGGATCCGTCCGATACTGTCTGAATGGTCATCATGTGTATGGGTGAGAAGAACATAATCCGCCCGTTCAATCTCATTAATGCTGATAGGATAGATCTGTGCCTCGTCTAACCATGGATCTACTAAAAGATGTTTTCCGCTGGATAACTCCATTTCAAAGCCTGCATTGTTCAGCCATCTGAATTTCATACCTTTTCCTGTGATGTTCATTTACCTGGTCCTCCCATATCTTTATGTTCTCCCGGTGTCTTTCATGCACCTGCTTTTGTGGCAATTTTCTTCCACTTGCCATTCAAATATACTACATTTTCATTATACGTGCAACGTTAAACCCAAATTCCTGTGTTTTTACTTTTTTCGCTCCCTTATAATACATATCTTCTGTAATAAATTTTTGTTCCAATACTTTTCTACTGCTTTTTCAATAGCTGCCGCTTCTTGTTCCAGATGAAATGTACACCGAAGCATTAATGCCAAAGCCATGATCATTCCAACCGGGCTGACTTTTTGCTGGCCGATCACTGATTCATCTGGATAATGAAGCTGGTTCGGTGTATATAATCCCTTTCCTGATGCAGCCAGTTCAGCTGAACCAAACAGGCCAGCTGTACCGGTAAGTCCCGTTCCTTCGTCTGATATGATATCCCCAAAAAGATTAGATGTAAGGATCACATCATAATACCATGGCATACGGATCAGTTTTAATGCCGCAGAATCAATATATTCATGGGTTAATTCTACTTCCGGATATTCCTTTCCTATCTCAGTTACTGTTTTTCTCCACAACCGGGAACTTCCCAATACATTAGCCTTATCCAGGCTTACCACTTTTCCTTTGCGGGCTTTTGCTAACTCAAAGGCAAAACCAGCTGTTTCTTCTACGATTTTCTGATTATAATATTCATATTCATACGCCTCTGGTCCATTTTCTCCTTCACCCTTTACCTGATCTGAGCAAAGGACGCCTCCTGCTATGTCACGGACAAAAAGATAATCAAGCCCTTTTGAAAGAGCATTTTGATTTAAAGGAGAAAGCAGCTTCAACTCTGGATACACATGCACAGGCCGTATATTTGTCGTTACTTTCAGTTCTTTTCTTAATTTTAAAAGTGCATATTCCGGCCGTTTTGACAAAGGCAGATTTTTATATTTTTCCAGGCCTGTATTTCCAAGAAGAACTGCATCTGCCTGTAAACAGGTCTCCAATGCTTCCTTTGGAAGTGGTTCCCCTGATTCTTCTACTGACTGTGAACAGGCCTTTACATATTGTAAATTTAACACATGACCATATTTTTCGGCTATTGCTTCCAGGACTATAATCGCTGCCGTAGTAATCTCAGGACCAATGCCATCTCCCGGAATCACAGCTATGTTCATTTCCATGTTCGTACCTCCTGAAAAATATTATGTTCTCCCGAAATCTTTCTGTGCCTGATTTTATGAGAACATTATTATTATATAAAAACAGAGCTGCCGCCCGGTCCCCAGACGTTCTCACAGCTCTGTTTTCAAGATTTGGCAATCTTTTCTGTATTGAATTTGTAGTTACAGTTCAGCCATGCGCTGGTTTGCATGAGAAAGTGTGTGGCAAGCTTGCTTGTATAAGCACTTTTTCATCCAAATCAGCATATGGTGAACCCACCATGCTTCTTGTTTTCATAAATATGGAAACAAGAAGATGTCATGGCCAAACTGTAACCGTTTATAAAATCAGGACCTTTTACGTTCTGGTATTTTACAACCTTTCAGTTACTTAAATGTGATCTGGATGTGTAATCTTTCCTGTGATCACAGATGCAGCTGCGATCGCTGGTGAAGACAGATAAACCTGTGCTTTTGGAGAACCGTTTCTTCCTAAGAAATTACGGTTGTTGGTTCCTAAGCATACCTCGCCTTCATCCAGAAGAGCCATGCTGCGGCCTTCGCAGAAGGAACAGTAAGGAGGTGTGATCATAGCACCTGCTTCTGTAAAGATGTTTAAAATGCCTGCTGCTTCTGCTTCCTTTACTACCTTTAAGGTTGCAGGAGTTACAACAAATTTTACATGAGGCGCAGCCTTATGTCCTTTAAGAATGTCTGCTGCTATCTTTAAATCTTCGAAACTGCCGTTTGTACAGGATCCTAAAAATACCTGGTCTACGTGAGTTCCTTCTACTTCACTTAAAGGATGTACATTATCTACATATGGAGGACAGGATAATACTGGCTCTAATTCCTCTGCCTTGTAGAATAAAGTTCTCTCATAGTTGGCATCTTCATCTGCCTTCACCCATGCTACGTCTTCCATCTTGACTCCGCTGTACTCACAGGTCTTTTCGTCTGCTGCAAATAAAGCTGCCTTGGCACCGCACTCTACACCCATATTTGCAATACACAGACGGTCTGCAACACTTAAATCATCAATGGCGCTTCCCATAAATTCCAGGGATTTGTAAGTACCGCCAGATGCAGTCAGATCTCCTAAAACTCTTAAAATAATATCTTTTCCTGATACATAAGGCGGAAGTTTTCCTTCGATCTGAATCTTAATGGCACTTGGAACGCGCATCCACATGGTTCCTGTTCCCCAGATAGCAGCCATTTCTGTATGGCCGATACCAGTTGAAAAACAGCCGACACCGCCATAAGTTGTAGTATGGGAATCTGTTACATAAACGATCTGTCCTGGTTTAGCATATCCCCGCTCAGGAACCAGACGATGTACAATACCACCGGTAGGATGGAAATGGCGGATTCCCAGATCTTTTACCAGTTCATAGCCTACTTTTAAGTTTTCCGGATCTCTCTGAAGACATGCAGGCATCAGATGATCATGGATAATGCCGATCTTATCTGGATTCCATACCTTTTTCAGACCCATTTCTTTAAATTTCTTATAAAGTGATTCTGTATAAATATCATGAACAATTACAAAATCAGGTTCAACGATCACCAGATCTCCGGGAACCAGATGCGTATCCCCGGTATGTTTCATAATGATTTTTTCTGCCAGAGTGTATCCCATAGCCGTACCTCCTATAATTCTCCCCGTTCTACTCTATTTTCAATGTGTTTTACCAGACCACCATCTGCGATGATCTCATAAAGATTCTGATGGATCTTTCCGATAGGGTAAACTTTTCCATTACATGTGATTTCTTTATTCAGTTCCACACGTACCACATCTCCTTCTTTTACCTCATCTGGAAGAGCCGGGCATTCAATCAGAAGGATTCCGTTGTTGATCGCATTACGGAAGAAAATACGGGCAAAAGATTTAGCTATAATGCAGCGGACACCATTTTCCTTGATAACCTCTGCTGCCATTTCACGAGAAGAACCACAACCAAAGTTGTCACCGGCCACCAGAATATCACCATCCCTTAACTGATCTGCCAGTTCTGGTCTTAAAGGTTCAAATGCATGGTGCTTCATCTCTTCCATAGGTACACATACCCACTGGGTCGGGATGATAATATCGGTATCAATGTCATCTCCAAATTTCCAGCATCTGCCTTCGATGATAACAGGCTTATTTTCCTGCATCTCTTCTTCCAGCTTTTCTTCTTTCTTTCCGATCTGACCTGTTAAAGCAGCCTGGATGGCAGTTGTGGTATCTGTAAGAATAGTCTGGGAATCTTCATAACCTGCATAACCTGGCATATTCTTCCAGTCATTAGAAACCATGGTCTCTCCCATACCTACTCTGCCCTGGATCTCAGGATCTGCACACTGATTCAGTACCAGACCGCCTGCATCCATAATATCTCCAATATATCCCTTTGCAGCGATCTGGCTGTAAACATCTATAGATGCAGGAGATACTGTTAAACGAAGTCCATAAGCGATCTTCTTTCCTTTTACCGCCTGTGCCAGTCTTTCAATCTTATCAAAAGTACCGCCTGTACTGCCGCCGATGAATACAACATTTACCTTTTCAGGCTCCATCTCATTTACAGGCACAATATGATCAAAGCTGTTTTTCAGTGCTGCCAGCGCTTCCTGTCTTAAGCTGATATATACTTCTTTTTCTGCATCCAGACCCTTGGCTGCCACTGCACTGGTTACTCCCTGTGCCGCTAAAAACATAATAAAGCTGATCAGTCCGTCTGTACGTCCCTCTTCTGGCAGATCCCAGATATCTCCGTCTAAAACTGCGATCTTACCCTTAGGACACTCATCGTCCATTACAGATGCAAGGCGGAGAGCTGCGCTCTTAAAGCAGTTTACACCATCTGCCTTCTTAAAGCAGACACGTACGCGATGAGGTACAGTTGTATGCAGAGTACCTGTTTCAAATACAGAAAGCAATTCATTTTCATCTGCCACGCTGATTCCTGCTGCACCTTTGGCACCAGCTGTCAGAACTTCTTTATTCAATCCTGCTGCGATCTGTCCTGCTGTTACATGCTCTGCTACATATACGGCAGTACGTACTTTTCCTGCTAACATAGGAATGTTCTGCTCATCTGACAGTTTCATCAGCTGACGCCACAAAGCAGAAGCTTCAATTGAGTTAGGAGGTACAGTCTGATCTGCAAGGATCACAGTTTTAGAAGCATCAAATACTTTTGCTTCCCGCATTTTTTTTACAGTTTCAATTGAAATATTATCGTTGATGATCAACAGGTCTACAGGCAGATCAGCTTTTTCTTCTGGTCTGGCTTCTACAAATTCTTTAAATGTCATATCTATTCACCTTCCTGTTTTATTTCACAAACATAGGCATCAGAAGACTGATCCAAACTAACATCAATGCGCCTCCGATACGTGTGGAGATGGATGCAAAAGGCAGAAGATTCATTCTGTTTGCTGCCATTAATACTGCCAAGTCTCCGGAACCACCGATGTTGCAGGAACATAAACCTACAGAGATACCAGTTTCAATTGGATAAAGTCCTAACATTCTTCCTATGATCATAGCGGAAATTGTTGCTGCCAGAACTCCTACTATTACGATAAAAATATTGGCCGGATTTGCCAAAGCTGCTGCTGCAGATGTAATATCAAAGGAAGCAATACCAATACCACCAGCTACTACGCACAGCAGATTCTTCATCATATAGTTAAAATAATTATTTACAGATGTTTCTACATTCTTAGGTAAAATGCTTGTCAGCTTTAAAATACATGCAATAATAATGGTCCATGCCAGCATATGGATCTTGCTAAGTCCCGGAATGTGTGCAACCAGGCTGCCGCAGGTATATACAACAACCGTGATCAAAAGACCTGCGCCAAAGCTTGCAATATCCACACCATTTTTCTTTGCTTCTTTTGTCTCAGCAACTTCTTCCTTTACTGCCTGTCCGGATTCCATTAACAGGTTTCCTTCACCGCTCCATGCCGGATGTGCCTTACCGATCTTATCCATGATCGCTGCAAAAACAATAGCAAGGATATTTGCAACCATAAGCACTGCCATCAAAGAAGAAGATAACTGGTCAAAATCCAGTCCTAAAATACTTGCATACATAGTAGGAAGTGTGGTCATTGCTGCGCCGGAACCACCTGCCATACATGGAAGGCCTACCATGAAAAGCCCGTCAAAAATATCTTTTCTTACCAGGAATGTAGCTCCAATGATAGCAAGGATGGAGCAGATCTGGGAAACAAGGATACATGGAAGATACTTTGCAACTGATTTGATCAGGGAATGCTTATCCATAGTAAGGATGGAACCGGTGATCAGTGCTGCGATATACAAATTCTGAAAACCGCCGCCCATAAGCGTTTTTACAGTTTTTACAGTTGTTTCCGGGAAAAATCCATACTTTGACATTAAAGAACATGCTACTAAAGGCAGCAGGATCTGTCCACCCATATAAGTATTTACAATAGGGATCTTAGCACCCAGCCACATAAAAAGTGAGCCCCAGTAAACAGCTATAGCGAAAGCACCTGTAAAATCTCCTGGAAGTGCACCTACATACATTGCTACTGTCAGCAGTACGCCGATCGCCAGATACAGCGGAAGCGGAATCCCTATAATTTTTGCGTCTTTCATTTTTTTACCCCTTAATTTTTTATTTATGCCCATTCAGAACGTGGCAGCATTCTGAATGGACACATTTCTTTAGTTGATCAATAAAGCAACAGCCAGACTGTTAAGCTTTGTTTCTGGTGAATCTGCCCTGGAAGTCATAACAATAGGAGCCGCTGCACCCATGATCAGGGAACCTGTTTGTACATCCCCCATATAAACCAGAGTCTTGTACATGATATTTCCAGCTTCAATATCCGGCATCAGCACTACATCGGCCTTTCCTGCAACCGGACTGGTGATACCCTTATGTTTTGCTGCCTCTTCACTTAAGGCATTATCCATTCCCAGCGGTCCGTCTACTGTAATTCCCTTGATCTGTCCTCTCTGGCTCATAACTGCCAAAGTAGCTGCATCTAAAGTAGCCTGCATAGCCGGATTTACTACTTCTACAGCACACACTGCTGCAGCTTTTGGATCTTCAATTTCAAGAGCCTTACATACTGGAACTGTATTTTCCAGGATATGCACTTTTTCTTCCAGAGTCGGGTACATATTCATACCGCCATCTGTCATGATCACAAAACGGTCCATTTTTTCTGTTTTCAGTACTGTTACAGAGCTTAAAGTCTTACCGGTCCGTAATCCTACCTCTTTGTTTAAAACAGCTCTGAGGAAATCAGCAGAACTTACGAGACCTTTCATCAGTACAGAAGCTTTGCCTTCATGTACCAGGCTTACTGCCTTAAGAGCTGCTTTTTTCGGATCCGGCTCATGGATGATCTCCACTTTTGACATATCGATCCCTACTTTTTCTGCCAGCTCACGTATCTTTTCCTCATCACCTGCAAGATAAGCTATTTCAACTCCCAGAGAGGCAGCGTCACGCACTGCCTCTAAGACCGGTTCATCTGCTGCCGCTGCAACAGCGATCCTGAGTCCTTTTTTTGAACGGAGTTTTTCATATACCTGTGTAAATGATTTCATATTGCCTCCTGTTTACTGCTCGTCTGCCATCTTTTTATAGCGTATATACTTTTCTTTGGCATCTTTTTCTGCTTCTTTTAAAAGACGGTCTGCTTCATCCTTAAAGGTTCTTGTAAGAGCTGCGAAACGGACTTCGCCCATCATAAATTCTTTTAACTGGAAGTTTGGCTCTTTGGAATCCAGGACAAATGGATTTAAACCAGCTTCTTTTCTTCTTGGATCGAAGCGGTACAGATACCAGTAACCGGATTCTACTGCCTTCTTCGCTTCTAACTGGGTGCAGCCCATACCACCTGGAACACCATGGTTGATACATGGAGCATATGCAATGATCAGGGACGGTCCCTTATAGCTTTCTGCTTCCTTCATAACCTTTAAAAGCTGTGCAGAATTTGCGCCTAAAGCTACCTGTGCTACATATACATAGCCATACTGCATAGCCATCAGGCCTAAATCTTTCTTCTTTGTCTTCTTACCGGAAGCTGCAAACTGTGCAACTGCGCCCTTCTGGGTTGCCTTAGAAGCCTGGCCGCCTGTATTGGAATAAAACTTTCTGTATCTACAACCAGGATATTTACATCTTCTCCTGTTGCGATCACATGATCCAGACCGCCGTAGCCAATATCATAAGCCCAGCCATCACCGCCGTACATCCACATGGATTTCTTACTTAAATGCTCTTTTGCTGCAAGGATCGCTTCTTTCAGTTCCTGAGCCTCTCCCTCTAACTGGGTATCAGCCAGTGCTGCAGCTAACTTTCTGGAAGCCGGTTTGCTTTCTTCATTGGAGTCAAATGCCTCTAACCATTTTTCAGCAGCTTCTTTTAAAGCACCGTCTGTGATCTTTTCTGCAAGAGCTTCTACATCCATCTTAATATGAGTTCTCTGCTGCTCTACAGCCAGACACATACCTAAAGAAAACTCTGCATTATTCTCAAATAAGGAGTTGGAAAGTGCAGGTCCGCAGCCTTCACCGTTTGTGGTGTATGGAAGACTTGGTGCTACAAAGCCCCAGGCCTGTGTACATCCAGTTGCATTTGCAACGATCATACGGTCGCCAAATAACTGGGTGGCTAACTTCATATAAGCAGCTTCACCACAGCCTGCGCAGGCTCCTGAGAATTCCAGTAATGGCTGTTCAAACTGGCTTCCCTTTACAGAAAACTTATCTGCAGGATTTTTCTTGGTACTTAAAGTCATTGCATATTCCCAGTTTTCTGCTTCTGGCATCTGGGACTCTAAAGATGACATTTCCAGCGCTTTTTCCTTAGCAGGACATGCATTAACGCAGACACCGCAGCCAAGACAGTCTAACGGATCTACCTGAATGGCAAATTTAAGGCCTTCCATTCCTTTTCCTTTGGCATCCATCTGCTTAAATCCGACTGGGGCTTTCTTTGACTCTTCCTCTGTAAGAAGGAATGGGCGGATAGCTGCATGAGGGCATACCAGAGAACACTGGTTACACTGGATACATTTATCCGGGTTCCATACAGGTACATCAACTGCTACGCCACGCTTATCATACTTGGAAGTTCCTACAGGCATGGTTCCGTCAGGGCTGTCTTTAAAAGCGCTGACCGGAAGGGAATCACCTCTTAAGTGGTTCATGGCATTACCAATAGTACGCATGTATTCCGGCAGGTTCTCATCTGCTGCTTCCTGAGGAATTTCCAGATTCTTCCAGCTTTCCGGAACTTCAATCTTAACAAGCTCATTGCAGCCTCTGTCTACTGCCTGTTCATTCATGGAAACTACTTTTTCGCCTTTCTTGCCATAGGTTTTCTTAATAGCTTCCTTCATATAATGGATGGCATCATCAATCGGAATGATATTTGCCAGTTTAAAGAAGGCAGACTGTAAAACTGCGTTGGTACGGTTTCCAAGTCCGATCTCTTTACCGATCTTTACTGCATTGATAATGTAAAAATGGATATTTCTTTCTGCAATAGCCTTTCTCACTGCTGTCGGCAGCTTCTCATCCAGTTCATCTGGTGTCCACTGGCAGTTTAACAGGAAGGTTCCACCTGGCTTTACTTCATTTACAATGTCATATTTTTCCATGTAAGCCTGTGTATGACATGCTACAAAATCAGCATGCTTTACCAGGTAACTTCCAATGATCGGCTGGTCTCCAAAACGCAGATGGGAACGGGTTACACCACCGGATTTCTTTGCGTCATATTCAAAATATGCCTGTACATACTTATCTGTATGGTCACCAATGATCTTAATGGAATTCTTATTTGCACCAACAGTACCATCGGATCCAAGCCCCCAGAACTTACAGCTTACAGTGCCTGGTGCTGTTACCTGGATCTCATCTCCTACTGGAAGAGAAGTAAAGGTAAGGTCATCATTGATACCTACTGTAAAGTGGTTCTTAGGCTCTTCCTTATCCAGCTCGTCAAATACAGCAACGATCTGTGCCGGAGTAGTATCCTTAATGGAAAGTCCATAACGTCCGCCAATGACCTGTGGATGCACATCTGCTTCATTGATCACGCTGCATACATCCAGATATAACGGCTCACCCAGGGCTCCAGGCTCTTTTGTACGGTCTAATACTGCAATCTTCTTTACAGTTTTTGGCAGAACAGATAAGAAATATTTTGCAGAGAACGGGCGATTACAGGATCACCTGCATAAATGCCAACCTTTCTTCCCTGCGCATTCAGGTAATCTACAGTTTCTTTTACAGCGCCAGATACAGATCCCATTGCCACGATGACTTCTTCTGCATCCTCTGCGCCATAATACATAAATGGCTGATAATGACGGCCTGTTTTCTCACCCATCTTTTCCATATAGTCATTTACAATGTCCGGGATCGCATCATAATATGGGTTAGAAGCTTCTCTCTGCTGGAAATAGGTTTCTGTACTTCCTGCACCGCTTCGCATGATCGGGCGTTCTGGATTTAAAGAACGTTTTCTGAATCTTCTGACCGCATCCTTATCTACCAGTTCTTTATAGATGTCATAATCAACTACCTCGATCTTCTGTAATTCGTGGGAAGTACGGAAACCATCAAAGAAATGAAGGAATGGAACGCTTCCCTTGATTGCTGATAAATGAGAAATACCAGCCAGATCCATAACTTCCTGGACTGTAGCACTTGCTACCATAGCAAAACCGGTCTGACGACAGGCGTAAATATCAGAATGTTCTCCGTAAATAGATATGGTATTGGTTCCTACGGAACGGGCACTTACATGAAGAACACCTGGATGAAGCTGTCCTGCAATACGGAACATTGGAGGGATCATTAAAAGTAAGCCCTGTGAAGATGTGTAGCTGGTTGCTAATGCTCCTGTTTCCAGAGATCCCTGCATTGCTGCAGCAGCTCCAGCCTCAGACTGCATCTCTACCAGTCTTACAGGCTGTCCAAAAATATTTTTCTTTCCGTTTGCAGCCCATACATCTGTATGCTCTGCCATAGGTGAAGAAGGAGTAATCGGATAAATAGTAGCAACTTCTGTAAATGCATAGGCTGAATAAGCTGCTGCTTCATTTCCGTCCATTGTTTTCATCACATGTTCCATTGTTTGTTTTCCTCCTGTTTTTGTTAAAGTTTATTTATTCAAAATCGATCTCATCCAAGATCTCATCCAGATCCAGTACCGCACTGGCTCCACAGTAAAACATAACCAGTCTGAGCACCTCACATATTTCTTCTACAGAAGCTCCTTTCTGATGTGCCAGGTTTCCGTGAACACGGATGGTTGTTTTCTTTCCTTTTGCACATCCCAGAGCCAGAAGCAGCAGTTCAACTGTTTTAGGTTCCAGTTTCTTAAGACCTGATTTACAATGTTCAAAATTGTACGCAAATGCTTCCAGAAGTTCCGGATCATTAGCCATACGCTTATGAGTAGAAATAACGCTACCACCTCTTAATTCTTTTACTTTTTCCAGGGCGGCGCGTCCCGCTTTTAAACGTTCTTCATTTTCCTCTCTCATATTCTTCCTCCATGTTTTTAACTTGTTTGGCCTATGTTTTTACTATACATTTAATTCTTTTTAACGTCAATATTTCTGAGCCATTTAACTTTTTACCATGATTTTCACAAATTTCCCTGTTGATTTTTAGGTATAGCGACAAATTTGTATTGCATTTTTAACTCATTTTAACTTATCGCATTTTCATTTTACTTTTATTCCAGATATGCTATAATAAAGGGAGTTAATTTATGAAAGGATTTTTCTACCATGGCAAAATTAAAAGATGTGGCACAGCTGGCAGGTGTTTCCATTGCCGCCGTTTCCTTGTATGTAAATGGAAAATCAAAAGGACGCATTTCCAGAGAAACCCAACGTAAAATCGAACAGGCATTGGCTGATACAGGTTATGAACCGCCTTCCCATGAAGAAAAAGAAGAAGTAACATCCACCCATACTTCAACCAAAACCGTATTGATTTTCTGGTCCATCAGCTTTAAACGCTATCTCCTCGGACCTCTTCTTACAGGAATCCAGAATGCAGTCAATGAACTGTCCCCGGATTCCCCCTTTGATTTTGTAATACGGCCGTATTCTATCGACGAACTTTACAGACATAAACGGGCACTTTGCGGCAATCAATACCATGCGGCAATGATCGTCAGTGCTTCTGCAGCAGATATACAGTTTTTAGAATCTATCACACCACAGATTCCCATTGTACTGGTAAACCGAAAAGTGAATTTCTGTCACTGCGTCTATATTGACAGTACAAAAGTCGGGGAACAGACGGCACAGCTGATCCAGGAAAAAGGATATTCTTCCATGTGTATCATTCGTGACCAGTCACCTTATATGGCTATTAATTCCCGTTTTACAGAGCTGATCCGTTCCTGCAGGGAGCGGGGCATACAGCTTCCCAACGAATTCCAGATCATTACTAACGATTCTATTTCCCATGGCGAAGCTGCTGCTAAAGAGTATCTTTCTCTTCCTAATCGCCCGCCTCTGATCTTTACAAGTTCTGATTCCCTGGCTTTCGGCGTACTGCGTACCCTTCGGGCACACAAGGTATCCGTTCCCGACCAGTGCGGTGTACTAAGCTTTGGATTTGAACGGCCAGAACTGACAAAATATAGTGAACCACCACTATCCGTAATTGATATTTCCACTTCCGCGCTGGCTTATTCCGGCATGCAGCTGGTGATCGATATCCTGAAAAACCACATCACAATGCCTTCCCAGCTAGAGCTTTCCGTCCAGATCCGTCTGCGCAGTTCTTTCTGAGTATAATATTTCAGACAACATTGCCCGGTAATTTTCATAAAATGAAGTTACCGGGCAACATACTGTGTGCTTTGCACTCTCGTAATTCTATCATAGGAATTATTCTTCAGGGCGTGGCTTTTTTCTGTAAATCTTATATTGTTCTTTTCCTTCTTCTACCGCCTTAACCTGGCTGTAAATAGATTCCATTTCACACTCACCCGGGTAAATGTAGATTGGCGCAAGGAAAGAGATATATTCCTTTAACCATCCCATTAACATATCAGAATAAGCCAGACCTCCGGTAATACCAATGGCATCTACCTTTCCTTTTGCAGCTGCTGCAAGAGCACCAATATGCTTTGCAAAATTGTAGGCCATTGCCTCATATACCAGCTTTGCATATTTATCACCGGAGGCGATCATTTTCTCTACTTCTCTTGCATCATTGGTTCCTAAGTGGCTTACAAGTCCACCTTTTCCTACCAATTCTTTTCTTACCTGTTCCTCATTCATTCCTTTCTTAAAGATCAGGTTCATCACCTCGATGGTTGGCAGAAGACCTGCGCGCTCCGGAGAAAAAGGTCCATCCCCATGCATACAGTTATTTACATCTACCGTTCTTCCATTTACATGAAGAGCAACGCTGATTCCTCCACCAATATGAAGAACTATTGCTGTAATCTCATTGCTTTTCTTTCCCATTTCCGCTGCAATCTTTCTGACAACTGCTTTGGAGCTTAAACCATGCCACTGGGCGCTTCTCTCTACGCCTTTTAAACCAGTGATACGGGCGATAGGTGTCATTTCATCCAATACATCCGGATCTGCAATATAAGCCTTGATCCCCTGGCTGTCAGCGAATTTCTTTGCGATCTGGGCTCCTAAATTAGCTGCATGACGGACCGGTGTATCAATCAAGGCCTGGCACATATAATCGTCTATCAGGAAGATCCCACCTTCATAAACAGGGATCAATGCACCGCAGCGGGCTCCGATAGCGTGCATTTCCTCCAGGGAAAAACCATAGTCTTTCAGCGCTGCAAGAAGATTTTCACAGCGGAAATCATACTGGTCCTGTACATCCTTGTATTTTCCGATCTGTTCTGCTGAATGGGTTACATTCTGATCCAGAATTTTCTCCCCAGCCTCATTAAATATGGTGATCTTAGTGGATGTTGATCCTGTATTAATGATCAGATATTTATCTCTCTTCATATTTTATACCCATCAAACCTTTCTTTTTATTTACCGTATTTTTTCTTTAAAAATTCTTCCCCAATGGACGGGAACATAATATAGATCAAAGCATCTTCATCATTGGCTGCAAGTCCTGATGCATAGGCAGCTGCTCTTCCCTTCTCCCAACCAGGTTCCAGAAGGTCTCCCGGACGACAGGTAATAGAATAAGCCTTTTCCCCTGATTTTGTGATCAGCTCCTCACTTAACGGTCCCGGGGCTTTTCCATATTTGCCTTTTACATAGTCATGGACTTCTCTTGGCATGATCTTATACCGTTCACCTGTCATTACATTAAAGGTTGCCTGTGAACCAACCATCTGGGCGAATGGTGTAGCAAGCGGCGGATATCCCAGATCAGCTCTTACCTTATATACTTCCTCCAGAATCTGAGGCATCTTTTCATAAGCTCCCATACCCTTTAACTGGCTCTCCAGATTAGACATCATGCCTCCAGGAATTTGATGGCGGCTGATACCGCTGTCTACTCCTACGAAGCTGCTTAATGTATCTGCATGGCGTTTACGGATCTCCATAAAGAAATTATTGATCTCCTCCAACAATTCCAGATCCAGCTGAGGATCGTAACAGGTTCCCTTTAAAGCTGCTGCAAATGTTTCAGCAGGTGGAAGGGATGTTCCCCATGCCAAAGCTGATGTTGCCACATCTACAGCAGACACGCCAGCCCTGATAGCTTCCCAATATTCCAGATCCATCATTCCACCACCACAGTGTCCATGAAAATAGATCGGAATGGGCACATCACACACTGCTGCCAGAAGATCCAGATCTGACACCTTTCCGTCTGCAATTCCCGGATGTTCCAGGAACTCTTCTTCCATATAGTAGTATTTATTATTCTTCGCATCAAAGACCTTGACATATTT
>ENA-OQDL01000271-OQDL01000271.1-human-gut-metagenome-genome-assembly--contig:-NODE-271-length-35602-cov-4.440395_pt1 | contig 35602 bp, 40 predicted proteins | sample MGYA00242782_ERZ504609 | MGnify/ENA primary metagenome ERZ504609 (study PRJEB26092, sample SAMD00036320) | human gut metagenome | host: Homo sapiens | study: EMG produced TPA metagenomics assembly of... | reverse complement strand
CCTGGTACCAGCTTTGATTAATTATGAAAATGCAACGGTTTTTGGAAAACTTCTCCATGGCATTGGAATGCTTCTCCATGTTCCCATGGTCAAGGCATATAAGGGTTATGAAAAACTGTGTACCCGCTTCAAAGGCAAAGATACGGAATATGTCTGCGACACTGTATTTATCCGCTATCTGGAAAAAAACACCTGGAAGCGGGAGTGGTTCAAAGAAGCTGTTTACATGCCCTTTGAAAACCGTAAGATACCTGTTCCTGTAGGCTATGACGGCAGACTCACCGCCGAATATGGTGATTATATGAAACCGGCCAAAGCCCCGACTATGCATGGGGGACTGATCCTGGATCCGGATGTGCCCTATACGGAGTATTTGAAAAAAGAAAATAAATAAGGCTTTACCCAGATGATTATTTGAGGTGGAAAATTTCGCACGATCCACACGCCGCTGGTACAGACAAGGGAAACCTGAGAGATGCAGGAGAAGCGTGCGCCTGCCAAATAATTATCTGGTTTAGCATATATAAAGATAAAAGGGCTGTTGCAGAATGGATAATTATTTATCTGTTTTACAACAGCCTTTAAAAGAATTATTCGGTTGTTCGCCTAAGATGCGGATACGGATGTTCTGGTCATAGATCTGGGATAAGTTCATGTTCAGGTATTTGTTTTTACAGGCATCGGCAATGGTGCGGTGTAAGGCATCATCAATATTGCAGAAGACAACAGCATCCTTCTGCTCTAAGATATCACTGCTTAAGATCTTTTTTGTCTGTTCTTCTAAGTCAAGAAGTTTATCCATATCAATATATTTACTGTAATTTTCAATAATATAGGGTTCCATGAGCAGTCTGGCTTCAAAAGTCATGGTGATCTCTTCCATTTGGAACCATTGACATCACAGTTGCAGTTGCAGCAACTTTAAGCGGATTTGACCCGGATATGGACGTATTTAACTTTCTATATCTGTTTGACTCCAGAGAAGAAGCTTTTAAGGTACTGGACGGAGAAACAGGACAGGAAATTTTTAAAGGACTGGAAAAATAGGGAATTGAGACCTATGGAACCTTTGATCTTGGTTTTAGAAGCATGACCAATTCCAGCAGACCCATCGTTCATCCGGAAGACGCAAAGGGCATCCGGATGAGAATGCTGGAAAGTTCCGTCTGTGTTGACTCTCTTGGAGAGCTAGGGATCGATGCAGTGTCCATGAGTTTTGGTGAACTGTTTACAGCACTGCAGACCAGGGTGTTATCATTCCCACAAGTATCGGTCTCATCCAGTACGGTGTAGCGACAGGAACTTCTATCAGTGATCTGTTTATGGCAGGTTTCCTTCCGGGAATTTTCATCTGTCTGGTGTTATGTGTGGTTGCCCACTTCTTATGTAAAAAACAGGGATTTGAGCCAAGCGAAAGAGCTGCCACAGAGGAAAAAGTTCAGGCATTTAAGGATGCCATCCTGGCACTGCTGATGCCGGTGATCATTTCTTATCTTCATTGAAACAGATACAGAACTTACAGGGATCGGAGAAGCAGCAACCTTTGGAAGTTCCATGGATGCAATGGAATTTGTAGTAGAAAAACAGTTAAAATCATTACTTTTAGATGAAGATCCCACAAAGATCGAATTTCTCCATCAGAAGATGATGTGGAACAACTGGGCAAATGGCCGTCAGGGAATGGTCATGGGTGCCATCAGCGGCATTGATGTGGCTCTCTGGGATATCCTTGGAAAGGTAGCAAACCTTCCTGTGTGCAAGTTGCTTGGACAGGTAAGCGATAAAGTCCAGGGATATGCAGCTGCCTTTTTAATTGCCATGCATCTACATTTTTTCCATATTTATGAAAATAACTCCGCGAAATGCTCAAAATATGTTTCAAATGTATCATAAAGCAGAGTTTCTAAATCCCTGGTCACCGGAGGCATGGTGCGGATGGGATGATGGGCCATGATGAGAAAATATCCCGGGGCCGGTGTAAGAAAATGGCGGTCATCCGGGTTATTTGCCATTGTTTTAGAAGGCAATATGGTGTTTCCAATTCCATTTTTTTCCAGAAAAAAAAGAATGGATGGAGCTGCTTCACAGGAAGTTGCAGGGAAAGTCAGATATAACTGCTGAAACAGGCGTTTCTGTTCAGCGTAAAGAGGATTTCCTTTTGGAACCGTCATAATTTTAGTATGCTCCAGGGGATCAGAAAGGAGATCATGTTTGGAACAATACACAAGTTCATCTTCATCCAGAATGCGGCTGTCTAAAATAGGATGTTCTTCTTCGCAGGAAAAATAGACCCCATAATCAGCAGATGCATTTAAAAGTGACTCCTGGATCTGCTCACGGCTGTTGGTGCTCACATTCAGCTGGATATCCGGGTGCTGTTTCTTAAAACTGGGAATGACCTGTGTCTGGATGATGTGTAGCAGACTGGGGTCACATTGCAGATAGATACCACCGTCATGTCCCTGCTGATAGGTTTTGATGTGTCTGACATTTCTTCCTCGATCTGTAGGATGTTGCGGGCAAAGTTTACAAATACCTTTCCGGCATTGGTTGGAAGTAATTTGTTGTGTTCTCTGGTAAATAATCTGGCACCCAGCATTTTTTCCATGCCGTGAAGATAACGGGAAAGAGTAGGCTGGGTCAGATAAAACTTTTCAGCGGCTTTGGTCAGGCTTTTTTCATCTACAATGGCGATCACATAACGAAGAAGCTGGGGATTTAAGTTTAACTCAGAATACCCCTGTACAGAGGATGCAGCTGCATGTCCGCCCTGTATGGAAGCAGGATCGTTTTTACTGCTCATATCAGGATCAGCAGCCTGGAGCAGATCATTTACTTCTTTTGAAGGAATGATCTCAAAACGCTGTTCTGGATTGGACTGGATATCACGGATCAGAAGAAACGCAAGGTACTGTTCCGGTTCTGTCAGTTTATGTCCCAAAGGAAAGCGGATATGGGTTTCTTGGTATACAGGCGGATCTAAGGGGAGAAAAACCAGTTCGTTACAGGGAACGGCGTATTTTTTGATACAAAGCCTGCTCCGGCAGCATGGTGGAGCATGGAGTCAACAATGATCACATTATCGGACTCAAAGGTAATTACAGGTTCAAATCCGGCTTCTTTAAAAAGCTCTTCTGCAAGAATGCGGATATTGTGACGTGGCCCCTGGAGTACGAACGGCGTATCTTTCAGGTCAGAAAGACGGACCTTATCGGAAGATGCCAGAGGATGAGCCGCAGGAAGGGCAACCAGGAGTTCCTCATGCGCAACGGGGATATCGGTTACTTTATCAGAAGATTTTCCGGAGCCGATGGTAAGATCCACTTGGCCTTTCAGAACCGCTTCTGTCTGTTCATTGGAGTATCGTTCTGTGAGAGACAGGGAAATATCCGGGTAACGATCCATAAACGTCTGATAGATCCGGCTGTAGATCACAGAACCACGGTTGGGAGTAGTTCCAAGGCGGATACAGGCATGATCCCTGTTGATGATCGTTCTTAAGGACTGGGAAAGTCTGTTCTGCTCACTGACGATCTTATGTGCGTATTCGATCACGCAGCGGCCTACAGAGGTAGGTGCCAGATGTCGGTGATAACGGAGAAAGATCTGGAAGCCAAGGGAAGCTTCATATTCCGTAAGAAATTTGCTTAAGGCAGGCTGGGAGATCTGCAGTTTCTGGGCTGCAGCGGAAAGATTTCCAAGATCCGCTATAACGGTAAGGTAATAAAATTGTCGTGTTGTCATATAAGATCGGTCCCTTTCTTATTGCTTCTTTAATATATTACAAATAAAATCCATGGAATGTAAAAACTGGAATTTACTATAACTAAAATGCCATGATAAGTATAATTATTATAGCTTTGTAAAATGAGAAATACAAGTATATAATACAAAATATAAAGACGTATGGCATGGAAATAAGCTAAAATTGCTAAAAAAGGCCAACGCGGGAACGTAATAATATTATATTTGAAAATGATATGAAAAAGGAGAGGGAAAACATGAAGAAAAAGTTGGTGGGAAAACATGGTATTCAAGAACGGGAAAACATGGAGGAGGCGATAAAATGAAAATTCAAAGAATTCAGAAAGAAGAATGTGGGACTGTTGCTGATCCTGCCGTGGTGGATCGGATTTGCAATCTTTAAACTGTATCCCTTTATATCATCATTGATCTACAGTTTCCATGATTACAACCTTTTCAGGACAGCTACTTTTTCAGGCTTAAGCAACTACAAAAAAATACTGGGCGACCCATTGATCATGAAGGCATTTATACAGACCTTTAAATATGCCTTTCTTACCGTTCCACTGGAATTGATCTTTGCTTTGTTTATCGCTTATATCCTGAATTTTAAGATCAAGGGCGTGAACTTTTTCAGAACTGCTTATTACATCCCTTCTATTCTGGGTGGATCCGTTTCCATTGCGGTATTGTGGAGATTTTTGTTTAAGACAGAGGGACTTGTAAACATGATCGCATCCAGGTTTGGTATCCAGCCCTTTAACTGGCTGGGTGATCCAGGCGGAGCTTTCTGGGTCATTGTATTTTTAAAGATCTGGCAGTTTGGTTCCCCGATGGTGATCTTCCTTGCAGCCTTAAAGGGAGTGTCAAAGGATCTGTATGAGGCAGCATCCATTGACGGAGCAGGAAAATGGAGACAGTTTTTCAGTGTAACCATTCCACTTATCACACCGGTTATTTTCTATAATTTCGTTACCCAGCTGTGCAACAAGTTCCAGGAATTCAATGGTCCGTTTATCGTAACTCAGGGAGGACCTCTTCGTTCCACTACATTGGTATCTCTTCTGGTATATAACAATGCCTTTAAGAGTTATGAAATGGGTATGGCAAGTGCCATTGCCTGGCTTCTGTTCCTGATCATCATGACACTGACAGGTGTAGCGTTCTTCAGCCAGAAGTACTGGGTATATTATTCTGACGAGGATGGGAGGTAGATCGAATGTCTCGTGAAACACGTAATAAAGTAAATATGGTCTGGAGATATGTCATCCTTCTGGCAGTGGGAGTTGTCATGGTTTTACCCCCTGGTCTGGATGATCGGAGCTTCTTTTATGACCAAATGAACAGATATTTTCCAGCGTAAGCTGTATACCAAGATTCCCAACCTTAAGTGGTTACAAAAAAGGCTTTGAAGGATACCAGGGAATGACACTCCTTCATTTCATGGTGAACACTTATAAGTTTGTAATTCCAAAAGTACTTTTTACCGTAGCTTCCGCTACACTGACTGCTTATGGATTTGCACGGTTTAACTTTATTGGCAAACGTTTTTCTTTTGCAGTATTGCTGTCCACACTGTTTCTGCCTCAGGTAGTATTAAACGTACCTCAGTACATACTCTTTGACCAGGTAGGATGGTTAGACTCTTATCTTCCTATTATTATTCCTTCCCTGTTGGCAGGAGATACCTACTTTGTATACATGTTGATCCAGTTCCTTCGTGGAATACCAAAAGAACTGGAGGAAGCAGCTGAGATCGATGGATGCGGAATTATGCAGAGACTCTGGTACGTGATCGTTCCAATGCTGAAACCTTCCATTGTTTCCTGTGCATTGTTCCAGTTTATGTGGGCATCCAATGATTTTATGGGACCACTTATTTATGTTAATACAGTAGCTAAATATCCGGTATCCATTTTCCTTCGTATGTCCATGGACGCAGACGTAGGATTTGAATGGAACAGAGTATTAGCCATGTCACTGATCGCTATTGTTCCTTCACTGATCGTATTCTTTACAGCACAGGATTCCTTTGTAGAAGGAATTGCAGCAGGAGGTGTAAAGGGATGAGAAAGGGCAGGATCATTGACAGTCATGCTCATCTGGTCCAGTATATTGCCGGAACGGGCGCAGGTGGAGAGCTGCGCAGCATAGGAAACGGAATGGCTGTCTATGCCAATGGTCAGACCGTAAGGATGATACCGAAGGAGTTTGGCGGGGATCAGGTGACGCCGGAACATCTTATACAGGTAATGGATAAAAATGGGGTAGAAAAGGCAGTTCTGCTCCAGGGCAATTTCTATGGATATCAGAATTTCTACACCCATCTGGCAGTTAAAAAGTACCCGGACCGGTTTGCTGGAGCCGGTGCCTATGATCCATTTTCCAGAGATAAAGATGGTATACGAAGGTACCTGTTTGAAGAACTGGGGTTTAAGATAGAAAAATTTGAGGTAAGCACAGGCTCCGGCCTGATGGCTATCCATCCTGAACTGAAACTGGATGGTCCTGTGATGGATGAAGCCTGTTCCTATGCCTGTGATCATGGTCATGTATTTGTCATTGATATTGGAAAATGTGGAAGTGACAGCTGGCAGGTTCCGGAACTTTGCAATCTGGTTAAAAGATACCCGGAGATGAAATTTGTGGCCTGCCATCTGCTGGCTCCATCAAACAAGGATAAAGACAGGCTGCGCTGGGCCTTAGAACAGTTACAGCTGCCAAATCTCTGGTTTGATCTGTCAAGTGTGGTCCATAACTGCAGGCCGGATGAGTATCCATATCCCAAGGCCATTGAGTTTATCCAGTTGGCTAAGGAGATGGTTGGAGCAGAAAAGCTGATGTTTGGCACAGATTTTCCATCGGCACTGAAAGAGGATGTATATGGTCATTATGTTGGCTATATAGCTGACTCGACCGTGTTCACAGATCAGGAAAAAGAACAGATTTTTTATGAAAATGCTTATGGAGTGTATTTTAATCATCATTGATGCAGAAGGGAGAAAACAAAAATGAAGAAAAATGTAAAAAAATTAGGGGCATTACTTCTGGCAGGAGCAATGGCTGTCAGCACAGTGGGCTGCATGCCTACATCTAAACCGCAGGAGTCCACAGGGGAACAGAATGCGCAGGCCAGTGACGCGACACAGGGAACGGAAGAACCTGCAGCACCGGAAGGACTTGAGGTTGATACTCAGACTCCTATTACACTGAGACTGAACTGGTGGGGCGGAGATTCCAGAAATCAGGCTACGCTGGCAGCAATCGATAAATTCCAGGAGAAATACCCAAATATTAAGGTAGCAGCTGAATACGAGGCATTTAACGGCCATGAGGAAAAGATCGCATTGGGCATCAAATCAGGCAATGCAGCAGATGTGATGCAGTTAGACTGGAGCTGGGTGTCCACCTACTCACCAAAAGGGGACAACTTCTATGATCTGAACAAGGTATCCAATATCCTGGATCTGGACAATTATACAGAGGGGGATAAATCCGTATTTACCATCAACGGCAAGCTGAACGCCATCCCCATCAGCAATACAGGAAGAGTGTTCTGCTGGAACAAGACCACTTTTGATAAGATCGGTGTGGAGATCCCTACTACATTAGATGAACTGTTAGCAGCAGGAAAAGCATTTGAGGCATATGATGACTCCTACTATCCGCTGGTTACAAAGGAACTGGATCGTGCTTTTCTTATGGTTTATTACCTGCAGTGTAAATATGGCAAAGACTGGGTAAAGGATGGCGCTTTGCAGTACAGCCAGGAAGAAATCGCAGAAGGATTTGATTTTCTTAAGAATCTTGAGGACAACCACGTAATTCCTACTTTACAGAAGGTAGCAGGAGACGGCGCTGACCTGATCGATACAAACGCAAACTGGATCGATGGACATTATGCAGGCATTTTCCTTTATGATACTTCCATTGTAAAACATGCAGAAGCAGTAAAAGACGGCGAGTTTGTGATCGGTGATTACATTAAGATGGGTGATTACCACGGCGGCTTTATCAAGGTAAACCAGGCATTTGGTATCAGCGCAACCACAGAGCATCCGGCAGAGGCAGCTGCTTTGATCCAGTTCCTGGTAGCCGAAGAAGATGGTGTAAAGACACTGGGAGATACCCGTGGTGTTCCTGCTAACAAGGCTGGACTTTCTATGCTGGATCTGAGCGGAAGCCAGGTAGCAGAGGCAAATGCAAAGGTAATGGAATGGAGCAGTTTCCAGATGGATCCAACCTTTGAAAGAAACTCCTTTACAGGCGCAGATGGTACTTTCTTTAATGCTCTTCAGCTTTCAAGCTATGGGGAAAGTGATTCCATGTCCTGTGCAAAGATCGTAGAAGACGGTGTAGCAAATGAGCTGTCTTCCACAGGATTATAAGATCTATAAAAATAAAAAAGATAAACGGAGGCAATGAAGATGTTTACTTTTTCTTTTGAGGATAAAATAAAATTTACAAAAGCCGTATACTATCATTTCCATAAAATTCCCCTACCAAAGCCTTTTAAAGACGGAACCGGAGGAATGGGAAAGTTCGCACCGGAACAGGGCTGCATTGAACTGTATGACCAGGAAGGAGCATGCGCTCATCTGTCAGTAGGTCCTGGATTTATTACGGACATTCTTCCTATGATCTTAAACGGAGAAGAGCATAGCTACAATGAGTGGAGAAACAGTCTTTACTGGAAGATAAGAAACGCAGGATTTCAAAGCGAGAAGGCTGTGGAAGTGGGACAGTTAGACCTGATGATGCTGGATATCCTGGCTCAGAGAGCCAATAAGCCTCTTCACAGATTTATGGGAGCTACAAAAGACTGGGCCCAGGCTTATAAAGGCGGCGGTTCCCTTCTTATGGAGGATGATGAGCTGGTAGAAGACATGGTCCGGTATGTGGAGGAAGGCTACACCACTGTTAAATTTAAAGTGGGAAGTAATGACGGTACCGATATGGAGCGGGATCTTCGCAGAATCGAAAAGGTCCGTAAGGCAGTGGGAGACAAAATCGGTGTAGCAGTTGACTGCAACCAGAGATGGGATGTGGACAGTGCATACAAGTTTGCGAAGCTGTGTGAACCATATCACCTGGCATGGCTGGAGGAACCGATCCATTCCCATAACATGAACGGGATCCGCAGGTTAAAAGAAATGGGAGTGAAAATTCCAATCGCTTTTGGAGAGTCCATGAGGATCTATTATGAATATGAAACTTATATTGAAAAAGGCGTAGATCACGTTCAGCCGTCTGTAGGCAGAATGACCAGAATGGATGATCTTATCAGGATCCGTGATCTGGCCCGTGAAAAAGGAGTTAAATTCACATCCGGCGGAAGAATTTATCTGAATGCCATTTTTGGTTGTTTATACAACGAAGATGAGTGGATCGAATACCATGAGCCGATCAGCCGCCCGGTAGGTGCTTATACCCTGTTCCAGCCTGAGGAAAAGAACGGCCGCTTCTACTGCCAACCAGATCTTCCTGGTAATCCACAGCGTCTGGATATTGCGAAGCTGGAAAAAGATGGGCTTATGGAGAGCAGAGAGATCTATTATCCGAAAAACTGGTAAGTAAATTCGAAAAATTCAAGTTTAATAACGGGAGAGAATAAAAAATGAAAGTAGGATTTATTGGTTTAGGAATTATGGGAAAGCCAATGGCAAAGAACCTTTTAAAGGCAGGTTATCAGGTTTGTGTGAATGACTTCCACAAAGAAGCAGTAGAAGAGCTGGTAGCAGCAGGTGCTACAGCAGGTGCAAATAACGCAGAAGTTGCAAAGGGCGTAGATGTAGTCATTACCATGGTGCCAAACTCTCCAAATGTAAGAGCTGCTTTATTAGGTGAAAATGGTGTTGCAGAGGGAGCAGATAAAGATACCGTAGTCATCGACATGTCTTCCATCGATCCAGTAGAGTCCAAGAAGATTGCAGCTGAGTTAAAAGAAAGAACTGGCATGGAAATGTTAGACTGCCCGGTTTCCGGCGGAGAGCCAAAGGCAATTGATGGAACCTTATCTATCATGTGTGGTGGTAAGAAAGAGGTATTTGACAAGTACACTGACTTATTAAAGGCAATGGGAAGTTCTGTTGTATATGTAGGTGAGATCGGCTCCGGAAACGTAGCAAAACTGGCTAACCAGATGGTCGTTGCAGCCAATATCGGTATCTGTGCAGAGGCAATGACCTTTGCAAAGAAAATGGGAACCGATCCAGAACTGGTATATCAGGCCATCCGTGGCGGCCTTGCTGGTTCTACTGTTATGGACGCAAAGGTGCCTATGATGTTAGCTGGAAATTACAAGCCTGGATTCAGAATTGACCTGCACATCAAGGATTTAAACAATGCATTAAATGCTTCCCACGCTATCAATATGCCAGTACCAATGACCGCACATATGATGGAAGTAATGCAGGAATTAAAGAACCATGACGAAGGCAGCTGCGACCATGATGACATTATCCGTTACTATGAGAGAATGACCGGTGTTTCTATTGTAAAAGAAAAATAATTCTTTATTGATCTAAGAGGGAAATGTTATGAATACAGATTTTATCAAGGGCGTTATCGTTCCTATTATTACAGTTATTGACGAAGAGGAAAAAATCAATGAAGCAGCTATGCGGGCACAGGTAGACTATGTGATTAATGGCGGCCTTCACGGTATCCTTGCTTTTGGCTCCAACGGTGAGTTCTACCAGATCGAAGAAGAGGAAATGGAACGTGGATTTAAGATCATGGTAGACCAGGCAGCGGGAAGAGTTCCTGTTTACTTTGGAATCGGCGCGATCAATACGAAAAAATGCGTCCGCCTTGCAAAAATGGCAGTAGCAAACGGTGCAGCAGGCATCTCCATTTTACAACCTATGTTCTTACAACCCAATTTTAACGAATTGTTCCTGCATTTTAAAACAATTGCAGAGGCAGTTCCGGAAATTCCGGTTCTGTTGTATAATAATCCTGGAAGAGTTGGTTATACCTTAAGTGCAGATCTGGTAGAAAAACTGGCCCATGAGGTGAAAAATATCGTAGGTATGAAAGATACCTCCGGTGACATTACCCAGACAGAGGAATTTATCCGCAGAAATGCAGATGTAGGTTTTAAGGTATTTGGCGGAAAGGACACACTGTTATATGCCAGCTTATGTATTGGAGCTGTAGGTGGTGTGTGTACAGCCGGAAACTTTATGCCGGAGCTGATCGTAGATATTTACAATAAATACGTGGCCGGAGATCTGAAAGGTTCCCTGGCAGCCCAGTATAAGTTAAATCCAGTTCGTCTGGCAATGGATGGTGCAAGCTTCCCGGTAGCTGCAAAGGATATGGCTATCATGCGTGGACAGGCAGCTGGAAAACCATATTTACCAAATCTTCCAACACCAGAAGGTGCGTCTTATGATAAGATGAAAAAAGAAATGGAAAAAGCAGGTCTGATCTAATATGAAACATACAGTTACATTAAGAAACGGAGTGCAGGTTCCGGCCTTAGGGCTTGGAACCTGGTTCCTTGGGGAAAATAAAGCAGCAAGAGCGCGGGAAATGGAAAGTCTGCGCACAGGCATTTCTGCTGGTATGACGCTGATCGATACTGCAGAAATGTATGGAAATGGAAAAGCGGAAAGTCTTATAAAAGAGGTCATTTCTGATAAAAAACGGGATGATCTTTTTCTGGTATCTAAAGTTCTGCCAAACAATGCGGGGAAACACCGACTGGAACAGGCGCTAGATAATTCCATGAAGCGGATGGGCGTGGAATACATAGATCTTTATCTGTATCACTGGAGAGGAAACTATCCTCTGGAAGAAACCGTAGCAGAGCTGGAGCGTGTGAAAAAAAGCAGGAAAGATCAAAGAATGGGGCGTTTCCAACTTTGATATTGATGATATGGAAGAACTGTGGCAGATCCCGGAAGGCAGAAACTGCCTGGTAAACCAGGTTCTTTATCATACCGGCTCCAGAGGCATTGAATACAGCCTTCTGCCGTGGATGAGAGAGCATGATGTGGCCTTGATGTCCTATTGTCCTCTGGCACAGGCTGGGACTTTAAGAAGGGGCATTTTAAACAACCCGGTTTTAAAAGAGATCGCTAAAAAGTATAATGCCACCGTAGAGCAGGTCATGCTTGCCTGGAATATCCGGGACGGACATACCATTGCCATTCCAAGAAGCGGCCGTGCGGAGCATACACTTCTTAATGCACAGGCAGATCAGATCCAGCTGACAGAAGAAGATTATAAAGCTATCGACCAGGCATATCCGCCGCCAGTAAGGAAAGAATATCTGGATATACAGTAAAATTTCGCATTAATATTTGAACAAGATCATAAAAGGACAACTGACGTTTTTAGCAACGCAGTTGTCTTTTTTGTTGCTTATCAGTAATTAGGTGAAAAATATATTGTATGCAACAAAAATAAGTGATAAAATGAAATGGATAAAATATTATCTGTTTTTAACATAAAACTGATATTTTGGATAAAATATTAGCAGAAAGATAAATGGGGTGTCTATGGAACAGCTTATATGGGAAACAGCAGAAGAACTGGATCAGAAACTTGCGCAGAGAGTGCGTAATATCAGGAAACGCCGCTTGATCTCCCAGGAGAAATTAGCATCTTTAAGCGGTGTAAGCTATGGTTCGATCAAGAGATTTGAAGCGACAGGACAGATCTCATTGATATCTTTGACGAAGATTGCTATGGCTTTGGATATAGCAGATGAACTGAGAAATATTTTTACGCAGGTACCGTACAGAGATATCCAGGAGGTTATAAATGAAAGAAGATAATGTGCTCCAGGTATACTATGAAGAAAAGCGTGTGGGAATTCTGGCGCTGACAGCGGATCATAAAGCGGCTTTTCAGTATGATGAAAAATGGCTGGAAAATGGTTTTTCTATCAGTCCTTTTTCACTTCCACTGAAAAAACAGGTATTTTTACCAACAAAAGATTATTTTTCAGGTCTTTTTGGAGTGTTTGCAGACAGTCTTCCGGATAATTGGGGAAGATTGTTGTTAGACCGGTTGATCCGGGCACATAAGCAGGCTCCAGACGAACTGACAGTTTTAGATCGATTGGCAATCGTTGGAAAGTCAGGAATGGGAGCGCTGACTTATTATCCTGAAAAGAGTTTTTCTGAGCAGACAGGGAATTTGGATTTAGATGAACTGGCAGAAGAATGTCAGAAAATATTGAATACGGAATATTCAGATAAGTTGGATGAACTGTACCGTCTGGGTGGCACCAGTGGCGGAGCAAGACCAAAGATCATGACTACGATCAATGGGGAAGAATGGATCATAAAATTTCCTGCCCACGTAGATGGGAAAGATACAGGAAAAATGGAGTATGATTATTCCTGCTGTGCCAGACAATGTGGTATTGTTATGAGTGAAACAAGATTATTTCCTTCTGACAAGTGCAAAGGATATTTTGGAACAAAAAGATTTGACCGAAGACCAGATGGAAAAAGGCTCCATATGCTGACAGCGGCGGCACTTTTAGAGTTGGATTTTGAACAGCCAAGTCTGGATTATCATAGTTGATGAAGCTGACAAAAATACTGACAAGAGATAACGCAGAAGATATGGAAAATATGTTTCGTAGGATGTGTTTTAATGTATTTGCCCATAACCGGGACGATCATTCAAAGAATTTCACATATTTATATGATGACAAGGAAGATAAATGGCATTTAAGTCCTGCGTATGATCTTACCTACAGCAATACCTATTATGGAGAACATACAACTACGGTTGATGGAAATGGAAGAGATCCGGGAAGAAAAGAACTTCTGGCAGTTGGAATTGCGGCAGGCATGAAAAAGGGAAGCTGTGAAAAGATCATAGATGAAATACAGACATATGTGAAACAGATGTTGAGGGAATATTTGGAAAGATGTCAGTAAAATATTGTAAGAAGTCATGGAGGCAGTTATGAAGATCGAACACATCGCACTTTATGTAAATGACCTGGAAGGAGCCAGGAAATTCTTTATGAAATATCTGGGTGCACAGTCAAATGATGGGTATCACAATCCGAGAACCAATTTTCGCTCGTATTTTCTCTCATTTGATGATGGCGCGCGTCTTGAGATCATGAATAAACCGGAAATGCCGGATCTTCCAAAGGATTTGGCACGTACCGGATATGCACACATTGCTTTCAGTGTGGGAAGTAAGGAAAAGGTAGATGCTTTGACCGCTCAGTTAAAAGCTGACGGATATGAAGTAATCAGTGGACCGCGGACCACGGGAGATGGCTATTACGAAAGCTGCATTGTTGCGATCGAGGGCAATCAGATTGAAATTACGGTGTAATCTAAAAAATATGATTTCTAGAAGATATCTACTTGACTTTTGGATAAAATATAAGTATTATAAAGATATGAAGTAGATAACAACAAGATTTGTCAAAAAAGTCTAAGGAGGTATCTTATGAGAAACGCGTGGCTTATCCGTCCTGTACCACATGGTATTCCAAGAGTAACTGAGTTTAAAGAGAAGGGGATCATTGCTGTTGGCTGGCCCTGTATTGGAAATTTAAAAGGTAAGTCAAGGGAAGACTTGAAGCATCTGCTCTCTCTGCCGCCATACAGTCTTACGGGTTTAGCTCTTGGAAATGCATACGCAACTATTGATATTTTCGTAAATCAAATGGAAGTAGGCGATCTGCTGCTTATGCCAAATGGCGAGGATATTTATTTGGGAGAAGTAACCAGTGATTATTATTTAGATGCAGCAGTAGATAGCAATGAAGAAGGATATCCTCACCAGAGAACTGCCAAATGGATCACCAATACCTCCAGAAAAGATCTGTCTATGGAACTGCGTTCATCACTTAAGGTTCACAGAACGACAGCAAATTTATCACATCATATAGATGAGATCGAAGCTCTTTGTAAGGGAGAAAAGCTGGCTGTAACTACGGACTATATAGAAGTTACTTATCCGTTACGTGCAGATTTTGAAGTGTCATTTAAAATCCCAAAAGATATATCGAAAGATGAGGCACAGCGTTTGAGTTCTTATTTTGCTTCATTATATTTTACGAAATGATCAGGATAATAAAATAATAAAAAATACCTCCCGGTACAGATAACATAATGTTCATCTGCCTCAGGAGGTATTTTTGTATACATACAAGATCTGCGATTGTCAGTCTTTAAGGGATCTTACTGTAATCCATTCTCCGGTACATTTGCATCGGTAGGATCATAAGTCTGTGTATCCGGGATCATGGTCTTGATGACCGGGCGGTCAAATGGACCTGGGATCGGGGACTCGTATACAGTTACGGAAGTTCCGATAGCGCAGTGCTCGTAGATCCAGCGGGAATCTGCGGTAGTCAGACGGATGCAGCCGTGAGACTTGGTAGCGCCTAAGTAGTTGTAGGTAAATGCCTTTAAGGTATATGGATCTGGTTTCTCGTAAATAACAGAGTGCATCAGGATCGGGATACCTGCATCCAGACGGGTCAGGTACTGGCAGTACTCATCGGTGTTCATCAGTCTCCAGCGATATTTCTCAGGAGTCTTGTGCTCACCTAAAGGAGTATCATCACCGGTGGAGCACAGGAAGGACTTGTACGGGATGATATAGCCATTATCACCATCTGGAATATAAATGGTCAGGCAGTTCATCTGCTTGTTGATCTTGATCTTAAACTGACCCTGATAATTTAAGTAAGGCTCCAGGTCAGTTACCAGCTTGCCGTCACCTTCAAAATAGTACTTGTATCCATCTATGTACTGCCATCCGGTTACAATGGCATTGTCAACTACATAATAACGGTCTCTGTCATTCCATACCCATCCGGTAAAGTTGTCGCCGGTACCATTGCTGAATACAGGAGTGCCGTTTACAAACTGGATGCCGTCAGGAGCAGCGGATACTAATGGATTGTCCATCTTGTAAGCAGCGCCGTCAACTCCTTTGCCCCACATGGAGAAGCGCATGCCGGTGATAATGCGGCCGCAGGCCATAGCGCCGTTGGTGCCGCCGTTTTTAGACCAGTCACATTCTGTTCCGTCAGAAAGATTGGAGCGGTAATAAACATCAAAACGGTCGCCGAAAATACCATTTAAACGGATCTGTACGGCTTCTACAGGGCAGTCAGCTGACCAGTCTGTATGTCCGCCGTTCATGGCCCAGTTGGTCCAGCCACGGGAACTGCTGTAGGTACGGTAAAGGACATCACCTGGAAGATTGTTTGCATAGATGCACATACTTAAAAATCCTGCATCACCCACAGAAAGAACAGAGTCATCACGGACCGGATCACTCCATACCTGGTCAGAGGCACGAAGAAGCTGTACCTGTAAGAAAGCTTGGTTGGTCGGAACCTGGGCAGAAGTGTCTTCTGTAACGGTTTCTGCTGCAGTAGTAGTATCTGTGGTTGTTTCTGTAGTAGTTTCCGTGGTCTGAGAGGTCTCAGACTGGGAAGTGTCTGTTGACTGGGAAGACTCTTCTACAATGGTAGTTGGGGAAGTATTGTTTCCAGATGACTGGGAACTGTCACTGTTATCCCCAGGTGCCTGTAAAGATACTTCAGTGGATTTTCCTGAACCAGGACCATTGTTGGTGTCATTTTTGAATGCAAAAGCAGTGGTAGCCTGTCCTGCGATCAGTGCAGAGGCAAGAGCAGCCATTGCCAGATGTTTAAAAGTTTTACGCATAATAGAACCTCCTACGGTTAGTTACATGTTATTGTCTGCATAAAATGAGAACAATAACCATACTGCCTTTAATTTATCATAATTGGGGGAAAAATGCCATATAGGATTTACATTTTAGGACCCGTATTGTAAAATCGTAAATAAAATGACCATGGAATGTAAGAAATTAAATGTATTATGGAACAGAAGGATCTGTCGTCGGCAGGCGACATCATCATGAATAAAACATGAGAATGGAAAAGACAATGAAAGAGGCTGTAAAGACTATAAAAACGAAAGAACAGGCGGTCCACATTATCTATGCTTCCAATGACGGCTATGCTGGACATCTGGCGGCATCTTTGTGCTCTTTGCTGGACAATAACCGCCATATAAAAAATCTGGATATATATGTGCTTTCTGCCCAGATGTGTGAAGCGTTTCAAAACCGGCTTAAAACGCTGGCAGCCGGTTTTGGACGTCAGCTTTATGCGGTGGAACTGGGAGATCTGAAAGAAAGATTTCCTTATAAAATAGATACAAGAGGCTTTGATATCAGTGCCATGGGGCGGCTTTTTGCCCCGGAGGTACTGCCGGAGACTGTGACTAAGGCATTGTACCTGGACTGTGATACCATTGTCTGCAGTTCCATTGAAAAAATGTATGAAACACCGCTGGGAGACTGTCTGGCAGGCATGATCATGGAGCCCACGGTCTATAAAGAAATGAAAGAGTCCATTGATATGGATAAAGATGATGCCTATTTTAACTCCGGTGTGATCTTAATGGACGTGGCTGGCTGGCGCAGGGAAAATGTGCTGAAGAAACTGCTGGATTTTTACGGGGATCATGCAGGAAGCCTTTTTGCCTGTGATCAGGATACCATTAACGGGGCATTAAATGGGCGCATTTTACCTCTTTCCCCAAGGTATAATTTCTTTACCAATTACCGGTATTTCCGTTATAATACACTGGTGCAGCTTTGTGATGCTTACCGGGCGGTAGGTAAAAAAGAGTTTGCTGCAGCTAAGAGAAGACCAACGATCATTCATTTTCTGGGAGATGAGCGGCCCTGGATCGGTGGCAACCACAATTATTATGGAAAATGGTATTGGAAATATCTGGCTATGACCCCATGGAAGGACATGCCTATGCAAAAGGGTAAGTTCTGGTATATGCAGCTTTGGTGGTGCTTTAACCAGATGACAAGGGTATGTCCGGCTCTGCGGCTGGCCATCAGCAAACGGCTGGGGATGAAAGTTATTGACAACCGGAAGAAACATCAGAAAAAGTAAGATATTGAAGAATATAAAATTGAAAGAAAAAACAGTGAGAGAAAGGAACTATGGACGCAGACACGAATATATGTGCCGTAATATTAAATTATAATGATGCACAGACAACCATGAAACTTACAGAAAGCTGGAAAAACAGCAAAGTGATCCGGAATATCATTATTGTAGATAACTGTTCTACCGATGACTCCTGGGAAAACTGGGAGAATTTAAAGAAGAATTTGCTTCAGATCATCCGGATGATCCAGATAAAGTGCAGCTTCACCTTTTCAGGACAACAGAAAACGGTGGCTACGGAAGCGGAAACCAGGCGGGGATCGATTATGCAGTCCAGTATCTGGAACCGGATTATATTATCATCGCAAACCCGGATGTGCAGGTCAGTGACGCCTGTATCCTGCGTGTGGCAGATGCTTTAGAGAAGCAGGAGGACGGAGCTGTAGCTTCTGCCATGGTAGTGGATGTAAAGGGACAGTCCTCTTTCAGCTACTGGGATCTCCAGTCTGTGTGGCTGGATCTTTTAGATACCGGTCTTGTGACCAGGAGGCTGTTCCGTGCCTTTTTGAAAACGCCGTTAGAAAAGCTGCCTCTGGCAGCAGATGGTGTCAGTCGTATGGTGGGGGCTCTTCCAGGCTCCTTTTTCATGGTGAAAACAGGCTGTTTTACGCCAGGAGATTTAAAAGAACTGTTTGATAAACATGTATTTCTCTATTATGAAGAGAAAATATTAGGACAGAAATTAAAACAAATGGGATTAAAAGAGCTTTTAGTGACAGATGCTTATTATGTACATGCACATTCTGTAAGCATTGATAAAAGCTATACAAAGATAAGTGATAAACAGAAGCTCCTTCATAAGAGCAAGTTATATTACTACCAACATTACCTGAAACTGGGAGAAATGGAACTGGCTGTGGCAAAAGCATTTCTGGCGGTGGTCCTTACAGAAGTAAAATTTCTCACAGGTGTCTTGAAGATGCGCTGGTAATGATGGATAATGGATATCAGGATAAAAGGGAAAGTGTTACAAATCAGCGCATGGCTGAACTGTAACAGAGTATTGAGGAACAGAGACAATGGATAAGGTACTTTTGGTCATACCGGCCTACAATGAAGGAAAAAACATTGAGAGGGTGGTAGACCACATTAAAAACGATTTTCCGGAACTGGATTATGTGGTGGTCAATGACGGCTCCAAAGATGATACAGCCGATATCTGTCGCAGGCGTGGCTATAATTTTATTGACCTGCCGGTAAATTTAGGATTGGCTGGCTGCTTTCAGACCGGTATGAAATATGCCTGGCAGAAAGGCTATAATTATGCAGTACAGTTTGACGGCGACGGACAGCACCGCCCGGAATACATTCAGGCAATGAAAGAAAAAATGGATGAAGGATATGACATTGTCATTGGTTCCCGTTTTGTAACAGAGAAGAAAAGCTGGTCCATGCGTATGTTTGGAAGCCGCCTGATCGGAACGGCAATCTGGCTGACTACAGGGGCAAAGATCAAAGATCCTACTTCCGGGATGCGTCTTTTCAGCCGGAAGATGATCGGTGAATTTGCCTGGAACTTAAATTATGGGCCGGAACCGGATACTGTATCTTTCCTGATCCGCCAGGGAGCGAAGATCGCAGAGGTGCAGGTCACCATTGATGACCGTACAGCAGGAGAAAGCTATTTGAAACCATTGACAGCTGCAAGTTATATGGTGCGCATGCTGTTATCCATACTGGTCATCCAGAATTTCAGAAAGCGTTAAATATAAGGGATTAGATATGAAAAATCTTACGAAGCAGTTATTATATAAGGGAGATAATGTTGCAAGAGCCAATGTCGTGTGGAATATTGCAGGCAGCTTTGTCTATGCTTTTGCAAGTATGGTCCTTTCTTTTCTGGTCATCCGCATGGCAGGAGAGGAAAAAGGCGGTATTTTCTCCTTTGGTTATTCTACGCTGGGCCAGCAGCTGTTTTTAGTGGCCTATTTTGGCATCCGGCCTTTCCAGATCACAGACGGAAAGGGAGAGTATTCCTTTAAGGAATACAGAGAACATAGAAATATAACCTGTATGTTTGCACTGGTTGCAGGTGCGCTGTTTCTCACTGCAAGGACCATTGCTTTCCGTAAAGGGATCGGGGATTATACAGCGGGAAAATGTATGATCCTGCTTCTTCTTGTGATCTATAAGGTCATTGACGGATATGCAGATGTGTATGAGTCGGAATTTCAGCGTCAGGGATGTTTATATCTTACAGGAAAGTCTAACTTTTTCAGGACTGTTTTTTCTGTAGCAGTGTTTACAGTGACGCTGGGGGCATTTAAACATCTGCTGTTTGCCTGCCTCATGGCAGTGGCAGCCCAGGCTATGGGTGTGTTCTTATTTAACCTGGATGTGATCCATGCATTAGATGGCGTGGACTGGACCTTTACAAAGGGCAAAGTGACGAAGCTGTTTAAAAATACGGGATTTTTATTCATCTCTGTATTCCTGGATTTTTACATTTTCTCTTGTGCAAAATATGCCATTGACGCCCGGATGAACAATGCGGCATCGGGATATTTTAACTTGATTTTTATGCCTACCTCTGTTATTTATATGGTAGCCAATTTCGTGATACGTCCGTACCTGACCACACTTACAAATCTCTGGACAGAAGAAAAGATTGCTGAGTTTAAAAAGACACTGGTGCGTATTGCGGCTGTTATTTTAGGGCTTACTGTACTTGCAGTGGCAGGTACACTTGTTTTAGGAAAATGGGCACTTTCCATTATGGAGCTTCTTATGGGAGGCGAAAAGGGAACGTTGACCGTTTATTTTGGGGCATTTGCAGGGATCGTCCTTGGAGGCGGTTTTTATGCACTGGCAAATCTGATGTATTACGCACTGGTGATCATGCGAAAGCAGAGAACCGTGTTTTTTGTATACGCAGCGGCAGCTGTAGCAGCGTTTTTCTTGTCAGGAGGCCTTGTTGGGGCTTTTGGTATTAACGGGGCGGCGCTATGTTATCTGCTGCTGATGGCAGGAGAAACGGCAGGTTTTGGATTTTGCACTGTAAGATCCTGCAGGAGTGAGGAAAAGGAGACAAGACAATGACAGAGGAAAGAAAGAGTGAAAATGCTCTTCGCAAGCCACGGGTCGATGTGGTGATTCCTACCTATAAACCAGGTAAGAAATTTTCCAGACTTTTAAAAATGCTGGAGAAACAGACCTATCCCATAGGGAAGATCATTGTAATGAATACAGAAAAGGCATTCTGGAATGAAAAGGGCTTTGAAGGGATCAGCAATCTTCAGGTCCACCACCTGACAAAGGCGGAATTTGACCATGGTGCCACAAGAAACAGGGGAATGCGTTTTTCACGGGCTGATATTGTGGTGTTTATGACTGATGACGCAGTTCCGGCAGATGAATTTTTAATTGAAAAGCTGGTGGGAGCATTTGACCAGAGAGGTCCGGAAGGAGAAGCGGTGATCATGGCTTATGCCAGACAGCTTCCAGATAAGGACTGTCCTCTGGCAGAGCGGTATACACGTTCCTTTAACTATCCGGAGGAAAGCTGCTTAAAGACAAAGGCAGATTTAAAGCGTCTGGGCATTAAAACCTTCTTTGCTTCCAATGTATGCTGTGCCTATGACCGGGAGAAATTCTGGTTCCAGGGCGGATTTATTAAAAATGCCATTTTCAATGAAGATATGATATTTGCAGGAAAGGCAGTCATGGAAGACGATTATGCCATTGCCTATGTGGCTGACGCAAAGGTGATCCATTCCCACAATTATAACTGCACCCAGCAGTTTAAGAGAAACTTTGACCTGGCTGTGTCCCAGGCAGACCACCCGGAGGTATTTGGCGGTATTCGCTCAGAAAGTGAAGGCATCCGTCTGGTGAAGCAGACAGCCCATTATCTGTCAGAACAGCATAAACCATGGCTGATCCCGGGAATGTTTGTAAAAAGCGGTTTTAAGTACATGGGATACCGTATGGGAAAGGCATATCACATGCTTCCCCAGTGGCTGGTCATGAAATGTACCATGAACCGGGAATACTGGCTGGAGAAAAAAGAAGGCGGTGACAGACGATGATGACAATGATGCTTCGCGTGGTGCTGATCGTGGTTTCTGTTATCACCATGACATTTATGATGCGCAAGATACGCCAGGCAAAAGTTCAGATCGAAGCTGCCATGTTCTGGGTGATCATGGCGCTGATCTTAGTAGTATTTGCAGTGGTTCCAGGAGCTGCGGATCTTTGCGCAAGGTTGTTAGGCATTTATTCCACACCAAACTTTCTGTTCCTGTTTATGATCTTTTTGCTGATCGTAAAGGCATTTGGTATGACCATCCAGTTGTCCCAGCTTGAGAGCAAGCAGAGGGAGCTGATCCAGAAAATGGCTCTGGAGCAGAAATTCCTGGAAGAAAAAGAGGCAGAGCTGGAAGAACGGGAAGCTGCGTTAGAAACCTGCGGGAAAGGTGAGTAAAAGATAAAAGGGAAAGAAATGATGAAAAAGAAATTACCTGTCTGGCTTTTATGGCCTTTCGCCGTGTTTCTTCTGGGAATATGGCATTTGCTGGATGTGCGGGCATCTGTAACAGAGACAGGCCACCACTGGCTTTATGGCTGGTATGGGGGCCTGTTTTTCGTGAGTATGGTGATATTGGTCGGCTTTGGGGTGTTGATATTTGGAAAAAACTGGGGATTTTTTGACAGCGTTTCCAGTAGATGCGGGAATGCACTGGTTTTAAAGAAAGAACTTGTCTCACGGAAAGAATCTGGTTCAAAGACAGAATGCTGGAAACTTCCAGGTCTGTACTTTGGAGTGGTCATGTGCCTTGGTATTTTGTATATGCTGGTCCTGGCGCCTCTTTCAGCACCGGATGAAGTCAGCCACTATATCAGCGCCTATGAGCTTTCCAACCGCTTCTTAGGACTGCCGGGAACGGATGAAGACGGTTATATTTACATCCGGGCAGAAGATGACTGGATCGAGGATGTGAACCAGGAATTTCGGGACTGGAAGGAAAAAAACGTGAGCAAGAGTCTTTGAACGGGGAAAATGGGGAGACTGAGGGCAGGAAAACCTATTATTCTGGGACAGACCTTAAAAGAAGAAACTTATGCGGCAATCCATGACGGGGGCGCGGTCAGTGATCAGAGCGCAGAACAGTCTGTGGCTGGTGAAAGCGCAGGCAACAGTGGCAAACAGCCGGTCTGAGGGTTTCCCGCCAGCCGTCCGTTCGGACCACCCCACTGGCCTATGTACCTCAGGCTCTGGGTTTTACTCTGGCAAGAGTACTTGGACTTAACAGCATCGCCCTTTTATATCTGGGCCGGTTTTTGAATCTCCTGCTTTTTGCGGCAGTTGGTGTGTTGACCATAAAAAGGCTTCCCTTTGGAAAAAATGTATTTTTCGGCGTGTCCATTTTACCAATGAGCCTTCATCTGGCGGCTTCTTTATCTTATGATGTTGTGATCCTGGCATTTACAGGATATTTTACAGCAGTGTGCCTGGATCTGGCCTATAAAGCGGACACAGTGAAAGTGAAAGATGTGATCGCTCTGGCTGTGGTCATGGCAGTTATGGGTCCCTGTAAAATGGTATATGGTGCCATTGCAGGCTTCTGTCTGCTGATCCCGGTAAAGAAGTTTGGCAACTGGGGAAAATGGACGGTCTCAGCAGCAGCTGTTCTTGGAAGCTTTTTAGCAGCAATGGCAGTGGTAAATTTAAGGACGGTTGCCATGTATACACAGGAAAGTGACAGCTATGTTGCCTGGGCCGAAGAAGCGGGATATTCCTTTGCAGAATTGCTCCACCAGCCGGTCCGTGTACTGCAGCTGTTTTATAATACAGTTGTATGGCAGGGAGAAAGCCTGTATTCGGGAATGTTAGGAGAGTCCTTAGGCAACCGGGATGCAGTGTTAAATACCCCTTATGTGGTCATTTTATTACTTACAGCATGCCTGGTGATCCTGGTCCTTAAAAAGCCGGGAGAAGAGATCTTTATGAAAATAAAAGAACGGCTTTGGATCTGGTTTATCTGTCTGGTGATCTTCGCAGCACTGATGTTTTCCATGCTTCTTGCATGGACGCCCAAAAGCTCCAACATGGTCCAGGGAGTCCAGGGAAGATACATGCTTCCACTGCTTCCTGTTTTGCTGCTTACCCTTAAAAATCAAAAGGTAGTGCGGACAGGAACAGATGACCGGCTGGTCCTGTATACTATGATGGCTGCAGATGTGTATGTGATCCTGCGTATTTTTGCAGTGGTGTGCCTGAGATTGTAAGGATTTTAACCCTGTACAGCAGATAACATGCGGTGAACATGTTGCCGGCAAGGGGATAAACAGTTGCAGACTTGTTGATAACGTGGTAAAATTTCCAGATGAATGTGGAAAATTTATAATCGATAAATAGAAACACAAAATTAGAAAAATAAAGAAGATAAAGGAGAAACATTATGGGAAAGATTAAAGTAACAACCTGTGATATTGAAGGACTTTATGTGATCGAGCCTACTGTATTCAAAGACGAAAGAGGCTACTTCATGGAAACTTACAACCAGAATGACTTTAAGGAAGCTGGTCTGAACATGACTTTTGTTCAGGACAACCAGTCTATGTCTGTAAAGGGCGTTTTAAGAGGACTTCATTTCCAGAAGCAGTATCCACAGGGCAAGCTGGTACGTGCTGTCCGCGGAACTGTATTTGATGTAGCAGTAGACCTGCGTTCCGATTCCAAGACCTATGGAAAGTGGTTTGGTGTAACCTTATCTGCTGAGAATAAAAAGCAGTTTTATATTCCGGAAGGTTTTGCACATGGCTTCTTAGTATTATCTGATGAGGCTGAGTTTGCTTATAAGTGTACTGATTTCTATCATCCAGGCGATGAGGGCGGTCTGTTATGGAGCGATCCTGAGATCGGTGTTGACTGGCCGATCGAACCAGGTATGGAGCTGATCATCTCCGATAAGGACAAAAAGTGGAGCGGTTTAAAGGATACTTTTAAGTTCTAAGACAGTTCTGCCGGGAAAAAAGTATAAGGAAACGAATTTATGAATTATGCATTGTCTCTTTTAAAAGAGATCATTAAAAAAAGAAAACTGGTATGGGATCTGGGAAAAGCAGATTTTCGCAAGCGTTTTGTAGGCTCCTATTTCGGTATTGTGTGGATGTTCATCCAGCCGGTAGTTACCATTGTGATCTATGCAGTTATCTTTGGTATCGGCTTTAAATCACCGCCGCCTGTTCCGGGAGTCAGCTATGTGATCTGGCTGGTACCGGGTATTGTTCCATGGTTTTTCTTCGGAGAAGCCTTAAACGGGATCACGGGGTGTCTTCAGGAATACAGTTATCTGGTGAAAAAGGTAGTCTTTAAAGTAGAGATATTGCCTATGATCAAGCTGATCTCCTGTCTGCTGGTACATGGATTTTTCGTCCTCATTATGATGATCATGTATCTGGTGGCAGGAAGAATGCCTATGCTGTCCTGGATCCAGGTGATCTACTACAGCTTTGCGGCGTCCATGCTGGCACTGGGACTTGGATATTTTACATCCTCTGTAAATGTATTTTTCAAGGATATGTCCCAGATCGTAGGTATCTGCCTTCAGTTCGGTATCTGGATGGCTCCGATCATGTATCATGAGTCCATGTTTACCAACCGCTTACCATGGATCGAACCATTATTTAAGATCAATCCATTTTATTACATTGTAACCGGTTATAAGGACAGTATGATCACAGGCAACTGGTTCTGGGAAAGACCGAAACTGACCATTTATTACTGGGTCTTCACTCTTTTGGTGTTTGGAGTGGGACTTAAGATGTTTAAGAAGCTGCGGCCGCATTTTTCAGATGTGTTGTAGGCTGTAAGCGGAAAATGTGCCTGGTGACAGGCAGAAAAAGGAAGATTATACCCTCAGTACAAAAAGAAATTATATTCATTTTGTGCCGGGGGTATTTTTAAAAATCAAATTTTGCAGAGGGATATGCGTTTTTGTGATATGTTATGTTTGCAGGACAGGAATGAGGTGATAAGGTGGTAAGCAGGATCGAAGTTGGCTGGCGCCAGGGAGAAAAAGAGGGAACGATCCCGGTAGATGTGGTATATTCCAAACGGCGGACCATTGGGCTGGAAGTGCAGGCAGATGGAAAAGTGCTGATCCGCGCACCAAAAGGGATCACTAAAAAAGTGCTGATGGATTTTGTAAATGACCGTCAGGAATGGATCGTGGAAAAATGGTTCCTGATTGAGAAGCACCGCCGCAAAAAGGCAGAGGCTCCAAAGCCAGATTATGAGGGAAATCCGGAAGTAGAGGCCTTTTACCGCCGTGCTGCCAGAAAGAAGATCATAGAGCGAACTGCCTGGTATGCAAAGATCATGGGTGTCACCTACGGCCGCATCAGCATCCGCGCTGCAAAAACACGCTGGGGCAGCTGCAGCGGGGAAGGAAACTTAAACTTTCACTGGAAACTGATCCTCATGCCGCCGGAGATCTTAGACTATGTAGTAGTCCACGAACTGGCCCACAGAAAGCAGATGAACCATTCGCCCCTTTTCTGGGCAGAAGTAGAAAAAGTGCTGCCAGATTATAAGGCAAGACGGGCATGGTTGAAGGAAAACGGGAGAGACTATTGAGGCGCAGTCTGTATCAGATCCGCCAATGTGATCCCGTCAAAAAATTCATTGATCATATTGTCCAGTTTCTGCCATACCGGATGGGAGGGGCAGATCCCTTTTCTGGGGCAGTCGTGTTCGCCATCATCGGTGCAGGCTACGGGAGCCAGGGAACCTTCGGTGAGCCGGAGTATTTCACCCAGCGTATAATCTTCCGGTGCTTTTGTCAGGCGGTAGCCGCCGCCACGGCCCCGGAGTCCGGTGAGAAGTTTATCCTGTACCAGTACCTTTAATATACTTTCCAGATATTTTTCAGAAATGTCCTGCCGTTCGGCGATCACGTTCAGAGGAACATAGCCGTCTCCCTGATGCTGGGCCAGTTCTACCATGACCCGCAGGGCATAACGGCCTTTTGTAGAAACGATCATTATCGAATTCTCCTTTATTCAAAATAGTTATTATAGTTATTTATAGTAATTCTTTAAACACATATCTTTCTATCTCTTTGAAGATTACCATATAGTATACACCAGAAAGCATATACTTAGCAAGCTGATATGAAAATTAATACCTATTGACAAACTAGGTTTATAATACTATTATAAATGTGCTAAATAAACCAATTACATGAGTAGGTTTATAAAAATGTCCTCCTGATCATGGGAGAATATGATGAGAAAGGAAGTACGGTCATGGCAAAGGAATTACTGGATGTAAAACAGTTATTTGTAAATGTAGAAGATAAAGAGATCCTTCATGGAGTAGACTTAAAGATTGGAAAAGGAGAGACCCATGTATTAATGGGACCAAATGGTGCAGGTAAGTCCACTTTAGGCTATGCATTAATGGGAAATCCAAGATATCAGCTGACAAATGGTGAGATCTGGTTTCAGGGAAAGAAGATCAACGAGGAGCCGGTAGATAAAAGAGCTAAAGCTGGCATGTTCTTATCCTTCCAGAGCCCACTGGAAGTACCGGGACTGTCATTAAGTTCCTTTATCCGCAGTGCTTTAGAGCAGAGAAGAGGAGAGCGCATCCGTCTCTGGGATTTCAGAAAAGAGCTGGCAAAGGCAATGGAACTTTTGCAGATGGATCCGTCTTATGCAGACCGAGATCTGAATGTGGGTTTTTCCGGCGGTGAGAAGAAAAAGGCTGAGATCCTGCAGATGCTTATGTTAAAGCCAAATCTGGCAATCTTAGACGAGACAGACTCAGGTCTGGACGTAGATGCAGTCCGCACTGTTTCAAAGGGCGTGGAAGAGTATCAGAAAGACAGAGATGGCTCTTTACTGATCATCACCCACAGCACCCGTATCCTGGAAGCGCTCCATGTAGATTACACTCATGTAATGGTAGATGGAAAGATCGTTAAAACAGGAGACGGCTCTCTGGTAGACCAGATCAATGAGACCGGATTTGAGGAATTTCTTAAGTAAAAGGAAAATGTAAATATGCCCTCAGGCAGTTTGCAAAGCAGATTATAAGTCAGATTATAAACAGTTTCCGGAAAGGAAATCGAAAGCATATGGAAGAAAAAACACAGATCAATGATATAGACAGAAGTATTTATGACATAAAAGATGAAGAAAAAGACGCCTACAGGATCCAGGCAGGTCTGACTCCGGAGATCGTAGAGAAAATTTCCAAGGAAAAACATGATCCGGCATGGATGGAGCTGTTCCGTCTGCAATCTCTTCAGATCTACAATGAAATGAAAGTACCGGACTGGGGCCCTTCTATTGAAGGACTGGATATGTCCAATATCGCCACCTATGTCCGTCCAAATACAAAAATGACTGCAAAATGGTCTGAGGTCCCGCAGGATATTAAGGATACCTTTGAACGTCTGGGAATTCCCCAGGCAGAGCGGAAATCACTGGCTGGCGTAGGAGCCCAGTATGACTCTGAGCTGGTTTACCACAATGTTCGTAAAGAAGTGGAAGAGCAGGGCGTTGTATACACTGACATGGAAAGCGCCTTGACCGGTCCTTATGCAGACATGGTAAGAAAACATTTCATGAAGCTGGTAAAGCCAACAGACCATAAATTTGCTGCTCTTCACGGAGCTGTATGGTCCGGCGGATCCTTTGTATATGTACCGCCTCATGTATCCGTAGAAATACCACTGCAGTCCTATTTCCGTTTAAATGCACCAGGCGCCGGACAGTTTGAACATACACTGATCATCGTAGATGAAGGCGCAGACCTTCACTTTATCGAAGGATGTTCCGCACCGAAATACAACGTGGCTAACCTTCATGCAGGCTGCGTGGAGCTGTTTGTTGGAAAAAATGCAAGACTGCGTTATTCCACCATTGAAAACTGGTCCAAGAACATGTATAACCTGAATACCAAGCGTGCACAGGTAGAAGAAGGCGGCGTTATTGAATGGGTATCCGGCTCCTTCGGTTCCCATGTTTCCTATCTGTACCCAATGAGCATCTTAAAGGGCCGTGGGGCAAGAATGGAATTTACAGGCATTACCTTTGCAGGAAAAGGCCAGGACCTGGATACAGGCGCAAAGGTAGTCCATGCAGCACCTGATACATCATCCTTTATGAATACCCGTTCCATTTCCAAGGACGGCGGTGTCAGCACCTTCAGAAGCTCTGTTTCTGTAACAAAAGAGGCAAAAAACAGCAGATCCTCCGTTTCCTGCCAGTCTCTGATGTTAGACTCCATTTCCAGATCCGATACAATCCCGGCTATGGATATCCGTACCAAAGATGCAGATATCGGCCATGAGGCCCGGATTGGACGCATCAGCGATGAAGCAGTCTTTTATCTTATGTCCAGAGGCTTAAGCGAAGAAGATGCCCGTGCCATGATCGTCAGCGGATTTGCAGACAATGTTTCCAAGGAACTTCCTCTGGAGTATGCAGTGGAGATGAACAACCTGATCCGTCTGGAGATGAAGGGAAGCATTGGTTAAGCAAAGGGGTACTGGTTAAAGGAAAGGAGGTCCCATATGAGTCAGGGACTTGATATGACAGTAAACAGCCTTCCTTCCAGAACATGGAACTGGCTGAAAATGAATGAGAGTAAGTTAAAAGAGATAGAAGCAGGAGATACCTGGGATGTAAAAGAAGTAGCCGGAGAGTCCGAAGAAATAGCTGGTCTGACAAAGGGCACAGCTGAAAATCAGGAAGTTTTTTCCCATATCCACACAGGAATGGGTCCGGATATGGACCGTTTAGGAAAAATGGCCGGATCACAGGCAATCATGATAAAAAGCAGTCCAAAGTCTGAGGGAGGATCTGAACCGGTTCGTCTTCATTTTTCCTGTGAAGATAATAAAAAGAGTTTCCAGAAAGTGGAAATCCTGGCAAAAGAGGGAGAAGAAGTAAACGTCCTTATGGACTACACTTCCCCGGAAAAAACATCTTCCGGTCTGGCAGCTATCCAGACAAAGCTTCACATTGAAAAAGGGGCAAAAGTACGTCTGGTTCAGGTGCAGCTGTTAGGGAATGAGTATACATTATTAAATGATATTGGCGCCCAGTGTGAAGATGGGGCCCAGTTTGAAGTGTTACAGCTGTTTTTAGGAAGCAGCAAAACCTATTCCGGCTGTCAGGCAGATCTTTTAGGAAAAGAAAGCCATTTTAAAGCAGATATCGGTTATCAGGGAAAAGGCAGCCAGCGCTATGATATGAACTATGTGGCAGTCCATAAGGGCAAAAGACAGTCAGTGAAATGAACGCGGACGGCATTCTGGACGATCAGGCCTTTAAGCTGTTCCGCGGAACCATTGATTTCAAAAATGGTTCTTCCGGCTCCAAGGGAGATGAAAAGGAAGACGTACTTCTTATGGGGGACAATGTAGTCAACCAGACCATTCCTCTGATCCTTTGTGCAGAGGAAGATGTAGAAGGAAACCACGGTGCTTCCATTGGACAGTTAGATGAAGAAATGCTGTTCTATCTGTCTTCCAGAGGCATGAGTGCAGAAAGCGCCAGCAAGATGATCGCCAGAGCAAGGATGGATGCAGTCTGCCAGAAGATCGGCGATGAGCAGTTAGAAAAGCTGGTACAGGACTATTTAGAGGAGGAATAACATGAGCAGCAACCCATACAGAAAAGATTTTCCTCTTCTGGAAAATAATAAGGTGATCTATCTGGACAATGCAGCCACCTCCCAGAGGCCGGAGGCTGTGATCCAGGCAGAGGCACAGTTTTATGAAAAATACAACGCAAATCCATTAAGAGGCCTTTATGAGCTTAGTGTAGAAGCCACAGACTGCTACGAAGAAGCAAGAGAAACGGTCCGCAAGTTCATTGGCGCAGGAAGCACAGAAGAGATCATTTTCACCAGAAATACTACCGAAGGCTTAAATCTGGTGGCTTACAGCTATGGTTTCAGCCATTTAAAAGCAGGAGATGAAGTGCTGGTAAGCATTATGGAGCATCACAGCAATCTCCTTCCATGGCAGATGGTATGCCGTCAGACCGGTGCAACGCTTAAATTTCTGGAATGTGACCAGACCGGATTTTTAAGTGATGAAACACTGGAAAATGCCATTACAGATAAGACCCGCCTGGTAGCCATTGCCCAGGTATCCAATGTACTGGGACGGACTGCTCCCATTGAAAAGATCGTAAAACTGGCAAGAAAACATGGTGCCGTAGTTGTCATGGATGCAGCACAGAGTGCGCCACATATGCCAATTAATGTAAAAGACCTGGAGGTGGATTTTATGGCATTTTCCGGTCATAAATTAATGGGACCTATGGGCATCGGTGTTCTCTATGGAAAGAAAGAGCTGTTGGAAGAAATGCCTCCATTCCTTACAGGCGGAGAGATGATCGACTCCGTCAGCCGTACAGGTGCTGTATTTGCTCCACTTCCTCACAAATTTGAGGCAGGTACCGTTAATGCAGCGGGCGCATGGGGACTGAAAGCAGCCATTGAATATCTGCAGCAGATTGGCTTTGATGAGATAAAGCGCCGGGAAGAGGCGCTGACTTCCAGAGCCTTAGAAGGCCTTAAAGAGATCCCACATGTTCATGTGTTAGGTTCTGAAAAAGCAGAGGAACACTGCGGTATCCTTACATTTACCATAGACGGCGTACATCCCCATGATGTAAGCGCCATTTTAGACGCAGACGGAATTGCCGTTCGTGCCGGACATCACTGCGCACAGCCTCTGATGGAGTATCTGGGCGTTTCTTCTACCACAAGAGCCAGCCTTTTCTTCTACAATACAGAAGAAGAGATCGATGCTTTTGTAGTAAAAGCATGAAGACGGTAAGAAGGAGAATGGGTTATGGAGAGTAGAAATTTTTACAATGAAATATTAACGGACCACAATCTGCATCCGGTCCACAAAGAAGATATCCCGGATGCCAATCTGGTACTGGAAGGCTTAAATCCCAGCTGCGGTGACCACATCTGGTTAAAGTTAAAAGTAGAAGACGGCATCATCAAAGACGGTGGTTTCGTAGGTGATGGCTGCGCCATTTCCCAGGCGTCCGCAGATATCATGCTGGATCTGATCATCGGTAAAAAGAAAGAGGAAGCCGTGAAACTGGCAGAAAGTTTCTTAAAGATGATCAAGGGAAACGCAACAGAGGAAGATATGGATGCCCTGGAAGAAGCAGGGGCATTACAGGATATTTCCCATATGCCGGCCAGAGTAAAATGTGCTGTTTTGGGATGGCATACCATGGAAGAACTGTTAAAAGAGGAAAAATAGATAGAATGTATATTTACAGATCCTATTAAATATGGGCTCGCCAGTATATGGCGGGCCCGACAGATGCGTTAAATGTGATCACACCTGTTGTACTGACCGCTCTGGGACTGGTACTTCCTGAGATCGCAAAGAGAGAGCAGAAAAATAAGTTTACTTGTTTAACGCGTTATGGTAAAATAACCAACAACAAATGTTGGTATTAATGTTTATGACAGTGATCAGTACATTGTTTCGTAAACAATGTACCAGGGATTTTTTAGGGACTTACAGAGTATTATGGGAAAGCTTGATTATCGGACTTTAAGGGAAAATGTAGCAGACGAGATAAGGATGAAGATCTTAAACGGTGATATGAAGCCGGGAGATAAGATCATAGAGCAGGAACTGGCATCGGAATTTGGCATCAGCCGTGGCCCGGTGCGGGAAGCACTGCGCCAGTTGGAGCAGGAAGGCATGGTGGAATATTCCAGAAATGTAGGCTGCTCTGTAAAGCATATAGGCATGGATGATGTTTATGAGATATACTACATGCGTGCCAACTATGAAATGATGGCAGTAAGACTGTATAATGCTCCTTTTCCCCAGGAAACCATTGAGAAAATGGAACAGGTTTTAGAGCAGATGAAGCAGCTTCATAAAGAAGAATACCGCAAGGTATTTGAACTGGATAATGAGTTCCATGAAGCGATCCTGGACCTTGTAAGTTTCAAGCGCCTGAAAAAAGCCTGGGAAGACTTAAATTACGGAAATATTGTAACGGGGTACAATATGGAAATAGACAGTGAACAGGTCATCAAACGTCAGTATCTTATCCACGAAAAGCTGTTAAATGCCTGCAAGACCGGCACACCGGCACAGGTAGAACAGGCTATTGCAGATCATTATCTTGGGGGCGTGGAGAAGCTGATACAGAAAGTAAACAAAAAGCGCGAAAAGTAAATAAAGATATATAATGCATTAAAAAAGCAGTGAAACCGGAAAGATCAACATGGTTTTACTGCTTTTTACGTTAATAGAAAAATGAAATACAGCACTGCAAATGGTGACAATTAATATAGATTCTGTTATAATTTTTTTAGTAAGGGGTGGAAAAAATTAATGTCCGTTTAGGCGAGGAAAATAGTGATCATGAAAAAAAGCAATGTGTGGAAAAAAACAGAATGGGCAGGGTTGATCTGTATATTTTTTATCCTGATGATTTTGATACGTATGTTATGGAATTCAGGGTCAGATGGAGAAATGGCAGATATCCGCTCTGTCAACAGTGGCTGGTATCAGATGGTAGATGGAAAAGAAAAAGCCCTTGAACTTCCTGCTATGGTTAAGGCAGATCAAGATGGAAAGATCATACTTTATAATAATACACTGAACCCGGAAGATAAAAGTAAGGTCCTGTCAATAAACGGCCTTCAGGAACAGCCGGAAGTGTGGATGGGAAAAAAGTGTCTGTTCCGGTATGAAGAAAAGGATTTTCTAAAGAATGACCAGATGAGGGGAAAAATGTGGGCAGATGTGTGGCTGGCAGAAGATACAGGAAAAGAGCCGGTCTGCCTTGTTTATGAAAGCAATAACAGAGCCTCCCTTTATATACAGGCACCTGTTTTAGGAAGCTTTCCGGCAGTTTCACAAAAGCATTTCCAGGAATCTGTAGTTTTCATTTCTCATGATCCTTGGAATGTGGGAACGGGAATTGTTTCTGCTATTGTTTTCTGGTATATGAAAGCCCATCATATTGTTGAAAAGCGTTTTTGGATGCATCATTGTTTATGTTCATCTGTGGCTTGTGGTGTTACCTGGACTCAGGTTTTTATCAGATGTACGGAGAGCATGGCGCTGTTGGGATGGTCTTTCTTTTTATGCATTTATTCTATGTCAGTTCCAATGCTCTGGTTTGTGCAGAATACAATAAGTGAGAAAGTACGGTAGGTCCCGCAGGTATGGATCTTCCTTCTTTATGGAAATGCCATTTTACAGGGAATACTCAATATCCTGTTTCATATCCCATTTGTGTATATGCTGTTTTTAACACACATTATGCTGTTTTCCGGGGTTATATCCATGATCTGTCTTCTGTGGAAAGAATACAAAAGAAGTGAAGCGGAAGAACTTCTGTTTTGTCTGCGGGCATTTGCCACATTGGGAGTCAGCGGTGTGACAGCACTTATCCTGTACTGGGTATATTCGATCTACTGGTATGATATGGTCTTTCAGGCAGGAATCTTTTTATACACATCAATCCTGTTCTGGCATTTACTGCAAAAAACATCCAAGGACAGTCAGTTCAGGATGGAGCAGCTGGTCTATGAAAAAATGTCAATGGAAGACAGGATGACTGGATTAAAAAACAGGAAAGCATTTGAAAAATACATAAAAGAGATCCAGGAAGGAAAGCTACGGCTTGAGAACGCGCTGCTTTTATTTATAGAGATAACAGGACTGAAACAGATCAACGATATTTACGGAATGAAAACAGGAGATGAAGCAGTGATCCAGACAGCCCGGTGTATCCAAAAGGCAGCAGATAGTGACCAGAGGCATAAGATAGAAAGTTTCCGTATTGGCGGTACGGAGTTTGCAGTGATCGTAATGGATCCCCAGATACAGCCGCAGGAGCTGGAATGCCTCCTTGAAAATGAAGTGAAAAAGGAAACGGAAAACAGGTATTATATTTCTTTACAATTCGGATATGGTTATCTGAAAAATGAGGACGGGATGCGAAATACAGTAAGTGACTGGAAACGTCAGGCAGATCACATGTTGCAAAGAACAAAGGGGGCTATTTATGATGATGTATAATGCAGATTTTCTGATCGCAGCAGTGGTCATATTGCTGTTGGTTTTGAGAAATTTCCTGGATCAGAAAAGGGCAGAGGATTTAAATAGCAGGGTATTTCTTTTCTTTGCAGTTATTGGGATCCTGGATGTGATCGCTGAATTTAGTAAGCAATTATTATATAACTTTCAGGAGATGGGGGACTTTGGCCTGGCTGCAGTGGTGACCACAACTATTTTTTATCTGTTTCAGGCATTGCTTCCATATACACTTCTTTGTTATATTATGACATTGCACGATAATAAGCTTATTTCAGTGAAGAAGATGCTGCTGGCTGGTATTGCAACTATTTTACTGGTCAGCATTGTGCTTACCAATCCCTTTACTGAAAAATTGTTTTATTTTGATATATCAGCCGGATATGTGGAAGGACCATGGTACAGACTGATGTATTACAGTGCCCTTTTCCATCTGGCAGTGATTTTGATCCTTGTTATCTCCTGGAAAAAAGAATTTGGCCCTCAGAAAATAAAGGTGATCCTGGATATCCTGATCCTGTGCGGATGTGGGGTAGTGATCCAGCTTTTGTATTACCCTCTGCTGATGACAGGTTTTGGCATGAGTCTTGGAATACTGGCTCTGTTTCTTACTATCAATAATCCAAATGCGAACCGGGACAGCCTTACAGGAGTATATAATCACCTTTACCTTACCAGAAGGAGCGATGAACTGATCGCAGCAGGAAAATCCTTCCATATAATCACAATATACCTTTACCAGCTAAAGCATATCAATAAAGTTGCCGGAGTTGAAGGCGGTGATTAT
>ENA-OQDL01000267-OQDL01000267.1-human-gut-metagenome-genome-assembly--contig:-NODE-267-length-35909-cov-14.408893_pt1 | contig 35909 bp, 34 predicted proteins | sample MGYA00242782_ERZ504609 | MGnify/ENA primary metagenome ERZ504609 (study PRJEB26092, sample SAMD00036320) | human gut metagenome | host: Homo sapiens | study: EMG produced TPA metagenomics assembly of... | reverse complement strand
ATTCAAAGCCGATGTGAAACTGGTATCGGGCAGTACCGGATGGATGGCCGAGCATGGCGAAGAAATCAAAAAGCTCTGCACTGAAGGAGGCAAAACACTGTTCTGGTCGTCCAACTTCAGTCTGGGAGTCAGCATTTTCTCTGCTGTCAACAAGTATCTGGCTAAAATCATGAATCAGTTCCCTGCTTATGATGTCACCATGAGCGAGACACATCATATCCACAAACTGGATGCTCCCAGCGGAACAGCCATTACATTGGCGGAAGGTATTCTGGAAAAGCTGGACCGTAAGGACAAATGGGTGAAAGGCACTTTCCTTGCACCGGACGGAACCATTAGCGGAACCAACGATTGCGCCCCTAATGAACTTCCTATCGCCTCTATCCGCGAAGGAGAAGTGTTCGGCCTTCATACCATTCGCTATGAATCTGATGTAGACAGCATAACTATCACACATGATGCCAAAAGTCGTGGTGGATTTGTATTGGGAGCCGTACTGGCAGCCGAATATACTGCCACACACGAAGGATTTTTTTGGGCATGAGTGATTTATTCCCATTCTTGAACGACTAAGATTTCAGAAGCTAGTTCTAAACAAATATAACATTATGAGACAAGCCACACGCGCACAATGGATCAAATGTGCCATTGCTATTCTACTTTACCTCGTCTTCCTCCTCTGGGTACGGAGTTGGTGGGGATTGATTGTTGTTCCTTTCATTTTCGATATTTATATCACAAAGAAAATACCTTGGTCTTTTTGGAAGAAGTCGAAGAATCCGGCTGTCCGCAGTGTGATGAGTTGGGTGGATGCCATCGTATTTGCGTTGGTTGCCGTCTACTTCGTCAATATCTACATCTTCCAGAATTACCAGATTCCTTCCTCTTCGCTGGAAAAATCATTGCTGGTGGGCGATTTCCTGTATGTAAGCAAGATGAGCTACGGTCCCCGCGTACCGAACACTCCCCTTTCTATGCCGTTGGCACAACATACGCTGCCTGTATTCAATACTAAATCGTATATCGAGTGGCCACAATGGAAATACAAACGGGTACCGGGCTTCGGCAAAGTGAAGCTGAATGACATTGTGGTTTTCAACTTTCCGGCCGGTGACAGTGTAGCTACAGCCGTTCCTGCTGAAGATTTGTATCGGTTGAGTTATCAGGCAGGACAGCAGCTTTCGCAGCCGGTAGATATGTCGCGCCTTACTTTGGAACAGCAGCGTCAGGTGTACGATTTCTATTATCAGGCAGGACGCAAATATATTGATGAAAATCCGCAGATGTACGGTAAGATTATTACCCGTCCGGTCGACCGTCGTGAAAACTATGTAAAGCGTTGTGTCGGACTTCCCGGTCAGACATTAGAGATAAAGAACCGTATTATTTATCTGGACGGAAAAGCGAATAAGGAACCGGATAATGTACAGTATCGTTATTTTGTCAAGACTAAGGGAATGCTTCCTGATGATTTGTGTCATGAACTGGGTATTAGTCAGGAGGATTTGATGATGTATTACACCGAAGAATCGGTTTATAACATGCCGTTGACAGAGAAGGCTAAAGCAGCTTTGCTGGCTCGGAAGGATCTGGTTGTGTCTATAGAAAATACTCCAGATGATGATGCCGGCGGATTGTATCCTGTAAATAAACTGACTGGCTGGACTGTAGACAATTATGGTCCGGTATGGATTCCGAAAAAAGGTGCTACAATCGATTTGACACTGGACAACCTGCCGATTTATGAACGTCCTATCAAGAATTATGAAGGAAATTCTCTGGAGGTGAAGGACGGAAAAATCTATATAAACGGACAGGAAACGACGAAGTATACCTTTAAGATGGATTATTACTGGATGATGGGTGATAACCGTCATAACTCTGCCGATTCACGTTTCTGGGGCTTTGTGCCTGAAGATCATATCGTTGGTAAGCCTATCTTTATCTGGTTGTCACTCGATCAGGATAGAGGTTGGTTCGACGGAAAAGTCCGTTGGAATCGCTTGTTTAAGTTTGTCGATTCGATAAAATGATACTGCATCATATTGAGTAATGACTGGAAAATAGGACTGAAGCTATCGGCATTTGTCATTATTGCTGTATGGCTGGTTAGGACTTTTCTTGTTACATCATGTTTTATTCCTTCGTCGGGAATGGAAAATACACTTTATCAGGGCGAAGGGGTGCTGGTGAATAAGTGGAGTTATGGTCTGCGTATGCCTTTTCCTTCATTCTTAGGTTATCACCGTATCGGAAACTGTGATGTAGGGAAAGGGGATATTGTAATTTTCAATGATCCGGGGGCTACTCAGCGAAATAAACGGCTTGAGTGGCGCAGTGTCTTTATAAGCCGTTGTATTGCTACTCCCGGAGATACACTGATGTTGAATCGAGAGTTGATAAATACCGGAGATGAGATTTTAAGTCCGGACAGTAAGGCTTTGTATGTATATCCTGCATCGAAAGAAGATCTGATGAAGATTATATTGGATGCAGTAGGGCTGAAAGAAAATTCACTGGTAGGATATACCGAAGATGGAGGGTATATCCGTAGCTTTAGTCATTATGAATTTTATTTGGTTTCACAAAAAGCAGGACAGCGAATCGATTTTGTTCCGCTAAACAACAGACTTTCGCAAGAGATACATCCTTATGTTGTTCCTCGCAAAGGGGAAGCTGTAAAAGTATATCCGTGGAATGTAGTATTGTTATGTAATACAATTGTTTCGCATGAGCAGAAGCAGGCTGAAGTGCGGGGCGATACGTTGTGGGTAGAAGGAAAACCTGCCACTTCGTTTACATTCAGTAAAGACTATTATTGGATGGCTTCGAATGATCCTGTAAACTTGTACGATTCACGGCTGTTTGGTTTTGTTCCGGAAGATCATATTATTGGTAAAGCATGGTTTATCTGGTTTCCTTCCTGTAAAGAACGTTTTTTTTCAACGTGTGCAATAAGAATGAAGAAAGAAGTTATACTTAGTTCGGCGTATCTTGCGCCAGTAGAATATTATACGAAGTTGTTTGCGTATGATACTATACATATAGAGCAGTTTGACCACTATATGAAGCAAACTTATCGTAATCGTTGCACGATAGCTTCGGCAGATGGAAGTTTGTCGTTGACTATCCCGACAGAAAAAAGTGATGATTTAAAATGCCTGATGAAGGATGTGCGTATTTCTGATCATGGCAACTGGCGGCATGTGCATTGGAACGCTTTTGTTGCAGCTTATAAGCAAAGTCCTTTTTTCGATTACTATGCTGATGAGTTTCATCAGTTTTATGAACATAGATATGAATTCTTGTTCGATTTTAATATGGAATTGTGTAACTGGATATGTGAACAGATCGATTTACATCCTTCCTTTGTAATGACAAAGGATTATGTTGCCAATGTAGAGGATATGGATGATTTTCGTGAATTGATACATCCTAAAAAAGCATATGTGCAGTGTGATTCGGATTTTCTGCCTAAACCTTATTATCAGGTATTTGACCAGAAAAACAATTTTTTGCCTAATCTCAGTATTATAGATTTGTTATTTAATATGGGACCTGAAAGTTTATTGGTTCTACGTGATAGTATTGTAAAACATGAATAATAGATAGCTTATGAACAACCTACCTACAGTAACTAAAAATCTATTGATTATTAATGTGTTGTGCTTTTTTTGCACAATAGTGGCACGACGCTACGGCATAGATGTGGAAAACTTGTTGGGATTACATTTTTTCCTGGCCTCTGATTTTAATCCTGCGCAGCTTATTACCTATATGTTTATGCATGCCAACTTCCAGCATATATTTTTTAACATGTTTGCCGTGTGGATGTTTGGCCGGGTGCTTGAACAAGTTTGGGGTCCTAAGCGTTTTTTATTTTACTACATCTTATGTGGAATAGGAGCCGGACTAATACAGGAGGCTGTACAGTATACAGAGTATTTGGTTAGTTGGTCGCACTACGATGGAGTAGATACAGGTATGGGAGTTATACCTATGGCTGAGTTTTTGAATCGTCTGAATACGGTTGGAGCTTCAGGTGCTGTATATGCTATTTTGTTAGCTTTCGGTATGCTGTTTCCTAACAGTCAGATGTTTATCTTTCCTTTGCCGATGCCGATTAAAGCGAAATATTTTGTAATCGGATATGCTGTGTTGGAGCTTGTTCTTGGTATTGCAGGAGGTGACGGAGTAGCTCATTTCGCACATTTGGGAGGAATGCTTTTTGGTTTTATTTTGATTATATATTGGAGAAAGAAGAATGGCGGCGGACAACAGTTTTATTACTAACCTAAAAGAAAATTTTCAGGAGAGGGGATATTGTAACTCGGCTGCTATATATAAATATAGGAGTTTTCCTGGTTGTCACACTGGTAAACATTGTACTGACTTTGTTTAATCAGCCTGCTGGCTTTTGGACGAACTATTTGGAATTTCCCGCTTGGTGGGAGCGTTTTATCCGACAGCCTTGGTCGTTGTTTACCTATATGTTTATGCATGCTGGCATACTGCATATATTGTTCAATATGTTATGGCTGTACTGGTTCGGGCGTTTGTTCTTGCAATTTTTTTCGGCAAAACATTTGCGTGGCTTATATGTATTAGGCGGAATTGTGGGAGGATTGATGTATATGCTTGCATATAATTTGTTTCCCTATTTTGCTGGTGCGGTATATTCTTCTTATTTGTTAGGAGCTTCGGCTTCAGTGCTTGCTATTGTAATTGCAGTTGGTGTACGTGAGCCAAACTATCCTATTCAGTTGATGTTTGTCGGTACTGTAAAGCTAAAGCAGGTAGCTATATTCATGTTGTTGCTGGATTTGTTGTTTATGACTTCAGGAAATGCAGGTGGACATATTGCTCATCTGGGAGGGGCTTTAGCCGGTTGGTGGTTTGCCGCAGGGTTACAGAAGGGTCATGATGCAACAAAATGGATAAATAATATACTCGACTTTTTATCTGGAAGCTGGAAGCCTGTTTCCAGAAAGCCTAAAATGAAAGTGCATTACAGTGACAAGCAGAAAGACTATGATTTTAATGCCAGAAAAAAAGAACGAACAGAGGAAATAGATAGAATATTAGATAAGTTGCGTAAGTCTGGTTACGGTAGTTTGACTGATGCTGAAAAAAAGAGCTTGTTTGATGCAAGTAAAAAGTAAATAAAGCTCGTTTGGGCTTCTGCCAATGGAAGAAAAATATATCCGAATGCAATATTGATAATATAAAATAATGTAGATATGAGGAAAATTGGATGTTTGGTTCGGTGGGTATTGTTTACCTTAAATATATTAGTTGCCATTGGCTTTTTGATAAGTGCTTACAGTCCGTATATATCTCCGGTCAGTCATCCGTTGTGGGCGTGTGCAGGGCTGTTTTTCCCTTTTCTGCTTCTTGCTAATCTCCTATTTATATTTGTGTGGGTTTGTATCAAATGGCAGTATACTTTTTTCCCGTTGCTGGTTCTTGTTGCCGGCTGGAGCAGTATTTGGAACTATTGTCCGCTGGGATCAGAAGAGAAACCGGAAGGAGGAGAGGTAATTAAGTTGCTTACTTATAACACGCAGGATATTGCGTTAACGAAAGAGTATGATAAACAGGAAGGTAATCCTGTTCTCAATTACTTGCGGGACAGTGATGCTGATATTATTTGCTTGCAAGAGTTTAATCCTAGTGCAAAGGTAAAACAAAAGGAAATAGATCGTGCTTTGGCGTGTTATCCTTACCATGTACGTATAAAGGGAGAGGGGCCGGGCAGACTTGCTTGTTATTCACGCTATCCAATTCTTTCGGCAGAAACAATAGATTATAAGACTGAATCCAATGCCAGTATTCTTTATCGGTTGAAATTTGGAAATGATACTCTTGTGTTAATCAATAATCATTTGGAGTCGAATAAGCTTGATGCACATGATAAGACTGTATATAATGATATATTGAAATCTCCAAGGGAAAAGAATATAAAAAATGGGGGAAAGCATTTGTTTCATAAAATAGCAAAGGTTGTGGCTGTACGTGCTCCTCAGGCGGACTCTGTTGCACAGGCTATTGCTGTGAATCGTACTCGCTATATGCTTGTTTGCGGTGATTTTAATGATTCTCCTATCTCGTATGCTCATCGAGTAGTCGGACAGGGTTTGAATGATGTTTATAGAAAGGCGGGTAGAGGACCTGGTTTTACTTATTATGAGAATCGTTTTTATTTCCGCATAGACCATATTTTTGCCAGCGATGCTTTTCGTATACTGGAGTGTAAAATTGATCGTTCCATAAACGCTTCTGATCATTATCCGGTTTGGTGCTTGCTTGAAAAAACGAAATAAATTTTTATTGATGCTTGCCAGACCAAATTTCGGCGAAATACTTTTTATAGATTGATCTTTGTTTTATAATAATTCGCAACGAAAACAGGCTAACTTCTTTTCTGAAGTTGGCCTGTTTTTATTTTAGTTATGCAGTACAGCTGTTTTCTAACGATTTGATCTGTCAAATTATAATACTGATATGAAATGCTTCTTTGAAAAAGGGAAATTTATAGCTTAAAACTTAAATATTTAGAAACCTTTCCCTTTATAAATGAAAAAAAACTATATTTGCAACCTTGAATAAACGTATATTAATTAAAAAGTAAATATATAAATTAAAGTAACATGCAAAACAAAGGATTCGTAAAGGTTTTTGCGATATTGCTGACCCTTGTATGTGTGTTCTATCTTTCGTTCTCTTTTGTAACCCGCTATCATATGAAAAAGGCGGCAGAAGATCCGAAAGGGGAAACTCACTACCTTGATTCAGTACAGAATGAAAAGGTTTGGTTGGGCAGTTATACGCTGAAACAATGTCGTGAGATGGAAATCGGACTGGGACTTGACCTGAAAGGTGGTATGAACGTTATTCTGGAAGTTTCTGTACCGGATGTTGTAAAAGCTTTGGCTGATAACAAAACAGATGAGGCATTTAATAAAGCCGTTGCTGAAGCTGCAAAACAACAGGTTACCAGTCAGGATGATTTTATCACAATTTTTATTCGTGAATACAAGAAACTGGCTCCAGAAGGAAAGCTGGCAGAGTTATTCGCTACTCAACAGTTAAAGGATAAAGTAACTACACGCAGTACTGATGCTGAGGTTGAAGCTGTATTACGCGAAGAAGTGAAAGCTGCGGTAGACAATTCTTATAATGTATTGCGTACTCGTATCGACCGCTTTGGTGTGGCTCAGCCTAATATCCAGACATTGGAAGGTAAGATGGGACGTATCATGGTAGAATTGCCTGGTATTAAGGAACCAGAACGTGTTAGAAAATTGTTGCAGGGTTCTGCTAATCTGGAATTCTGGGAAACTTTTGAAGCAAAAGAAATCGTTCCGGTATTAGCTTCTGCTGATAGTCGTGCTCGTGATTTGCTTGCAGGAACAGTTACTGATTCTGTACAAACAGATACTGTTGCTACTGCTCAGCCTGCAATCTCTGCTAAAGACAGTTTAGCTGCTGCATTGAAAGGTGAAACTGCTTCTAATACTTCTGGTGCAAATATTGAACAAATGAAGAAGGAACATCCGTTGCTTTCTGTTCTTCAGTTGAACCAGAGTGGCGTAGGAGCTATTGTTGCTTATGCTGACCGTAACGATACAGCTGAAGTTAATCGTATCTTAAGTATGCCTGAAATACAGAAGCAGTTACCTCGTGATCTGAAATTGATGTGGGGTGTTGCTGCTGCTGACTTCGATAAGAGTGGTCGTATTTTCGAATTGTATGCAATTAAATCTACAGAGCGTAATGGCCGTGCTCCTTTGGAAGGTGATGTCGTAACTGATGCAAGAGATTCTTACGACCAGTATAATAAACCGTGCGTGAGCATGTCTATGAATACAGAAGGTGCTCGTCGCTGGGCTGCTTTGACTAAACAAAATGTTGGCAGATCAATCGCTATTGCATTGGATGGTTATGTATATAGTGCTCCACGTGTTAATGGTGAAATTCCTGGAGGACAGTCAGAAATCTCTGGTAGCTTTACTCCGGAACAGACAAAAGACTTGGCTAACGTGCTGAAGTCTGGTAAAATGCCGGCACCTGCACGTATTGTACAGGAAGATATCGTAGGACCGTCTTTGGGACAGGAATCTATTAACCAAGGAATTATTTCATTCGTAGTTGCACTGGTTGTCTTGATGATTTATATGTGTGCTATGTATGGATTTATTCCGGGTATGATTGCAAACTGTGCATTGTTTGTTAACTTCTTCTTTACATTAGGTATTCTATCTTCTTTCCAGGCTGCCTTGACAATGTCTGGAATTGCCGGTATGGTGCTTTCACTTGGTATGGCGGTGGATGCTAACGTATTGATTTATGAACGTACAAAAGAAGAGTTGAAGGCTGGTAAGGGAACTAAACAAGCTTTGTCGGAAGGTTATGCTAATGCATTCTCAGCAATCTTCGACTCAAACTTGACTTCTATTATTACTGGTATTATCTTGTTTAACTTTGGTACTGGTCCTATCCGTGGATTTGCCACTACATTGATTATCGGTATTCTTTGCTCATTCTTTACAGCTGTATTCTTGACTCGTCTGGTTTACGAACATTATATGGGTAAAGATAAGTGGTTGAACTTGACCTTTACTACTGGTATTTCGAAGAACCTGATGCAGAATGTGCATTACAACTTTATGGGTGTTACCAAACGTTCTTTCATAATTTGGGGAGCTGTAATTGTTGTTTGTATCATTTCATTCTTTGTTCGCGGTTTGTCACAAAGTATTGACTTTACCGGTGGACGTAACTTCGTTGTTCAGTTCGAACAGGTTGTACAACCGGAAACTGTACGTAGCTTGTTGCAGCCAAAGGTGGGTGATGCTAATGTTCAGGCTATTGCATTGGGTACAGATGGTAAGACTATCCGTGTTACAACAAACTACCGTATAGAAGAAGATTCTCCAACTATAGATGCTGAAATTGAGGAATTCTTGTATGATGCATTGAAAGAGGGTAATTTGCTTGGTGAAGGAACTACACTTGAAATATTTATCGACCGTGATAACCGTACTGGTGGTTCAATCATCAGTTCACAGAAAGTTGGTCCAAGTATCGCTGATGATATCAAAACATCTGCTGTTTGGTCAGTTGTGTTGGCTCTGATTGCAATTGGTCTGTATATTTTAGTTCGTTTCCGCAATATTGCCTATAGTGTAGGTGCTACTGTTGCATTGGCTGTTGATACACTGTTGATTATTGGTATGTATTCTATTTGGTATGGTATACTGCCTTTCTCATTGGAAATCGACCAGACATTCATCGGTGCTATTTTGACCGCAATCGGTTACTCAATCAACGATAAGGTGGTAATTTTCGACCGTGTACGTGAATTCTTCCACTTGTATCCGAAACGTGATCGTGCTAAACTGTTTAACGACTCACTGAACACTACATTGTGCCGTACTATTAATACCTCATTAAGTACTTTAATCGTATTGTTGAGTATTTTGATTTTAGGTGGTGATAGTATTCGTAGCTTTGCCTTTGCAATGATTCTGGGTGTTGTTATCGGTACTTTGTCATCATTGTTCGTGGCAGCTCCAGTTGCATATCTGACAATGGGACATAAGATGAAAGATACAGAAAAAGCAGAAGCTTAATAAATTTATTAAAATTATAGATTGAGGTAAAAGCCTCTACCATAGCACTTATGGTAGAGGCTTTTCTTTTTTGCCTATGATTTTTTATTGCTGATTATTGAGTTTGAAGAACAAAGTAGGCATAGATTTGTTTTATCTATGTACTGTAAGATTAACAGACTGACTAAACAACTAACTAAACTATTCAAAGTATGAAAAAAAGATTTTTTTTCGCAATGGCGCTTGTAGCTGTTGCAATGGTGGGTAATGCACAAGATGCATACGTAGGTAATAAATTCTTTGATAATTGGTACATGGGTATCAAAGGTGGAGGCATTACCCCAACAACACATTCTGCATTCTGGAAAAATATGCGTGGAACAGCTGGTATTGAGCTTGGGAAACAAATTACTCCGGTGTTGGGAGTTTCTTTTGAAGGACTGACAACTGTCAACACGAGCGAAAGCCGTACAGCGTTTGATGCACTTAATTTGGGAGCCTTGGGTAAAATCAACTTAAATAACTTATTTGGTGGCTATTTGGGTGAGCCCAGATTGTTTGAAGTTGAGGCGATTGCCGGCATTGGCTGGGGACATGATTTTGTAAATTCAGGTCTGGGCTATGACAAATCATATATGGTAAGCCGTTTTGGAACAAGTTTTAACTTCAATTTAGGAGAGGCGAAAGCTTGGACTATAAATGTACGTCCTGCTATTGTATATCAGATGTCAGGAAACAGATCGCAGATTTTAAATGTTAATAAATCAGCTATAGAACTTTTGGCGGGTGTGACCTATCATTTTGCAAGTAGTAATGGAAAGCATTACCAAACAATTCAGACTCCATACAACCAGGCTGAAGTTGATTTGCTGAATGATGCAATTAACACATTGCGTGCAGAATCGGCTGCAAAAACAGAAGGACTTGAAGCTTTGCAATATGAAAATGATCAGTTGAAAGAAAAACTGAATGAGTGTATGAATGCACCGAAAGAGGTTGAAACTATTGTTCAGAATACTCACTCTAAGTCTTTAGAGTCGGTTATTACTTTCGGACAAGGAAAGGCTACTGTAAGTGCTGATCAGTTGCCAAATGTAGAACGTATTGCTACATACATGAAGAATAATCCTTCTAGTACAGTTGTTATTAAAGGATATGCTTCTCCTGAAGGTAGTGCAGAGATTAATGCACGTATTGCTAAGCAACGTGCAGAGGCTGTGAAGACTATCTTGATTAATAAATACAAAATAAGCGCAAGCCGTATTACGGCAGAAGGTCAAGGAGTAGGAGAAATGTTCTCAGAACCAGACTGGAACCGCGTAAGTATTGCAACACTGAACGAAGCAGAATAAAACTCTAGTTTGTTTTTCGGAAAAAGGAGCTATGTCAGAATTTAGACATGGCTCCTTTCTTTTTGTACCCTCGTCGGGAATCGAACCCGAATCAAAAGTTTAGGAAAGTCTTGTTCCAACTCTAATAATCAGCAGATTACAACGGATATTGTGATTTTTGTAGAATATTTGTAGAAATAGTATGATAATTAGGCTTTCTACAAAGAAAATGGAAAACCCCACTTCTACAAAAAAGAAGCGAGGTTTTCACTAATGCAACACCGATATAAATTCGGCACTGCAAAGATACGAAAAACGTGCGTACTTCTCAGTATGCACGTTCTGAAATGAAAAAAGTATTCTACAAAAGCTATTTTTTTAGCTCTATATATTCAGTATATGTAATTTTGTTGTGTGGATTTGAATTTACAACTTCCATCTTTATAGCCTTCACTCCAAATCGGAAGAAAAGAAACTTTTTCGGTATCTTGTGTATGATATGGTGTAATGTATCGGCACTTTCTATCTTAGCGGATAATACCCCTTTATCAATAGTTCCCCTTAAATCTATCCAAGAATCACGCCATCGAAAATTTAAAAGAGTATCAAGCTGGTTGCGATACACTATGCTATCACGTACTTCTGTTTTTATTTCTATTTCCGTTTTAGTGGCTGTTGTTGTAGCTGCCTGAATGCGTTTGAGCTTTATATTCAAATCATCTACAGTTTTGGTAAGATCCTTGTTTTTCTTCTCCAGCTCATTTTTCGTCAGTTCCAGCCTTAAAACAGAAGTAGCGTTTTTCCCTGCTTCTGTTTTGTAGTGTTCCACATCTGAAAGCAATGCTGCTTGATTACTGTCCAAGCGATCACGTTCTTTCTTTACGCTATCCAATCGTTTAAACAGAAAGATATTTGTTCCCACGAGTAGAACAAGCGTAATAAACAAAAATTTACGCATAATCTTCTATGTATTTAAGGATTGAATCAACGTGTAACTGGATAATTTGAGCCTTTCCTTCTGGAGATAGTAGAAACTTGCAATCTGTTTCATTATCCATAAAGAAGTTTTCCGTCAAAACAGCCGGGCATGAAGTCTTTTTGAGTATGTAGAAGTTACTTTCCCAATCTCCATCCTCATCCGACCAATCACCTCTAATTTTCCAAGTTCCTCCAAACATTCTATTAGCCATATCCCAGAAAACTTGCGCCAAATCATCAGCTTTTGTTTTTCCAGGACTGGTATGTATTTCCCATCCTGTACCCTTGCCAGTTCCAGAAGCGTTACAATGAATAGAAACAAGAAGTGTTTTTGTCTTACCGTATCGGGCTGCTATCTCGTTTGCTCTTCTGGCTCTTTCTGCCAAAGGTACGTCTATATTTTCCTTTACCAACAATTCGGCATCTATACCTTTTGCTCGTAATTGGTTATATACGCCTTTGGCAATTTTTCTGGCATATTCCCACTCAAATAATTGTGATCCATCCGACCACTTCGGAGATCTTTTACCTGGTGTATTTTCTCCGTGTCCGTTGTCTAATAATACTTTCATACGTTTTTATTTTCGTTTTTTTCGCTTAAACATTTGGTTACTCCAGCCGAAGCAAACAAAGCAGTGATAGCACCGACAAAAGCCGATAATCCCATAAGATCGGTTTTGATAGACTTGTTTACGATTACTTCATAAACCAAAACAAAACCTACAATAAGCAGAAGGAAGCACCCCATTAAGGTAACGGCTACAAGAAAAAAACTCTTGCTACTATGTCCTGATCCATTCTTGATAAGTTCTTTCAGATATTCTGTTACTCTCATAACTTGCGCTCTTTTACTTCTGGAAGGATATACTGAATGTGCATGGCTGCAAAATGAAGTTTTTTCCTGATTGCTTCTTCATCGAAATCATCAGGGATTGACTCTGTAAAATCACAGACCAAAGAACCAACCCAATCATGCGTAGTATCATGTAGCTTTTGTACAACCAAAGACTGAGTGCCATTTGAGGAAAACATAGCCTTTGCACGTGTTCCATCCAAAGAATCTATATCACGAATTAGCATATACTCATTCTTTGCCATAGCTGCTGTGAATTTAGGCAATTCGGACATCTTTATATCCTGCCAGTAATCGCTTATTCTGGCAACCCCTTTAGCCGTAACCTCATATAAGATAGTCAAGTAATGATTTTCACCCAATGGATAAGGCTGTATGATATACACCCTATCACAAGATAAGTCGTTCAAAACCTTGTGTATTTCACCATATACACGAGCTGAGTTTTCACTTCTGCGAGTGCTTTTTCTCTCTAATTGTCTTTCAAGCTCTTTAGCCTTAATATCAGCAAGCCTATTATGCTTTAACTGATTGTACGCAAACCAGCCCGTACCCAAAGCTGTTATACACGCAAATAATGCTGCCCAATCCATATTTTATTAAGTTATTGATTAATAACTGCAAATATAGTTTCTTTGGTGTATATATACACCATAAAATATAGAAAATTATATTTTTGAAGCTATTAAGGCTTCCAATTTATTTATTTCATCCCGTACACTCTGCCTTTTCTGGTGAAGCTCTGCTATATCATACGGCATATCAAGCCCGATCAAAGAAGCCTCATAGCATTTCGTTATACGATAATCGCCTATAACGCTGTCATTGCTGGTAAGAGAGGCTTTCAGTTTATCTATTTTGTTCCGAACAAGTTTAGCGTTAAACCTTTGCTCGTATTTATAGCTTATTTTATCTCCAACGTCATAAGGTACAATACGAACACTATAGTATTCAGGACATTGTAATTTAGTATCATCCACAAGCTCTACAGGTTTCCACCCTAAAGCGGACAACTCAGCTTGTTGCTCCTGGATTGATACTATTCTTGTTTCAATCTCTCCAGTTTCTTCATTTTTATACTTCTCATTGTATTCCTCTAAAAATTTAGAAACAAGAGATCCGTTTTCATCTATATAGCCATATTCAACCATAATATTAAAATTTATATCTACTAACTAACCATGCAGATTTTTTTACCCCATTTATATAGCCTATCGTAAAATGGAATATAGCACCTTGACCTTCGCCAATATCGTAATAATCATTTTGGCTGCTATCATCATACAATACATTTCCGTTACGTGGGTAAACCCTCATGTACCCCGTCCACCATTGCTTAAAAAATATAGTTCTGCCAATCACACCATCAGAAGGAAGGTAAACGATCTGCTGATTCCTTGAATATCCAATAACTAAGCTATCTGTTTCAGATAAGTAAACAGAAGAAGAACTTTCTTCTACAGCCTTTCTATGCAAAAACAGACCTGCTGCCATTAAATTTTGGAAGAAGCCACCATAAGCCGGAGCTGTACCACTGTTTGAAGCTCTACCATATACGCCAGCCAAAAAGTTTTCATTATTCCAATTACTTTTATTCACAGTGCCAAATCCAAGCCCTACGATAGCAGCCTTATGTGTATAGCCCAAAACTGCCGAAACAGCTTGTGTTTCCGCATTATTACAAAAGATACCCGTAGGCGACATATAGGCAACACGGCTGTTGCTTTTACTTCGAGCTTCGATCAAGCCGTTATTCGCATCTATCGTTATTTTAGATCCCTGATATTGGCTTTCTGAATAATCACCACCAGAACGGCTGGATTCTATCAAGATACGAGCCATAGAAGCATCAAGAACTACCTTATTACCGTCCAAGAGTGTAGAAACAATCTTTCCACCACTCATAAACCAATCTCCGATATTAGCACCCTCAGCCAATAGCAAATTGGTTGCTATACTCTCAAACTCAGCACCGAAATCATTCCAATAAGCCGTATCGGTAGGTACATGATTTTGAAAGCCATTTCCGGCATCCACCCTGGCAACATAATAGTGTCCGTTATATTTTACTGCATCTACACGCCTTGAAGTACCATAGTAAACTTTAGAGCCGTTATAGATACCACGATAAACCATAGTCGGACCAGTATCGCCATTTCTACCATCCACGCCATCATAAGGAGTTTGCCGGGCTGGTGTACTCCAGTTCTGTATCAATGAATTTGTTTCACCATTGATTTTTGCTACTGTGAACCATAAGTATTGTAAGTTTCCTACAGTTGGAACGGTTGTACTCCATCCCGAAGGATTACGGCTCGTTTTACTCAGTGAAGGCGGTGTACTTCTGGATCCATTAACAGCGTACCGATATTCAAAATAATCTCCGTTGTTTCCAGGATCTCCATCATCCCCCTTATCTCCTTTATTGCCTTTTGCTCCTTCTGCAACAATGATCCAATAAGATGTATTCGTTGGTACATTCCCTCTGCTTGGAGTTTTGCTAACATAGCGATATGTGGAAGTTCCGTTACTTGTTGTATAAGTTACTTCATCACCCCAATAGTAAGTATAAGAGCTACTATAAGTGCCACGAAAACAACCTATAGGGCTTTCATCCCCACTTTCACTTTGTACAATGGATCCTTTCAAACGTAATTTTCTATCACCTTTGGTATTCCAATCAAAATAACTGTCTGAATTTCCTACACGAAAAGCGTTATTCACAAAGTCCATGAAATTTAGCCCATCGCTTGAAACGATTCTATCAGTCGTTATTCTTCCAGGAAGTATTTCTGTAAACCCGAATAGTTCGACAAAGGAACGATCCTCTTCAAATTCACTATTCAGAATACCTACAAGAAAATGATAATAACCCTCTACACCTTCCAGCTTGATAGCATTCTTACTTAAAACGTATGATCCAGTAGTGCCATTTCTGTTAGCTTTCACGTAGAGATAATACCCTACTGTTTCAGTTAAGGTTGGAGAAGTATATTTTTCAATATCCCAAAACTTATACTCACTGGCTTTATGCCCAGAAGAAAGTGTATCAATCCCGATAGTCATGTGCTGTAATATTCCACCTGGAGCCGAAAGCACTTTCTTTTTGCTGTCATAGGTAACGAGATATTCTACTTGTGTCGGATTGGTTTTGTTGTTCACGAAACGGAACTGCAAACTTTCATCGCCAACAAGCAAACTCATTGTTTGTACCGAAATCGGACTGATAGAGCCTGAGAAATGCAAAAGAGCGTCATTCAACATTGAAATAGTTTCTTTTGCATCCCTGAAACGTCTTTTTGTAAACTGAATAGAGTTTTTATATTGGTTATCGGTTTTAACCTCGTTACTCTCTATCTTGTTTAATTCGCTTGAAACCGTTGCGCCAGTAGTCGTATTGGATAATTCAATAATCGGGCTGTAAGGTCTGTGTATATACTCCTTAATACTGGTAATCCTTATCTTTATACCTTCTGGTATGAATTGCGGATCTTTAAAGAGTATGTAACCGCCCAATTTTATTTTGCCACCAATAGAGAGCCAACGCTTTTTGGAATAAATGCTATCCAATTCTCCTTTGAATGTGAATTTTGGATCTTCATTCTCATAAAGATATTTGGCTGCTTCCCTGAACATATCCCAGCTTGCACCTTCTTTCGTTGAGTTATTGCAAATGTACGCATCCGGCAACTGTATTCCGAACACAGCGTATTTATCCCCCAGGTTAGGCTTATATATGTCATTGGGCATAATCTGACCGTCTATTTCTTGTGGAGTTATCAAGAATTTACGTTCTTTATGAACGTATTTAACTTCAAATTCTTTATTACTACCAGCAAGCATACCAGACTGAAATATAACAGTCATGTTATTACCTTCTATCACATAATCTTCAAAATTCAGATCATCGGGAATAGAACTATCTATAAAATCATAGAAATTCTTTTCTTTATCAGAAACAACAACATTAGAAACACTGCCAACTCTTTTAGGTGAAATATGAGAACAATCCAAACTATCCTCTTGAACATCCGTAAGGGTTGTATCAGCCCGTTTTATATACAAGCCTTCCGCATCCGAAACGTAAGCACGCCCTTCATACTCCAATCTTTGATTTTTGGGCAAAAGCAATTCCTTAGATCCATATTTGCTAAAGTCTATATTCTGCTCCCCACCTTGAACGTACAATATGGTAACTGGTCTATTTCCGTCCTTGTTGGAGCGTCCTAAACCTGGAACAAAACCTTTATCTTTCCCATATTCAAGAGGCAAAGGTTCACCCTTGTTATATTCAACTTTACGCAAGTGTATCGTTTTGATAGCCGGATCTATTTCATACTCCGTCTTAAACGTATCGGCAATAGTAGGCAAAGCCTCACTACAAAAGATATGGTTGTAGTTAATAGTCTTTTCTTCTGCTTCGATACATTCGCCAACCTTCCAACCGCTATCTCTCATGTTGAGATTATCTACAATTAACTGTAGATGCTCGTGAGGTTTTGCAGTGTAATCGAACTTTAAACGCTTAGAAACAATATCCCGGCATTTGTATTTACCCAATATTGCGCCTATGTCATACATTACAAGAGTGTATTCAAAATTCCGACTGCTTTTCTTCTTGAAGTCGTCAGGATCCATAAGGTAGTAAGTGATATTCTTGTAGATACAATAAGCTCCTACGGGAATGTTTATGAACTCTTCACTGGCAAAGTACAGATAAAGAGTGCCTACATTCTGTAAAGCCGTATATCGGTAGCTGCTTGTATCTACCAGAATATCAATCTCCTTGTTGTTGAAATGTATTTTCATGTTTACTAAGTGAATTGATAGATCTTACCATTTCCGCATTTCATCCCTTTAATCGTAGTGCTGAAAGGGAAAGCGTCTTTGGGGATCTGATCCAAAGTTTTCTTTAAAGAAGCTGCGTTTGTGAAAAACTTACCATCCGCACCATTGCTATGTTTAAATTTCACAAGGTATCTTCCTTCACCGTGCGAAGTCTTTACATCTGGAATGAAATCTTCTACAATGATCTCACAGTTCAGCACATCCGAAATAGAAACCTGGCTACAGTTGAACATTTTACGTTCATCTTGTACGGTTACACCTAACTCACTAAACTTTTTCATCACAATATAATATTAAGTTCCTTACAATCGTTATCTATCATTTCTTTGATAGCTTTTCTCTTTTGCAAATATTCCTTGTAATCATCGGTAGCTGATTTTTCAGTAAGAATACCGAGCTGGGCAGCGTTATAGTCATTGATAATCTTGGCTTCTTTATCCGAATCCCACAAATGGGTAATAACTGCCTTTTTTAGCTTATCATTTGTAACCATTCCCCAAACAACAACTTCGTTACAAGTCCATTTTGTAGTTTGCCCATTATCTCCAGCTTCTCCAAAATGGTTTTCTACTTGAACTTCCTGAATATCCCAACGGTATGTGTAAGAACCATTCCCGTTAGCCTCTAACTTAGAAGGCTTAAAATCGTAGTGTATCATATACTTGCTTTTTAATTATTGTTTTTAATAGATGCTTAGAATTACTGTATTTAACCCAGCCAAACCAACTGCAAATAACTTGCTTGTATTCCATATCGGAAATGTGCTTTTTCTTATTCAGCTTGGCTGCCTTCCTACATAGATTCTTTTTTATTCCCTTCCGAATAAGGGTATGGGTATGGTAAAAGACATACCCGACAAAATCAATACCTCTATGGCTATCAATTTTGAATACTTGAAACTTCCATTTCTTTTTTCCAGTTTTAGGATCCACTTTACGAAGTGATAGCTTTAAATTGTCATGCAGATATTCTTCAATCTCTATACGGAGTTTGTGAAGCTGTTTAGGATCATCGCCTAAAATCACAATATCATCTGCATACCTAAAGTAATATCTTACCTTCTTAACCTCTTTTATCCAGTGATCGAAGTAAGCCAGATAAATATTAGCAAAATACTGACTTAGATAGTTCCCTATGGGTACGCCATCGGCACTGTCTATAATCACGTCAAGCAACCAAAGCAGATCTTTATCTTTGTCTTCCGTAATATTGTTTTCAAAATATCATGGTCTATACTTGGATAGAACTTCACTATATCCATTTTCAAGCAGTAAGTAGTGTGTTCCGGATCTTCTTTCAAAGCCTTCTTTACTTTTGCTGCTGCTTTATGAATACCACGATCCTTAATGCAAGAATAGGTATCTTCTGTAAATAAGGACACCCATATAGGCTCCAAAATATTCATAATGGCATGGTGCAAGATTCTATCAGGATAATAAGGCAAACGGTAAATAAGCCGTTCTTTGGGATCTCTGATTATAAATACCTCATATTTAGAATTTACAAAAGTCTTGTTTTTCAAAGATTCGTGAAGAGCCAGTATGTTTGCTTCCCTATTCCTATCGTGTCGTTTGACACCATAAGAACGCAACTTGCCTTTCCTGGCTTTTTCATCAGCCAGGCGCAAGTTGTCAAGTGAAATAATTTGCTCGTATAAATTACTTAATCTCTTCATATTCTTTGTTTTTCGTACTCAGAGCCTTCGGTTTCCCTACCAGCACCTTTATGAGTTATGTTATCTTCTACCAATAGGTAAGGTCGTTGCTTCGTATGTTGAGTTAATTTTGAAAAATCATAGCTGAGAGCTGACATTCGCATTCGTATTCGAGGGGGTGTTATTCGTATTCGCATAACCGAAGCCTGCATGAACGCCATTATTCGTATTACCGCTGAAAAGGACACCCACCAGCAACCAACCTATATTTATTTGTTATTAATCATTTAAGTTTTGCAGTCTAAACCTGGCTCGCTTCACGATTCAGGAATAAAACAAAGCCGAGAGCCGACAGTCGCACTCGCATGCGAGGGGGCGTCATTCGTATACGCATAACCGAAGCCCGCAGGAACGCCAGCATACGTATAACCGCCGAAAAGGACACCCCTAAGAGCGTTAGATCCTATATTGGTATAGAAGTAATCACACCAATAGGTAGTAGATCCACCTCCGACTACAGAAGCAATCAAATCGCCAAATTCACCGAAAATCATTTCTTTTGCATAACCTTCTGCACGTGCAGCCAATCCTCTAAGCGTATAGCCTGTGTAGTTACTATCGTTGTATTTAGAAGGATCATCGCAAACATACACTTTAGAAGTTCCTCCGTCTGAATTGGTTTTCACTTCTATATTTACTCCATCCGTCCACTTCCAGACGTGCCCGAAGGGATTTTCAATACCACGATAGCGAGGTACGGTAAATACTTTGCTGTTTTCTCCTTCTGCTTTCTCTAAAGTGTAAGCTACTTCACCAGAAGCATTTCCCAATTCATCACTCGTACCACAAGGAATGATAGGATAATAGCCATTAAAGTTGTTCCACTTTGTACCATCCCATGTGGTTACACCATTACCCAAACCACCCTGAGCATAACCGTTGCTATCTTTCTGGGCATTGAAAGCCAACTGGCAGTTAAGGTTTCCATACTCTATGTAATAGAGCCATGCCAAAGTGATATAAGCGTTATAGTCCATGCAGTTCCATTGCGTACCAGCACCTCTTTTACGGGCAGCAGCACGAAAGTTTGTTCTACTTGTAGATGTAGCTGGTTTACCTAATTGGGATTTAGGCAAAGCATCCCAATCTGCCTGATTATTACCACCTCTGTAATCAGCCGAAGTATTTACTACAGAAGCCAGTTTACCAGTGCTACGTTGGATTGTTGCCTCATAAGCCGAGATATAGCATTTCTTTACGAAATGATAACCTGGTATCGGGTATTCACTGATTCGTACACCTCTTTTGTTTCCATTGGTATAAAATCTTCTCCAGTGATCCGGGATTTCCACCATAACCATACCATTAGAGCCATCCCTTTTATGTGCTTTCCAGTTGGTAGGGTTTAGGTATTCGATAACTTCGCCTTCATCTGATAGCAAACATCCTCTCATCTTGCTTTGAATTGGCAATGTTTTATGCAGTGTCATGTTGCCTGTACGGGTAAGAACCGAAGAAGATATTGTTACATCTAATTCTCCACCATAGCTACATTGATCCTCTGCATAAGGTAGCATAGCAGCCAGACCAGCTTGTTTGCTTTCTCCGCTTTTATCCAATACCTCAGTTGTGAGGTCGAAGGGGTTACTGCTGTCTGCTACTGGTAATTCATTTAATCTTTTGCCATTGTCGTAAGCTGTAATAATCTTTTTTACTTTAGCTTCCTCTTCTGCTGTAAGTGCCATATTTTTATAGTGTTAAGAAGTTAAACAATAAAATTTACTAAGTTAATATGATACCACCAGAGCCGGATAAACGCATACCCTTACCAGAAGTAAATCGTATTCCTGGCTCCTGTACTTCAATCTGTATAGTTTGATAAATACCCGTATTTTCCGTTGGGATAACGTGAATTTTACTCATCCCTACACCGTTAATCATAAATACGCCATCAGGAGTGATAGACACCGCCCGATCATCACCGAGAAACAATACATTCCTACCAGTATCTACGGGAAGTAATTCTACCTCAACTTTGAAGGGATGGGTATTCCTGTAAGTAACTTTTTTCGGGTAGTTTAGCTTCATGGAAGTAGGGATCAGCTTGTATTTTGAGATTAGCGATTCTTCCAGTTCCTCCAGCCTTGCGATAACTACCCTTGCATCGCCAGTAGCTTCATTTGCATTATTTTTAGCAGTATTGGCTTCTTCCGCTTTTTCGTGAGCTTCATTAGCTTTTGCGTTGGCATTGTTGGTAGCCTCTACTGCCTTACCTGCTGCGCTATCGGCTGCTGTAGCTTTTTCATTAGCCAGCTTTGCAGCGTCCTCAGCCTTTTTAGCTGCTGCTGTGGCAGTTGTTCCACGAGCAATACATTTCCACCAGGCAGTTTCGGTTAAAGCGTGTCCTTTGTTCCCGTCCTTGATACAGAGATAACAACTATCATCCGTAGTAATGAAATCAAATGTATTATATGTGGTTGCTGCTGAATAAGTTCCCTTATCCACGAAAGCAACCTTTCCTAATCTTATGTTTCCTTCTGCCATATCACTTGGGGTTAAAAATTAAAAATCCTTCATTGTCAATATCAAACATATCAGCAGCTATATCATCCTGATAATACATGATCAGTTCCATTGTATCGGGATCAATCGTAAAAGTAGGATAGAGAATACCGCCTTTTGCCAAAATCCCGGTATCTACATACTTCTTTTGCGTTTCATCCCATTTCCACCAGTTGCCATTTTCACCCATTTTCGGGGGATTATCCGCTTGTTCTTTTGCCCTATTTGCCTGAGTATTTGCACTGTTAGCTGCTGTTTCTGCCTTTTGCGCTTTCTCATTCGCATTAGTAGCTGCTTTGTTGGCATTGGCTGTAGCACTTTCAGTTGCACTTTTTATCTCTTCCAATCCTTTTCGTGCATTATCCGCATTGGTAGCTGCTGTATTCGCTTTTTGAGTAGCTGAGTTTGCGTTGGAAGTAGCAGTTTTAGCCTGTTGGGTAGCTTCATTAGCATTACTGGTAGCCGTTTTCGCTGCCTCAGTAGCTTTATTTGCGTTTGAGGTTGCAGTGTTGGCACTTGAAGCAGCATTGTTAGCAGACTTGGCAGCTTCATTTGCACTGTTGGTTGCTTTTACAGCGTTCTCGTATGCCGTTTGAATGTATTCCAAACTTACTTTCACGCTGGTTTGTACCCCATTGATTAATTTAACTCCAATAGTGTACAATCCTTTCAGGTTATCCGAAAGTGTCAGCTCGCTTATTTTCTTCTTTTTAATAGCCATAGCTTTTCAAATCTATATAAAACTCACCATCTTCTGTAACTATCAATTCTCCAGCCTCAGAAGCAAGTAAATATTCATCCTCTCCAACTCTAAAGGCAGTGAATACCAACGTTAGGGTAAAAGCGCACCAAACTTGATCGTCAGGGGAAAACAGACTTACTTTTGAGCTTTTGTAGTAACATGGGTATTCCTCGTAAGTGCTTTCAACGAACAAGGATCTTTCAGCCGTTTGTACCTTCACGCCTTCGCCTTCGTCTATTTCCACAACCTTTATCAGATCGTGAAGGAAAGCATTGTAATTTCTCCAGAACTCCGTTAGATTCTTAGCGATTAAGCAACAATTCAAAGCAACTTCTTTATGTTGGTACACTACTTGTTTGCCATCATAAATAGCCCCATTTTGGGTAGAAAGGTTACGCAACATATTTTTCTTTACTGCTGGAGCTTTAAGTATTTGTGCCTCGCTTCCTTCCAAGACACGAATACCGTAAACGGAGAAATCTATCCCGTCTATTTCATACCCCTGTGTAGGTATATTGGTTGTCGATAAAGGAGCCGTATATTTATAATCTCTCAAAGGGAAATCATCTGCGAATTTTAACGAGAAACTTTTAGCACCGATATACAGAGCTACATTTACCTCTGAAACCAATCGGAGCTTACAAGTATATCCGATTCTTTTAAACTCAAAGGTATGGTAAGCTCCATCGGACAACAGAGAAATGAAATCTCCAGTCTGATACATACCTACTGCGTTGAACTTTATTTCAAGTTCTTTAGTATCAAGTTTAGGATCCGACAAATCCACTTCGATACCGTCATACTCAGCCCAATCATTAGAAACCTCTGGTGCTTTTAATGCCGGGAAAGCAACAACTTCGTTATGCCCACCCTCAGCAATAAAAACCCCGAACCGAGTAAAAGCGTCCGTACCGTCTATGTATAAGTTATTTTTCATTTCCTCATTATTACACCTTTATCATTCATGTTACCTATGCTTTCTTTCATTTCCTTTATATTGGAATTGATAGATTCCAGATTCTTGCAATAGCTTGTATTTTCTCTGATACCAGTTAATACCTCAAGAAATTTGGCACAATGGCTAACCAATGATTTAATACCTTCATTTATAGAATAGGTATGCCCTTGAATTGCAGTTGTCCTTCCGTTCAGCTCGTTTACGCTGTCTTGGCTTGCTGCTATGCCGTTATTACTGGAAACCTCACGATTCTCTGTTTCCCAAAGGTGAAATCCTTGTTTGTTTGCTTCTTCTTTCCATTGCTCCATCCATTGTTGGGCGTTATTCATATCCGTACCGATACCTTGATAGAAAGAGGCAACCAAATCCCTTGCTTCCTTAGCTATTTCTTCTTCTGTTTTGCCGGATCCGTAGATTTTCTCCAGATCTGCTTGTAGTCTTTTGAACTTATCAGAGAAGAATAAAGAGTAGGCAATCTGTTTACCCAAATCTTCCAATACAGAAGATCCTTTTTCTCCAAACTTTTCCCACGCATCTACACCGTCATTTTCAATAGCCTCAGTGATACTATCCATTATACTATCACCTAAAGAGCCAAAAGTACCCTCTAAGTAATCTCTTAGTGCTTGTTGGGCTTCTTCCGCTTGTTCTTGAAGATCTATAAGGTTTTGCAACAAATTCCGATTCTCATCGCTCATTGTTTGAGTATCAAGAATGGCTTGCGCTCTTTCTTTATTCAGTTTGTTTTCCCCATCTATCAAATCCGGGTAAACTTGGAGTACCGAAGTATAAATATCATGCTGTTTTTTCCAAAACCAGGCTCCAGTGGTGTAACTTCCCGTTTTTATGGTTATATCATTAAGCGCACCTATGCCCTGATTGTACGCATTTAATTTTGCATTGTATTCATCAAACCCCCAGTTCCCTTTAGGGTTAAACTGAAACTGATAAGTCGGTTTATCCCCTTTCAAGACTTCTTTATATTCAGCTATCGCATCACGATATACCTTTACAGCGTTAGCTGCTTTTTCTATCTGATCTTCGCCAAATATGGATGTCGCTTCTTTTAGAAGTAGATTCTGCTCCATGAGCAACAAATTATACTGGCGTTGCATTTCCAGTTTGTTTTCGGCTACTTCTTTAAGTGCCTCTTGGTGTTCCTTTTCAGCCTTAGAGGATAACCCGAACAAAGAAGTGATAAGCGAAACGGCTGTACCGACAATGGAAAGAATAACCGAAGCTCTTTCTACTCCTTTGATAGCTTCTGCACCAGTAACCGCCAACGCTTGAATACCCGTTATCATGGAAATTATACCTCCTGCGATATTGGTAGCAGCAGACAAAGCAGCTTTGGTTGCATCATCCATCCCGTCAAAGCCTGAAATGATATTATTAACAGTATCATCTACCTCATTCATCACCTTTAGGGTATCGCTCCACTTCTTTTTGTTTTTTTCAGCAGATGAAATGCTTGCGTCTTTTGCCTCAGCAACCTCTACTTTTTTCTCCAGGGTTTTAATTTGCGCACGAAGAGTAGCTTTTTCTTTATCATCCAGCTTGCCTCCTTCTTTTTTCAGTGTGTCTTGGGCTGTTTGTAAAGCCTCCTTTAGCTGTCTTAACCCCATAGAGGATATTTGTTCTACCCATACATTAAAAGTCGCTTCACGAGTAGCTATCTCTTGATCTAAAGCGTCCAAAGCATCTTGTTTATCACTTTCAGCCTGAGCGATATTTTCTTCGGAGAAAGTAACCTGCCTTCCGGCTTTCTTATCTTTCTCATTAACAGCTCGCATTTCGTCAATATCTTGCTGAAATTTTTCCTCTATCTCCTTACGCTTTTCCGCATAGGTCTGATACTGCTTTAGCATTTCTTCTATTGCAGTCTGGTTGCCAGCAGATAGTTTCTTTCCAGCAGCATTTTCAAGAGCCTTAAATTGTTGCTCATCCTGCTCTGATAATTGGGTGGTAGTTGGCTTAAATGTACCTTTTTTGCCCTGAGATTCCCATATAGTTTTTTCCCATTCTTGAATTTTGGTGAGCTTATCTTCCTTTTGACGTTTGATCTGCTCCATTTCCTGCTCATAGTTGAGCTGGTTTTGTTCCAGTGTTTTAGAAAGTCCTTCCTTATGGGTGTTGATCTCAGCTTGCCTTACAGCAAATTCCATATCCTTTTTAATACGGATCTGCTCTTGTGCATTACGTTTTATCTCATCGGAATAATCCTTTTGAGAAGAGGACGTTTTTCTATCTGGTAACTTTTTACTCAGTGAATCTATACGTCTTTGATAGTCGTTGTATTCAGCACTACCCTTAACGGTTTCTTTCTGCTCCTGTTTCAGTTTAGAAATACGATTCTCTACTTGGCTAATAATTTGTAGCTCGTTTTCACGTTCAAGAACGGTAGCCTTTAATTTGGCTATATAGCTTTCCTGCCCTTTTACAACAGCATCGGTTACTACTTTGCCATCAGACATTAAGCCGTTGCTCTCTTTGAGAGCCTTTTTGAAAGCCTCCAGCTTTTCTTGACCTTTAGTAATGGCTGCTTCTATCTCAGAAATGGATTTGCCTTTGGTATAAAATACCTCTTCCTGATTACCTGTTTTCTGATTTGGGTTAGGATTCTCCCCGAAGCGTTTTTGAGCCTCTTTTATGATATTATTATAAATGCCACGAGCTTTGAATACTTTGGTTATTTCATCTTGCAAATCATTAGCTATGTAGGTTTGCGCACCTATACCAGTCATGGGATCGCCAGGCAAGTATTTGGTTTCGTCAAACTGCTTTATAATATCCTGGATTTCTTTGGTAATTTCCCCCTTGCCTTCCAACACTGGCTTAATCTTCCAGTAATAAGTTTCCGCAAGGTCGATACCGTCTTTATCCTTCTTTCCCTTGAACTTATCTTTTAGTAATTCTTCTACATTTTCTTTGGCTTCTACCTCCTTATCCATGTAGTCATTAGAAGCCTCATTAACCGCTTTATCCATAGCTCTTGCACGAGCTGATTTTTCAGCTTCTTGCGTAATGATACGATAAGCCTTAGCCAGATCATCCAAAGCGTTCTTTTCATCCCCCAGCCCCTTCAAATACTCACCGTATTTGCTCATTATGGCTTCCTTTGCGGAACGGTATTCATCCGTACCTTCTTTGGCTGCTTTCAAACGTGCAAACATCGCATCAATTTGCAATCTTTCAGCTCCAATAACCTTTTCACTCTCAGATATGGCGTTATTTAGCTTTTCTTGTGCCTTTTCTGCGTCAGTCTGATAAGTGATAAGTTTATAAATACCATAACCGAGAGCTGCTATGGCTGCTGCTGCCAAAGTATAAGGATTTGCCAGCATAACGGCTTTCAACCTGGTAGCTACAGCCGTAAGCCTGAGCTTTGCAGTTGCCAACAAGTTTGTTGTAGTTACATTGGCTGCTTGTGCTGCTGTGTTGGCTGCTGTCTGAGTGGTATTCAATGTTTTAGCAGCCGTTTCTACCGCTACTTTCTTGGTGCTAAAATCACGTGTGGCTGCTTGGTATTGTAAGGCTGCTGTTTCTCTGGCTGTTTCGGCTGCGACTAATTTTCTTTCTGCTGCTTCTACTTGTTTTGCGGAGCCAGTAGCACCGATAGACATAAGTTCTGCTAATCTTTGCTTCTCCAACTCTTTAGCAGCAAGGTATTCGGCTTTCTTGGCTGCTACGGCTTGGCTGGCTGCTGAAACCTCTGTACGAGCTTTGGCTAAAGCTGCGGTTTGAGCCTCTATATTTGCTGCCATTTCAGCTTTTACGGCAGTTGCATACTCTAACGTGCCTTTGGTTAGATTTTGTTTTGAAATGGCTGCTTGCTGCTCTACAGTAAGCAATTTGCTTAGTTCCTCAGCTTCTCCAGTGGCTTTAATGGTAGTAACGGCATTTTTTGTAGCAGCAACCGAAATTACAGCAGCTTTGTACAAGCCATAAGTAACAATCAATTCTTGTATAGTTTCACCGATAGCCTCGTAGTTCTCTATAGCGGAGATACCAGTTTCCAGTATTGAATTGATTGTTCCCTCGTTAGCTTTCCCTACTTCGTTAAGCATTACAGAAATAGCATCGCTCATGTTGGAGATCTTACCCGTAATAGTCTTACTTTGCTCTTCCATCAGGTTGTAGAACATACCGCCAGAATTTGTAAGGTTTTCTATAACCTTCTGAACTTCGGGGAATCCTACCTTTCCTTCGGAAACCAAAGCCTTAACTTCATTTTCAGCTACACCCAACTCTTTAGCTAATTCACGAATCATCGGAATACCTCTACCCGTAAATTGGTTAAGATCCTCAGCATATAATCTGCCTTGTGTCATGGTTGTACCGTATAACCAGGCTATATCTTGTAATGGAATAGATAAGCCAGCAGCGATATTTCCTAACCGAACCAAAGTGTCATTCACTTTGTCAGCAGCTATACCATAAGCAAGTAATTGTTTTGCGCTACTTGACACACCAACGAGATCAAACGGAGTTTTAGCAGCAGTATTAACAAGCTGTGTCATTAAAGCATCAGCTTTAGCCTTACTGCCCAACATGGTATTGAAGGCAACTTCTAACTGTTGGTATTCGCCTCTTACCTGAGCTATCTTCTGAGCATATCCCAACGCTTGTTGAGCCGTGAAAAATCCAGTTGCAGCAACCGTTATTCTACGGAAAATATTGTCTATCCTGCTACCTTCCTTTTCGGCTGTGTTGCCTATGCTTCGGAAAAGAGAGTTAGATTTCGCCACATCGCTTTCAAATTTGGCGTTATCCAATCCTAAAGCCCACCATGTTGTACCTTCGTTGTTATTCATCTTCGTTTACGTCAAATATTGCGTTATTTACTGCATCCTGATTATTAGGATCATCACCATTTAGAATAATGCCAGTATCTTTTTTACCATCTTTCTTTGCTGAGAAAGAAGGCAGAACCGCATTATACAGACGAACATTCGCAAAACTCATTTTGTATAGGATATAATCAAAAGTCAGATTATAAGCCTTTGCCATTCCTGCTACTACCGCCCAGATGCTATCGTTTCCTTTGGATCCGCTTCTCCTGCTTTTGTCGGTTTGAGAAGGTTTATCTCTATCAGGGAAGCGGTAAGCCCGAAAAAATCTCCTATCTCCATCCTGTTTATGATTTTTAGGGTAAGAGCATTCACTTTACTTGGTGAAAGTTGTTTCAAGATCTTATCGGATAAAACAGCCCTGTTATCAATCGTAACCTTTTTGTGTGTGCGTACCAAACCGAATAAAGACTTTTGAACTACGGTTGCTTCTGTAGTTATATTCTCAGCTCCTAAAATGAGAGTAGCTACAATATCGCCTAAAACCTTACAATCTTTCGCAATACGGAGCGATTCAAATGTAACCAGGCTTTTATCTAACTCTACTTTAGGGAGCTGAGAAATAAGTTCAGAGGCAAGGATAAGAGTAGCAATAGAAGGAGGTGCAACCTTGTATGTTTCTTGTCCTATCTGTATAGAATACGGCTTTTGTAAGATCGTATCAGACACAAGCCCTTCTATGTTGTCTTTTTCCTTGTTCATAGTTCAATTAACCTACATCTAATGGAGCTGCTTTTTTGTATTTCTCAATCATTTTACCCGTCTTGGGCTTTAATGAGCTAAAGATGTATTTTAGCTGTTTACCCTTTGCGGACGACCATTCTTCCTCAACTTCAACAGAGCATTTACGCATGATGAATCCATCCAGCGTATCATCTTCTGGAGTAAGGCGTACTGCATATTCATCTTTTACAACTCCGTCTTCTTCTGGAATAGGATCCTCTGTACCAGAAGGAATAAATACACTCATAGCAAGCTGCTTATAAGATTTTTGCATTTTCCGAGCGACCAGTTCATGCCCTTCTCCGTACAATTCTTGCGCACTCCCTTTTACGGTTGTAAGAAGAACTGTATTTTCTTCGGCTGTGGGCATTGGTTTGAAACTGGAAGGAGCTGCATCTTCAGCACCAGTTAGCCCAAATTCGACCAGGGGTTTACCCCATGTAATACCACTATTTGCCATAACTTAAAATGTTTTTAGTTCAAAATTGATCTTTACGTTTACAAAGTGCATAGCTACCTTTTCTGCTTTGTAGCTTTTAATTGTTGCACCTAAAGAAAATCTGTAATCAGTAGGTTTTAAGGATCTAACAACCTCATCGGCTTTGCGTGCCAGATAACGGCATCTGCTAACATCTTTAACCAATACCTTACTACCATTGTCTTTGTCGGGAACATAAATATTTACCGTTACAGAGCCAGTTTGAAACTGCCCATCCAAACCAGTAAGAAACGATATAATTATATCCTCTTCCATAGGGTTTAGATCTCGTGTTCCTTCACGATAAACGTTACCTTTTATTTCCTTTGCAAGTTGGCTGTTTGTGATAATGTTGAAAACGTCCAGCTCTATTTCATCACCTGTCTTATTCATTTCATTTCAAAGCCTAATTGTTTCATAATCTGAGGTACAAGTTTGTTAGCCAGCAGTTCGGAAGAAGTAAGGACATTATAATTACGGGCTTCTACATAAGCTGCGTAACTCATTCCAGTAGATACAATCAAGACAATGCCGTTTTGATAGTTATTTTTCAAGCTATCCAAATGCTTCTTTCCGTTTTGCCCACCTTTTGTGTTGGCAAAAGCACTTTCTTCCATAACTTCACCATTAAAAAGTACGGCATAACCGATAGAGTTTCTAAGGTTTCCCGTCCTATCTATATAGTTACCGTTTAAACGGGCTTCTTTCAGACACGCTTCACCGACATAGATAAAAGCCTTAACAGCTCTACCCATAACGGCTTTCTTGGTATCATCAAGAAAGTTGCTAAAAGCACTATCCGGCGTTTTCTTCGTGAATCCCATTAAACCGTAATTTTTACTCTTCCTGAGCGATTAACAAACTCAATATCCTGTACTTCAAACTCACCCAAAAGCTGTGTTCTATCATTGGTAAGTTTTACCGTATCAGCTTGAAAATCCCTACTTTCAATTAGGATCTCATAACTTTTATCAGTAAACTTACCTTGTTGATAGATTGTGTTGCTATGCTTTACCGTTTTGTACAAACACCGTATAGGCTCACTCCATGATACGGTAGAGATAATCGGCTCACCGTTGCCATCCAAACCGCCACCAGATAAAACCTTATACTGTATTGTTCCGTTGTATTGCATAACTTACCATTGGTTAGAACCGTCTGATACAGAAGATACTTCGACAAAATCAGAGCTATCTATATTGTACTCCCTACAAATAGCGGAAATACTTTTATTAATACGATCCGCATCCCACCCGTCAGAAATTCCACTTTCCGAATGGCTGTTTTCAGTCATTCCCTTAACGACACTGATAGCAGCCTTCACCAGTTCAACATCTTTGGGGATGAAGTTTTTAGAAGGATCTATACCATTATCCAAAAGGGTAAATTCAAGTACATTCTGATCCGGGTAGAAGCCGGAACATATTTTAGTGCATAAAGCACGGATAGCGTCTAAATTCGTCATAGGTTACTCTTTACATAAGATTTCAGAAAGAGCCTTGTTTTGCTCTTCTGTAAGTTCACCGAGTTTGTTGGTGATTGCTTGAACGCCAGCATTTTTATTGATTGAAACACCAATCTCAGCCAAAGCACCTTTTACAGCACCGATTTCAAACTCTTTATCAAAAAGGCTAACTTTTTCGGGCTTCTTTTCTTCTTTGTTAGCTTCCTTGATAGCAGAAATACTGCAAATTCCTCGTGAAACAAGATCATTTACACGAGCCAAATCGCTTGTGGATAGAGTTTCACCGACTTGGTAAATTTTCTCCTTGTTGTCCTTGTCTTGGAACTTCTTCAATACTTTTAATGTTACCATATTGCATAGTTTTTAGCCGACCAAAGAAGCTGCTGCTGCCTTCTGATCGAATTGTTCTTTCGTATAAAAAGTTACTCCCTCTTCTGCTTCTTCCGGCTCTTCAAAGCCTCTAACTTGCAAGCAGACAATACCGTTAATTTCAGTGATAACCGGGATCAAACGGGCAGATCCTTGTGTATATTCACCAGCCTTTTGTCCTGTAGATTCACCAGTACGCCATTTGGCTATACGAATACCGTTACCAGCGTTCATGTAATCTACATTGTCCTCTTCAAACAGCTCGTTATCTTCAATAGAAGGCTGGATAAAGCCGATCTTTCCAGCAGGTTTAAATACAATCATATTGTGATTCCAGGGATCTAACGGCTCACGTTCTCCGTCCTTTTCAATACCCACAAGACGGGTGATTTCACGAACTTTAGGCAGACCATTATCAGCAAACAAGGTGTTCAAGTCTGGGATAGTAACAACCTTGCCGGATTTATCCTTACCGTAGGCTGCTTCACGAATTGTAACATCTCTTCGGATAAATGCAAGCAGTTCAGGAGCCATCAGTAATTCTTCAAATACGACACCTTTGTTTTTGAACAAGGTAACGATCATGGTAAGAGTTAGAATAATATCCAACTTGCCAGCTTTGGAATTAGTGTCATTCCACAATAAGGCTGAAACGAGCTTATTAGCTTCATCCATCAGGTAATCAATTTCAAACTCACGTCCACCAGGGTTGTTGATAGAAGGAATGAAACGACAAACACCGAAGTTTGATATAGCTTTCAGGATCATAAAATCAGCAGTATCTTTGCAGCCCAGATAAGCATTTTCTATATCGTTGTGCAAAGTCTTTTCAATCTGCTTAACCTTTTGACCGTCTTTCAAGAACGGAGATTTATAAACTTCCAGCAACTTGCGGTAAGTGGAAGCCTTCATAAAGAACTTATGTCCGACACGTGGAATTTCTTCATTCCAAATATCGAAACCGTCAGAACGTCTTAACGGAGTGGGGGATTCATCACCGATCAGGGTTGCCATCACACGCAAATGATATTTGCCCATAATACCCTCAGCTCTCAAAGAGAGTTGCGGAGCCTCCCAATCAAACCATTCATCCGAATAAGTTTTCTGGAACAATGCTACTTCACGTTCAGAAGCCTTATCCAGTGTCTTTTTCCACGTTGCGAGAAAATCAATAGGTTTGCCATCTTTAAACAAACCTGTAAAAGTTGAATAAATAGATTTCATTTAGCACCTCCTTTTAATAAGTTTGCGACAATCGAATGTGAGAGTTCGCTTTTAAATAGCGTTTCGTGCTATCCTTCATGCTGTCGGGAATAGGCAAAACACGTCTTTCCATTACAGCATATTGCATAGTGTCCTCTGTAACATCTATGGCTGTTTCAAACTCTTTTACAGTAACTTCTTCGATTGTTAAAGAGTTAGGTTCACCAATAACAGCAGCATTAGTAGAGCTTTCAACAACCTCTACAAGCACATCATCTACTGCCAAACCTGAGATCTCAGCAGAAAGTGTAATTACATACGGAGCGTTTGACACACCAGGCTTTTCAATAGACACAATAGAAGGAGCATCTTCAAAAGTTCCACTAACGGATTTAGCTTGTAACAGCTTATCTCCAACAGAAAAGCAGGGTGAACAATAGCCATTTGAATACAAAGTGATAACTTTCTTATCCTTTGTGCCGATAGCTTTAACCTTCGCTGTTTTTACAATCTGTACCTTTCTTGTAACTTCATCGAAAATAGCGAGTGTTCCGGCAGGGATAATATCACCTACAGAAAAACGCTGTTTCTCCCGATCCAGATTAAAACCGCCTGGTACAATTTGCGGACTGCCTGTGAAAATCGGTTTTTCACCGACAAATGAAATTTTTGTTCGTTTCATTGTAAAATGATTTATTTAACGATAATTGATTCCAGCAACGCATCGGAAGCCTCTTCAACATTCTTTGCGTTTGCTGTTTTTACACTCTCTGGATCTTCCGAAATAAGGTTTTGAGTTATTAAGTCTTGTTTCAGACCAGCGCAATAAGCATCTGGATCCTCTTCATCAGGAATAACCAAACCTTTTCTTCTCCATTCGGGAATACCATGCTTGTTAAGAGCTGCTTGAACGGCTGTTTCACGATCTTTCTTAGCTTGCTCTTGTTTCATTTTATCCATTTCCGCTTGAAGTTCGGAGATCCGTTTGTTTGGATCGTTATCAGGTTCCTTTGGCTCCTTCGGTTCTTTAGGTTCTTTGGGTTCCTTCGGTTCTTTTGGCTCCTTTGGTTCCTTCGCTTTGTTAGCCCACCTGGTAGCTTCTCCTTGACTTTCTTTTGCCACATCCGCTATTTGGTTTGCTACTTTTTCGATTTCCGCTTCATCAGTAGAATCATCCTCAATGCTGCCACCCATTTTTTCGGTTATCGCAGTAAGGTACTTCTCTGATAAACCAGTGTCCTTACATAAGTCTTTGACTTTCTTAAAGAGTGTCTTATTCATATCAATATTACTTTAGTTATACTGCAAATGTAGGTAATATTTTCAATAACGGTGTATATATACACCAATGTTTTTTGTGCTTGTTTTCTTTAAAATCAGAGCTATAATCTTAAAATATCTATTTTAATAAGTAGAATAAATCAAAGAGCATAGATTTCCACAATGTTAAAAAATGCTTTTTCTGAAATTATTTTGCAGTGTTTTTGAAAAGCTATATATCTGATAATGATAATATTTCTATGTTTTACTTGGTAAATATTGGTAATATCACTTGAAAATATTACCTATTTCATTTGGTAATATTACCAATGTTACATATATTTGCAACGTAATAAAAACAGTTACACGAAAAGAATATAAAACTAAATACATTCAGATATGACACAGAAAGAATTTGAAGAAAGAACGGGTTTAAAGCTATCGGCAGATGGTTATACGGAAGTAGAAGAGTGCTACATGAATACAGACCTTGACAAAGACGCTTTTTGTAAGTTGTGGATGGAGAACCCAACAGTCCTAAAAGAGATAGAGCGAAAGACGGTATTAGTACGTGAACTTTACGAAGAAAGAAAGTGCCTTACAAACCTTCTGATAGATCAAGCTGAAAAGTGGAGCGCATCAGATTTGAGAGAAAAGGCAATCGCCATGATCGGGGAAAAAGAGTATCTAAGAAGAAAGATCGCCAAAGGGTACAATCTTTGGGATGCTGATAAAAAATTACTTGATGAAATTCTAAAAAAATAAACTATGAAACGATACTTCATAAACGGAAAAGAAATTAGCGAACAAGAAGCAAAAGCTATTGAAGCAAGAAACAAAGAATACATAAACAGTAACGACATTTCGCTTTGGGCTAAATGTAAGTTTATAACAGTTATCAATAAATAATAACCAGTGGAGCTAAAGCCCCACATAATGCAACATCGGATATGAAAAACTTAATCAACATCAGAGTTTTACAGCATGATACAAACGATCAGATCCGTATCGGTATGGCTTATCCTATTATTGATCTGGATAAAGCGGAAAAGGATATAGTAGATAATTATGAGAAGAAAACCGCTTGGTGTGGTGGTTTTAAAGCTGCTTGCGAGAAATATTACCAACGTATTGCTATTGTTCGTGCGGATACGCTGGAAGTGATACGCCCAATTTACCCCAATAAATAATTATAGCCCTATGAATGAATACACATATATAATTTTCGATCACAAGGGAAAACGCTTGGGCAAAATTGAATTTGGGAAACGAATAAGTGTACCATCAGCCAGCGAGATTGAAGAAGCCATAAAAGACGGTTTCCCCAATGGAGCGACTTATAAATTAATCGTGCCTATAAACGTATGTATAAGCCAATAGAGATATGAAAAGCAATGTTTTGAGGTTTGATTACTGGTTTTCTTTCAATTATAAACGGTTGCGAAGTATCTTAGGATGGCAGCTAAATGAGGACGTTTTTCACGATACTTATTTGCTTCTGAGAAAGGATCTACTATTTATAGACTTGCCAATAATAGACTTTGAGCCTTTATTTTGGGGAATTTATAAAAGAGCCAGGCTTCGGAACATAGCTAAAGAAAACCGATACTACAGACCTAATGAAATATTTTTCCAGTTAATAAGCATGGAAGAAGGTTTATCGGTTGAGGAGCTTGTAGAGCCGGATAAACTTGCAAAAGATATTCTTTCCTTCATTAAGCCTAAGCGGCTCTGGCAGTAAATAAAATGAGTTCTTTGAAAAGTTTGTCAATACTTGCGGGTCTGGGCTAATCCCAAACACGCAAATAAATCGTTCAAGCATATAAGCATTGTGTATGAAAGACTTGCAGAGGATATGGAATAGGTTATTCCGAGCCTCTTACATGCCGCTTTGGGCCAAGTTGACAGCAGCAAGCGATGCATTGAAGTGAAAATCCAATTTCCTGAAGTCGGTAGACTGGCAGCTGGTGATTCCTGCATGCTGCTTGCCATCTCTAAAGCAAAATTCCAACTGGAACCTG
>ENA-OQDL01000266-OQDL01000266.1-human-gut-metagenome-genome-assembly--contig:-NODE-266-length-35910-cov-4.207221_pt1 | contig 35910 bp, 40 predicted proteins | sample MGYA00242782_ERZ504609 | MGnify/ENA primary metagenome ERZ504609 (study PRJEB26092, sample SAMD00036320) | human gut metagenome | host: Homo sapiens | study: EMG produced TPA metagenomics assembly of... | reverse complement strand
TTTGCATAATTTGTTCATTATGTAAAGGAAATCTTGAAGAAACTTCCACCACTTATATGACTTCATTTAATGGTTGCTACATTATTATTAAAAATGTACCATGCAAGAAATGCACCCAATGTGGCGAAGAATATCTGAATGGTGTTACCATGAAGAAAATTGAAACTATTATTTCACGCTTAAAAGACTTACTTACTGAAGTAGCTATCGTTGATTATAATCATGCTGCCTGACTATTGCAGAAAGGAAGTGTTCACATGCCACTGTTAAAAAACGATCAATATACATCCGAAGACTATTGGAACCTGCCAGAAGGCACCAGAGCCGAACTCATTGACGGAAAACTCTATGACATGGCACCGCCCAGTCGCATCCACCAGGAAATTTCTTATCAGCTATCAAGAGTAATCGGAAATTATATCGCAGAAAAAGGGGGAAACTGCAAAGTATATCCTGCTCCCTTTGCTGTTAACCTTGACGCTGATGATAAAGACTGGGTAGAACCAGATATTTCTGTTATTTGCGACCCAAATAAACTCACTGATCGGGGATGCTCCGGAGCTCCAGACCTGATTATAGAGATTGCTTCACCAGCTAGTAGCAAAATGGATTACATCAAGAAAAACGTTTTATATTTAGAAGCAGGAGTAAAAGAATACTGGATCGTAAATCCGATAAAAGAATGGGTTACTGTATATCGTTATGAGGAAGATGTGGCGCCTACCAATTACACTTTCACGCAGCCGATCACTGTAGGTATCTACAAAGACTTAACTATTACCATTGCAGACTTATTAAACTAAACATGGAGGTACTCACTATGTTATATCCATTTATGACATTGAATGACGGAACTGAAATTGTACATTCAGAAACCATTGAAACAGCTGGAAAGGAAAAAGTTGAGGTACGTATTGAAAAACCAGTGTATGGCGGTTTTCATTCAGCTACCTGCTGGCTTCCTGAATACAAATGGGAAAATATCGACGGCTTCTCTCCTGAGGATATTCAATATTTTCAAGAGTTATTAGAGTCGGTTGCGCACATTATCTTGCAGTTAGCACGAGAAGGTGGTATTGAAGGAGGTTTAGACGATGCCTCAGGTTTTTAAAATCGCTGGATATACTGTTTACTTCTGGGTTAATGAAAATGATCCTCTGGAACCGGTTCATGTGCATATTGCCAAAGGGGTTCCTTCTCCCAATGCTACTAAAATATGGATCACAAAAAATGGCAAATGCCTTTTGTGCAATAACAATTCCAAAATTCCAGATAAGCAGCTCAGGGTTTTTATGCAGATTATTGAAGCCCGCAGTAAGTCAGTGCTCGACTTATGGTATTCAACATTCAAACAGATTAGCTTTTACTGTTAAAAGTAAAAGACCGCCCCTGCGCCAACAGGAACGGCCTCTTACATAGATTTTCTCTTGCCGGACATCCGGAAAGATATAATCAGTCTCAACACCTGAATTATATCATCTCCAGGACGTCTGTGCAAGGGGCGTCTTTTTTGTACTCATTTTTACCCTCAAAACAGAGGAATTTATCATTGCGACATCGCAATCCAATCAAAGGAGAAATGATATATGCCAAGAAGAAAAAAGCACAGCCGTCTCCCAAACGGCTACGGCTCCATACGCTACCTTGGAAAGAACCGGAAGAACCCATACGCAGTCCATCCGCCTGCAAATATCGATGGAGACCGCCCTGCTGCCCTCTGCTACGTTGATGACTGGATGAAGGGCTTCATCATACTGACCGCCTACAAGGCCGGTACTTATAAGCCTGGAATGGAAAAGGATCTGGAAGTGTTATCTGCAGACGAAAAGGATCTGGACACTCTGGCCCAGAAGCTCATGGCAGACTACAGCCTGATCAAAGGCGTAACTCCGCCAGAAAAGCCTATGACTTTTTCAGATGTTTATCAACTTTTCTATGAGAGAAAATTTCGTGAAGGCAATAAACTTTCAAAAAGTAGTAGAGATTCTATGAGAGCAGCCTATAAAAACTGTTCTATTCTTCATGATCGCCCATGGAACTCTTTAAAATCAGTCGATTTTCAAAATGTTTTAGACAACTGCCCTCTTAAATATAGCAGTATCGAATTAATACGAAACCTTTTTCGCCAAATGTGTACTTTTGCCGTAGATACTGATATTTCTGATAAGAATTACGGGCAAAAACTGACGATTAATAAAGAAGACGATGATGAACATGGAGTTCCATTTACTACCAGGGATTTATTAACTTTATGGTGCCATTCAGATAATGAAACTGTAGAATTGCTCTTAATACTCTGCTATTCTGGCTGGCGTATTAATGAAGTCCCTAAATTACACGTTGATCTGGAGAATGGCTACTACGAAGGTGGTATAAAAACAAAAGCTGGCAAAGACAGAATTGTTCCCATTCATTCCTCTGTCTATCCTCTTGCAAAACGCCGATACGAAAGATATGGCACTCTTCTGCCAATAACCACATGTGCTTTCAGGCAAAATATGTATCATGTTTTAGCACAGTTAGGTATAGAAAAGCATACTCCTCATGATTGCCGCCATACATTCTCAAAATTTTGTGAACTCTATCATGTAAATGAAAATGACCGAAAGCGCATGCTTGGACATTCCTTTGGAAATGATATTACTAACCGTGTTTATGGTCATCGTGATTTAAGGGATTTGAAAATGGAAATTGAAAAAATTGATAAAGAATGTTTTGTGACTTTATTGTGACCAATAGACCCAAAGAATATCTATTTTTTCTAAAGAGTTCAAAAGGCTGTATATTGAAGAAAACCGCATAAAACCTTGCTTTTTACGCGGTTTCCATTCAATTCCATTGCCCTCAAAACAATTACTTCTTTAAGTCTTTTTTAAATCTCTACAACAAAACAGGAGCCTTCCCATATAATTACAGGAAAGCTCCTTTTTTTATATACAATATAGTTTTGAAACCTTTTAACAGGCTTTTATTATCTTGCCATCTCACTCTGTGGTCCGGTCTGATTATGGGCCTTGATAATGGTCTCGATTTCTTCCAGGTTAGAGGATGGAAGATCTCCAGGAATGGTGTTCTTTACAGCTGCTGTGGCGTTTCCAAAAGCAACTGCCTTCTGGCAGTCACCACCGCTGCTTAACAGGCCGTAGAGAGCGCCGGAAATATAAGCATCACCACTACCGATACGGTCTACTACTTCAATGTCACGATATGGCTCTTCTTCGTAGAAAGTATCTCTTGCTGCATCATAGATCACAGAACCAAAGGTATGGCGTTTCGGGCTGTGTACGATACGCTGGGTGGAAGCTACGATAGAGATCGGATATTCTTCTGTAAAGCTCCTCATCATTTCTTTTGCTGTACCAGTCTTTAAGAAGGTCAGTCTTGCAGTATCTTCAGAGCAGAAGAAGATATCTACATAAGGAAGGATACGCTCAATGCATTCTCTTGCTTCATCACCCGTCCACAGGTTTCCACGGAAGTTTACATCAAAAGAAACCAGGGTTCCTGCTTCTTTGAAACGTTTGATCATCTCAATGGTAGTCTCTCTGATCTTCTCACTAAGAGCCAGAGTAATACCGGTGGTATGGAAACACTTGGAAGCTGTGTATACTTCCTCCGGGATCTCATCAATATCCAGAGTAAAGAAAGAACTGTTCATACGGTCATAAATAACCTTTGGTTTTCTTGGGTATGCACCGTTTTCATAGTAATAAATACCTACACGGGCTGATGGAGAATGATCATACATAAAAAAGTCATCACTGACACCAAAGGAACGGATCTTACCTTTCATAAAGCTGCCGATATCATGTGACGGAAGTTTGGAGATAACACCGGTATGAAGGCCTAACAGAGACGCACCAACTGCTACGTTTAATTCTGCACCGCCTACCTGTTTTACAAATGTATCACCTCTGGAAAGACGGTCATTGTCTGGTGGTGACAGTCTTAAAAGAAGCTGACCTAATGTCAGCAGGTCAAATGTTCTTCCTTTTATCTCTCCCATTTTCATATCCTCCTGAAGTTTAAAAAATTTTCATAAACGTATTATTAAAGAAAATTTCTAAAGAAAAGGCCTGTCTGAAAATACATTCCAGGAACGCTATTTCCAAACAGGCCTTTCGGTCTTAATTTTTAACTCTTAAGAAGAGTAATTATCTCTGTACACGACCTGAACCGTCGCCGCCTGCTAAGGTTTCAACTTCTGCACGGGTTACCAGGTTGAAGTCTCCAGGGATGGTGTGCTTTAATGCGGAAGCTGCTACTGCGAATTCCAGAGCTGCCTTCATATCCTTGCCATCAGCCAGACCGCAGATCAGACCACCTGCGAAAGAGTCGCCGCCGCCTACACGGTCAACGATTGGAGCGATGTGGTACTTTCTGGAGTGGTAGAATTCACGAGTCTGTCCGTCCATGATGCAAGCAGACCAGTCATTGTTGGAAGCGCTGTGGCTTTCACGTAAGGAGCTGATGATGTACTTAAATCCGAACTTGTCAGCCATCTGATTGAAGATGTCAACGTATCCAGCTAATTCCAGTTCTCCGGAAGTAACATCAGTGTTGCCTGGCTTGAAGCCAAGAACCTTCTCTGCATCCTCTTCGTTACCGATGCAAACATCAACATACTGCATCAGGTTGGTCATAACCTTCTGAGCCTTCTCGGAAGACCACAGTTTCTTACGGAAGTTTAAGTCTACGGAAACAGTTACGCCGTGAGCCTTAGCTGCCTTTAAAGCTGCCTCAGTCAGTTCGATTGCTGCATCGCTGACAGCTGGAGTAATACCGGTGAAGTGGAACCAGTCAGCATCAGCAAAGATCTCATCGAAGTTGAACTCATCTGCAGTTGCAGTAGAGATAGAGCTGTGTGCACGGTCATAAACTACGTTGGAAGCTCTCATTGCAGAACCGGTCTCTAAGTAGTAAATTCCCAGTCTCTCACCGCTTCTTGCGATGTACTTTGTACCTACATTGTATTTTCTTAAAGCTGCTACTGCGCACTCACCGATTGGGTTAGCTGGTACTGCAGTAACGAACTGTACGTCATGACCATAGTTAGCTAAAGATACAGCTACGTTAGCCTCGCCGCCGCCGTAGTTTACATCAAACTCATCTGCCTGGATAAATTTTTCATTATTTGGGGTAGATAATCTTAACATGATCTCGCCCATGGTAACAATCTTTGCCATTTTAATATTCTCCTTAAGATATGTGAAAATTGATCTTACAGTTCAGCGCATGGCTGAACTGTAAGAAATTTATTAACAATTATGCTCTTGCTGCTGCTACAGCCTTAACGAATTCCTGAGCCTTTGCAGTTACAGCTGCGAAATCACCAGTCTTAGCGCCCTTTGTAAGGCTGCTTCCGGTACCAACTGCGTATGCACCAGCATGGATCCACTTATCAACGTTGTCTACGTCAACACCGCCGGATGGCATGAACTCACCCTGTGGCAGAGGTCCCTTGAAGGAGCTGATAGCTGCAGGTCCTACGATATTTCCTGGGAAGATCTTGATTACATCGCATCCAGCTTCCATAGCGGTAATAGCTTCGCTTGGAGTCATAACGCCTGGCAGCATTGGTACTCTGTAACGGTTGCAAAGCTTGATGGTCTCTACATTTAAGCCTGGGCTTACGATGTAGTTAGCACCTGCTAAGATGCAAGCTCTTGCAGTCTCTGGATCCAGAACGGTACCAGCACCGATCACGATCTTGTCATTGTCTTTATACTTGTCAGCCATCTTCTTGATGAAGCCTACTGGATCACCGTCATCCATAGTCATGGTCAGCTCGATAAAGTTGATGCCACCTTCAATAATAGCATCTACTACCTTCTCACCCTGCTCATAATTCTTTGCACGTACTACAGCAACCAGGCAGTCTTCTTTCAGTCTTGCTAAAACATGTTCTTTTTTCATTTTTCTCTCCTTCTTTCGATGAGGTTCGTAAATACGAATTAATTTCATATTTACGATTTATACTTAAATTTTAATAGTTACCAACTGATTTGTCAACAGCAAAACAGATAAATTATTATCTTTTATCCTGTTTTATTTACCCAAAAATCCCAAAAGTCTTGAAAGCGCTTTTGCCTTCTCGCAAACCAGCCTTCCTAAGGCGTCATAATCCTCTGTAGGCTTGTAAAGACTGGACACACTGATGGCCCCGATCACATTCCCATCCGGGCCGAAAACAGGGGAACCTACACATTCCATATGTTCCTCCAACTCCCTTGCGTCAAAGGCGTATCCATTTTCCCGGACCCGATCCAGTTCTTCTATGAAATGAGTCTTGTCCTGAATGGTACGCTGGGTATGGGGACGGAAATTGATCCGGTCTGCTAAGGCATCCCGCTCTTCCTGCTCCATATTTGCCATAATGGCCTTTCCAAGGGAAGTACAGTACAATGGGTTCTTGGTTCCTACAGTCGCTGTTGTGATAATGGGATTTTCCGGCTCAAATTTACAGATGTAAACAATAGAGTCATCTGAACGCACTCCAAAGAATACGGTCTTTCCCACTTCTTTCGCAAAAGCTTTTAATACAGGATCAATGGTACGATAAAATCCAGGTTATTTGTATAATTAATTCCTACACGATAAGCAGTAAGTCCGATGGTATAACGCTGCTTCTGCCCCTTTACCACATGGACCATACCTGTATGTGCCAGTGTTGTGATAATGTCATAGGCGCTGGTCTTTGGAAGTTCTAACTTCTCACAGATCTCATCCAGTGTAATACCATCCGGCTTTTTTGGAAACCATTTTCAGTATATCCACTGTGCGCAGCGTTGTCCGGTTTAATTTCATTTATGTTCCTCCTGCATCAGGTTCTGTCGATCATATATGTCTTTTGTATTTGGTCGTATATATGTTTCTTATACGCATATACGATTTTCTTCTTTTAGTATAGCGCATCCTGAAACAGATTACAAGATGCGCTTTTGTTTTCCTGGCACAGTCAGATCAAATTCCGTTGCCGGTCATGCAACGCATGAACCGTAACTGTTTTGTTCACTAATACTTACAGAGTTACACCCTGTTTGAAGATTGCCATATCATGAAAACCGGCTGCTTCTGATTTAACCTTGCGTCCGGAAGCAACTTCCAATACATAGTTTAACAGATCCTGTGCCAGTTCTTCTTTGGTCTTATCCTCTACCATCTGTCCCGCATTGAAATCGATCCAGTTGGACTTGTGTCCTGCAAGCTTGGAGTTACTGGAGATCTTTACAGTTGGAACAGGGGAAGCAAACGGAGTGCCGCGGCCGGTAGTAAACAATACCATATGAGCGCCGGATACTGCCAGCGCAGTTGCTGCTACCAGGTCATTTCCAGGTGCGCTTAAGAGGTTTAATCCCTTAACCTTAACTGGCTCCGCATACTCTAATACACCCTTTACTAAAGAACTTCCTGACTTCTGGGTGCATCCTAAGGATTTATCCTCCAGAGTAGAGATACCGCCCTTCTTGTTACCTGGGGATGGGTTCTCATAAATAGTCTGGTTGTGGCTGGTAAAGTAGTTCTTGAAGTTGTTGATCAGAGCTACGGTCTTGTCAAAAAGCTCCGGAGTTGCGCAGCGGTTCATTAACAGAGTCTCTGCACCAAACATTTCCGGAACCTCTGTTAAAATAGTAGTTCCGCCCTTGCTTACTAACAGATCAGAGAAAGCACCAACTACAGGGTTTGCAGTGATACCGGAAAGTCCGTCAGAACCACCGCACTTCATACCGATGATCAGTTCGCTTGCGTCGATCTTCTCTCTGGAGAATGCGTTTGCATAGGTTGCCAGTTCTTCCAGGATACCCATAGCGGTCTCCATCTCATCTTCTACATCCTGGCACTGTAAGAATTTAACACGCTGCTCATCATACTCGCCAATGTAATCCATTAATACAGGAATATTGCTGTTCTCGCAGCCAAGTCCTAATACCAGAACACCTGCTGCATTCGGATGATGGATCATGTCTGCCAGAACTTTTCTGGTGTTTTCCTGGTCATCACCCATCTGGGAACATCCATATGGATGCTGGAATGCAATGATATCTTCTACATTTCCGCCTACAAACTTCTTTGCAGCAGTCTCAAGAGCCTTTGCAATAGAGTTTACACAGCCAACAGTTGGAACGATCCAGATCTCATTACGGATACCGACTTTTCCGTCTGCTCTGCGGTAGCCGTCAAAGTATACATGCCCAGATGGCTCTACGTCCTTGCTTCCTTCTGGTTTATACTCATAAGAAAGAACATCGCCTAAAGCGGTCTTTACATTATGAACATGTACCCATGCGCCTTTTTCAATAGCTTCTTTTGCGTAGCCGATACGGAAACCGTATTTAACTACCTCTTCACCCTGTGCAATGGCACGAAGGGCAAATTTATGTCCCTGTGGGATATCCTGGACCAGAGTTACCTTTTCTCCTGCTACATCCAGGGTCTCTCCTTCATTTAAAGGACGAAGAGCAACGGCAACGTTATCATTCTGATTGATCTTGACAATGTCCTGCATGGTCTTTAATCTCCTATCTTTGTTTTTGTACTCAGGAAACCTTCCCAAAATAAAATCTGTTGCAAAAGATTCCGGAATACATTTGATTTATTTTAACTACAGATCACTTTGTAAGTGCTTACAATCATTCTACCTATTTTCTACACAGAAGTCAATAGAAAACTGTTGCAATCTTTATTAGTAGTATGTATAATAGACTTAGCGTGTAAGCGCTTACAGAATGTGAGGTGGATTACTGAATGAATATATATGACGTTTCTGAGCGCGCAGGCGTTTCCATTGCTACGGTTTCCCGTGTACTCAACGGCAATCCCAACGTAAGTGAACGCACCCGCAAGAAGGTTCTGGCTGTAATGGATGAGTTGGGTTATATCCCCCAATGCTTTTTGCCAGGGGACTGGGACTTGATACCATGCAGACCATCGGTATCATGTGTTCTGACTCTTCTGATCCTTATCTTGCTGAGGCGATCTACTATCTGGAGCGGGAACTGCGCAGTCATAATTATGATTCTATCCTCTGCTGTACCGGTTACGACCTGGATGTAAAACAGAAGTATTTTTAATCTGCTTCGCTCCAAGCGCGTGGATGCTATTATCCTGGCAGGTTCCAAATTTGTGGAAATGCGTTCCCGGGATAATAATTATATTATAGAAGCTGCCGCAGACGGACTTCCTGTAATGTTAGTAAACGGTTATCTGGAAGGAAAGAATATCTACAGTACTGTCTGTGATGATTATGCCTCTATGTATGATGCCACATTACAGCTGATCCATTCAGGACACAGCCGTATCCTTTATCTTTACACCAGCGTTTCCTACAGCGGTGTTAATAAGATGGAGGGCTACAAAGCAGCATTGAAAGAAAATCGTATCCCGGTTGAGGACTCCATGATTCATCAATGTTCCAAGAGTTTTGAAAATTCCAGGGATCTTCTTTTAAGCCTGAAAGAAGAAGGGCTGAAATTTGACGCAGTTTTGGCTTCTGACGATTCACTGGCCGTAGGAGCCGTAAAATATGCCCATACAGCCGGTATTTCCATGCCGGAAGAGCTTAGTATTATCGGGTATAATAATTCTCTCCTGGCACGTTGTACAGATCCGGAGATCACATCCATTGACAGCAAGGTAGAAGCACTTTGCACCACTACTGTCAATACTTTAATGGGGGTTTTCAGTGGCGCTAATGTCCCAAACCGGACAACCATCGCCTCTGCTTTAATAAAAAGAAAAACCACAAACTTTTAAATTCCAATTTTAAAGGAGGATTTACCACTATGAAACAGTTTTTGGACAAGGACTTCTTATTATCCACAGACATGGCAAAAACAATCTATCATGATTACGCAGAAAATATGCCGATCTTAGACTATCACTGCCATATCAACCCACAGGAGATCTATGAAGACCGTAAGTTTGAAAACATTACCCAGGTATGGCTGGGCGGCGACCATTACAAATGGCGTCAGATGCGTTCTAACGGTGTTGATGAGAAATACATTACCGGCGACGGCACAGACAGAGAGAAATTCCAGGCATGGGCTGAGACAATGCCTAAACTGATCGGCAACCCACTGTATCACTGGAGCCACTTAGAGTTAAGAAGATACTTTGGATACGAAGGCTACTTAAACGGCGATACTGCTGAGGAAGTATGGAACCTGTGCAACGCTAAGTTACAGGAAGACTCCATGACTGTCCGTAACCTGATCAAGCAGTCTAACGTTACTCTGATCTGCACCACTGATGATCCTGTTGACTCTCTGGAATGGCACAAGAAACTGGCTGAAGATACTACTTTTGATGTACAGGTTCTGCCAGCATGGCGTCCAGACAAGGCTATGAACGTAGAGAAGCCAACTTTTGCTGCTTACATGGATCAGTTATCCAAGGTCAGCGGTGTTGAAGTAAAAGATTTCGCATCCTTAAAGGAAGCTTTAAAGAACCGTATGGATTTCTTTACTTCCATGAAGTGCTGTGTATCTGACCACGCATTAGAGTATGTTATGTACGTTCCAGCTACTGAGGATGAAGTAAACGCTATCATCGCTAAGGGCTTAAAGGGCGAAGCAATCTCCAGAGAAGAAGAATTAAAGTACAAGACCGAGTTCATGCTCTTCGTTGCAAAAGAATACACCAAGAGAAACTGGGTTATGCAGCTTCACTACGGATGCAAGCGTGACAACAACGCTTACATGTTTGACAAGTTAGGCGCAGATACCGGTTACGACTGCATCAACAACTACGCTCCAAGCGCACAGATGGCAGATTTCTTAAATGCATTAAGCGCAACCAATGATATTCCTAAGACTATCATTTACTCCTTAAATCCAAACGACAACGCTTCCATCGGCACCATCATCGGCTGCTTCCAGGAGAAATTCCCAGGAAAGATCCAGCAGGGTTCCGCTTGGTGGTTCAATGATCACAAGGTAGGTATGACCGATCAGATGGTATCCCTGGCTAACTTAGGCTGCCTGGGCAACTTCATCGGTATGCTGACCGACTCCAGAAGCTTCTTATCCTACACCAGACATGAGTACTTCCGTCGCGTTCTCTGCGCACTGGTTGGCGGCTGGGTAGAAAACGGCGAATATCCGGCAGATATGAAGTCCTTAGAGTCCATCGTTAAGGGCATCAGCTACAACAACGCTGTTCAGTACTTCGGATTTGATCTGGATGTTGTGAAATAAATAGGGACAACGAACGAATTGTCTGCGCAAGCAGACAGTAGAGTGCGTCAGCACGGAATTCGTGAGTCTAATCGTGAGTCTACACCAGATGCAAAAAGCGCCCCGCCTCACAATGTGAGGTTGGGCGCTTTCTTAATGCCTGCAATTACTTTTCTTATCTCTATTCTTCTTTTAAGTATCCCTTTTTCCGCAGTTCCTGCTCAATAAAATCCAGGTTTTTCTCCGATTCCGCAGTCACTGTATGATAATGGTAATCCCCGGTCAAAACCTTTAAAGGCTGTGCATTGTAGCGGTTCATGCGGTCTACAAACTCTGCTACATCCAGGCGGTTGTTGATGATCAGATCTGCACGGATCTGCCCATACAGCGGATGATCCACTGCCACATCCAGCACATGGCCACCATAATCTACAATGGTCTGAAGTTCGTCCTGGGTATCTTTGGTAGAATGGCAGACGCAGAACACCCGGATACATTTTCTCTTTTTTTCACTTTCCCGGTCAAGAACATATCCCCTGTAAGTAGAAAGGATCTTCTTATCTTCTGCCCGCAAAAGAGCAATATCCTGAACGATCACCTGGCGGCTTACCTTAAAACGATGAGCCAGTTCTGTTCCAGATAATGGAGTGTCGCTCTCCTCTAACAGTGAAAGAATGCCATCTCTTCTTTTTCCGCCTTCTGTCATGATAAAATTCCCTCCTTTTGCGCAGCATGTTCTCTCATTGAGAGCAGTCTGACCATTCGCTGTATACTGCATACGTTTTCTTTTATGCTAAAAAGCGTCCCCTTTCATTCAAGGAGACGCACTTCATCGTTGCAAAGGTTGTGAGTAAAACGGTAAGCCGGGTTATGTCGTTGGATGGTCATCTATCTAGTACTACTGTCGCCAGCAGCATCAAGCAACCTACCCGAAAGCTGACGGGCCGCCATATGCTCTCTGTTTGGTCTTGCTTCGGATGGGGTTTACATGTGCCCCGCCTGTTACCAGCCGGGCGGTAGTCTCTTACACTGCCATTCCACCCTTACCTGCTGCAAATGCAGCGGGCGGTATATTTCTGTTGCACTGTCCCTAGGGTCACCCCCGCCAGACGTTATCTGGCATCCTGCCCTGTGAAGCCCGGACTTTCCTCTCCTGCGTCCTCTCGGTGTCGCAGCAGCGACCATCTGTCTTACTCACAACTTGTTTATTTTAGCATAGTTTCTTTGCCATGTCCATGGGTAAATCCAAAAATATCATATTAAAAATATCATATGTGGACACTTGCTATCCTACACATCCAGACAGCTTCCGCCGATAAATTCCCTTAAAATAGAGTTTTTCGGTATATCCTCGCTGCTGACCCCGATAAAATAATCCAGGAATTTAAGAAGTCGCTTTGCTTCTGTATATTCCGGACAATCCTTTGGAATTCCAAAAAGCAGCGGCTCCACATACTGTTTTAACACTGCCAGCTCATAAATGAGAGCAGAGTTAAACATAGCATCTGCCTCTTCCTGATAGGGGAAAATATTTTCCTCTTCTCCCTTTCGCACAGATGGCCACATACGGATGGTATCCTGGGCTGACGCCCCTCTTGTCCTTGCATCACGGATCATACGGCGCAGCAGACGGCCATCTGTCGTAGGGATACGGTTGTGCTCGTCAATATTTAACTGGGTCAGAGCACTGATATAGATCTTAAACTTGCTCTCTCTTGGAAGAGAATAGGATAAACGGTCATTTAAGCAATGGATCCCCTCGATCACCAGGATATCATCTTTTCCCAGTTTCAGAAAATCTCCCTTGTATTCCCGTTCTCCTTTTTTGAAGTTATAATAAGGCAGTTCCACACGCTCTCCTCTTAAAAGAGCCTGCATATCCTGATTAAACTGTTCTACATCCAGACATTCCAGGATCTCATAATTATAATTACCATTTTCATCCCTTGGACTGTCCACACGGTTGACAAAATAGTTATCTACCGCGATTGGATGCGGCTTTAAGCCAATAGCCTCCAACTGTACGGACAACCGATGGGAAAATGTTGTCTTTCCAGAGGAAGAAGGACCTGCGATCATAACGATCTTGGCAGTTTTGCGCTCTGCGATCTGGGCCGCGATCTCTGCGATCCGTTTCTCCTGAAGCGCCTCCTGGATCAGGATCAAATGGGACATATCTCCAGCTGCGATCTTGTCATTTAATGCGCCTACTGTCTCCAGATCCAGACGTTTCCCCCACTCTGAAGAGTCCGCAAGTGTATGGAACAGCTTTGGCAGCGGCGCAAACTCCGGCAGCACTGTTGGTGCCAACATAGACGGCAGCATGAGCACAAAGCCATATTCATACAACTTCAGATTGAAATAACGGATATATTTTGTATTGGGAAACCATATATCCGTAGAAATAATCCTCAAATCCGTCAATACTGTAAACATTGACTCTGGATACACGGCGGTAGAGGAACAGACGCTCCTTATCGTACATCCGGTGTTTGTGAAAACGCTCTATGGCATCATCCGTAGAAATACTGCGCTTTAAAATCGGGATCTCCTGATCTACGTATTCCTGCATTTTGGCTTTCACCTGGTCAAGAAGCTCCTGGTTCAATGTGAAACTTCCTCTTGCTTCTCAAAAAAAACCTTTTCCAATAGAAAAATCCACAATGACCTTTTCCACATTTTCAGGACCTGCCACTGCGTAAAATGCCTTCAGCATCAGAAGGGTGGCACTTCGCTGATATGCGGAAATTCCCGGCTTTTGTCTTGCAGTAATGAACTGCACTTCGCCTTCCCTTATCTTTTCCTGCAGTTCCTGGAGTTTTCCATTTACCTGGACTAATAATATTTCATCGGAATACCCGCTTTGATACTCATCTGCTATCACCTGCCAGGTAATATCATCCGGATATTCCTTTATCTGGGTATTTATTTTCAGTTGGACCATAGGCATCCTCCTTTTCAAAAATGTATTGCTGTACATAGAAAACAATTATAAAAGAACTGTAGGCCATGCAGATGGCGCTGTAACGATCTCCATCTCTACCGGCAGATTTTCCTTCAGATATCCAGCCATATACTGGATAAAAATATGCTCCATTCCGTAATGACCTGCATCGATCACTGCCATATTCCTGGCTGCTGCATCAATTCCCTGGTGATGGCTGATATCACCTGTTACCAGCGCCTTTGCGCCTGCATGGATGGCTTCTTCGATCACACTTCCGCCAGCTCCAGGACAAAGTGCCACTTTTTCTACTTCCATATCCATCAGTTCTTCCCCATACACCAGAACAAAAGGAAGATCAAAAGCCTGCTTTACTTTTTCTGCCAGTGCTTTTACAGTCAGCTTTTCCGCCAGGTTTCCTGTTTTTCCAATACCATATGCCACAGAATTTCCATTTATTTCCATATCCCCCATAGCTTCCAACGGCTCCGTATCCTTTAAAGAAAGACGTTCTGCTGCCAGATCTGCCATACAGCCGGGTGCTGCATCAAAATTGGTGTGCATGGCATAGTAGGAAATATCTGCCTGGATCAGCTTTACCAGACGTCTGGTAATAAAATTCTGGTCATTCACTTTTTTAATAGCCTTAAAAATAAGGGGATGATGGGTCAAAAGCATATCTGCTCCTGCCTTAATGGCTGCATCCACCACCTGGTCCGTTGCATCTAAAGCAATATAGATTTTTTTTACCTCTTTATCACTGCGTCCTGCTAACAGCCCCGGATTATCCCAATCACAGGCACAGCTTTCAGGAGCCAGTTTTCCCAATATTTCGATCACTTCACTGCATTTCATCTTGTGCCTCCCTGATACATGAAAGTTCTTCTTTTAAAGCCTTGCAGGCAGCTGCCTGTCCTGCCGTCAGCTCTTCCTCGCTCTTTCCTGCAAATCCTTTTAAGATCCCTTCCACTCTTTTTTCTTCTTTTAAAAGATACTGCTTTAAAACGGCATCCCTGCGTTTGATCAAAACCGCTCCGAAGCGATACTCAGGGAGCGTTTTACAGACACAAGCGTCTTTTTCATTTGTTCCAAAACCAGCTTTTATCACTGTATAAAACTTTCCCTCATCCAGTATCATTGCCTCGTTTTCAATAAAGAAGCCATTTTCCTTCAGATAACGGCGGAACTTTTCCAAATCCGACTGCGGTGAAAAGATCCAGTGGCGGATACTGCTCCATAACTGCTTTCCAGCCTCTAAAATGCTGATCTCCAGTTCACCGCCCATTCCCGCAATGATAACTGTATCGGCTTCTTTGGCCTGTAATTTTTCCAGTCCGTTGCTTAAACGGGTCTCTATGGAAATAGCTGCATCCCCCACGTCATGTCTGTATTCTTCTATGTGTTCATCTGCCCTTGCCAAAGGACCTTTTCGCACATCCATAGCCAGAGCACTTTTAATTTTTCCAATTTCTGCCAGATAAATAGGCACATATCCATGATCTGTACCGATATCTGCGATCCGGCTGCCTTCCGGCACAAAAGAAGCAACCAGCTTTAAACGTTCTGAAAGGCGAAGCCTTGTCTTCTTTATCTCTGTTTCCTGTATCTTTTCTGTCATATCTATCCTTCAACTTTCTAAATAGTCCTTTAATTTCCGGCTTCTGCTGGGGTGGCGCAGTTTGCGCAGGGCTTTATCCTCGATCTGGCGGATCCGTTCCCTGGTCACATGAAACTGCTTTCCCACTTCTTCCAATGTTCTTGGCTGCCCGTCATAAAGCCCAAACCGCAATGACAATACCTGCTGTTCTCTCGGAGTCAACGTTTTTAATACTTCCATCAGCTGCTCATGTAAAAACACAAAAGAAGCCTCATCCTGCAAAAAAGACATTTTTTCATCCTGGATAAAATCCACCAGATGACTGTCCTCTTCCTCTCCCACCGGTGTTTCCAAAGAAACCGGCTCCTGGGCCATATTCAGCACTTCTTCTACTTTTTTGCTGGTCATATGTAAGCGTTCTGCAATTTCCTGAGTAGTAGGTTCCCGTCCCAGTTCCTGAAGCATCCTTCTGGAACTTCGCATCACCCGGTTGATGACTTCTACCATATGCACCGGGATGCGGATAGTCCTTGCCTGATCTGCTATCGCCCTTGTAATGGACTGGCGGATCCACCAGGTAGCATAGGTGCTGAAACGGTAGCCTTTTTCGTAATTAAACTTCTCTACCGCCCGCATAAGCCCCAGGTTTCCTTCCTGGACCAGATCTAAAAATGCCATTCCCCTGCCTGCGTAATGCTTGGCAATACTGACTACCAGCCGCAGATTTGCCCTTGCCAGTTTCTCTTTTGCTTCTCTGCTTCCGGCCCTTACTTCCTTTGCCAGCATTAATTCTTCTTCCGGGGTTAAAAGGGAAATTTTTCCAATTTCTTTTAAATACAGGCAGACCGGATCCGCCTGCCCCGTTTTTTCCTCTGATACAGGTTCACTTTCCCCTGCATCCTGCTCTTCCCCTTCATCCAGGATCTGAACCTGGTTTTCCGCTAATATGTCAAGAACGCGGTCCAGTTCTTCCTCTTTCAGCTCTTTTGGTCTGAAATACCGGAAAATATCACGATATTCCAACTGCCGTTTCCCGGCACGGGCATCTGCTAAAAGCCGTCCCATTTTTTCCTTAAAGCTTAAAGATTCCTCTCTGCGCGTTCTTTCCATAGTGTTCCTCCTTAAATCAATCCAAAGATATATGCAGCTGTTTTAACGCTGCCTGCTGCTTTATGATCTCCTGCAGCTGGGCTATATCTTTCGCATTCCGGCTTGCGGTATCCAAACTGTTCTTTCTCACTTTCATCACAGTTTCCGCAAATGCCTTTTTCTGCTCCTCATTGTTTAAGGATTCTTTTAAGCTGGCATTAAATAATGCCGCTACTTCTTTGTACTGGTCTTCATCATTGATGAACCGGCTTAAAATACCTGCCGGATTTACATTTCCTGCTTCATGGCCTTCAAATACCATGACTGCCACCTGATGGTACAGGTCTTCCACAAATCATCGGCTGTTATAATGCCTTTTATCTTGTCAAATAACGCCGGATTTTCGATCAGCCAGGTAAGCAGCAGTCTCTGGGATCTTCGTATGCCGTCTTCCCGCTCCTGCTTTCTTCCTGTTTTTCTTTATGGCCGCCTGGTTCTGCGCTGCCTGTCCCTCATAAGGATTGCCGCCATATTCCGGCCGGCCCATATCATTACCTGGACCGCTTCCATTTTCCCTGGAAATAACATTTCTTCCGGAAGCATCTTCCCTGTAGCTGTCACCGGCTTTTAAGCCCATCGCATTCCCAGACGGTTTACCAGCTGGCGAAGCTCCTCTTCTTTGATCATCTGCTCCCTGGATACTGCCTGGATGTAATTATCCCGCTCCAGCAGTTCTCCAAACTGTAAAAGCTTCTTTGCTGTTTCCTGATAAAATTTCGTCTTCTGCTCCGGATCTTCTAATTGATAGTTCCGTTTTAATACATCTATTTCAAATAGGAAGCTGTTCTTTGCCTGGGCGATCCGCTCCTTAAAGGCATCAGCCCCCCATATTTTTAATAAATTCATCCGGGTCCTTGTATGGCTTCATATTTAAAACTCTGGCAGAAATACCTGCATCCCTTAATATAGGAATGGCACGCAGCGCAGCCTTGATACCGGCACCGTCACTGTCGTAGGTTAAGATCACCTGGTCCGTATACCGCTTTAAAACACCTGCATGCTGGCTGGTAAAGGCTGTTCCCAAAGATGCCACTGCGTTGGTAAAGCCCGCCTGATGCATGGAGATCACATCCAGGTAGCCTTCACATACCAGCATGTATTTTTCCCTGGTGGTCCTTGCATAGTTTAAACCATACAGATTCCGGCTTTTATCAAATAATTTTGTCTCCGGTGAGTTTAAATATTTCGGCTCCCCATCTCCCATGACACGGCCGCCAAAACCGATGACACGGTTGTTCACATCCATGATTGGGAACATAACACGGTTCCAGAATTTATCTCTTCCGCCTCTCTCTTCAATGGTCACAAGGCCTGTCTGGCTTAAAAATGCATCATCATAGCCTTTTTCTTTCAGGAAACGGTACAGATCATCACTGGTCTTATTAGAATAGCCAAGGCCAAACCGGAGCATGGTCTCATCTGTAAGCTTTCGCTTGTCATGGAAATATTCATATGCGATTTTTCCCTGTGGCTGCTTCATCTGGTAGTAGAAATAATTGGCTGCCAGCTTATTTACCTCCAGCAGTCTGGCACGAAATTCCGCCTGCTCCCTGGCTTCTTTGCTGTATTCCATCTTTGGAAGAGTAACTCCCGCCCGGTCTGCTAGGGACTGAAGGGCTTCCTGAAAGGTATAGTTTTCATATTCCATTACAAAGGTAAGAACATTTCCTCCAGCTCCGCAGCCAAAGCAGTAATACATCTGTTTTCCCGGAGAAACGGAAAAGAAGGTGATTTTTCATTATGGAAAGGACAAAGGCCAAAATAATTGGCTCCCTTTTTTCTGCAGCTTTACATATCCTGAAATCACATCTACGATGTCATTCTTCATTCTTACTTCCTCTATGACTTCATCCGGATAGTACATGCTTTTTCTCCCTTCTGTTAAAGTAATATCGGGCACAAAAACATTGCCCCTGTTTTAATATACGTTCCAGCGTTTTGGAACAAATAAGTTTTTCAAACTGGTCAATGGCATAGATATCACTCATGCCTGCTATGTAGTCGCAAACCACCCGCGAGACTTTTCTCCGCATCTAAGAAGTTTAAATACTCCTGTGGCAGCTCATCTACATGATCCATATAGTAGAAATAAAGCTGGGAAAGCATCTGCTGGGCTCTTCCCTCTTCTGCTTTTGGGATCTCATTTTATATACATGGTCAAACATCCACTGACGAAGACCCATCATGGCCTCTTCCATGCCTTCTGACATAAAGATCCCCGGCTTATCCAGACTGTTTAAGATAATATCGTGGATCATGATATTTAAACGCTCCCGGACGCTGTGGCCTAACACATCTGTATAGCAGACAGGAAGGTCTTTCTCCTCAAACATCTTCGCCCGGATGGCATCATCTATATCGTGGTTGATGTAGGCGATCTTATCAGAGAGACGGACCACGCCGCCTTCTAAGGTAGAAGGATGACCGGCTGTACGGTGATTTCGTATCCCATCCCGCACTTCCCAGGTAAGATTTAAACCTTTTCCATTTTTTTCCAGCTTTTCAACTACTCGGACGCTTTGTTCATAGTGGGTAAAACCATCCTCGCAGATCACATTTAAAATAGCTTCCCCGGAATGTCCAAAGGGCGTATGCCCCAGATCATGCCCTAATGCAATAGCTTCGGTGAGACTTTCATTTAACCGCAGGGCTTTCGCAATGGTCCTTGCGATCTGTGACACTTCTAATGTATGGGTAAGTCTTGTGCGGTAATGATCTCCCTCAGGCGCAAGAAATACCTGGGTCTTATGTTTCATACGGCGAAATGCCTTACAATGCAGAATACGGTCCCTGTCCCGCTGGTATTCCGGCCGGATATCACAGAGAGGTTCCTGCCTGTCTCTGCCCTTTGTTTTTGCAGAAAAAGAGGCATACGGGCTTAAAGTTACAAGTTCCAGTTCTTCCTGAGATTGTCTGATGTTCAATAAGTCACCCCGCTTTTGTGGCGAAAAGGCACTTTGCAGTCCTTTTTCATTTTCGCTATGTATATGTGTATGCTGGTCATTATAATTTTATGACAACTAATTAATTTATCGTACTATTTTTATAGTATAGCACATTTAAAAAACAGACGCCACCGGTAAAATTCCGATGACGCCTGTTTCATTATTCTTTATGCTATTTTGCTTACGCACAATTTCCTACAGTAAGCCTAACAGTGACGGCAGTCCCAGTGAAAGTACAGGAACATAGGTCACAAGCAGCAGACCGATGATGATCATTACAAAGTATGGCAGCAGGTGGCTGATGACACTTTCAATAGTAACGCCGCCTACCTTACAGCCTGTAAACAGGATGGTTCCTACAGGAGGTGTAATGGTACCTACGGACAGGTTGTAGCAAAGTACGATACCAAACTGAACTGCATTCATTCCAAGGCTTGTGCAGATCGGCAGGAAGATTGGAGTGAAGATCAGGATTGCTGGTGTCGGGTCCATGAAAGTACCTACAAACAGCAGGATGATATTAATTAACAGGAAGATGATGATCTTATTGCTTGTAATACCAAGAACAGCTGCAGCTACCATATCCGGAATTCCGGTAAATGCCATTGCCCAGGACATGATAGAAGAAAGTCCGATCATGAAAGTAATGGTACCTGTGATCTTTGCGGACTCCAGTACGATCCTTGGAATATCCTTAATTTTAATAGAACCATAAATTAAGGAAAGAACGGTTGCATAAACAACTGCTACTGCGGAACCTTCGGTTGCGGTAAATACACCGCAAAGAATACCGCCGATTACAATAACGATCATTAAAAGGCTTGGGATCGCCTGCCAGAAAGTCTTTAATACAATGCTGGCTGTCAGCTTTGCTTCGCCTCTGTAGCCTAATTTCTTTGCTGTGATGGTTGCCAGGATGATAACGCCTAAGCCCCAGATGAGACCAGGAACATAACCAGCCATAAACAGTGCGGAAATAGATACACTTCCTGCAACCGTAGAATAAACGATCATAGTGTTGCTTGGGGGAATCAGCATACCAACAGGTGCTGATGCAACGTTTACTGCTGCGGAATAGTTCTTATCATAGCCTTCGGCCTCTTCCAGCGGTCCCATGGTGCTTCCGATGGCTGCAGCAGCTGCTGCACCGGAACCACTGATCGCACCGAAAAGCATGTTTGCGATTACATTGGACTGTGCTAATGCACCAGGCATACGGCCGCCGATGACCTTTGCACAGTTTACAAGTCTTAATGCGATACCACCGTTATTCATAATGTTTCCTGCAAGAATGAAAAACGGGATCGCGATCAGTGAGAATGAGTTGGAACCTGCGAAAATTCTCTGTGCGGATGTTGCAAACGCTACATTGGATGGCAGCATGCAGATCATGGAAACTGCGGAAGAAAGTCCGATTCCCACACCGATGGGCACACCTGCTGCCAGTAATAAAACCAGAAGAACGACCATTACCAGGGCAACCTGAACTGCGATAGACATAACTTACTCTCCTCCTTCTTTCTTGTTCAGTTCTACAGTGAGATTATAGATGCTGTAGAAAATGATCAGTACGCCACATACAGGAATGATACTGTAAATGGTTCCTGTAGGGATCTTAAGGATAGAGTCATACTGCAGCATGTTCATGGTTGTGATAACGGAACCACCATAAACCAGGATCAGCGCAGAGAAGAGAATAATAACTACTTCGATCGCAGCATCTAACAGTCTCTTGGTGCTGCCATTCAGTTTATCCTTTAAATAAGTAATGCAGATATGATCACGCTGTCCAAACACATAGGTTGCGGACAGAAGGATCAGCCATACAAAGCAGTAACGGGTCAGAACTTCGCTGACACTGCTTGGGCTTTTGAACACATAGCGGACTACTACCTGGTATACGGTAAGAAGGACCATAACGATAAAATCAACGATACAGACGAAAGCTAAAAAGCGGTCTAATCCATGTTTTAATGTTTTCATTATTTATTGTCCTCCTCTCTTAAAGCTACTACTGCGTCATAGATCTGCTTTGTCATGTCAGACTGGTTTGCGATCTTATTTAACAGAGGCATGCAGCGCTCACGCAGTTCGTTGGTATCCGGATAGCAGAACTGGGTTCCGGCTTCTTCGGCATCTTTCTTTGCTACTTCAATATCCTGTTTAAATGTTTCAAATTCTTCTTCAGTGGATTCCTTGATCAGTCTGTCGAAGATCTCTCTGTCTTCATCACTTAAGGAATTTAAGAATGCGGTACTTGCAAGTACTACGTCAGGATGTACAATGTGACGGGTGTAAGCATAGTAAGGAGCTACCTCATAATGCTTGAAGTCACGGTAAACCAGCTCACTGTTCTCAGCTGCATCAATAACGCCCTGCTGCAGTGCTGTGTAAACCTCAGACTGTGCCATAACGCTTCCGTTACCGCCCATCAGTTTTGCCATTTCTACATAGGTCGGGCTGTCATTTACACGAATGATCATACCTTTAAGATCGTCTGCAGAATTGATCGGTTTCTTTGCATATACATTTCTCTCGCCTGCTGTATAAACAGTCAGTACACGGAATTTGTATTTTTCAGTAGATGCAAACAGATCATCAAATACCCCGTTTAATGTTGCTTTTTCAAGATGATCGATATTATCATACAGATAAGGTGCACCTACGATCGCAAAGTCAGCGTCATATCCTTCCGGAACGGAACATGGCACAATTGCCATCTGCAGCGCTCCTGTACGGATAAATTCAGCCATTGCTCCCTGCTCTCCTAATACCCCGTTAGGATAAATGGTTACATGATAACGTCCGTTTGTTTCCTTCTCAAATTTTTTCCCCAAATGCTTTCATGGCACGATACTGCGGATGGTTCTCGTTCTGGTTGAAAGCTACGCGAATCTCTGTCACCTTCTGTTCGGAAGTACGTCCACAGGCTGTAAGCATACCCATAAGGCAAATAACCCCCACAGCCATTGCCAATTTTTTTAAACATACCGGTAAATCCTCCACTGGTTTTACAAATTGATTTTTTCAAAATATTTTCTTGCTGTTAACTTGCGTTAACGCATTTTTTAACACTTTTTTTACGGATTTTTCCAATATTATAGCAGTTCAGCATATTGGCCCGAAAATCGTCTTTCAGGCCAGTATTACATGCTGAGCTGCTAAGTTTACTGATCTATAAAATTTTTATATACACAATTATCCTGTACGCAGCGACACTGCCCCCGTAATATAATTACAGCAGTGCTACGCTTACCTTAACTACAACCTTGCGCAGGTTCATAGCTTCGCCGGAGATAACCTGTGGACGATGGATATCGGATGGGAAGAATACACAGAAACATCCCGGACGGGACTCAATGTATCCTTCATCTTCTACAGACTCATAGAAGATCAGGTCTCTTTCCTTAATGTGCTCTGCTACTTTGTAGTTTCCGGTGTTCTTGGTAAATCCAAGACGCTCTCTTCCGGATACTAAGAACTGTACATCCAGATATTTCTCATGAGACTCCGGACGTCTGTCAGCAACATCTTCTGTCATGGCATCAAATACCTGAGCATAGATGTCTTTTCCCTGGATCTCATATACACCAGGTTCCATAGATGCGAAATCGTGGCTCTTTAAGTACTCTAATGCAGTCTGGATCGCTGCAGGGTACTTTTCAAAAGAATCACCATTCTTGATAGATGAAAAGATCATTTTTTCTCTCCCTTTATTTTATTTAAAGCCTTTATAAATAAAAGCTTTTATTTGTTTCTGCCTTCCATTGCATGTACAAGACGTACAATGCACTCATGGCCCGGAACTTCCACACCATACTTGTGTGCTGCACGTACTACAGCGCCGCTGATGGTATCAACTTCTGTTCTTCTGCCATCACGCAGGTCTGCACGGATAGAAGTACAGCCGTTTGGATTGTTGATGGAAGTATTTTTAACTTTTTCACGAACTTTTTCTTCATCGAAATTCAGTCCGGCTGCTGCTGCTGTCTTTACTGTCTCATGGATCAGCTGGCAGCACAGATCCCACGCATACTCGTTAGCTGCAATGTAGCCCATGTCTACCTGGAGAACACCTGTAAGGGCACTTAAGGAAACATTGGTAAACAGCTTGTCCCAGATCAGAGTCTGGATGTTTTCATGGATCTTTACATTAAAACCACACTGGTCAAATGCTTCTTTTAACTGAGGAAGGAAACCTTCCTTGTCTTCTACCAGCATACCAACATTGGTAACACCGGTTCCGCCGCTGGCGAACATGTCCCATTCCAAGAACAGCACCATTATCTTCGGTTGTACCGATAACGATATGGTCTTCATCAACGAATTCCTTTAACAGATCTTCGTGTCCCGCACCGTTCTGTAAAGTCATCAGGCGGGTGTTTGGTCCGATCAGACCACGGTTACCCTCTAATGCTGCCCTGGAGAACAGAGCCTTTACAAAGAGGATCACTAAATCTGCCGGTTCCTGTCCTTTCGTGTTGCTGACTGCACCTGGATGATAAGTATGAGTGGTTCCGTCTTCATCGATCAGAAGACCGTTGTTTGCAACCTGCTCTACTACTTTTTCATTGGTATCTACTAAAAGAACATCATTATGCTGGGAAAGATGTCCACCATAGATAGAACCCATTGCTCCTGCACCGATCACTGCAATACGCATTTTACTTTCTCCTTTTCCCATTCTTACGTTTAACGTTTACACTGTGCCTTAAAGCAGATTGCGCCCTGCATAAACTCTTCTTATGCGTGGGCGCAGTCTTTTAAAAGTCCGGGGTTTATTCGGAGAACTCAGCAAGTCCTTCAATTGCATATGCACGAACAGGGCTGGAATCCAGTCCAAGGATTGGAAGTGGGGAATAGCTCATGAAGAATACATCCTTCTTAAGCTGCTCTAAGTTTCTTAAAACTTCCAGGAATACAATGTTCTCTGCCATTAAGATGTCATGGAAAGGCTTAACATCTTCGTTGCAGTTTTCGATGGAAACACCATCACCAAAGCCAACAGCTTTTACCTTGTGAGCCTTGAACCACTCAGCGCTCTCAGCACCAACTAACAGACGCTGATCCTTGTCAGTGTTGGTATCAGGTGTAAATGGATACAGCTTGTAGGAAGAGTCGATGATAACGATATCTCCTTCTCTTACCTTTCCAGCTTCACGGTCTAAGTCAGCAGCGGTGATATGTCCACGCTTAGCAACAGTCTCCTTGAAGTCTACGTATACTGCACGGCCTAAGAAAGTGGTTAAAGGCAGCTCAGCTACAGATGGCCAGTTATCATCATGATGATAAGGGCACTCACAGTGGGTTCCCAGATGGCTCATCAGATCCATGTTGGTGTGGAAATCCGGGATAGCACCGCCGGTATTGAAGCGGAACAGATGGCATCTTCTGCTCTCTGTCTTTGGATCCAGGATCTTGGAAAGATCAACAATTCTTAAGTTACCCATTTCATAAACACACATTTTAGGTTCCTCCTTAAAATTGGTTTTTATTTTCTTTGTTGGCTTTTTTCTCGCCCATCTGTATACCAGTATACCGGTATGTCGGTATACTGTCAAGATTTTCAACGAAATAAAAGTCAACAAATTTTTAACGATGTTTTTGTGCATTTCTGATAATGCACTTTCTTATACCCTTGTCATATATATACAAAATAGATACTTTCAGTTTACAATAAGTTACTTTTCTATACAAGACTTGATTTGAAAATATCCCCTATCCGGCAAAAAAATGGGGAAAATAATAGGAAAATCAATGGTTTTTCTTGACAGACATAACACTTTAGCCTTAAGATTGTATACAGAATTTGATTTAAATATAAAGGATATGGATACAAGAAATGAAAGAAAAAAGCTTCCTGCAGATGCAGGCCTACGATTCCATTAAAAACGGCATTTTAAACGGCGAACTAGAGCCGGGACAGCTCTACTCCGAAACAAAACTGTCCGCAAAAATAGGAATTTCCCGAACCCCTATGCGTGAAGCCCTCCAGTGTTTAAGCCAGGACGGCTATATCACCATTATACCAAGCAAAGGCTTTATGATCCGTCAGTTAAATGAAAAGGATATGAAAGACAGTATCCAGATCCGCTGCGCTATTGAAGGCTTCTGTACCACCGTGATCGCATCACAGACAGATACCAAAGAAGGAAAAGAGTTGCTGCGCAGTTTAAAAATGATCCTGGATAACATGGAAGAAGCATTAAATTCTGACGCTTTGGAAGATTTCATTTATTATGACCATCAGTTCCATCTGCTTATCGTCAACTATCTCCACAATGATGAATTCAACCAGATCTTCCAGCGCCTGCTGTACCTGATCCACTTAACCTCTCAGGATGCCCTTTCCACAGAAGGCCGTATCCAGGGAACTGTGGATGAACATCTGGCTTATTATAACGCATTGAAAGAAGGGGATGGCCAGAAAGCTTACAATATCATGATCGAGCATCTGATGATGCCTCTTAAGGTGCATGAGAAAGTACGGGAAAAGAAAAGTGAAAAGAAATAATATACGCCAAAAGCCGCCTGGATGGGCGGCTTTTTTTTGCGTTCACGATTGTTATTGCCAATCTCATGATCCATATTTTGCATTTTCTGCTTTTCAATTTTCCAGCTGACGCACCAGGTTTACCATTTCAATAGCACCAAGGGCACAGTCATAGCCTTTATTTCCTGCTTTTGTTCCTGCACGCTCAATGGCCTGTTCAATATTATCCGTGGTCAGAACTCCAAACATGACCGGAATATCGCTTGTTAAAGACACACTGGCAATGCCTTTAGAAACCTCACTGCACACGTAATCATAATGGCTGGTTGCTCCTCTTATAACAGCTCCCAGGCAGATCACTGCATCATATTTTCCGCTTTTTTGCCATTTTAGATGCGATCAACGGGATCTCAAAAGCTCCTGGAACCCATGCAAGATCAATGTCCTCATCTTTTACATCATGGCGCAGCAGCCGTCTCTGGCACCTGCCACTAATTTTGATACAATTAAATTCATTAAATCTGGCTGCTACGATTCCTACTTTGATCTCTCTTGCTACTACTTTTCCTTCTAATTGTACGCATGATTTTTGTTTCCTTTCGTATATGTATGTTATTTTAATATTACTGCAGCATATGACCCATACGGATCTTCTTGGTCTGCAGATAAAAATGATCATATTCTGTTTCCTGCATCTGGATCGGTACCCGCTCTGTGATCTTAATGCCAAAGGCAGACAGCTGATACACTTTATCCGGGTTATTGGTAAGTAAACGCATGCTTCTTACTCCCAGGTCTCTTAATATCTGGGCGCCGATATAATATTCTCTTTCATCTCCCTTAAAACCAAGAGCAAGATTGGCTTCTAAGGTATCCATTCCCTGTTCCTGCAGTTCATAGGCTCTTAATTTATTGATCAGGCCGATTCCTCTGCCTTCCTGGCGCATATACAACAGGATGCCTCTGCCCTCTTTTTCAATCTGTGTCATAGCTGCAGCAAACTGCTGACCGCAATCGCAGCGCAGGGAACCGAACACATCTCCAGTAAGGCATTCTGAATGGACTCTGCAAAGCACATCTTCCCCGTTTCCTATATCACCTTTTACCAATGCCACGTGATGTTCTCCGTTCAGTCGGTTTATATATCCATAAGCTTTAAACACGCCATATTTTGTAGGCATTTTCGTTATAGTCACCCGCTCCACCAGCTGTTCGTGGACTTTTCTGTACTCCTGAAGATCTTTGATAGTGATAAATTTGATATTCCATTCTTTCGCCAGTTCCTTTAACTGCGGGGTGCGCATCATGGTTCCGTCTTCTTTCATGATCTCGCAGCAGAGGCCACATTCCTTTAAACCAGCCAGGCGGCACAGATCAACCGTTGCTTCTGTATGTCCATTACGCTCTAAAACACCATTTTTCTTTGCAAGAAGAGGGAACATATGGCCCGGACGTCTAAAATCTTCCGGTTTTGCATCTTCTGCTACGCAGCGCATGGCAGTGATAGAACGCTCTGCTGCAGAGATACCGGTTGTAGTATCAACACAGTCAATGGATACGGTAAACGCAGTTTCATGGTTATCTGTATTCTTTGTGACCATCTGAGGAAGCTGCAATTTTTCCACATAAGCTTCTGACATTGGCATACAGATCAGGCCTTTTCCGTGGACTGCCATGAAATTAATGTTTTCTGTGGTTGCAAATTCTGCCGCACAGATAAAGTCCCCTTCGTTTTCTCTGTCCGGATCATCTGTAACAAGGATCAGTTTTCCCTGTCTTAAATCTTCCAGTGCTTCCTCTACTGTATTAAATCCATTTTCATTAAATCCATTTTCTGTATTCTTCCTCTGATCCATGATATTTCTCCTCTCTTTTTCTCTACGTACTTCGGGATTTTTTAATTCATATCCATTAATACCCGTATTGCATCAGTTTCTCTCTCGTTATTCCGTGAGTTTTTTTCTCATTTTTATCCACTATTGCTCCGTGAGTATTTTTCTCACATATGAACTTTTCCACATATTTCCCTACAATATCATTTTCCAGATTGACCAGATCTCCTGGTCTCCGCTCTCCTAATGTAGTAGCACTCCTTGTATGGGGTATGGTAGAAACAGAGAAAGTTGTCTGCGTTACCTTTGCTACTGTAAGGCTGATTCCGTCAATGGCAATCGAACCTTTTTCTACAATATATCGAAGGATCTGTGGCGGTGCTTCTATGGTGTACCAGATCGCCAGACTGTCTTCTTTTATCTCTGCGATTTTTCCGGTACCGTCAATGTGACCGGATACCATGTGACCTCCAAACCTGCCTCCTGCTGCCATAGCCCGCTCCAGATTTACACTGCTTCCCGGCTTTAGCATTTTAAGTGCAGTGCGGTTTAATGTTTCATGCATTACATCTGCCTGAAATTCATTTTTAGAAAATGCTGTAACCGTAAGACAGATCCCGTTTACTGCAATGCTGTCTCCTTTATGGATATCTTCCATGATCTTCTGCGCTTTTATAGTAAGGACTGCCTGACTGGCGTTTTTCATAATTTTACTGATCGTGCCCTTTTCTTCAATGATCCCCGTAAACATTTCTCTCCACCTCTCCTTCTATCAGCAGGTCCTCTCCCAGAACTCTGACCTTTTTATGTTTGATCAGAAATGCCTGATCCGGTTCTTCTACGCCTCTTCCTTCTACGGGAGTCTTGGCCGTTGTTCCCCCAAAAAGCTTTGGCGCTATATATGCCTGTACTTTCTGAACGATCCCCGCTTCTAATGCCGCCCAGTTAAGAGTACCGCCGCCCTCTAACAGAACGCTGTCTATCTTCTCTTTCCCCAACAGCTCCATAAGATGCTGCAGATCAATATGGCCCATTTTCTTCTCTGTTAAAAGTATTTTGCAGCCCGCCTCTTTATAAGGCCTTTGCAGTTCTTCATCTGATACACAGCAGGCAATGATAGTAGGAATATCCTTTGCGGTTTTTACGATCTTCGAGGTCACAGGCGTCTTTAAATGAGTATCGCAGATAATACGGATGGGATCTCTGCCTCCTTCTATGCGGCAGTTAAGCATAGGATCATCTGCCAGTACCGTACCGATCCCCACCATGATCCCAGTATTTTTCTTTCGCTGTTCATGTACATGATGCCTGGCTTCTTCCCCGGTCACCCATCTGGAAGCACCGGTATAAGCGGCGATCTTTCCATCCATAGTCATGGCGTATTTCATGGTCACATAAGGGCGGCCAGTCTGGATGTAATGGAAAAATACCGGATTTAATCCGTCGCATTCTTCCTTCAACACATGTTCTGTTACCTGTATTCCATGATCCTTTAAAATCCGGATTCCTTTTCCACCCACCAATGGATTGGGATCCCCGGAACCGGTCACTACCCGGCTGATACCTGCTTCTATGATGGCATCTGTGCATGGTGGCTGCTTTCCGTGATGACAGCAGGGTTCCAACGTTACATAGATCGTGGCGCCTTCTGGAGACTGGCTGCAGGAAGCCAACGCATTCCGCTCCGCGTGAGGTTCTCCATATTTTTCATGGTATCCCTGACCAATAATACAGCCATCTTTTACGATCACTGCCCCAACTACCGGATTTGGCGCTGTATAGCCGTACCCCTTCTTCGCCAGCTCAATGGCTACGGACATATATTTTTCGTCTTCACTGTAATTCTCTGTTTTTTCAAACTTTCGCCTCCTCGTTTTCTTTCAGGAACGCCTAATCCGTTGACACATCTCTAATGCATCCCGCAATATGCATGGCATCAAAAAACGCCCTGGATCCTATCGTATTCTCCAGAGCGTTTTGTAAAAAATGGGAAATTCATGATAATTTTTAAATAACTCAAACACTGCCTAAAAATCAAAAAGCCCTGAAACAATTACTGTTTCAGAGCTGATGTTCAACAAATATCTGATGCTATATCTTACTATATCATCTATCCTGTTCTCTATCTTCTTTCATCCAGACTGTACTGTCGGCCTCGGAATCTCACCGAATCATGCCTTGCGGCTCGTGGGCTATACCACCGGTGGGGATTCACACCCCGCCCTGAAGATCTTATTCACTTGTTAGTTGTAACTATAATACTATTTTTTTGAAATTGCAAGAGGTTTTTTAACCATTTTTCTCATTTTCAGAATAATCCCCGCCTTTTCAAAATCCCGTCTGGCCTGGGTCACCTGCCGGATATGGCTTTCTACTGTGGTGCAGCAGCCACCAACAGCTGTAGCTCCATTCTGGAAATAAGATAAAGCATAGTCATAAAAAGTGCGCTTATCATTGGTTCCATGCCAGGTCTTTGTGACTGGGTCATATTCTTCTCCGCTGTTTGGGTATACCGCAATAGGCAGATCTGTAGCGGTCCGAAATTCCCGGATCAGACTGACTATATATGCCGGTTTGGTGCAATTAACTCCTATCATTTTCAGATGAGGATACTTATGGGGATCCCGGGAAAATGCTCTTGCACACTCTGCAATCTTTGTGCCCTCATTAATGTGTTTATCATCCCCACAGGAGAAACTGATCCAGTAATCTGCCCCCATTTCTTCCGCGATTTTAGCCTCTACAAGTGCCTCTCTCAAAGAAGGCTGTGTTTCAAGCAGAAGCAGATCTGCCCCTGCTTCCCACAAAAGCTCCATTCTGTGCTTATGAAATTCATAAAGAGTCTCTTCGGACACTTCATAATGCCCCCGATATTCTGAGCCATCTGCCAGATATGCCCCATATGGGCCTACACTTGCCAGGCACAGCGGCCAGGTATGGCCTGCTTTTTCTCCTTCTTCCTGCCACCACTCTTCTCTCGCTTCCAAAAAGATCTCAACACTTTTGGCGATCAGTTCTTCTGCCTGTTCTTTTGTACATCCAATGTCCATTAGTCCCGGAACTGTTGCCTGATAGCTACAGGTTATCCCGCAGTCCGCCCCTGCCTTAAAATAATTTTTATGGACCTGTTTCACCATTTCCGGCTGATCAGCTAAAACTTTTGCAGTCCACAGTTTTGTATTTAAGTCTATCCCCATATTTTCAAGAGGTGTAGACATGGCTCCATCCAATACAAGCAACGGTGATACTGCCAGTGTTTCCTCTAAAGTTGTGCGTTTAAAAGTCATGAGCAAAATCTCCCTTCTCCGTTGTATCTCTTCCGATCAATTACACACATTATACACTATTTTTGTTACCACTACATCATCTTATAACGATTTTAATCCAAAAAGTAACCTCTCCATGTACAGTAATATTTTCTTCCATTGATTACCCTGCATTTTTATGGTACCATCAGAACTGTTAAAATTAAAAAAATGAAGAAAGCGTATTTTTATGAAAGACTTAACAAAGGGTTCTCCCTCAAAAGTAATGATCTCCTTTGCCATTCCTGTGGCTCTTGGAAATATTTTCCAGTTGTGTTACAGTCTGGCTGACACCCGCGTGGTAGGCAGTACCTTAGGCGAAGCTGCTCTGGCGGCTGTAGGAGCTACTACTTCTATCAGCACTTTATTTATCGGATTTCTGTCCGGACTTACCAATGGTTTTGCCCTTCTCATTGCCCGCCAGTTTGGTGCCGGGGATAAAAAAGGCGTAACCCGATATGGCGCCGGATGTCTGCTGTTAGGATGCATCACATCTGTGCTTCTTACCTTCATCTGCGTAAGCAGTCTTCCCTTTATTTTACGACTGCTTAATGTACCTGAAGCATTAATGGGCCAGTCCACCGCCTACATACGTGCTGTTCTTTTAGGACTTTTAGCCACTATGCTTTATAATGGCTGCGCATCTATCCTGCGGGCTGTGGGCGATACCACTGCGCCCCTTTTATTCCTTCTGTTTGCAGCAGCACTAAATGTAGCCCTGGACCTGCTTTTCATTTTAAAGTTTGGTTTTGGTGTTGCAGGCGCTGCCTGGGCCACCGTATTGTCCCAGTCACTTTCCGCCATCATAAGTCTGGTCTACATGTTTAAGAGATATCCTGTTTTCCGATTTAAACCAGATGATTTTAAACTTAAACTGCGGGAAATAAAAGCTTTATATACCTCCGGCCTTTCCATGGCAGCCATGATGTCTCTGGTGTTTTTCGGAACCTTATCCCTTCAATGTGCCATCAATACCTTTGGTCAGGATATTATCGTTGCACACACAGCCGCCCGCAAGATCACGGAATTTTTCATGCTTCCATTCTCTGTTATGGGCGTTACCATGGCAACCTACTGCGGGCAGAATATGGGAGCAGGACGTAAAGACCGGATCCGCACAGGTATCTGCCAGGCTCTGATCCTTACCTGGATCTGGTCCCTTGGAATGATCCTTTTAAGCTACACAGTTGCCCCATGGCTTATATGGCTGGTAACAGGATCTAAAAATCCGGCTGTCCTGTCTAATGCAACCTGGTATTTAAAAACGGACACTCTCTTTTATTTTGCTCCTGCTGCCATTTCCATTTTAAGAAACGGGCTTCAGGGAATGGGCGACCACATTACTCCTGTATTTTCCAGTATGATCGAACTCATAGGAAAAGTGATCTGTGCTTTCCTCCTTGCCCGCATCTTCCAGTACTGGGGCATTATTATGGCCGAACCTATCGTATGGATCTTAATGGTCATTCCACTTATTATAAAAGCCAGAAAGCTGCTGTGACATCTGATCACAACAGCCTTCCGGCTTTTTCTTTTTTTATGTATTTTTCTGTTATGTACTGCTTTATTTAATGATCTCTTCTGCTCTTTCCAGTGCAGCAGTGATATTCGGGCAGAAATTCTCTTCACCTGCAAGAGCAACAAATCCAGCCTTTTTCATTACCTTCATAGGCTGCTCATTTACATGGGAGAATACAATGGTCACGCCCTTGCTTTCGCAGGTCTTTGTAAGTGCAGTCAGGGCATTCATTGCTGTGCTGTCCAGTGCAGGAACGGCTCTCATACGCAGTACCAGGCACTTTGCGCTCTCTTCCACTACAATGTGCTCAATGGCATCAGAAGCGCCAAAGAACAGAGGGCCGCTTACTTCGTAAACACGGATCTCAGCCGGAAGCTTGCGCAGGTTTTCATTAACAGCTACAGTATCATCATCTGTATATACCCAGCTTTCTGCCTTTGTCTCTTCGCTCATTCTTTTGATGAACAGCAGACATGCAAGGATCATACCTATTTCAATAGCCACGACCAGGTCAAATAATACAGTCAGTACAAAAGTTACTACCAGAACCAGGATATCGCTCTTTGGAGCTGTTTTTACTAACTGTAAGAAGGTACGCCACTGGCACATATTATAAGCTACGATAAACAGGATCGCTGCAATGGTAGGCATTGGGATCATACCTGCATATGGCATCAGCACAACCAGTACGATCACCAGGGTAATAGAGTGGACCATACCAGCAACTGGTGTACGGCCGCCGTTTTTAATGTTTGCTGCTGTACGTGCAATGGCGCCTGTAGCCGGAATACCGCCAAATAATGCAGAAGCAATGTTTCCTGCGCCCTGCGCTACTAATTCCATATCAGAACGGTGTTTTCCATTGATCATGCCGTCTGCAACCACACAGGAAAGCAGGGACTCAATAGCTGCCAGGATAGCAATGGTAAACGCATTTGGAATAGCCGCCTGCACGATCTCAAAGTTCACTGTCGGCAGGTGGAAAGATGGCAGTGCATTGCTGATAGTGTACAGATTTCCAATGGTAGAAACCTTTAAAGGCAGGAATTTTACCATAAGAATACCAACGATAACCGCGATCAGGGAACCTGGGATCTTCTTAAAGATATAAGGAGAAATAATCAGGATCGCCAGACTTACAGCTCCTACGATCAGTGCCGCAGGATTAACAGTTCCAATATTTTCCAGAAATGCTGCCAGCTTTTCCATGGTCTCGATCGGACGGACACCTTCCGGATAGGTCACACCAAAAAAGTCCTTTAACTGTCCGATGACAATGGTAACAGCGATACCGGATGTAAAACCGGTTGTAATGGTGTACGGAATAAATTTGATCAGGCTTCCGAAACGGCAGATGCCCATCAAGATCAGGAATACACCTGCAAGAACCGTTGCGATCACAAGACCGTCCATTCCGTCTCTTGCTACGATACCTGCTACAATGGTAGCAAATGCTGCTGTCGGTCCGGCGATCTGTACGCTGCTGCCGCCTAATGCGGAGATAACGAAACCAGCTACGATAGCCGTAAAAATACCTGCCTCAGGACCTACGCCAGATGCCAGTGCCAGAGCGATAGACAGAGGAAGCGCGATGATCGCTACGATAATACCTGCTGTCACGTCTTTTACAGTCGAGTAGACTAAGACCTCTCAATCTTAGCCCCTCACAGATCCGTACGTGCGGCTTTCCCGCATACGGCTCCTCATAGTAACATTCACTTTAATATAAGCAATAGTATGTTTTAGGCTTTGCTAATGGATAATACTTGAGCATTTCCACAAATCCATTCCATGTGTATGCCCGTCTACAACCTCTCCGATTCATGGCTTTAAACAGAAACTGCTGAACCCTATGTAAAAATGTTGTTATCTTTCGGAAATTCCATGTAACACCATAGTACCGATAGTGTCCGATTAGCTTCACATTCAATTCCTTGATTATCTCTCGCATCGGTCGATTTCGATTATCATAAATCCAATTCTTATAGGCTCTGACCTTTTGCTCAAACTTCTTTCTTGAAGTCTGTACTTTTGGTGCGAAACCTCCTTTTCGGTTTTTGCTACAGTAGAAAGTAAATCCCAGAAAGTCAAATGTTTCCGGTTTATGTTCTCCTCTTGCCCTGCGATTCTGCTCTGCAAATCTCCCAAATTCAATCAGTCTGCTTTTACTACTCTCAAGTTCCAGACCAAACTTTTCCATTCGTTCTTTTAACTCTTTATAGTATCTTTCAGCTTCTGACTTATATTGAAATCCTGCAACAAAATCATCCGCAAAGTTGACGAGAAAACACTCTCCCTGCATTTCCTTCTTCACTACAAGTTTGAACCACAGCGTCAGCACATGATGCATGTATATATTTGCAAGCATCGGACTCATTACTGAGCCTTGTGCCGAACCTTCCTCTGTTGGTTCAAATTTACCTTGTTCCATTATTCCCGCTTTAAGATATTTACGTATCAGCCACAGTAAGTTCTTATCCTGTATGTTCCATTCGAGAAACTTCATCATCCACTCATGGTCGATATGGTCAAAGAACCCTTTGATGTCAGCATCTACGATATAACTGATTTTCCCATAACTTATCCGTTGATATACCTCTTTTATCGCTTCGTGACAACCTCTGTTCGGTCTGAATCCATACATACAGTTTAGGAATCTTGGCTCATAAATAGTACCCAATATTTTCTTCACTGCCATTTGTACAATCTTATCCTCATAAGAAGCTATCCCTAATGGTCTTTTCTTTCCCATTTGCTTTGGGAATGTATACCCTCAGCGATGGAAGTGGCTTAAAGGATTTGTTTTCAGCCTTTGTACTAAATCCTTGATATTTCTATCAAGGTTCTTCCCATACTCATCCTTAGTTACCTTGTCAATTCCGACTGCTTTGTTCCCATCTAATTCCTTATGGCATTGCTTTAGCATATCTTCATTTATCAAGTGGTACA
>ENA-OQDL01000265-OQDL01000265.1-human-gut-metagenome-genome-assembly--contig:-NODE-265-length-36085-cov-5.272957_pt1 | contig 36085 bp, 23 predicted proteins | sample MGYA00242782_ERZ504609 | MGnify/ENA primary metagenome ERZ504609 (study PRJEB26092, sample SAMD00036320) | human gut metagenome | host: Homo sapiens | study: EMG produced TPA metagenomics assembly of... | reverse complement strand
ATTGTAAGGCTTTTCGCCGTATGAAGGATAAGACACAGGTGTTTCTGGCACCACAGGGAGATCATTACCGTACCAGGCTGACACATACACTGGAGGTATCGCAGATCGCCCGGACTATTGCCAAGGCACTTCGCTTAAATGAAGATCTGGTGGAAGCCATCGCTCTGGGACATGATCTGGGGCATACGCCTTTTGGACATGCAGGAGAGAGAGCACTGGATCAGGTACATCCGGGTGGCTTTGCACACTATAGGCAGAGCGTCCGGGTTGTGGAAGTACTGGAGAAGAACGGAAACGGGCTGAACCTTACCTGGGAAGTCCGCAATGGGATCATGAATCACCGCACCAGCGGAAATCCTTTCACACTGGAAGGACAGGTGGTACGTTTTTCTGACAAGATCGCCTATATCCACCATGATATGGACGATGCCCAGCGGGCAGGGATCATCACAGAAGATGATATTCCTGTCACAATGAGAACTTTTCTGGGCTATACCACGAGAGAACGGCTGAATACTTTCGTACATAATATTATAGAGAACAGTATGGGGAAAGACAGCATCTCCATGTCGCCGGATGTTTTTGAGGCGATGATGGAGCTTCGGGCGCTGATGTTCCGGAATGTCTATGAGAATCCGGTTGCCAGGAAGGAAGAGGATAAAGTGATCCAGATGCTGAGTGAACTGTACGGATATTATACTGACCATCCGGAGGCAATGTCCCGGGAATACAGGGAATTGGTGGAATACCGGGGAGTACCTAAGGAACAGGCAGTATGTGATTATATTTCGGGAATGACGGATCAGTATTCCATGGAGAAATTCAGGGAGATCTATATACCGAGAGCCTGGGAGGTCTATTAAATGGAAAAGAGGGATAAGCATGCGTTATTCAGATGACATCATAGAAGAAGTCCGAATGAAAAATGACATTGTAGACGTGATATCCCAGTATGTGAAACTGACACGGAGGGGGAGTTCCTATTTTGGGCTGTGTCCCTTCCATAATGAGAAAACCCCTTCCTTTTCCGTAACGCCATCCAAGCAGATGTATTACTGCTTTGGCTGCGGGGCAGGAGGAAACGTATACAATTTTATCATGGAATATGAGAATTACTCGTTTGGTGAGGCGCTGTCACATCTGGCTGACCGGGCAGGGGTAGAGCTTCCGAAGATCGAGTATTCCAGAGAAGCCAGAGAAAAAGCAGAACAGAGAGCAAATCTTCTGGAGATCAACAAGCTGGCAGCGCAGTACTTTTATTATCAGCTCCGGAGAGAAGGCGGAAAGACGGCTTACGGATATCTGACAGGAAGAGGTCTTTCCGAGGAAACCATCCGTAAATTCGGTCTTGGATATTCGGACAAGTATAGTGATGATCTGTACAAATATCTTAAGGGTAAGGGCTACAGTGATGAACTTCTCCGGGAATCCGGCCTGTTCAATGTAGATGAGCGGCGAGGCATGTATGATAAGTTCTGGAACCGTGTGATCTTCCCGATCATGGATGTAAACAACCGGGTCATTGGTTTCGGAGGTCGTGTCATGGGAGATGGCAAGCCCAAGTACCTGAATTCACCGGAGACGAAGATCTTTGATAAGAGCCGGAATCTTTACGGGCTGAATGTGGCCAGGACCACCAGGAAGAATTATCTGATCCTCTGTGAGGGATATATGGATGTGATCGCCATGCATCAGGCAGGCTTTACCAATGCAGTGGCGTCGCTTGGAACTGCACTGACCTCCGGACATGCAAGTCTTGTGAAACGTTACACCAAGGAAGTCCTGCTTCTTTATGACAGTGACGGTGCAGGGATCCGGGCGGCCCTTCGTGCGATCCCGATCCTGCGGGAGGCAGGAGTCACGTCCAGGGTAGTAAGCCTGAAGCCCTGGAAGGATCCGGACGAGTTCATCAAGAACGAAGGAGCGGAGGCCTTTGAGGAACGTCTGGACCGGGCCATGGACAGCTTTATGTTCCGTGTACATATTGCGGAACAGGAATTTGCCATGGATGCACCCCAGGGACAGAATCAGTTTTTTGAGCGGTGTGCCGGGATGCTTCTGGAGCTTTCCGATGAACTGGAGAGGAATCTTTATATAGAAGCCATTGTAAAGGAATACGGCCGCTATGGAGTGGGCACGGAGGATATCCGGAAAAGGGTCAACACGCTGGCTCTGAAGGGAACGCCTGCCGAGAAACGGATCCAGCCAAAGTCCGGGACTCCGGAAACAAAGAAAAAGGAATCCGCCGCAGACAAAGCACAGAAGCTGATGCTGACCTGGCTTGTAAATTATCCGGGTATTTTTGAACAGGTGGAAAAATACATTTCCCCTTCCGATTTTGTGGTACCGCTGTATAAAGAGGTAGCCCAGATGCTGTTTGAACAGCATAAGGAGGGAGAGACCAATCCGGGAAAGCTTCTCAACGCCTTTACAGACAGTGAGGAGCAGCGGGAGGTGGCATCTCTTTTTAACGCCACCATCCATCTGGAAAACGAAGGAGAACAGCAGAGGGCTTTTTCCGATGCGCTGCTGCGGATCAAGGAAGAAAGCCTCAAAGAAAAAAACCGTACCTGGGACCCGTCAGACATGGCCGGGCTTCAGGAACTGATAAAAGCCAAAAAGAACTGGAAGACCTTGGAAGAAAGAGGCAGCAGCTGCATATTTCTTTCAATTAAGGATAAAAATATAAACACTATATGGAGGTATAGAGCACCTATGGAAATGAATATGGCAAATTCAGCGTATATCTGCTCCCTTCCTATGCAGGCGCATTCGAACTCGACAAACAAAAAGCGATTGGTAGAAAAAATTCCCGCTGCATTAGTTAATGAACGTATCAACAAGTTGAAAGCCCACATTGAAACTTCAGAGAAAACGGCTGTAGGTCAGAAATACATTGATTTCTCTATGCAGACCCCTGAAGGTAAAACTGTAAGCTGTCTGATTTCGTCAGCAAAATAAATATACTTGATTGACTTTTGGGCTAGCTGGTGCGGACCTTGCCGTAAAGAAATGCCCAATGTTGTAGAAGCATACAAGGCTTTCAAAGATAAAGGCTTCGGAATTGTAGGTATTTCTTTAGACGAGAATGCAGACAAGTGGAAAGAGGCTATCACTGCCTTGAATATTACATGGCCGCAAATGTCTGACCTGCAAGGTTGGAACAATGCAGGTGCAAAACTTTATGGTGTCAATTCAATTCCTGCTACCGTATTGGTTGATCAGGAAGGTACCATTGTTGCACGTAATCTCCGTGGAGATGCCATCAAGTCCAAACTGAACGAACTATTGAAATAAAATAACTGCAAAATAGTTTACAAAGTAAAATACCGATGTCTAGAAAGGCATCGGTATTTTTTATACTCGTCCTATCCTTCCCAATAATGCGCACTTTCCATAACAATCTTAACTAGAATGATAATATCAATGAAACTTTGGGCGAACATACTAATAAAAAAGAACTGCTTCCTCTCTTTTCCAAGGAAACAGTTCTTTAAATAGAAATATTATCTTAATTCAATGATTAGTTAAACCAACGAACATAGCAGAAATCCTGACGATGAGGCAAATCAACATTCTTCGGGAACATACGGTATGCCACCTTGAAGCTGCCTGAGTTAGACAAACTGTGTTTAACCTGGAATGTATACAAGTTACCTTCTTTCTTAATTACTTCCATTGGTTCTACAGAATAGATATGCTCTTTACCTTCCGCATTCGTGAAAGTGGTAACCAGTTCAATACCTACTGCATCATCCAATCCCTTTTCATCTATAACATAAGTAATGATATATTCTTTTCCGCTTTCAATATTACCGCTAGCCAGCTCTTCCGTCTTTTCACATGAAACGATTTCAATGGAATCCCAAAGTTCTGCAACTCTTTCTTTCCAAGCAGCCAGTTCCTTAGCCTTTGCATAATCATTGGCTACCAATTCTTTAAAACGTTTTGCTTCTTTAGTATAGAACTTAGCATAATAATCGTCTAACTGACGTTTCATTGTATAATGAGGAGCCACCTGAGCAATAGAATTCTTGATAGTCTTCACCCAACCCTCAGAATATCCCTTACGGTTACGTGCATAATACAATGGAAGAATCTCATTTTCCAAAATACTATAAATAGTTGCGGCATCCAATTGATCTTGATGATCTTGATTCTGATAAGTACGTTTTTCAGTTAACGCCCATCCTGCTCCTTCACGGTAACCTTCCAGCCACCAACCGTCAAGCACAGAGAAGTTAACAACACCATTCATCAAAGCCTTCTCGCCTGATGTTCCAGAAGCTTCCAAAGGACGGGTAGGAGTATTCATCCAAATATCAACACCTGAGACCAGACGCCGTGCCAACTGCATATCATAATTTTCCAAGAAGATGATTTTGCCCAAGAATTCCGGACGACGGGAAATTTCCACAATCTTCTTGATCAACCCCTGACCTGCACCATCGTGTGGATGAGCCTTACCTGCAAATAAGAACTGTACCGGATAATCAGGATTGTTCACAATCTTAGACAAACGTTCCAAATCAGTAAACAGCAGATGCGCACGTTTGTAAGTAGCAAAACGACGGGCAAAACCAATCAACAAGGCATTCGGATTAATCTTTTCCATCAGAGAAACGATACGTGAAGGATCACCTTGGTTCTTCAACCAGCTTTCACTGAACTGCTTACGAATATGGTCAACCAATTTGTACTTCAAAGCCATACGGGTTTCCCAAATTTCTTCATCGGCTACATTATAAATAGCTTCCCAAATTTTCTCATTAGACTGATCTTCCAGGAAATTAGGAGCAAAATGCTTAGCATATAGCTTCTTCCATTCAGTAGCACTCCACGTTGGGAAATGAACACCATTAGTTACATAACCTACATGACTTTCTTCAGGGAAATAGCCTTTCCAAATTCCAGAGAACATCTCCTGAGAAACCTTGCCATGCAACCAGCTCACACCGTTTACTTCCTGACAAGTGTTACAAGCAAATGTAGACATACAAAAACGTTCACCTGCATCACCCGGATTAATACGACCCAAGTCCATCAAATCCTGCCAAGAAATCCCCATACGCTGTGGATAACCACCCATATATTTTCCAAACAAGCCTTCATCAAAATAGTCATGCCCCGCAGGAACCGGAGTATGAACCGTATATAAAGAAGAAGAACGAACTACTTCCAAAGCCTGGTCAAATGTCAGCCCGCTTTCTACATAATCACACAAACGCTGCACATTACACAAAGCAGCATGTCCTTCATTACAATGATAGACATCTTTCTTAATGCCCAATTTCTTCAGCAGCAACACACCACCGATACCTAACAAGATTTCTTGTTTCAAACGGTTCTCCCAATCTCCACCATACAACTGATAAGTGATAGGACGATCAAATTCGCTGTTCATTTCATTATCCGTATCTAGCAGATACAAAGGAACACGTCCTACATTTACCTTCCATACGTATGCATGAACGAAATAGTTCAAATAAGGAACATCAACTACCATCGGCTGTCCGTTTTCATCCATTACACGTTCAATAGGCAGGCTACCGAAATTCTGTGATTCATAGTTAGCAATCTGCTGACCATCCATTGAAAGGCTTTGGCTAAAATACCCATAACGATACAAGAAGCCAACACCACACATATCTACATTACTGTCTGATGCTTCTTTCAAGTAGTCACCGGCCAAAATACCCAGCCCACCGGAATAGATTTTCAAAACATGTGTCAAACCATACTCCATACAGAAATAAGCAACAGAAGGACGTTTGCTATCCGGCTTAGCATCTACATAAGCTTTGAATTTAGCATATACATCATTCATGCGCTTTACAATCACCTTATCCTGAGTTAATGCCTCCAGCTTTTCATAGCTCAAACGTTCCAATAAAGCAACGGGATTCTGCCCCACTTCTTTCCAAGTTGCAGGATCTAAATCTCTAAACAGGTCTGTTGCTTCGTAATTCCATGCCCACCAGATGTTACGAGCCATTTCCTCCAACTTCTTCAGTTCTTCGGGAATGTGTGATTTTACTGTAACTTCCTTCCAATTAGGAGTATTCGCATTACTTACTTTGATTTTCATGTCTCTCAAATTATTTATTAATAATTAATTAGCTATTCATAACAAGCCTTTTCTGTGCATTATGCAATGCCACATCATAAGCTTCATAATAATATTTGATAAAATGCTTCCACAATGCCTTTTCAGCAATGTCCGCCGCATTTTTACGCACTGTCTTGATTGTATTTTCCGGCAATCCCGAAAATTCCGATATAGTGTCCTTTATAACATCCGCCACTTCAGAATAGTTGTAATCCGAGCGATGGATAACTTTCACACCATCTTTCAACTCACTGTATCTACCCTTCAACGAGTTTACCCACAAACCAAATCCAGCCAGATCAGTTGTTATAGTAGGTACATGGAATGCTACACTTTCCAAAGGTGTATACCCCCAAGGTTCATAATAGGAAGGATAAACACTCAAGTCATTCCCCAACACCAAATCATAATATTCCAAATTCAAGATACCATCCTTTCCATCCAGATAACAAGGTACAAATATTACTTTTACCTTAGATTCCGCCGAATTGGACATTCCCAAATACTTCATCATATCAAGTACCTGATCATGACTCATATTATGCAACCAATGTGTGATAAACGGACACTCCAACGGAGTTGTGAAATTCTCTTTGCTTTTCAAACGTTCCACCAAATCCTCACGAGGATCCCCTACCCAACCTGGTACATTAATAAATGCCAGCACCTCTTTTTTCAAATTTTTATCACGGGTCAATCGGTTCAAGGACTCCAAATAGACATTGATACCTTTATTTTTAAACTCATAACGACCGCTTGTACCCACAATAAGAGTATCATCGCTCATCGTCAAGCCAAGCAATTTATTAGCCAAATTCAACATCGCAGCACGAGCTTTCTTACGCTTGGCGGCAAATGTACGACCTTGCGGAACAAAGTCATCCTCAAACCCATTCATCAACACCACATCTGCCGGCTTGTCCAACAACTCCTTGCATTCGTTGTTGGTAATCTCACTGACCGTAGTAAAGCAATCCACATGATGCGCAGTCTGCTTCTCAATAGAATGCTTTGCCTCCATATTGAGTTCACGCGCCATTTGGTCGCCATTATAAGCAAATAAGTAATCGTAAAGGGGTTTATTGTTTCCGGCGATAGACCGGCCTATAGAAGTAGCGTGAGTAGTAAAAATGGTAGCTATTTCGGGTACCGCTTTCTGCAAATAAAGGGCCCCCATACCTGTCATCCATTCATGTGCCTGATAAATGACCTTATCATTTTCGGTCAGATTGAAACGATAAAAGCTTTCAACCACTTTTCCGGCTGCATAAGAAAACATAGACGCTTCGTCGTAATCTCCATAAGCATGAAGTGAATCAACTTTGAAATCCTCCCACATCCGGCCATATATTTCATTTCTTTTAGAGAAAAAAGGATAAAAATCCACCAATATGACAATAGGCTCTCCCGGAATATTCCAGCGTCCCACACGAACTTTCAATCCGTCTTTCTTCAAAGCATGTTCACGCCATGCCGCTTATTATGATGAGAATTATCATTTTGGATTTGGTTTTAATCATAAGCAGATGCTTCGTTATCGGCGTGGGCAAGTAAGTCGTACGGAATCAAAACTTCCTCAAGCAAACCAATGTGGAAAGATGTGGTTACGTTTGCGGAATGATGCTAATGTATTGTCGGCCTGGTACAGTGCCGATGGTAAAAAATGGCATAAGTATCCATGGGGATTTGAGATATCGGGAGTACATCATAATACGGTATATGGTTTCTTGTTTGTCCGCCCAGGTATTTTTGCCGGTGGTGACGGGCAGGTGGAAGTAACAGATTTTGTTTTGAGAAATCTTGATTGATGCGTTGTTTAGCTGGAATTTAATGATTGAATTGCTTATGAAATATTGCTGCTCTTTTTTATTGTTATTGCTTTTGGGGATTTCCGGTGGATTTGCCCAAGATAAGGTGGAGTGTTGGGGACGTTATGAAATCTCCCTGCCTGCCAAAGTAAAGGGGAACCCTTTTGATATTGAGCTTACGGCAACGTTTAGCGGACCGGATACTACATTGACTGTACGTGGATTCTATGACGGAAATGATACCTTCAAAATTCGCTTTATGCCTGTGAGCCAGGGAGTATGGTCGTACGTGACGCAGAGTGAGATTCCCGTGCTGAATAAGGTGAAAGGGCGGATAGAATGTATTGCTCCGGGTAAAGGAAATCATGGTCCAGTTAAAGTGGATGGAACTTATAATTTTAAATATGCTGACGGAACGCGTTATTATCCAGTTGGAACTACTTCTTATGATTGGATGCATGTGGCAGGTAACCAGCCTGATCAGACAGTGAAATCATTGGAACTATCCAAGTTCAATAAAATCAGGATGCTGTTTTTTGTGCAAAACTTTGATCCGGATTATCCTGAACCCTCCATGTTTCCTTTTGAGATAAAGAAGATAGTAAAGGATGAAAAGGGAAAACCTGTGTATGAATGGGATTTCACCCGCTTCAATCCTGCTTATTTTGCTCATGTGGAAGCATGTGTGGATAAATTGGCCGGAATAGGAGTAGAGGCTGATTTGATTCTTTTCCACCCTTATGATGGTGGTCGTTGGGGATTTGACAGAATGCCTTTGGAAGCCGGTGTCCGATACTTGAAGTATCTGACAGCCCGTATGAGTTCATTTCGCAATATTTGGTGGTCATTGGCCAATGAATATGATTTTTTGAGAGAATTAAAACCGGAATATTGGGATACTTTTACACATACGGTAGTAGAGAATGATCCTTATTCCCATTTATGCTCCATTCATACTTATACAGCTAAGTATTATAAATATTGGGAACCTGAATACACTCATGCCAGTATACAGGACCAGGCACCTGTAGAAGGTTTTGGAAGGGCGGCTACGGTGAAGAATATTTATAAGAAACCGATTATTTTTGATGAGGTATGTTATGAGGGTAATATGGATAACCGATGGGGAAGCTTGAGCGGTCAGGAATATCTTTATCGCTTGTGGCAAGGGCTGATTGTGGGAACTTACGTAACTCACGGAGAATGTTATATGGATAATTCAAAAGATTATTCTCGTGATTTTCTGGCTGTAGGAGGAACTTTTCAAGGGGAGTCCTGGAAGCGCATCGGCTTTACAAGACAGATTTTGGACGCACTTCCTAATCCTCTGCATTTATGTGATAGTAGTTGGGACCCTTATACTTCGACTGCCGGAGAAAATTATTATATGATTTATCTGGGCAAGGAAATAAAACCGGAATGGGCATTTGATTTACCGGTAAAAAACGCTTTTTATCCACGTTTGAAAGAAGGAGTACGTTTTAAAGTGGAAGTCATTGATACTTGGAACATGACGATAGCCGAATGGCCTGCCGTTTTTGAAACAACTGCTCCTGTAAAGGATAGGGTGTATGATAAAAATCAAGGGAGAGTAAGACTGCCTGCAAGTCCTTATCTGCTGCTAAGGATAACTGAAGTAGAATAATTTATGAATGTGTTAATTTGCTAATATGCTAATTTGCCGTTTGGTTCCGCTATGTTCGCATGTCAATTGGCCTATTAGCAAATTGGCAAATTAGCACATTCTTCAAAATTTGCACATAATAGACCAATTTTTACCTTTCTGTCCCCTGTCTCTCGTTTACTTTTGTAGTAGAACAAATCTTAATCTATACAAAATGAAACATTTACATTTCCTCGCTTTTGCCTTGTGCTGGCTTGTATGGGGACATCTGTTAAAAGCACAAAGTATTGATCATTATAGTTCGTTAGATCCTTCACAACCTATAGAATTTAAAGGGAACTGCCTTCGTTATACAGATAAAGAAATTATTTTAGGTCCGAAACATTTTTGTTGATGGGCAGTTGTCCGATAGGGAAGTGGCGGATAATCCTTATGTCTTTAATAGTTTCAATAAAGCTGCCGCTAATTTCTCAGCTGGTACGGAAGCGGAACCGATGAAAGTTTATTTGGCTCCTTATGTCTATTGGATTGATGATCCAGATGACCCTGCTATTCGTGTTGGTAAAGACGGACGTGAACCGTTCGGCTTGGTTGTTAAATGCCCTTATCTCCATATTATCGGATTGAATAGCCATCCTGAAAATACAGTCCTGGCATCCAGCCGTGGACAGACACAGGGGGCTGTCGGTAATTTCACCATGTTTGATTTTTGGGGAAACGGTCTGTTGGTAAAGGACTTGACCATGGGGAATTTCTGTAATGTCGATTTGGAATATCCTCTGAAGAAAGAATTAAGCAGGAAAAAACGAATGTCTGCCATCACTCAGGCACACGTTGCTTATTGTCATGGCGACAAGATTGTGGCGGATAATGTACATTTCATCAGCCGCTTGAATATGAATCCGTTGAATGGCGCCAAGCGGATACTTTTTAATAAATGCCACATGGAAAGTACGGATGACGCATTGACCGGAACAGGGGTTTATCTGGATTGTACACTTCATTTTTATGGTCAGAAACCTTTTTGGAGAAGTGATATGGGCGGAGCTGTATTTTTGAACTGTGACTTTTATGTGTGTCATGAGGAAGACCGGCAATATTTTTGTAAGTCGGTCGGGCCGTTAAGTATTGTTGATTGCCGTTATCATTCGAAGAAGCCGGTTTATGCGGGCTGGACACATGATCCTACAGATTGGTTACGTTGTTATCAATATAATGTGAAGCTGAACGGGCAACCTTATGTAATAGGGGCTGACAAGCCTTATAATACGGTTTGCATGGATCAGTTGAATCAACTGAAAGCTTTCCGGTTGGAAGAGAATGGAGAGGTGATTTATAATACTTACAATTTATTGAGAGGAGAGGATGACTGGGATCCTCTTCGGGTGAAAGACTGTGTTATTGCTATAGGTAAGCGAGATGGAAGGGATTATACTCGGATGCCTTCTTGTCTTTCTGTAGAGCCCTTAACGGCTTCCATTCAGACTGGTGGCCAGCCGGTCAGACTGGTTGCAACGGTAAAAAGACATTGCAACTATGTGCTGAATAATGTTCCCGTGAAGTGGAAAGTACAACAAGGTTATGAAAAGAATGTGAAATTATCCACTTCCGAGGGATATGAATGTGTTGTCGAGGCAACTAATGTGGAGGATGAAACAAAGCATTTTACAGTGATAGCCTATACAGAGGATGGTTTGGAATGTGCCACAGAACTTACGGTTGCACCGGACTATGTATCGGCTCCTTCGTTTACGGAAAATCCAAAGCTGAATATTACTAAAGGAGTAGCTACTGTCAGTTATGCTTTGGATTTGAATGGGCGCAAGGATGAATCATTGATAACCTGGTATAGATGTACGGACAGGAACGGGACTAATAGACTTCCGGTTTTGGTATCCCGCTTGAATGAACCGGAATATTCCTATACTTTGGTAAAAGAAGATGTTGGTTATTATCTGATGGCAGTTATCGCTCCCAAGCATCTGCGTTGTTTGCCGGGGGAAGAACGAATTGTTGTTTCCAACTCTCCGATAAAAAAAGGGCAAGTGAACATCACTCATATATTTGAAACGGATTTTCAGAACTTTCCATGTAAGAATCAACCACAACTTTTACCGGGATTTTGGACGATTGGTGGATATAAGCCTTTGGATACGGCAGCATACGATTGGCAGGTAGTTCCGGATAAGGATTATTGGATTTATGGGCCGGGAATGAATGGTTCTCACGGAACCGGTTTGTTGCAAGATCAGAAAGGAGCCCGTTTGCTGTATACTCCATTGGATGGCAGCTATGGAGATATGGCAATAACCTTGAATGTGGATGCCAGTAAAACAGCAGGACAAGGTTTTGGTAGTGCAACAGGACAGTATTTGGATTTGTATATCAAGTTTGATACCCGTACTTTAACGGGATATGCATTGCGTATCATTCGTACGACCAAGTATAGTAATGCAGTTGATTTTATCTTGATGAAATATGAGAACGGGGTGGCTGAGGCCATCAGTCAACCGGTGTCTTCTACCTGCTATCGTACAAATTGTACTCTGACATTGACTGCTAAAGGAGGAAAATTTGACAGCACATGCTTCAACAACAACTCCGCTTCCGGCGCCTGTAACTGATCCGAACTTGAAACTTTCGGTAGATTTGGAGGCGGATATAGCCTCGAACACTTTTGGGGGACACCGGTATCCAGCATACGGGCAGCTGTGGTGAAAGTACAACGATGCTGCACTATATGAAGGTGGAATGGGAGTAGAGTGATTAAAAGAAAGTAATAGATAATTATGAAGAAGAGTATTGTTGCCATAGCATTTTTGTTGTTATGTCCATTTTATGGGGTGAGAGCACAGGAGAGACCGTTTTTTGATTTGTCAGGAAAAGGATGGCATTTATGGCAGGATAAAAATGCAGCTTGGCAGACAGAGGATATTTATTTGACATTGGAAGAGGCACGGAAAAGTCCTGTAATTGTTCCTACAGCGGGATGGGATATATTGACTTCTGCCCAGACTCTTCCGGTACAGGTTCCCGGAACAGCTGAAGAATATCTTCAAACTCAGTCCGGACCCGAAGGAGATATTACAGGAGTTACATGGTGGAGTCGTACAATGGATATTCCGGTATTGAAGAAAGGACAAAAAGTCTTTTTGAATTTTGGCTCTATACGTTCACGGGCGGAGATTTTTATTAATCAGAGATTAGTGGATTATCAGATTGTGGACAATGTTTCTTTCGAAACGGATATTACTCCTTATATAAAATCAGGAGAACAGGTACAATTGGCTGTACGTATAACGGATGCGGGTGGTAACCATGATTGGCGTGACTCCAGAACTATTCCGTGGGGAGATAAAATGTTGCCTCCCGGTCATGGCTTTGGAGGAATAACAGGAAAAGTTAGTATGAAGGTATGTAATTCTGTTTATGTGGCAGATATTTATATGCAGAATACTCCTCAGATAACTACCGCCAACGCTATTCTGACATTACAGAATGAAAAAGGAAAGACTGCGAAGCAGGATCTTCGTATAACGGTGTACGAGTGGAAAAATAAAGAAAAAATAGTTTATTCTAAAGAGATAAAGGGTATCTCATTAAATAAAGGTATGAATGAGCTGAAGATTCCTGTATCAGCTCCGGATGCGAAATTATGGAGTGTGGATGATCCTAATCTGTATGTATGTGAGGTGGAGTTGTCCGAAGGACAGAACTGGGTGGATAAAGATTCCCGCCGTTTTGGATTCCGTTGGTTCGAGGCTTCCGGTATAGGTGATGATGCTGTTTTTCGTTTAAATGGAAAACGTATCATGCTTCGCTCGGCCATCAGTTGGAGTTTTTGGCCAGTCAATGGTATTTTTCCGTCGGAAGAATTGGCTGAAAGGCAAATTCGCATAGCTAAGGAGTTAGGATTGAATATGCTGAATTTTCATCGTTTTATCGGTAATACTGACGTAATGAATTATGCTGATGAGTTGGGACTGCTCTATTTTGAAGAGCCTGGCGGTTTTCGTCTGGACGTAAGACAGCCGTTTATGAATGCTGTTTTGCATGAAAAGGTCATCCGTATGGTAAAGAGGGATCGCAGTCATCCCTGTCTGGTTATCTATAATATGATGAATGAATCGGGAAATGCTGCTCCTGAAAAGTTAGAATTGGAAATTCAAGCGATGAAGGATATGCGTGTATTGGATCCTTCCCGGTTGATTCTTCGTACCTCGGCTTGGGCTAAGGGAGATGATATAGAAGATCAGGCTAAAATTCATATTCGTCCTTACGATGAAAAAAGTGTATTGGAGTGGTTGGTATGATTATCATCGTGCCGGAGGACCTGCTGTTTGGAATGAAGGTTTGTACAAAGGCCCTGACGATTATTATAATGATACCAAGAATAAGCGTGAAATTGTATTCTTTGGTGAGGAAGGGGCTTTATCATCACCTCCTCGTTTGGAAAAGAATAAAGAAGATTTGGAAAAATATAACTATAAAGGATGGGATGGCAGAGAGTTTCTACGTTGGTATGATGAATTCAATAAATTTCTGGATGCTAAACAGTTAAGGACTGTTTATCCTACCGTGGATGATTTGTGTGTGGCTATGGGAACTGTATCCTATGAACATCAGGGACGTAAAATAGAATCGGCCAGAATGAATAATTTGACGGATGCATACGTTGTTAATGGATGGGAATCGGAATTGACGGAGAATTATTCGGGAATTGTCGATTGTTTTCGTTATCCCAAATCAGATCCGGCTATCATAGCTCGTTATAATCAGCCTTTGTATGTAGCGGTAAAGACCAGGCAACAGGTTGCAGCCGCAGAGGGAAAGGTGACCGTTGATTTTTATCTGATTAATGAGAAGAATGTCCGGGGAAACCATCAATTGAAAATCTCGGTGACAGACTATCAAGGAAAAGTGATGGAGGTAGGGACTTATGAAACGGAAGCCGCCGGAGGTGAGGTTTATGGTCAGTTGTTGGTGAAAGATGTAAAAATACCTGTTCCTACAGCTGGAGGACTTTGTAGGATTGAAGCAAAACTGTGTAAGGAAAATTCTGTTGTTACAACTGGGTATGATGATATATTGTCTGTAAATCTGGCATCCAATATGTTGGATGGTAAAGGGGCCGTTTGGGAAGATGGGAGTGCTTTACAGAATTTCTTGAAGGGAAAAACGAAAGAAGCGGTTGCAGCTTACGAGGATAATTTAGGAAAGTTGGATTGGATTATGGTGGCCCGTCCTCCTAGGAAAGATCAGTTGACAATGGTGCCGATGGAAGCGTTACGCTCTGCCGATGGCAAACCGGGATTGGATGTGGTCTATTATGAGGATATGGAATTTCAGAAGGAAGTTTATCATGAAGTGGCCAAGGTGGTTAATCTGAGTGCTATTGAGGGAGCTACACCAAGTCCTTTTGTGTATATGCTTGATGGTTATGGTATTAAATGGAGTGGTAAAGTACTTCCTTCTGTCAGTGGTGAATATACGATTATTCCTCAGAGTAATGATCGTAGTATGATTGAAGTCTTTGTCAATGGTAAGAAAATATATGAAATTACCAGGAAGAAAGAGCATTTGGGCGATGGAAAAGTCTATTTGGAAGGAGGCAAGTCTGCCGATATAGAGATCCGTTTCAGGCATCCTCGTAGTAACGCGCGTTGTCGTTTGGATTGGGCTGTTCCTAATGATAAGATGCCGGATGCACAGCGTTTAATGGAACGTGCCGTAAATGATGGAACCAAAATCTTTATTATTCAGAGTGCTGATGAATGGTCGGAATTTATAGCGGCTAATAGTAAAGTGGTGTTTAAGGACAAATTCTTTGTTGGAACCAACTGGCTGGGCGGGGTGATGTTTAATAAGCCGCATGATATTTTCAAGGAACTTCCTGTCGGAAATGCTCTCAACTGGCCTTATCAGGCATTGATACATACAGGGGTGGAGCGTATGGGATTAGTGATGGAAGGTGAAGAATTGCTGGTCGGAGCCTATCATACTTATCCTATGGCTATCGGAACTGCTATGGGGATTGTACCGATGGGTAAGGGTAGTGTTTTGTTCTCTACATTGGATATCTATGGGAACATCATTAATGATTCGGCTGCCGGACTTGTAGCCAAAAAGCTGATTTTCAATATGATTGATTTTAAATAAAATAACAGATACCATGAAAAAAACAATCCTATGCTTTTGTTTATGCCTGTATTGTATAGGGGTATGGGCGGCTAGTGCTTCTTTTAAGAAGACAGGAAATGATTTGTTGTTTTTTTTGCCTCAGGGAAATGTGAAATTGGAATTTTGTACAGATGATATGTTCCGTGTACGTCATTCTCAAGGTACTGTGTTCGCTGAGAATGAACAGTGGATGGTTCGGAAATATGATTTTTCTTCTGTCAACTATACGGTGGAAGATAGAGGTACTGCATGGTTGATTACGACCGGAAAACTGATTATAGAGGCTACCAAGAATCCGTTCTGTCTGTCTGTTTCTGATAAAAACGGCAAGATGCTTTATACAGAACTTGAGGAACAACGTTTTTATAAGGATTCTGTCAAGACGAAAGCTGTTCTACAACCGGATGAGCATTTCTTTGGTTTTGGGGAACGTATGGATTTCATGGATCAGCGAGGGCGTAAGGTTTATCTGAATGTAGAGTTGGGAAGAGGGATAAAACCGGCTGTAGGAGGAAAAGATATTTTACGTGCCAATTATTGTCCCGTACCTTTTATGATGAGTACCAAAGGATATGGTTTGTTCTTTCATACTCCGTTTGCTACCGAATGGAATATGGGATGGGACAGTAGTGACTATTATTCATTCAAAGCTTTTGGCGGTGATTTGGACTATTATTTTATTTATGGTCCCGATTTTTATACCATGGTTGACAGATATACGGAATTGACCGGAAAATCCCCCATGCTTCCTCGTTTTGCAATGGGGTTGCATGTCGGTACTTATTCCGGTGGAACCTGGAAGAATGAAGAGATGACTTCCGATAAATATCCGCCTGCTTTATGTAAACGTTTGCGTGAGGAAGGAGTGCCTTTTGATTTGCTTTGGCTAGATTCTACTTGGAGACTGTTTAATACCACTTACGGAAATGGTGGTTGCTGTTTTGAATGGCGCAATACGTTCAAAGATCCGAAAGCTATGTTTGACAGTTGCTATGCGCAAAATGTAAAAATGGTGGGGCTTCATATCCGTTCTATATTAGATAATGGTCCTGAATATCATCTATTGGATAAGGCGCGTGAACAGGGAAACGTGCTGTATCCAGGAGCCAAGACAGAAGGGGTAGTGAATTTCTTTGATCCGAAAGCAGTAGATTGGTGGTGGGAGAACGGAGTAATGAAAGTCGCTTCTATCGGGGCTAAGTTTGTGAAAACGGATGTCGGAGGAACGATGGACCTGAAAGGACTTCATAATATTTTTCCTTTAGCTTATGCGGAGGCTCCCTATCGTAAATTTCAGGAATATAATAATATGAGGGGGTTGACACATACTCGTGAAGGTTATGCGGGAATTCAGCGTTATCCTTATATCTGGGCCGGAGATTGGGGGAGTGAATGGCAGTGGTTTGAACCGGTGATACGTGCAGGACTTAATATTGGTATGAGTGGTGTGGGTAACTGGACTCATTGCATGGGGGGATTTGAACAATATTCTCCTTACGATACAGAATTATATACTCGTTGGGTACAGTTCGGTATGTTTTCACCTATCGCCATGGTGTTCGGTATGGACCATCCCCGTTACCATGAACCTTGGACTTATGGTCCGGAGGCTTTGGCCAATTTCATCAAATATGATAGTTTGCGTTATACATTGATTCCTTATATTTATAGTAATGCCTATCAGCTTTATAAAACGGCACGTCCCATGATGACTCCTTTAGTGATGGATTATCCTCAGGATGAGAATACCTATCAGCTGACACGTCAATATATGTTCGGACCATGGATGATGGTTTGTCCTGTCACTACCAAAGGTGCACTGAGTCAGCATGTCTATTTCCCCGGTGGAGAATGGTTTGATTATGAAACCGGTGAGCGTTACGAGGGCCGTCAATATAAGTCTTTTCTTACTCCGCTGGATGTGTTGCCTGTCTATATAAAAGCAGGAGCTATTATTCCCATGCAACCTGCTATGCAGTGGGTAGATCAGCATCCTGTAGATGTGATAACATTGGATGTCTATCCGTCAGGTATTTCTTCTTACGAGATGTATGAAGATGATGGTATATCAATGGATTATCAAAAAGGGATTGGTTCATTGACCCGCTTTACCAGCAGGCTCGCTGATGGTAGCTGGACGTTTACTGCAGATAAACCGGTAGGGAAGTACAAACCTGCCAAACACACTTATCTGGTGAAGGCTTATTTGCAGAACGTTCCGCAATCTGTGATAGAAAATGGTAAATCGTTGCCCGTTCTTTCATCAGTTACAGATGCAGAGCGGAATACAGGCTGGTTTTATGATATAGAGCATAAACGTTTGTATGTGAAGACAGCCGGAGATAACCGTCAGAAAATTGAAATTGTGGTACAATAACTTAAAGGGATGATTCTATGAGAAAAATTATCGGTTTTCGCACTTTATGTGTAGGTTTGGGAATATGGGTGGGGACTGTTGTGGTTTCTGCTCAGGGGGAGTTCAAGGCATTACCTTGGAGTCAAAGTACTGCTTATAATTCTTATCTGATGCGTGATGTACATCGGCAGTTTGCATCCCGGCAGTTAGCCATTCAGCAAGCATTTACTTCTCCTGCCGGGATGCAGGAGTACCTGGAGGGTTGCCGTGAACGATATAAACAAATAGTAGGTACTTTTCCTGAAAAAGAGAATTTAAATGTTCAGGTGGTGGGGAAGATACAAGGTACCGGCTATCATATAGAGAAAATAATTTTTGAAAGCAAGCCCGGCCGCTATGTCACAGTACATCTTTATATGCCGGAGAACATGACTGTTCCTGTTCCGGCAACATTGGAACTTTGCGGACATGGATTGAATGGTAAAGGTTCTTCGTCTCATGCCGCTATGCTGATGGCATCCAATGGTATTGCTGTACTAGTGGTAGATCCCATAGGCCAGGGAGAACGGTTGCAACTTATTGATAGGGAAGGAAAACCGCTGACACGGGGGGCTACCACGGAACATACCTTACTGAATGCGGGCTTTAACTTGCTTGGTACTAGTTTGGCGGCACAGGAATATTGGGATAATCATCGGGCTTTGGACTATTTATTGACTCGTAAGGATATTGATCCGGAGCGTATCGGAGTATATGGATCTTCTGGTGGTGGTACTCAGACCGCTTATTATATAGGTTTGGATCCCCGTGTAAAGGTAGCGGCCATTTGTAGTTTCTTTTCTACCCGAGAACGTACTATGGAGTTGCAAGGTCCTTCCGATGGTTGCCAACATATACCATACGAAGGGCGTGAACAACTGGAAGTACCTGATTTTGCTTTAATGATGGCTCCACGGCCTTTATTGATTTTAAGCGGTAAATATGATTTTGTCGATTTATGGGGTGCACAACAAGGGTTTGCTGAATTACAACAGTGCTATAAAGTATTGGGAGTTCCCGAAAAGGTGGATATGCTGACAGTAGAAACAGGGCATGGACTTGGAACTGAAAAAAAGGCAAAAAGTTGGTCAGTTGGTTCAAGCGTTGGCTGAAAGATGATCAATCTCCGGTGAAGAAAGCGGAACAAGAACGTTTCCAGTTGTCAGATATGCTTTGTACGACTAAAGGGCAGGTGAATGTATCTATGCCTGGAGCACTCAGTATTATGCAGGAAAATGTGAATCAGCTGGATGAATGGGCTTCCAAGCGTGAGGCGTTTCTTTCGAAAGGAAAGAAAACTATTCAAGCAAGAATGCTGGATTTATTAGGTCTTAAAGATCTTCCTGACCATAAAATAAGAATTGAAGCAACCGGACATGATTCAATGCGTGAATATGAACAATATAAGTTTCAGCTTATAAGGGAAGGGGAGATGCCTGTTCCTTGTATTCTTATCATGCCGTTCAGAGCGAATGCTGATTCTCCTGTTGAGTTAAGGTTACAGGAAGAGGGAAAAGGAACTTATTTGAGTGAATATGCGAATTTTGCTGCTGCCTTGACGGAAGGAAAAATCTTGTTGTTGGCAGATTTGCGCGGATTTGGGGAAACAACGGATCCTGCATTCTATACGGATGCTAAATATTGGAACCGTGAGTATCGCAATGCAATGGTCAGTATGCATATAGGGCGTCCTATTATGGGACAACGTGTTGTCGATATTTTGACTTTGCTTGATTTTTGTTCAGAACACGAATTTCTGAAAGGACACCCCGTCAAGGTATTTGCCAATGGTATTTATGGTCCGGTTGCAATTCATGCTGCTTATTTGGATGAAAGAATCAACAGTGTGGAGATAAAACATAGCGTGAAGACTTGGAAGGAATACATTGAGAGGCCTATGCAGTGGGATATGTATTCTAATGTGTTGTATGGTGCTTTGAAATATTATGATTTACCGGATTTGATAAGGTTAAGCAATTGTCCCATTCGTTTTGCAGATTAAAAAATAGAATTCATTTCCACTGTAGGAGCATATTAAATGCCCAAAGGAGGGCACAGCAATCTGCTCCTGCAGTGGATGGAATATATGGCTTGTCTATTTCTTTTCCAGGAAATCAGCACGCATCGGGCTGAAACAATCTATCAGCATACCCGGCTCCAGGCATACACAACCATGCACAGCATCCGGTTCCTTATATAGACAGTCGCCGGCCGATACAATTTTTTTCACACCATTGATGGTGAACTCAAATTTTCCACTTTCCACATAGGTCACTTGTGAATGGATATGATGGTGGACAGCTCCTACAGCTCCCTTTTCAAATTTTACTTTAACAACCATGATGTCATCATTGTAACCCATGATCTGGCGCACTACACCTTCGCCTGCAGGTTCCCATTCTTTGCCTTCTGCAAAAATGAAGTTTTCACTACCTGTTTTTCATAACCTTTTTTTTCAGTGTTTTTGTTTGTTTCTTCAGTACACTCTTTGTTGCTCTCTTTTTTTTCACTTTGTGCATTGCAGCTCTGCAATAGTAGTGGTGCCATCAAGGCGCAAGCATACAATGCGGTTCTTACCTTACGATTCATGATCTTGCATTTAATATAAAATGAATAACTAAAACTTTTCTTCAAATATACTTATAATATGGGGAGGGTAGTTCGTCGTGATTAAAATATACGAGGAAAAGACCAAATATTACAAATCCAAGCTCCGGAAAATGGCTTATTTTGCTTCATAATGATATTTAAACTTGAATCAAAACACTAAAACAACAATGAAAAGCACATTAAAGAAGAACTGGGAAAGAATTGTCCTTTGCCTGTGCATGGCAAATTTTGCTTGTATAGGTATAGCCCAAACTAATAAAAAATTAGATGACCAAGTTATAAATACGATGAAAACCGCCACTCGGTTTATGATGGACAAAGTGAGTTATAATGGTGGCTTCGTATGGAATTATTTGCCGGATATGTCCCGTTCATGGGGAGAGATGGAAGCCAAGAGGACAATGGTATGGATTCAGCCGCCGGGAACTCCTTCTGTCGGTCATTTGTTGCTTGACGCTTATCATGCTACAGGAGATGAGTATTATTATGAAGCTGCGAAAAAATGTGGCTAACACCTTGATTTGGGGACAGCTTGAATGTGGCGGATGGAATTATGTGTTCGATTTTGCAGGAGAGAACTCCTTAAAGTCCTGGTATGATACCGTTGGTAAAAATGGCTGGCGTCTGGAAGAATTTCAACAATTATTATGGAAATGCGACTTACGATGATAGCGGGTACTATGGAGGCTGCCAAATTTCTACTTCTGTATGTATGTGGAAAAAAATGATCCTGCTTTCCGTCCGGCTTTGGAGAAAACCATTGATTTTGTTTTGAAAAGTCAATATCCGGTGGGTGGATGGCCTCAACGGTATCCTTTGATGTATGATCACCCTTTTCAAGGTAAGAAAGATTATTCGTCTTTTATTACTCTGAATGATGATGTGATTCCTGATGCGACCGAGTTTTTGATTCAATGCTATCAGGCAATGGGGTTGCAAGGGGTAAAGGAGCCTATTATGCGTGCTATGTACTTGATGATTTCCCTTCAACAAGGGGAACCTTATGCAGGCTGGGCAGACCAATATACAGTAGATGATTTGAAACCGGCTCATGCCCGTTCTTATGAACCGCGCAGTGTGAACACCGGTACTACCGTCCGTCTTGTTAATTTAATGATGGATTACTATAAACTTACAGCTGATACTCGTTTCCTGTCGGGGATTCCTGCTGCAATTCGTTTTTTGGAATCAATGAAATTACCGGAATCGGATGTGAAGAAATGGAAGAGTCAGTCGACTAATCCGGAAGCTATTTTGGTTCCTCGTTTTGTAGATCCTGATACTGGTAAACCACTGTATGTCCATCGTAAGGGAAGTAATGTGAAAAACGGTACTTATTATATAGATCAGAATATAGAAAATACAATAGCTCATTATAATTCGGCAACTTTTGTGAATCCTGGTGAACTGCGTCGTCGTTATGAGGAAGTGAAAAAACTTCCTGTATCCGAATTGGCGAAGAATTCACCTTTGCTGCAGGATCATTTGGTTCCTTTACCTAAATATTATACTCGTTTACGTGGAAAAGCTACGGAAGAAGTTGCCCGGAAATTGGTGAAATCACTGACTAAGGACGGTTGCTGGCTCTCTCCTTTAAAGTCAACCTCGAACCCGTATAAGCCATATACTGTTTCAGGACCTAGTGAGGAAACGAAATATATAGCTACCTTTGTAGGGGACGAGCACGATACATCACCTTATCCGTGTACCACCGGAGAATTGTGCATCTCTGTTGGGGATTATATTGATAATATGATAAAATTAATTAGTTACCTTGAAAAGTAAAGTTTGTTAGGTATAGGTTTATGAAGAATACTGTAATTTGTTTATTGTTGTTCGGGATAAGTCTGACGGCTTCTGCTCAGGAAAAGGTGGAAACAGTCTCTATGCGTTATGAAACGCAGAATGATATGCCGCTGTTCTATCAGAAGATGAAAGAAAACCTGACTTATCCTATGGCATGGGGGAACTCTGCTATCCGAAATTTCGAAAAGTGGCGTGAGGAAGCTCGAAAAACGTTATTGGATTGCATGTTGCCTGCTCCTCCTGCTACGGCTTTTGATAAGGAAGTGATAGATACCGAGCAACGGAATGGATATAGGGCGGAGAAGATTTTGTTCAGTGTTTCGGAATATTCTCGTGTTCCTGCTTATCTGTTGGTTCCTGCCGGGAATGGCCCGTTCCCGGCAGTATTGCTGCTTCACGATCACGGTGCACATTTTTCGATAGGGAAAGAGAAGATGGTACGTCCGTTCGGTGTGGAAGCATCTGTACTGGCCGATGCGGACGATTGGGCGGAAAAATGTTATGACAAACAGTATGTAGGTGATTATCTGGCAAGTCACGGATATGTAGTGCTTGCTGTGGATGCCTTGTTTTGGGGGGAACGGGGACGTAAGGAAGGAGTACGCTATGACTCACAGCAAGCGTTGGCGGCCAATATGTTACAGATGGGAATGTCTTGGGGAGCCTTGATAGCCTGGGATGATATTCGTAGCGCGGAATTTCTGGCCTCATTGCCAATGGTTCATAAGGACAAGATAGGAACGATGGGTTTTTCCATGGGAGCACATCGTGCCTGGATGGTCAGTGCCGCTACAGATGTGGTGAAGGCAGGCGCTGCTGTGTGCTGGATGAATACTACAGATAGCTTAATGACACTTACCAATAATCAGAACAAAGGTGGGTCTGCTTATTCCATGATTATTCCCGGAATACGGAATTGGATGGATTATCCTCATGTGGCATCTATCGCCTGTCCCAAACCGATGTTGTTCATCAATGGCTTGCGGGACAAACTTTTTCCTGTAAAGGGCGTTGAAAGCGCTTTCTCTACCATGCAGGATGTATGGAAGAGTCAATCGGTAGAAAATCTGTTGACCACCAAGTTCTATGATTTGCCCCATTTTTGCAGTAAGGAGATACAGGATGATATACTTGAGTTCTTTAATCAAAATTTAAAATAGAAAGCGATGAAAATTAAGATGTTGATGGCATTTGTTGCCTTGTTGTTGTTTTCTGCTTTTACGGCAGACCGCACAATTACTATCTTTATGATAGGTGACTCGACTATGGCCAACAAACCCTTAGAGGGAGGTAATCAGGAACGTGGATGGGGCCATGTGCTGGGAGGATATTTCAGTGAGAATATTCGTGTGGAAAACCATGCTAGAAATGGTCGGAGTTCTAAAAGTTTTATTGATGAAGGATTGTGGGAGGTAGTAATTAATAAAGTAAAGCCGGGTGATTATGTTTTTATTCAGTTTGGGCATAATGATGAGAAGGCCGATGAGAAACGTCATACTGATCCCGGATCTACTTTTGATGCCAATCTACGCCGTTTTGTAAAAGAAACACGTGCTAAAGGGGGAATTCCCGTGTTGTTCAATGCCATTGTCCGTCGTAATTTCCGGAATAATAAAAATGCGGTAGCCGAAGATGATGTGCGCAAGGATTTGTCAAAGGGGAGTGTTTCTCAAGATGGAGAAGTGTTGATTGATACTCATGGAAAATATTTGGAGTCTCCGCGTAACGTGGCAAAAGAGTTGGATGTGCCTTTTGTGGATATGAACAAGATAACGCATGATTTGGTGCAGGAGATGGGGCCGGAGGCTTCAAAAAAATTGTTCATGTGGATTCCTGAAGGTGTGTGTGCAGCTTGTCCGAAAGGGCGTGAGGATAATACGCACCTGAATGTATATGGGGCGCGTACTATTGCTGGTTTGACGGTGGATGCTATAGCTAAAGAGGTTCCTGCATTGGCACCTTTTGTACGTCATTATGATTTTGTAGTGGCAAAAGATGGCAGTGGTGATTTCTTTACCATTCAGGAAGCGATTCATGCTGTCCCCGATTTTCGTAAAGCAGGACGCACTACTATTCTAGTCCGTAAAGGGGTATATAAAGAAAAAGTGGTTATTCCTGAAAGCAAGATTAGTGTTTCTTTGATAGGTGAGGACGGAGCAATTCTGACAAATGATGATTTTGCTTCTAAAAAGAACTATTTCGGAGAAGAAATGTCTACCTCCGGTTCATCAACCTGTTATATCTATGCTCCCGATTTCTATGCTGAGAATATCACTTTCGAGAATAGTGCCGGCAGAGTGGGGCAGGCAGTGGCCTGTTTTGTTAGTGGAGATCGCGCTTATTTCAAAAACTGTCGTTTTTGGGGAAATCAGGATACTTTGTACACTTATGGCAAAGACAGTCGTCAGTTTTATGACCATTGTTATATAGAGGGTACGGTGGATTTTATTTTTGGCTGGTCTACGGCATTGTTTAAGGATTGCACCATCCATAGTTTGGGTGATGGGTATGTTACCGCTCCTTCTACAGATCAAGGCAAAAAATATGGCTATGTTTTTATAGGCTGTAAATTGACGGGTGTGGCTGAGGCTCAGAAGGTGTATTTGTCCCGTCCTTGGCGTCCTTATGCACAGGCTGTTTATATTCATTGTGATTTGGGAAAGCATATTCTTCCGGTGGGTTGGAACAACTGGGGCAAAAAAGAAAATGAGGAAACCGTATTCTATGCTGAATACCGGAATACGGGAGAAGGGGCGGCTACCGCTTCGCGTGCTTCGTTTGGAAAGCAGCTGAACGATATCAGTAATTATAATGAAGCACAGATTTTGGCAGGTGATGACGGATGGAATCCGGTGGAAAATGGAAATGTGTTGTTGCAGAATTTAAAGAGATAAGCTGTTCTTTCTACCAGTAATAATACTTTGTCACTGTAGGGAGGAATTCTATTTGTTCCTATGGAAAGTGTCAGGGAAGAGTAGAATGATAAAGGGGGGATTTAACTTTTCCCCTTTTGTTTTTTTAGGAGCTTGTATATCAGTATCTCTCGTTTTTTATGTATTTTTGCCTATTATATATGAAAATCTACGAAATGAAAAGACACATTCTGTTTATACTTACTTTGCTGCTCATTTTTTCATGCAAAAAGTCAGCCTAATTGTATCTTTACTCATTATTCTTCGGAAAACGGCTTGTCTCAGAACTCCATCATGAGCATGGTACAAGACCATAATGGAGTTTTATGGTTCTCTACTTGGGATGGAATCAACCGGTTCAACGGTTATGACTTCAAAGTTTATAAAGCCAGACAAGGGAATAAAATTACTATGACTAACAACCGGGTAGACTTATTGGAAGTAGACCCTTATAATTATATTTGGCTGCAAACGTATGATTATCGTGTGTATCGTTTTGACCAAAGAACAGAGAAGTTCGAACAAATTCCTGCCGAAGGTGAAGAGGAGGGCATGCGTTTCTCTTCTATTAAAATATTGCCCGACAGTGTCATTTGGCTACTTTCTGAAAATGAGGGGGCTGTCCGTGTGAAAACAAACCCTAAAGATTACAGTATAACTACCCAAGTATATGCTACTCATAGTCGTGGAGGAAATGCCGTTCATATTAATCAGGTTTTTAGCGATGCTTACAATCAAGAGTGGTTGCTTACTGATAACGGTCTGCTGAAGATTACGAATGATAAAGAAGAGCCTGTCTCTTATTTTGTGAATATCCAGTCAGGCAAAGATGAACCCGTACAGGCCTTCTACTCTTTTTGCAGTTATGGTGACGAACTTTATTTTGGATCAGACAGAGGACGGATATGGTGCTATTCTTTGCAGAATGAAATCTTTCGTCTTTGGGAATTGCCGGTAAAGGATAAAGTGATTGCTATAAATGAAATAAAAGGTACGGGACTGTTGATAACGACTGCCCATGAAGGATTGATATTGTATCATTCGGATACAAAAGAGTGTAAAGTTTATAATAAATCCAATTGTCCCGAATTCCCGGCAGACGCTTTCCGTTCTGTTTATGTTGACAGTAAGCAGGAAGCATGGTTTGAGATGACCGAATGGGGAAAAGTTTGTCATTTCAATCCTTTGACGGAAGTATTTAAGCAAGAAAAGATGCAAGTGGAGCCTCGTGGTGCCGATCGTTCCTATCCCAGTTTTCATATTTGTGAAGACTTGAACGGTAATTTGTGGGTACATCCGCAAGGAGGAGGGCTTTCTTGGTATGACAGAGAGGCAAATCGGCTGTTGCCTTTCTATAATGATCCCGATTCACCCGATTGGCACTTTTCCAATAAATTACATTCCATGTTATCCGATAAGCAAGGCAATCTTTGGTTATGTACTCATTCTAAGGGGTTGGAGAAGATTACTTTTTTAGGAAGCCAGTTCCATATTTATCCCCGCATGGGTCACAGTTATGACTTGAATTCCAATACGGTACGTGCGTTGTTTGAAGATAGCGAACATCGCATCTGGATGGGAAAACGGGATGGTCAGATTGAAATTTATTCTTCTGATTTAGATTTTCAGGGTATTCTGACTGAAGAGGGGGATATAGCCAAATCTGGCAGGCCGTTACGGGGAGTTCCTTATCATATCATGCAAGATTCTCACGGAAACATTTGGATTGCGACCAAAGGGGATGGTATTATTCTGGCAGAAAAGGAGGGGACCCATTTTAAGTTTACTCGATTCAAATATGATGAAGATGATATTTATAGCCTGAGTCATAATAGTGTTTACTGGTTACATGAAGACAAGCATGGACGCATTTGGGTGGCAACTTTCGGTGGAGGGTTGAATTATATTCAGAAAACTCCTGAAGGGAAATATGTGTTTATTAGTTCTAGAAATAACCTGAAAGGTTTTCCGTATGACCGTTGTTACCGTGTACGCCATATCACTTCTGACAAGAAGGGGAATATATGGGTGGGGAGCAGTGATGGCGCGCTTAGTTTTAAAGAGGATTTTAAAGATCCGGAGTCGATTGTGTTCCATCTTTATGCACGTATCCCCGATGATATGAATTGTCTGAGCAACAATAACGTATATCGGATTGTAACCACTTCTCAAGGAGAAGTTTATTTGGCTACATTTGGGGGAGGACTTAACCAGCTTGTTTCCATGAACGGGGAAGGGAAGGCGGTATTTAAATCCTATACCGTGAAGGATGGTCTGCCTTCAGATATCCTGTTGTCTGTAGAAGAGGATGACACGGGGAATCTGTGGATAAGTACGGAAAACGGATTGAGTAAATTTATTCCGTCCGAACAGCGTTTTGAAAATTATAATGAACGGGATTTTGGGGGCAAAATACGTTTTGAGGAGGGGACATCGCTGAATCTTAGTTCCAGTACCCTACTCTTTGGCACCAGTCGTGGTATGCTTTATTTTGAACCGGAACATATCAAGAAAAGCAATTATGTTCCATCCATTGTTTTCGGAACGTTGAAAATATCCAATCAGGAGGTGATTCCGGGTGTATCAGGCAGTTTGTTGCGACAGTCTCTTGATAATACAGAACACCTGGTACTTTCGCACAAGGAGAATATTGTAACTTTGTCCTTTGCAGCCTTGGATATGATTTATCCTGAAAATATCCGTTATGCTTATCGTTTGCATGGATTTGATAAGGAATGGAATTATGTGGATAAACAACGTACCGCTACATACACCAATCTGCCGAAAGGGGATTATGTATTTCAGGTTAAATCGACCAATAGTGATGGGGTTTGGGTAGAGAATGAGCGTAGTTTGAGAATCACCATTCAGCCTTCGTTTTGGGAAACGGCTTGGGCTATGGCAATTTATATTCTTGCTTTTCTGTTGATTCTGTTTTCAGGAGTATATATATTGTTTACTATTTATCGTCTGAAACATGAAGTGTCTGTGGAACAGCAGGTTTCTGATATAAAGCTTCGCTTTTTTACAAATATTTCTCACGAACTTCGCACTCCGCTGACATTGATTGCAGGTCCTGTGGAATATGTTCTGAAAAACAAGACTTTGCCGGATGATGTACGTGAGCAATTGCATGTAGTAGAACGTAATACCGACCGTATGCTTCGCTTGGTGAACCAAATTCTTGATTTCCGCAAAATACAGAAAAATAAGATGAAGTTGCGTATAGAGCAGATAGATATTGTTCCTTTTGTACGCCATATCATGGATAATTTTGAATCGCTGGCCGAAGAGCATCATATTGATTTTGTATTCGAAAGTGAAATGCCTTCCTTAAAACTGTGGGTAGATGCGGATAAGTTGGAAAAGATTGTCTTCAATCTGCTTTCCAATGCTTTCAAGTATACTCCACAGGGTAAGATGATTACGCTTTTCATTCATGAAAATGAACATAATGTGGCGATTGGTGTGCAGGATCAAGGTATAGGAATTTCTGAAAGCAAGAAAGCTTCCCTTTTTGTCCGTTTTGAAAATCTGTTGGACAAGAATTTGTTTAATCAGCAAAGTTCTGGTATCGGTCTTTCTTTGGTTAAGGAATTGGTGGAACTGCACAAAGCGACTATCCGTGTGGATAGTAAAGAGGGGGAGGGCAGTTGTTTCACGGTTGAGTTTTTGAAAGGCAAGGAGCACTATACGGAGAATGTAGAGTTCATTCTCTCTGATTCTGTCGAAATGAGGCCGGAAGAGGTGGAAGAATCTGTTCAGGGACATGAAGAGAAGAGGAATGAAAGCAAAACGATGTTGCTGGTTGAAGATAATTTGGAACTTCGTTTCTTTTTGCGTAGTATCTTCATCTCAAATTTCAACGTCATAGAGGCTGTCAATGGGGCTGAAGGTTTGGATAAGGCTTTGAAGTTTGTTCCGGATATTATTATTAGTGATATCATGATGCCGGAAAAGGATGGTATTACCATGACAGAAGATTTGCGTGCTAATATGGCGACCAGTCACATTCCAGTCGTTTTACTGACGGCTAAGACGGATATGGACAGTAAGTTGGAAGGTATGGAACTGGGAGTTGAGGATTATATAACGAAGCCGTTCAGTGCTACTTACCTGAAGGCCAGGGTGGAGAATATTCTGACACAACGTGTCAAGTTGCAACAGTTGTATTGTGCGAATCTGATGAATATTCAGCCTGTTGCGGAGGAAGAACAGCAAACACAGCCTGAGATGTCTTCCCATGACCGTAAGTTTATGGAAAAACTGACGGAATTAATGGAGAAGAATATGGATAATGGCGATTTGATAGTGGATGATTTGGTACAGGAGCTTGCGGTGAGCCGTTCTGTCTTTTTCAAGAAACTGAAGACCCTGACAGGACTTGCCCCCATTGAGTTTATTAAAGAGATGCGTGTGAAACGTGCCGCACAATTGATAGAGAGTGGTGATTATAATATGACGCAGATTGCTTATATGGTAGGTATTAATGATCCTCGTTATTTCAGCAAATGTTTTAAACAACGTTTTGGTATGACACCTACCGAATATAAAGAGAATGCGAAAAATAAGCGATAACTTTTGCTGCTATTGGTTGGTTTTTGCAGCGTTTGTTTTTTTTGATTTCTTGAACGATATGTTTAAATGTAGGGTGTTTCTTTTGTTATGTGAGTGAGTTGCTCATGTTATTTTATTATTTTTCCGGATATGCAATGGGGGTTTTTCTGAATTTTTAGTCTTTTACATAGATAATGAACTAAAAAGAAGAAAAAGATGAAAAAAGTAATTTTATTTATGGCAGGTATTTTGGCGAGTATGATGTTGAACGCTCAGTCTCGTTGGAGTGTTACGCCGGAAGCCGGCTTGGTAGTGAATAAGGAAAATGAAGGGACATCAGTTACATTAGGTTTTAAAGCCGGTGCCGGTGTGTTGTATCAGTTAAAGGAAGGGGTGGGAAAGAAGCCTTCTTTTGGCTTGAAGTCCGGGGTTTATATCTTAATGCAGAAAGGTGGGTATCATCCTATGAGCTGGGGAAACATATCAACAGGGGGAGGATTTAGCATGGATTATGAAAAAACGAATGTTGAGTCCACGCGTTATTATTTGCAATTGCCTGTTATGGCTCATTGGGGGTTTAAACTTTGTGATGATGTGCGTCTTAAATTAGCAGTAGGACCTTATGTAGCTGTAGGAATTGGTGGACGTACTAATGCTTATGTTTCTTCCTCAAAATATAATATAGATGAAGAAACAGGTGTTGGACAGTACGAATACCGGAATGATTATTACCGGTTTGGCACATTTAAAGGAAAAACAGTAAATGAGGAATTTGGTTTTGAGGCGTCCCCTCGTTTGGATTGGGGAGGAACGGCTTCTGTCGGGATTGCTGTTAAACGGATTTCATTTACTATCGGGTATGATTTGGCTTGGGGAAAATATAATAAGGAACAGAATGATTTAAGGATACGGAATCATATGGTTAGCTTTACTTCAGGGTATAGTTTCTGATAAGAAAAGGATAAATGAAACAAACATACACAAAATTCTTTGTTTAAGATTGTTAAATGAAGAATTTTGTGTATGTTTGTTTTTTATAAACACGATAAAAGTTCAATCTATGAGGAAAATGCTATTCATTACCCTTTTAATGGGCGGTCTGTGTACGACAGTTTCTGTTGCAAAAGCGCAGGAACGCTTGCCGGAATATCTGCAGGCAGAGAAATACACACAAGAAAAATTGAACACCATGTTGTTTTCTACTGTGGTGGATCCGCATTGGTTCCAGAAAGGTAATAATTTCTGGTTCGAGTACAAAACAAGTGAAGGAACCTTTTGGTATGTGGTTGATCCGGCTGCCCGGACAAAGAAGCTTTTGTTTGATAGGGATGAATTAGCTTCCCAGCTTACCGAAATTGTAAAAGATCCCTTTGAGGCACGCCATTTGCCAATCACAAATCTGAAAGCGGAAGAAGATGGGCGTACCTTTACTTTTGAAGTAAAGTCTACAAAAGATGCGACACCAAAGAAAGATGGCAAGGATAAGAAGGACAAGAAGAATGAGAAGGAAATCTTTTATTTTTCTTATGACTATCCTACCCGTAAATTGACCCATCTGAAAGATAAAGAAGACGACCTGAAGAAAATCTATTGGGGATCGGTCTCTCCTGATGGTAAAACGGTGATTTATGCCAAGGATTTGAATTTGTATCGCATGAGTCGTGAAGATTATGAAAAGGCGAAAAAAAATGAAAAGGATAGTACGATCGTGGAAATCCAGCTTACTACAGATGGCATGAAGGATTTTGGCTATGGTATTCCCTATAGTATGTTGAATACAGATACTTTATGTAATGGCAAGCGTCGTCGTGTAGGTGGAGTGTGGTCTCCGGATTCACGTTATTTTGCTATGACAGTTTCTGACGATCGCGCTGTGAAAGAGTTATGGGTAATAAATTCGATGGCCCGTCCACGTCCCACATTGGAAACTTATAAATACCAGATGCCGGGAGAAAAGGAAGCTCCCATAGAACACCTGTACTTGTTTGACTTGGTTGATAATAAACGTAAGGAAATTAAAGTAGCAGCTTATAAAGATCAAAGCATTGGCCTGGAATACAAACCAATGATGCAAAAACAGCGTGATATGGAAGATCAGGCTGCCGTTTGGCAGGGTGATAACAACCGTTTCTTCCTGACCCGCAGCAGCCGTGATTTACATCGGATTGATGTTTGTTCCTATACGATAGGACAGGATTCTGTTGTACCAGTAATAAAGGAACGGATGAATACCTATCAGGAAACTCGTCCTTTAAGAGTCTTGAATGGTGGAAAGGAAATTATTCAATGGAGTGAGCGTGATGGTTGGGCACACCTTTATTTATATGATGATCAGGGTAATTTGAAAAATCGTATCACAAAAGGTCCCTGGCACGTGGAGGAAATCTTGAAAGTAGATGACAAGGCACGTGTGATTTATTTTACTGCCAATGGAATGAATGCGAAAGAACATCCTTATTATGAACATTTGTATCGTGTGAATCTGGATGGCAGCGGTTTGAAATTACTGACCAAAGGGGATTATTTCCATCGTGTGGAAGTGGATGATGATGCTCGTTTTGTGGTGGATAACTATTCGCGTGTAAATACGGTGCCCTGCGCCATCCTGCTGGATACTAATGGCAATAAGGTAATGGATATTCAGGAGAGTGATTTTTCACAGCTTTTTGCTGCCGGTTATAAATTTCCGGAAATATTTAAGGTAAAGGCGGCTGATGGCGTGACAGATCTGTATGGTGTGATGTATAAACCTTTTAATTTTGACTCAACTAAGGTTTATCCTATTGTGGATTATGTTTATCCTGGGCCACAGGTGGAAGGTGTTTATTATCCGTTTACCCGTATGAGCCCCCGTACCGACCGTTTGGCACAGGCCGGATTTATTGTTATTTCTGTGGGACAACGCGGCGGGCATCCTAGCCGCTCTAAATGGTATCATAATTATGGATATGGAAATATGCGTGATTATCCGCTGGCCGATCATAAATATGCTATCGAGCAATTGGCGCAGCGTCATCATTTTATAGATATAGATAAGGTTGGTATTCATGGACATTCGGGAGGTGGATTTATGAGTACGGCGGCTATGTGCCAATACCCGGATTTCTTCAAAGTGGCTGTTTCTTGTGCCGGAAATCATGATAACAATATCTATAACCGTTGGTGGAGTGAAACGCATCACGGCGTAAAAGAGGTGGTGAGTGAGAAAGGGGATACAACTTTCGTTTATAAGATTGCTACTAATCCTGAAATAGCGAAGCAATTGAAAGGAAATTTGTTACTGATTCATGGTGATATTGATAATAATGTGCATCCGGGCAATACCTTACGGGTAGTTGACGCCTTGATTCGTGCCGGGAAGCGTTTTGATATGCTGATTCTTCCTCAACAGCGTCATGGATTCGGTGATATGAATGAATATTTCTACTGGAAACTGGTTGATTACTTTTCCGAACATCTGAAAGGGAAAAGTGAAAAATCGGTAGATATACCGAAACGGTAGATTTAGGATCATTGCCGGACGAATATGAAAGGAGCACAGAGGTTCGTGTCATTAAGATACCTTTGTGCTCCTTGTTGTTTTTATATTATAGCAGACTGTTGATATAAGCCTTCATGTCCGGTGTAGCGGATTTTGCTTCCAGATACAGTTTATACTGCGCTTTGGTGCGTACCAGATTATGGTCTTTATACCGGGTTTGATAATACGTGTCTCCGTTTATATAATCTGCTAAAAAGCGTACAGCTTGCATATAGGGGAACAGGGTGGCAGCGTAAGGTAGCATTTCTATTTCGAGAGGAGTCAGGAAAGTCCGGGCCGATTCAATATAACCTTTGGTAAATGCTTTGAAGATTTCCATGTTGAACTTCACCTTATTTAAATCAGCCTCATCCTCCTTGCCGGTATTGGCTGCCGAACGGAGGAAATCACCGAAATCGGAGAAAATGAAACTGGGCATTACCGTGTCCAGGTCAATGACACACAACACTTTTCCGTTTTCATCAAATAACATGTTGCTTACTTTTGTGTCACAGTGGCAGATGCGTTTGGGCAATTTGCCTTCACGGTAAAAACGTTCAGCGCTGCACATCGTATCAGCATCTTTTTCTATTGCGTCCACTATGTCCTGTACTTCTGCCAAACGGCCGGATATGTTGGCGGATACGGCTTCACGTAATTGTTTTAAGCGGAATTCCATATTGTGGAAATCGGGGATGATTTCTCCGAGTTGTTCGGGTACATCAGCCAGCATGGCCTGGAATTCACCAAACTTCAGTCCTGCCAGATAGGAAGATTCCGGTGTAACTGTTTCCAATGTTTGTGAACGCGGAATAAATATTGAAATTCGCCAATAACCTTCTCCATCATAGAAATAGGTCTTGCCATTGGTGGAAGGTAGAAAATGGAGTACCTTACGTTCAATGTCCTCTTCGTGTCTGGCTTCCAGCTTTTGGCGGATGTGTCTGGTCACTACTTCTATATTGTGTTGCAGCATTTCAATATTGGTAAATATTAAATGGTTGATTCGTTGCAATACATAGTCAGGCTCTTCAGGAGATACCGATTTTACCAGATAAGTCTGATTGATGAGGCCGGATGTCAAAGCTTTGATTTCTTTCACTTCACCCACTTTGGGGAACTGTTTGATAATTTTTTTGAGGTTTTCCATAGGTTTGTTTGAATAATGTCTATATATACGAAACAAAGATAACTTCTTTCCTTCAATTGGAGGAAAGAAGTTATCTTAAAAAACATATAATAGGAATATAAATCTTTTTATTTTTTCAAATCAGTCTGGAACATACGGTCGGCGCGTAACAGATGACGCCAGTAGGAAACCAATTCTTGTGATTCCTGCAATACATTGAGGTACACCATGGAAGCTTTTACATTGACATCCCGTTCTTGTATGCGGTCCATCTGTTCTTTGCGCAAGGTAGAGATCTTGCCTTTCAGAAGGGCGCCTTCACGTAGCAAGGCATCAGTCTGATCGTAGGCCTTGTTGGCAAGTACTTCAGTAGCCTTGGTCATTAATGCGGTCATCTCATCGCGGATAGGGATGAACTCGTTAGTGGCACGTTCCGATAATGGGGTGAACTTATTGTCCACATGTTCTTTACAAGGATCGCAGATACGTTTCAGACAGTAAAGCATTTGTTCACAACTGTTGCTTCCCAAGTGGAACCAAGTGTTTTTCTCGATAGCAGTAAAGTTGTCTATACGGCGCAGACCTAGTATTTCTTTACGGCGTATCTTTTTTAACATTTCTTTCTGATTGTCGGTATTGTTCACGGCCTTGCGCAGAGCTTTCAGATTTTCGTTGATGAAACCGTCGGTTATCTGCCGATAGGTTTCATTGGTGAATGCCATTTCGGCTACCAATGTGTTATTTACATGCTGGCGGAGTAATCTCCAACGCTCTTCTTTGTCTTTACTGGCAATGAGGCGGGAGAATATGTCGTCTTTGCCTTTATCCTTCTGTTTCTTGCTGTAGTGTATGTTGCTGCGAACCAATAAGAAGATGGCAAGTGCAATAAGGGCCAACATGGCGAATGTGCCTCCATAATACATGATGAGCGTAACCACAAAACAGATAGTGAAAGCGGCTCCGGCAGTGATGAACCATCCACCGATAACAGAAAGCACACCGGTGATACGGTATACGGCACTGTCACGGCTCCAGGCACGGTCGGCTAATGAACTACCCATAGCTACCATGAAAGTTACGTAAGTGGTAGAAAGAGGGAGTTTCAAAGAGGTTCCCAAAGCTATGAGCAGACCGGCCAGTACCAAATTGACAGAAGCGCGTATCAAATGCAAATGCTGCCCGTTCTCCATAATCATCACATCTTTGATTAAAACGGCTGCTCGGCCCATCGTTTCAGATTGTCGGGTCAAATATTTTCGGCTATACTTTCCGAAGCGCTCATGGTAGTAACGGACAATACTGCGTGCTACAGCGGAAGAACCAAACATTTCGTCACCTTCATCCTGACGCGAGAGATCATACCGAAGTCTTCACTACATTTTGCAGCTTTTTTTGAAGTAATCAGCGCATATACCATAATGACGCCTGCTAAAAA
>ENA-OQDL01000263-OQDL01000263.1-human-gut-metagenome-genome-assembly--contig:-NODE-263-length-36095-cov-5.098393_pt1 | contig 36095 bp, 38 predicted proteins | sample MGYA00242782_ERZ504609 | MGnify/ENA primary metagenome ERZ504609 (study PRJEB26092, sample SAMD00036320) | human gut metagenome | host: Homo sapiens | study: EMG produced TPA metagenomics assembly of... | reverse complement strand
TCTTCCCATTCCGAACAGAGAAGTTAAGCCTTGTCACGCCGATGGTACTGCGTCACAGTGGGAGAGTAGGTAGCCGCCGTTTTGATTGAAGCCTCCGGACTTGAAGAAGTTCCGGAGGCTTTTTTTTTGTATCCGCACGCATGAAATGTGACCTCTACCGTTTTTTTCCCCGTGGGTGTGGGTACGTTTCCCACGGAACTGTCCGGAAGGGGCAGGTTTTTATTTAGAATTAGAAAAGGGGTTAAAAAGATTGTATTTCATAATTTCTTTATGATTATCGAATATATTTACCACTTGAACTTGAATAATTTTTAGGTCTGCGTGAACAAAAAAACAATAGAATTGTTTCAATAATATAAACCGAGAATCTTTCGAAACTAGTAGCCAAAATGAAGCTTATCGTCAAAATAGGATTAATAGTCCTGCTTTTAATGTTTAATTATCAGGGAGTCGATGCAGATGTTGTTTCTTCCGCTATTGACAGATATGCTACTACTACAGAACATCAAGATAATATGGCATCTGATCATGGTACATTGGATACCATGTCTTTCACCCACTCTTTACTCACAGGGCAACAGCAGGTATTAGCGAAACTAATGCCCGACGATCTCCGTATCCGCAGAGCAGAGGAACTTCAACAGAACTTCTTAAAAATTCTCATAGGTCGTTTTTCACTACGGGAAGAAATACTGGCAACTGACCGCGCTAAGATCTTTCCGTCTAATCCCATTCATTGTGTGTCTCCGGCATGTCATTATTTCGTGTTCACGCTGAGACGCATTTTGATTTAATTAATCGTTATAAATTTAGTTGTTTCACCTTCTCCGGCGCCCTGCAGAGTGTCGGGGTTGGTATAGAATTGTCATTTAACTATAACGATTAATTAAAACATATATCATGGAAACTATTCAAAATAAAACTACTAATAAGATTGTAGGTATTAAAAATGCGGGTTGGGTAATTATATGCTGCTTTATCATTGCAGTTTGTATCTATCACTTCATATTGGGGAATCCATCCAACTTTATGAATAATGACCCTAATAACCATCCGTTGCCGGGCAGTTTCCTGGGAACAATTTACAAAGGTGGTGTAGTGGTGCCCATTATCCAGACCCTGTTGCTCACCGTCATAGCGTTGAGCGTTGAGCGTTATTTAGCCATCCGGTCTGCTTTTGGCAGAGGTTCGCTGGTGAAATTCGTCGCTAATATTAAATCTACCCTGGCCGCTGGTGATATGAAAAAGGCACAAGAGCTATGTGATAAACAAGGCGGTTCTGTAGCCAATGTAGTTACTTCGACTTTAAGAAAGTATGCCGACGTGGAAAACGATGCGACACTTTCCAAGGACCAGAAAGTACTGGCCATTCAAAAAGAATTGGAAGAGCAACTGCACTGGAGCTCCCTATGATGGAGCAGAATCTGCCTGTTATCGGTACAATCACCACATTGGGTACCTTGATGGGACTACTCGGTACGGTAATTGGTATGATCCGTTCATTTGCAGCTTTGTCTGCCGGTGGTGGTACGGACTCCATGGCTTTGTCACAAGGTATTTCCGAGGCGTTGATCAATACGGCATTCGGTATCTTGACAGGTGCATTGGCGGTTATTTCTTATAACTACTACACTAATAAGATTGATAAATTGACTTACAGCCTTGATGAAGTAGGTTTCTCTATTGTACAGACCTTTGCGGCTTCTCATAAATAATCGTGCCAACCCTTTAAAATAAACTGCTATGGGTAGAGCAAAGATTAAAAAGAAAAGTACGTTCATAGATATGACGGCCATGAGTGACGTCACTGTGTTGCTGCTTACTTTCTTTATGTTGACTTCAACATTCGTAAAGAAGGAGCCGGTACAGGTGTTTACTCCAGCCTCCGTTTCTGAAATCAAGATTCCGGAAACGAATATCCTTCAGATTCTGGTGGACCCGCAAGGGAAAATATTTATGAGCCTCGACAAACAGCCCGACATGAAGGCCGTATTGGAGAAAATGGGTGAGGAGTACGGAGTTGATTTTACTCCTGAGCAGGAGAAGAAATTTGTGACAGCTTCTACACTTTGGTGTTCCAATGAGAAGCATGCAGAAATATCTGGATCTGCCTTCCGACCAGCAGGATAAACTGTTGAAAAATGAAGGTATCCCCTGTGACAGTACAGATAATCAGTTTAAATCATGGGTACGCAGTGCTCGTCAGGTGAATCCTGATTACGTATTGCTATCAAAGCTGATGCGTCAACTCCCTACGCTGTGATTAAAAAACGTAATGAACTCACTTCAGGACCTCAGAGAGAACCGGTACAATCTGATTACTTCTCTGAAGACTACTTCTGATAAATAAAAACCGAATAATTATGAGTGCTGAAGTACAAGAAAGCAGCGAAAAAAAGGAAAGGGTTCGAAGCCAAAAAAAGATGACTGTCCGCGTAGACTTTACGCCTATGGTGGATATGAACATGTTGCTGATTACTTTCTTTATGCTGTGTACCACGCTGAGCAAACCTCAGACGATGGAAATAAGTATGCCGAGCAATGACAAGAACATCACTGAAGAGCAGCAGAGCAAGGTGAAGGCTTCACAAGCAATTACCCTGTTACTGGCCGGAGGAGATAAATTGTATTATTATGAAGGAGAACCTAATTATAAAGACTATACATCGCTGAAGGAAACTTCCTATAATGCAGATGGTCTGCGTTCCATTCTTCTTAAAAAGAACTCGGCGGCAGTTCGTGAAGTAAACGATCTGAAAAAACAGAAAGCTGATCTAAAGATATCAGAGGAGGAGTATACGAAAAAACTGGCTGAAATAAAAAGCGGAAAGGATACCCCGACTGTTATTATTAAAGCAACGGATGACTCTTCATACAAGAATCTGATTGATGCTCTGGATGAAATGCAAATATGCAATATAGGTAAGTATGTAATTACAGACATCGCTGATGCAGATCAGTTCTTGATCAAGAACTATGATACGAAGGGCGATCTGAGTAAAGACATTGCGGAATAGTAACACACATTTAAAAGGAGGAAAAGAAAATGGCAAAAATAGATTTGACCTCACCTGAATGGTGTGAACTGATATTCCAAGGTAAGAACAAGGCATACGGTGCCTATAAGATGCGTGCCAATTCACCTAAACGCCACACGTGGGCAATGGTAATTGTAGTGATCATTGCTGCCATAGGTTTCAGTATACCGACATTGGTAAAACTGGCAACCCCGAAGCAGAAAGAGGTGATGACGGAGGTGACTATCTTGTCACAACTGGAAGAACCCGAAGTGAAACAGGAAGAGTTCAAGAAAGTGGAACCGGTGGCTCCGCCTCCCGCTCTGAAAAGCTCTATCAAATTTACAGCTCCTGTCATCAAAAAAGATGAAGAAGTGCGTGATGATGAAGAGATAAAGAGTCAGGAAGAATTGACTCAGACCAAAGTGGCTATCTCTATTGCCGATGTGAAAGGTAATGATGAGCTGAACGGTAAAGATATTGCTGAACTGAAAGAAGTGATAACCAAAGCCCCCGAAGCAGAAGAAAAACCATATACTATGGTAGAACAGATGCCTCAGTTCCCGGGTGGTGATAGAGAATTGCTGTCTTTTATAGCAAAGAATTTGCATTATCCTACCATTGCGCAGGAAAATGGAATACAGGGTAAAGTGTTTGTCCGCTTTGTGGTTTCGGCTACAGGTGACGTAAAGGATGTGAAGGTGATGCGTTCTCTGGACCCGTATTGCGACAAGGAAGCCATCCGGGTGATCCAGTCATTGCCGAAGTGGATTCCGGGAAGACAGAACGGACGTAATGTTCCCGTGTACTATACCGTTCCTATAACTTTTAAGCTACAATAATATCTATATATGATGATGAAGCTGTATATTGCATTGTTGGCTGCTTTGTTGCTGCTGCTTTCGGGCTGCGGCAACAAACCCAAACCGGGGGAAGACGATACGTTGACCTCTGGCACTATAACGATAGCGGTGGACGAAACTTTCCGTCCCATTATAGAAGAAGAGTTACAGGTGTTTCATGCATTGACACCGGATGCCACCGTGCATCCCATTTATTGCAGCGAAGTGGAAGCCATGAAACTTTTGCTGGCGGATAGTGTACGTCTGGCTATAACCACCCGGCAACTGACCACGCAGGAAACAGCCTATCTTAATGACAAGAAATTCTTTCCTGTATCGGTAAAGATGGCGACAGATGGTTTGGCCTTGATAGTGAACAAGCAAAATACGGATTCATTAATTACGGTTGACCAGTTTAAAGAAATACTGACGGGGAAAGTTACTGACTGGAAACAGTTGAATCCTGCTTCCCGTTTGGGTGAGCTCCAACTGGTATTTGATAATCCCAATTCGAGCACCGTACATTATGTACTTGATTCGATCTGCGGCGGTATGCCTTTGTCGAAGGACCTGAAGGCGCAGAAAACAAATCCGGAGGTGATTTCGTATGTGGCTAAGAATCCCGCAGCTTTAGGGGTTATCGGTGTCAACTGGATAGGAAATCCTGCGGATAGTACGCGACTCTCTTTCAATGACGTCATTCGGATAATGGCTGTCAGCCGTGCGGATTCGGCTACAGTGGGAAATAGTTTCAAGCCTTATCAAGCTTATCTGGCTTTGAACCAGTATCCGCTCACTCGCAATGTGTACATTTTACTCAATGATCCTAAAAGTGGTCTGCCCAGTGGTCTGACTTCTTTCCTGACAGATTTCCGGGGACAGCGTATCATCTTGAAATCAGGACTGGTACCTGCTACGGCTGCCGTAAGGATTGTAGATGTAAAAGAGGAATAATAAATGAACAAAAAAGAAGAACCATGAAGAAATTAGTATTAACCGTGATGAGCCTGTGCCTGGCCGTAACTATGTGGGGACAGACATCAGCAGGCAGCGAATGGTCACCCCAGGTGAAACAGGCTGCCACGATGATAAAGGAGAATCCGGCAAAAGCCTCCGAGGCTTTTGATGAACTGCTGAAAGGTAAAAATAAGAAGAATACTTCCTTGTTGGTAGAGATAGGCCGGGCTTATCTGGACCAGGGAAAAACAGCAGAGGCTGCCGAATATGCACAGCGCGCTAAAGATGTGAACAGTAAATGTGCTGTAGCCTATCTGCTGAGTGGTGATGTGGCATTGAAACTAAATGATGTGAACAAAGCCAGCAGTGATTATAACCAGGCTATTTATCTGGATGAAAATTGCAGCGAAGCTTATTTTAAATATGCACAGGTATATAAAGGGGTAGACCCCCAACTGTCACTGGATATGCTGATGCGTTTGCAGACCAAGACTCCGGACGATAACCGTATCAGTAAGGAATTGGCCGATGTATATTATACGATGGGGCAGTATGGCAAAGCAAAAGAAGCTTATGAAAGTTATCTGAAAGTAGGTATGCCTACCGAACAGGACTATACCCGCTATGCCATGTTGCTATATCTGAATAAGGACTATGCGCAGTCTTCGGATATGGCAAAGAAAGGTTTGGAACTTGCTCCGGAAAATCATGTGCTGAAACGTCTGGCGATGTATGATAATCTGGAATTAAAGGATTACAAAGAAGGACTGGAAGCAGCTGCCACTTTCTTTTCTAATCCCGGTAATCCGGATTATGTATATTTGGATTACGTTTATTTCGCCCGTTTGCTGGAAGCTGACAAGCAGTATGATGAAGCGGTGGCACAGTTTGACAAAGCACTGTCCATGGACAAATCGCATACGGAAATCTATAAAGATATCTCTGATGTATACGAAAAGGAACGTGATTTTCCGAAGGCAATAGAGGCTTACAAAAATTATTTGGGCGGAATGAAAAGTGATCCGGATATTAGTGACCTGTTTTTATATGGACGTTTGAACTATTATGCGGCTACTGATTCTGCTTATCAGGATAAGCAACCACTTTATCTAGCTGAAGCCGATACTATTTTTGCACAAGTGGCTGCTAAAGTTCCCGATAACTATTTAGGAAACTTCTGGCGTGCCCGTGTTAATTCTTTGCGTGATCCTGAAACAACTCAGGGATTGGCAAAGCCTTATTATGAGGCTGCACTGAGTATTCTGGAACAGAAGCCTGATGCTACTAAATCAGTGTTGGTGGAATGTAACAGCTATTTGGGATATTATTATTTTGTAAAAGAAGATTATAACCAGTCAAAACTGTATTGGAATAAGATATTGGAAATTGATCCTGGAAACGAAACTGCTACTAAAGCACTAGGAGGAATTAAATAGTCCTTCTTTTTTTCATTTATCATTTGAGTTGAGCGGACAGTACTTGGTTGCCGCCCGCTTAATTCGTTTAACGGTTAATGAATATTAAAGATGAGTCATTCTTCTTGTTTATTCAAATAAACTATATACATTTACAGTGTACTAATCAACTAATACACTAAATAACTAATAAAACCATAAACACAATGATGATTGAAGTAAAGAACTTGTCTTTCAGTTATGGAACAAGAAAACAGAAAGTCTTTGATGACTTCTCGCTAGCATTGGACAAAGGTTCAGTTTACGGCCTTTTAGGGAAGAACGGTACAGGTAAATCTACTTTGCTTTATTTAATGACAGGTTTGCTTCGTCCTCAGGCCGGACGGGTGCTTTACAAAGGGGTGGATGTTTCCATGCGCTATCCCCTGACTTTGCAGGACATGTTTCTAGTGCCTGAAGAATTTGCTTTGCCATCAGTCAGTTTGAAACAATACTTGAAGCTGAATACTCCGTTTTATCCGAATTTCAGCAATGAACTCTTGAGCACTTGCCTTCGTGATTTTGATATGAATGAAGATATTCATTTGGGCGAGCTTTCGATGGGACAGAAGAAGAAAGCATTTATGTGCTTTGCATTAGCTACCAATACCTCTTTGTTGGTAATGGACGAGCCCAGCAACGGATTGGATATTCCTTCTAAAAGTCAGTTTCGTAAAGTAATCGCTTCGGGCATGACCGATGAAAAATCAGTCATCATCTCTACGCACCAGGTGAGAGATATTGACAGCCTGCTGGATCATGTGGTTATTATTGACGGTACCCGCGTATTGTTGAATGCATCGGTAAAGACCATCTGTGACAAAGTCTATTTTGCAGAGCAAGGCATGAATGAACCGACGGACACAGCACTCTATGTCCAGCCGTCCGTCCAGGGAAACAGTGTCATCTTCCCAAACACGCATAATGAGGAGACGAATTTGAATCTGGAAGTACTGTTTAACGCTATGCTGTCAGAGAGAGAAAAAATGCAGTCAATGTTTAACAAGTAACATACACAAACACTATGGATACGAATAAATTCTTTAGCTTTCCGCGTATTGCAATGGTCATGAAACGCGAAATTATGGAAAATTGGAAAACAAATCTTTATCGTCTGATCGGGATTTATGCCGGATTTTTATTGGTGATGGTGTTCACAATGTCGAAACAGGCGTCGTCGTATAGTGATCCTCAGGTGGCTTTTCAGCATTACTGTTCTAATGTGCTGGGGGCGTTTGTTCTTATCATCGGTATTTTCGGCATTGTCTATGCTGCCAACATTATGGAGAACATGATTACCAAAGAAAAACGCATCGCTTTTCTGATGCTTCCGGCAACCATGATAGAGAAATTTGTGGCACGGTTCTTAATTGTTACGGTAGGACTGGCGGTGGCTGTCTTTGTTGCGGCGTCATTGGCGGAAATTACCCGTTATCTGTTACTCCCTTTATTTAATGTACCTGAAACATTCCATCAATCTGTTTTATATAACCTTCTTTCCATGGCTTCGGTAGATGGTGAGCAGATATATAGGGGATCAGGCTATGCTATGAATATGCCGTACCAGAATTGGTTGGGTGAGCTGTGCGGATGGGCTTTCTTGGTGTGGTCACATTCACTTTATATTCTAGGAGGTAGTTATTGGTACAAGAAACCTTTTTTCAAGACATTGGGTACATTGATGCTTATTTCTATTCTGTGTTCGGTCTTGTCAGTACATATCATATCATGGGTAGGCAATGACGGTATGCGTAGTTTCGCCGAATGGCTGGAAGCTAATTCCCAGTGGATGACATTAAACAAGTTACTTTCCTTAGGAGTGGCGTTCTTCAGTGCATTCACCATGTTCAACTGGTGGCTGAGTTACCGGCTCTTTACCCGTTCACAAGTTATTAAACCCAAATTCCGCTTGCTATGAAATTTAAAGAAAGTAAATCCATTTACTTGCAGATAGCTGACCGGATATGTGATGAAATCCTGCAAGGACAATATATGGAAGAAGAGCGTATTCCATCGGTCAGAGAATACGCCGCCACAGTGGAGGTGAATGCAAATACGGTGGTCCGCACGTATGATTACCTTCAGGGACAAGAGATTATTTACAATAAACGCGGCATTGGTTATTTTGTATCAGCAGGGGCTAAAGACCGGATTATTGCTTTACGGAAAAATACATTCCTGCATGAAGACCTGCCTGAGTTTTTCAGACAAGTGAAGACATTGGATATTCCCATGAAGGAGATAGAAAAAATGTATAAGGAATATCTGACTCAACAATGACACAACACCAAGCACATCTACGACAACACATACACAACATCGGTTAGATAAAGAAATCCCGGCAGAGCGATGACTCGCCGGGATTTCTTATATCCGGTTACTTGTCTGCTATAAAAATTGTAGTCCAGTATAACCATTCGGTTGCAGCTCGGAGGATATCGGGATTGATAGATTGGGTGTTATCTTTGGGATGATGGTAATAACCGCCTCCCAAGGCCCATAAGTCTATACATGGATAACCGGCTTTCATAAAGACTGCACCGTCTGTGCGAGGGCGGGTCAGGAAATGAGTCTCACTAGTGAACAGACGTCGATGTACATACCTATCATTGGCTTTCTCTGATAGCTCAGCCAGTTCGGGGTATTTATAGTGATAATTCGCTCCTAGCATCTCACCTACACCCACTTGTTCCAGATTCAGGATTGCTACCACTTTGTTTTGGGGCACAAGGGAATGGTTGGTGTAGTAGGTACTTCCGGTGAGTCCGGCCTCCTCGCCGTCCACACTCATAAAGATGATGCTGCGTTTCGGTTTTATCTTTGATTTTGCCAGTGCTTCGGCTACTCCCAGCATGGCAGCGGAGGAAGAATTGTTGTCATTCGCTCCTTCAATTAGGAAAGGAATCATTCCTAAGTGGTCCAGATGGGCGGAAATGATTACATATTCATTGCATAGTATAGGATCACTGCCTTTGATCATGCCCAAAATATTTTTTCCAGTAGCATTGGGATTATAGGTAGCATTCATTTTGATGTGGGCTCTCTTTCCGGTATGGAAAGAGGCAGGCTTCTGAGTCTTATAAATCTGCCGGATGGTTTCTTTATAGGTCTTGCCTGTTCCCCTGAAAATATCATTGACCACAGTGTCTGTAACATGACAATAGACAAATCCCGGATTATAGGGGGCATTCGGACCGGGAACCCATTTGTATAACAAGCCTGCCGCACCATGGGCTGCAGCGTTGTTCAGCTTGGTTTGGTGCAAAGTATGTTTGTACCACATGGCCAGTGAATCGGGGTTACGGCTTATATTGGGTGTTTCTCCCTCTACCAGCACAATCTTGCCTTTTACATCTATGTCTTTGTAATCATCATATCCTAATTCGGGTGCTGTAACGCCAAATCCGGCATATACCACATCGGCTGTCACTTCTCCGTTACTGGTCATTCCTCCGGCAAACCAACCATCTGCCCAAGGGTATGTCTTGGAGATCCATACAGTTTTTTTCTTGTCTTGGGTGACAGGAAATAGGATATCCATAGTGCTTCCCGGTTGTATCTCTACACAAGGGTGGGGGAATAGCTGTATGTAGGAACCATTCTCACCACGAGGTATTAGTTTCCACTCTTTAAAATATCCTTTTACGATATCTACAGCTTTAGCCATTCCGGGCGAACCTGCGAGTCGTCCCTCCAAGGCCGGGTCTGAAAGTTGCTTTACATAACCGAAAATCTTTTCGGTAGTGATGTTACGATGCATGGCATCAAGGTACATTTCTTCATCAGTCATGGTAGCCGTTCTTCTTTGGGCGGATGAAGACAGGGAGCCCAATGCAAGAATTGCAGATAACAAGAGGAGTCCTTTTTTCATGTTAATATGTTGATTTAAGATTCGGTTCTAAAGATAAAAAGAAAAGATCAGATTCCTGTTTATCTCCTTGTAAAAATCTTAAGTTCGTATTTCTTGATATAAATCAAACCGTTACATCGTGAAAAGTCCGTACCTTTGCACCCCGAAAATCAAGGGTAACAAGTGGACGTAATTCAAGAACCGAGAAGTGTACGAAAGAACCTTGCCAGACTGGCGGTTCCTATTTTCATTGAAACATTGCTGATTATGATGCTGGGCGCGGTAGATACCGTGATGCTGAGTCAGTATTCAGACAATAGTGTGGCTGCCGTCGGGGTGGTCAACCAGCTCATCATGTTTGCTTTCCTGATATTCGAGGTGATTAATATAGGAACTTCCGTACTCTGTTCGCAATATTTGGGAGCAAGAATGCACAAGAATATGGTGCAGGTGGTGGGAGTATCATTGATACTCAATTTGGTGTTCGGCCTGTTTGTCAGTGCTATTCTGCATTACGGAGCCACTTCTCTGCTATCTATGATGGGACTTCGTCCCGAACTGATGGAATATGGAGTGAGTTACATGAAGATAGTAGGGGCATTCGCTTTTTTTCAAGCCATATCTCTGACTATTTCTGCCTCTTTGCGTAGTGCTAACAAAGCGGTTTATCCCATGATGGTAACGGTAGTTGTGAATATTCTGAATATCATCGGTAACTATTCGCTGATTTTCGGTAAGTTCGGCATGCCGGCTTTGGGAGTGGAAGGTGCGGCTATCTCTACAGCATTTGCCCGAGGGGTATCTATGGTGATACTTTTTGTAATTCTTTTCCGCAAGCATATTCCCAGATTTCCGTTATCCTATTTTTGCCCCTTCCCGTTTGTCGAGCTGAAAAACCTGTTGAAAATCGGAGTCCCCTCGGCCGGAGAAAATATGTCCTACAGTTTCTCTCAGGTAGTATTGACCTATTTTATTAATATGTTGGGGAATGAAGCGCTGGCTACCCGTACCTATGTGGTGAATATAGTGATGTTCGTTTATTTGTTTGCTATTGCCATGGCACAAGGCGGAGCCATCTGTATCGGACATCTGGTAGGTGAAAGGAAAATTCATGCAGCCTATCTGTTAGGCAAATATGTGATGCGTATTTCTATTTTGGTTTCTTTGGTTTTATCCTGTATCTGGGCTTTGATGGGGCATACCTTGTTTAGCTGGTTGACAGATAATCCGGAAATTATCCGTCTGGGTACTATTATCCTGTTTATTGATGTGATTTTGGAAGTGGGACGGGCTATTAATATTTATGCGACGAATGCTTTACGTGCAACGGGTGATGTAAATTATCCGTTTTATGTAGGATTTGTTGTTCAGTGGAGTGTTGCCGTAGGTTGTGGTTTCTTGTTCGGCATTCATTGGGGATGGGGATTGGTAGGTATGTGGTGTGCGTTTGTGCTGGATGAAAATCTTCGTGGTATTATCTTTGTACAGCGTTGGAACAGTCTGAAATGGACTAAAAAGGGATTTGTGAAATAAATCTTCATTTTCGCAAACTTTATGCATCTTCAGGCCGTTAAACTCAAGAAAAAGAATTAATTTTGCAGTCTGATAATTATCAAAGAATATAATATGGAGCTCGATTTACTCACGGCAATATCACCTATTGACGGTCGATACAGAGGAAAAGCGGGAGCTTTGGCCTCTTATTTTTCTGAATTTGCACTCATCAAGTACCGTGTGCAGGTAGAAATTGAATACTTTATCACTCTGTGTGAACTACCGTTGCCACAGCTGAAAAGCTTTGATCATGCACGTTTTGATGCATTGCGCGCTATTTATAAGAATTTTTCAGAAGCTGATGCACAGCGTATTAAAGAGATAGAAAGTGTAACAAACCACGATGTAAAGGCTGTAGAATATTTCATCAAAGAAGAATTCGATAAGTTGGGCGGAATGGAGGAATACAAGGAATTCATTCATTTCGGATTGACATCACAGGACATAAACAATACTTCTGTACCTTTGTCTATAAAGGAGGCATTGGAACAAGTGTACTATCCGCAAATTGAAGAGCTGATTGCTCAGTTGACTACATACGCTGAAGAATGGGCAAATATCCCTATGTTGGCAAAAACACATGGGCAGCCTGCTTCTCCTACTCGCCTGGGTAAAGAAATCATGGTTTTCGTTTATCGTCTGAATCGTCAGCTGGCTGTATTGAAAGCTTGTCCTGTCACGGCTAAATTCGGTGGTGCGACGGGTAATTACAATGCACATCATGTAGCTTATCCCGAATATGACTGGAAAGCATTCGGAAATCAGTTCGTGGCAGAGAAGCTGGGGTTGGAACGTGAGGAATATACTACTCAGATTTCTAATTATGATAATCTGGGAGCCATCTTTGATGCCATGAAGCGCATCAATACCATTATGATTGACATGAACCGCGACTTTTGGCAGTACATCTCTATGGAGTACTTCAAACAGAAGATTAAAGCGGGCGAAGTCGGTTCCAGCGCTATGCCGCACAAAGTAAACCCCATCGACTTCGAAAATGCAGAGGGTAACCTGGGGATGGCAAATGCTATTCTGGAGCATCTTTCTTCTAAGTTGCCTGTTTCCCGCTTGCAACGTGACTTGACAGACTCTACTGTGTTGCGTAACGTCGGTGTACCTTTCGGTCACATTGTGATTGCTATCCAAAGTTCGTTGAAAGGTCTGCGTAAACTGTTGCTGAATGAGAAAGCAATCTATGCCGACTTGGATAATTGTTGGAGTGTGGTGGCGGAAGCTATCCAGACTATTTTGCGCCGCGAAGCCTATCCTCATCCGTATGAGGCATTGAAAGCTTTGACCCGTACAAACCAAGCTATCACAGAAGGGGCTATTAAAGAATTCATAGAAACACTAAATGTAAGCGAAGATATTAAAAAGGAACTGCGAGTGATTACACCGCATAATTATACAGGTATTTAAAAAATAGTTAGTTGGATTTTAATCAAAAAAGCCCGAGAGGGCGTTATACATTAATTAATAAACAAAAGGAAAACCATGAGTACAGAAAATGAAAGCAGACAAGAAGGTGCTGCAAACGAAGAAAACCAGAATGTAAGCCGTGATGGTGGTTATAAGTCTTATAACAGAGACAGTAATTACAACAGATACAACAACGACGGCGAACAGCGTCCTTACCGTCCTCGTACGAACAGCTATAATCGCGAAGGTGGCGACCGTCCTTACCGTTCTTCTTATAACAACGGTGACCGTCCTTCCTATAATCGCTATAATAATGGTGACCGTCCGCAACGTCCCCGCTTTAATCCTAACAGTGAGGATGGAGGAGAACAACGTTCATACCGTCCTCGTACAAATTATAATCGTGAAGGTGGTGAGCAGCGTCCATATACTCCGCGCCCTCGTTTCAATAATGGTGAGGAAGGTGGTGAACGTCAATACCGTCCCCGTACAAACTATAATCGCGAAGGTGGTGAGCAGCGTCCTTATACTCCGCGTCCCCGCACCGGAGGATATAATCGCGAAGGTGGTGAGCAGCGTCCATATACTCCGCGTCCCCGTTTTAACAGCGGTGAAGGTGGTGAACAGCGTTCTTACACTCCGCGTCCTCGTACCGGCGGTTATAATCAAGGCGGCGACCGTCCTTATCGTCCTCGTACCGGTGGTTATCAAGGTGGTGGATACAATCGTCCCTATCGCCCCCGTACGGCTGATTATAACCCGAATGCAAAGTATAGTCTGAAGAAACAGATTGAATATAAAGATATATTGACCGATCCAAATGAGCCGATTCGTCTGAACAAGTTCTTGGCTAATGCAGGTATATGTTCCCGTCGTGAGGCTGATGAGTTTATTACAGCAGGTGTAGTCAGTGTAAATGGTGAAGTGGTAACCGAATTAGGTACTAAGATCAAGCGTACTGACGAAGTGAAGTTCCATGACGAACCGGTAAGTATTGAACGTAAAACTTATATTTTGTTGAATAAACCGAAGGATTGTGTGACTACTTCTGATGATCCTCAGGAACGTAAGACTGTAATGGATTTTGTGAAAGGTGCTTGTAAGGAGCGCATTTATCCAGTTGGGCGTTTGGATCGTAATACTACCGGTGTATTACTGTTAACTAACGATGGTGATTTGGCTTCCAAGCTGACTCATCCTAAGTATTTGAAGAAGAAGATTTATCATGTATATTGTGATAAGAATGTAACCAAGGCAGATCTTGACCAGATTGCAGCAGGTGTGACATTGGATGATGGAGAGATCCATGCAGATGCCATCAGCTATGCATCGGAAACAGACAAATCACAAGTCGGTATTGAAATCCATTCCGGAAAGAACCGTATTGTGCGTCGTATTTTTGAATCCTTGGGATATAAGGTAATCAAGCTGGACCGCGTTTATTTTGCTGGCCTGACTAAAAAAGGTTTGCGTCGCGGTGACTGGCGTTACCTGACGGAACAAGAAGTGAACATGCTCCGCATGGGCTCATTTGAATAATAAACAATAAAGAGACAAAACAATGGAAAAAATTAGTAGAACAAAGATTGTTGACTTGCTGAAGCGCCGTGATTTTGGTGCGATGGTCAATGTAAAAGGTTGGGTTCGTACCCGCCGCGGTAGCAAACAGGTAAATTTTATCGCCCTGAATGACGGTTCTACAATAAATAATGTGCAGATTGTTGTTGATTTGGCAAACTTTGACGAAGAAATGTTGAAGCAGATCACCACCGGTGCATGTATCAGTGTGAACGGTGAGTTGACCGAATCCATTGGCTCTGGTCAGGCTGCCGAAGTTCAAGCGCGTGGAATCGAAGTATTAGGTACTTGTGATAATACTTATCCGTTACAGAAGAAAGGTCATACGATGGAGTTTCTTCGTGAGATCGCTCATTTGCGTCCCCGTACCAATACATTTGGAGCTGTATTCCGCATCCGCCACAACATGGCTATCGCTATCCATAAGTTCTTCCATGAACGTGGTTTCTTCTATTTTCATACACCTATTATCACAGCATCCGATTGTGAAGGTGCGGGACAGATGTTCCAGGTTACTACCAAGAATCTTTATGATTTGAAGAAAGATGAAAACGGAGCGATTATTTATGATGATGATTTCTTTGGCAAACAAGCCAGTTTGACGGTTTCCGGACAGTTGGAAGGTGAATTGGCTGCTACTGCTTTGGGGGCTATTTATACATTTGGACCTACATTCCGTGCGGAGAACTCCAATACGCCGCGTCACTTGGCCGAGTTTTGGATGATTGAACCTGAGGTTGCGTTCAATGATATTACTGATAATATGGATTTGGCCGAAGACTTTATTAAATATTGTGTACAGTGGGCGCTTGACAACTGCTATGATGATGTGAAGTTCTTGAACGATATGTTCGATAAAGGATTGATAGAACGTTTGCAGGGCGTGCTGAAGGAAGAATTTGTCCGTCTGCCTTATACGGAAGGTATCAAGATACTGGAGGAAGCTGTAGTAAAAGGTCATAAATTTGAATTCCCGGTATATTGGGGAGTAGACTTAGCCTCTGAACATGAACGTTATTTGGTGGAAGAGCACTTTAAACGTCCTGTAATCCTGACAGACTATCCGAAAGAAATCAAGGCATTCTATATGAAGCAGAATGAGGATGGCAAGACGGTGCGTGCAATGGATGTATTATTCCCGAAGATTGGCGAAATAATAGGTGGTTCTGAACGTGAGGCTGATTATGACAAATTGATGACCCGCATTCAGGAACTGGGAATTCCGATGAAGGATATGTGGTGGTATCTGGATACCCGCAAGTTTGGTTCATGTCCTCATTCTGGTTTTGGACTTGGTTTTGAACGGTTGTTGCTGTTTGTTACCGGTATGACCAATATTCGTGATGTGATACCTTTCCCACGTACTCCGCGCAATGCTGAATTCTAATTGTAGGAAATAATAATTCAAAAAATCCTGCCCTATAACATAGAGCAGGAATTTTTTTTGTGTTTAACTGTAAAAAAGTTATTTGAAAAGCAGAAAGTTTGAAAAATTTTTCTAATTTTGTTGTATCCACATAACGCAATTTGTTAACTAAATATATACAGCTATGAAACGGAAAAAATTATTCCTACTGATGATAGCATTCTTGCTAATCGGTACTTCGCGTGTAGTGGGACAGGAAAAATCGGATGCAGCCCCTGTCAATTTGAAAGGGATTTGGCAGATGTGCTTTTATGTATCAGGTACTCCTCAGGTGCCGGGTGAGTTGAAACCAAGTAATTCTTTTAAAATTTTGTCTGATGACGGCAAGTTTACCAATATGACCATGATTCCTAATCATGGAGCTATTATTATTGGTTCCGGTACCTATCGGCAGACTGCTCCTAATGCTTATACAGAGCATGTGGAGAAAAATCTGCATCTTCCACAATTGGTAGGTGTGGATAACATTTTGGAATTTGAGATGAAGGGGGGCGATGTCATGGTACTGAAGTTTTTTGTGAAAACGGATAAGGATGGAAATGAAATCAATTCTTGGTATTATGAAACTTGGAAACGGGTGAAAATGCCTCCTGTTTATCCAAAGGATTTGGTCAGATAAGTTTGAATCTTTGTTTATAAACAAAGGATAGTCATTGGGGAGGGGCTGCTCTTTCATTTTTTGAAAGCGTGGTCCCTATCTATATGGTGGGATATGTGTCTTGTTTATATGATTACTTGTTTGGATACTTAAATGAAAGGTGTCTATGTATTAATTGTTTCCAATAAAATGATGTAGTGAGTAACTGTTACCTGTTTGCAGGTTGCTTAAATATACGGTAAAATTCCTGTAATCTCTTCTTAATTTGCACAGAATTTCAAAAAATGTGCTATTCTTCATCACTTTTATGCCTTTTCGAGAACAAAAATTGGAAATAATCGTTAACTTTGTCGCCAATAACAGAAATAGAAAAGGAGATTAATGTCTAAACTTTATATAATAGCGGGGTGTAACGGAGCTGGTAAAACGACTGCTTCGTATACGGTATTACCCGAAATTTTAGAGTGCCGTGAATTTGTCAATGCCGATGAAATCGCCAAGGGACTTTCTCCTTTTAACCCCTCAAGTGTAGCAATCGAAGCGGGACGACTGATGCTGAAACGCATCGGAGAACTGTTGTCAGCCGGAGTCAGTTTTTCTGTTGAAACTACATTGTCTACCCGTTCTTATATCAATCTTATCCAGCAGGCACAAAATCAAGGATATAGTGTCAGCCTTATTTATTTTTGGCTGAATTCGCCTGAACTGGCTATAGAGCGAGTGAAACAGCGTGTTGCCAACGGAGGGCATGATGTACCTGCTCCCATTATCCGTCGTCGTTATCGTTCGGGGTTGGAAAACTTTTTCCGTATTTATATGCCTTGCGTGGATTATTGGATGCTTGCGGACAATAGCTGCACACCGCGTGTTATTGTGGCGGACGCCTTCCGTTTGGGAGATGAGGTCCATATCTATAATCAAGAACTTTTTACTAAAATCAGAAGTTATGTCAACTGAAGAAGAATATAAGGAATTAAGTGCGAAGTTGCGTTATGGTTTAGAACTAGCGGAACAGCGGTTGATAGAGGAAACTGCACGGCGCGAAGGGACACTGTGTTATGGTCGTCCCGATGGAAAAGTAGTTCGGATCTCAGCAACTGAACTTTTAAAGCTTCGTCAGTCCGGTGGAAACAATGCGGCATCTGTGGCTGTTTGTACTTGCTCTGAGATGGAGAGTGGCTGGAATCGTTGAAAATATATGAATAACTGTATATGTATAGGGAAGAATCAAAATTTCTTCCCTATGTTTTTACTCCGTTATTCAAAGCCTAGATGTGGTTGTATCAGCCTTTTGTATGCAAAAAGCAGGAGGAAAAAATATCTTAATTTGTTTGTCAGTTCAAAGAAAAGCCGTACCTTTGCAAGCCGATTATTATCAAAAGTTTATAAAGAATTAATTCTTAGCGTGTTAATAGTTCTTTGTCCGGGAACGGTTAGAAACGCTGGGAAGAATTGTTTTTTAGTAGTTAACATTTAAAAAAGAATTTAAGAGTGGATACTTTAAGTTACAAGACCATTTCTGCAAACAAAGAAACAGCTCATAAAGAATGGGTTGTTGTCGATGCAACCGATCAGGTCGTAGGCCGTCTCGGTTCGAAAGTTGCGAAACTGTTGAGAGGAAAGTACAAACCAGACTTTACCCCTCATGCTGACTGCGGTGATAATGTTATTATCATTAATGCAGACAAAGTGAAATTTACCGGAAACAAGTGGAACGACAAGGTTTACTTGCGCTATACAGGTTATCCCGGTGGTCAGAGAGAAATGACTCCTGCCCAGTTGATGAAGAAACCTAACGGTGAAGAAAAACTGTTGAAGAGAGTAGTAAAGGGTATGCTTCCTAAAAATCGTCTGGGAGCACAGTTGCTGGGCAATTTGTATGTTTACGCTGGTAGTGAACATAAACATGAAGCTCAGACTCCGAAATCAATTGATATAAACTCACTTAAATAATAAAGAATGGAAGTAGTAAATGCATTAGGCAGACGTAAACGCGCCGTAGCACGCGTGTTCGTAAGCGAAGGTACAGGAAAGATTACTATTAACAAGAGAGACCTTGCACAGTACTTTCCATCAACTATTCTTCAGTATGTAGTAAAACAGCCTTTGAACAAGCTGGAGGCTGCTGAAAAATATGATATCAAAGTAAATCTTTACGGTGGTGGTTTTACAGGTCAGTCACAGGCTTTGCGTCTGGCTATCGCCCGTGCGCTGGTTAAAATCAACCCTGAAGATAAAACAGCTCTTCGTTCAGAAGGCTTCATGACACGTGATTCTCGTTCTGTAGAACGTAAGAAACCGGGTCAGCCCAAAGCACGTCGTAGATTCCAGTTCAGTAAACGTTAATATCCGGTTTTACTTGGAACTGGTTAAGAAGCGTTTAGTATCTAAACCAGCGGGACTCTACTTGGTAGCGGACTACCCGATGGTTGGTTGAGATAAACAAAAAAGAAAGTAAACGATTTAAAGAATAACAAAATGTCTAGAACTAATTTCGATACATTATTGGAAGCCGGTTGCCACTTCGGACACCTTAAGAGAAAGTGGAATCCCTCAATGGCTCCTTATATTTTCATGGAACGCAATGGTATCCATATCATTGACCTCCATAAAACAGTTGCTAAAGTAGATGAAGCTGCTGATGCACTGAAACAAATCGCAAAATCAGGTAAGAAAGTCCTGTTTGTTGCTACTAAGAAACAAGCTAAACAAGTAGTAGCTGAGAAAGCTGCTTCTGTAAATATGCCTTATGTAATCGAGCGTTGGCCGGGTGGTATGTTGACTAACTTCCCGACTATCCGTAAGGCTGTGAAGAAAATGGCTACTATCGATAAGTTGACCAACGATGGTACTTATTCAAACCTTTCTAAGAGAGAAGTTCTGCAAATCTCTCGTCAGCGTGCTAAATTGGAGAAGAACTTAGGCTCTATCGCTGATTTGACTCGTTTGCCGTCAGCACTGTTCGTTATCGATGTGTTGAAAGAAAACATTGCAGTTCGTGAAGCTAACCGTCTGGGTATCCCTGTATTTGCTATCGTTGATACAAATTCAGATCCTTCAAACGTAGACTTCGTGATTCCTGCAAACGATGACGCTACTAAGTCTGTAGAAGTGATCTTGGATGCTTGTTGTGGCGCTATCGCTGAAGGCTTGGAAGAAAGAAAAGCTGAAAAAGTAGATATGGAAGCTGCCGGTGAAAATGCTCCTAAGGGTGCTGGTAAGAAGAAAAATACCAAGGCTCGTATGGATAAAGCCGAAGAAGAAGCTATCAATGCTGCTAAGGCTGCCGCTTTCTTGAAAGAAGACGAAGAAGCTTAATAGTATAAATTGAGAGTTGAGAATTGAAAATTGGGGAAGGGGCAGATTATGCTGTTAATTCTCAATTCTCAATTTTCAATTCTCAATTCTGTTTTAAAGATATTACTAACAATTAAAAAATAAAGGAATATTATGGCTGTAACTATGGCTGAAATAACCAAGCTTCGTAAGATTAGTGGAGCTGGTATGATGGATTGCAAGAACGCCTTGACTGAAGCAAACGGCGATATCGATAAAGCAATGGAAATTATCCGTAAAAAAGGACAGGCTGTTGCTGCAAAACGTTCTGACCGTGAAGCATCTGAAGGTTGTGTGCTGGCAAAAAAGGATGGCGAATTTGCTGCTATCATCGCTTTGAAATGCGAAACCGACTTCGTTGCTAAAAATGCTGATTTCGTAGCGTTGACTCAAGCTATTCTGGATGCTGCTGTTGCCAACAGATGCAAGACTTTGGAAGAAGTAAAGGCTTTGCCTATGGGTAACGGTACTGTACAGGATGCAGTAACAGACCGTAGCGGTATCACTGGTGAAAAAATGGAATTGGATGGCTACAATGTGGTTGAAGGTGCTTATACTTCTATTTATAACCACCAGGGAAATAACCAGCTTTGTACTATTGTTGCCATGAATAAGGAAGCTGAAGCTGCCGCTCACGGAGTTGCTATGCAGATTGCCGCTATGAATCCTATTGCAATTGATGAAGCTGGTGTTCCTGAATCTGTAAAAGAAGCTGAAATACAGGTAGCTATTGATAAGACTAAGAAAGAACAAGTAAACAAGGCTGTTGAAGTTGCTTTGAAGAAGGCTGGTATCAACCCTGCACATGTAGACAGCGAAGAGCACATGGAAAGTAACAAGGCTAAGGGCTGGATTACTGACGAAGATATTGCCAAAGCTAAGGAAATCATTGCTACTGTTTCTGCTGAAAAAGCTGCCAACTTGCCGCAACAGATGATTGAAAACATTGCTAAAGGTCGTCTGGGTAAGTTCTTGAAGGAAGTTTGCTTGCTGAACCAGGAGGATATCATGGATGGTAAGAAGACTGTAAGAGAAGTGTTGAAGGAAGCTGATCCTGAATTGCAGTCGTTGCTTTCAAACGTTTCACTTTACGTGCTGAATAAGATTTTCCGCAATTATAGAATGGGGGACTGTGTGACAACAGTCCCTTTCTTTTTTCCGGTTATTTGGTCTGGGTATATCCTTCAGCTTTCAATAACTCGATGACCCGTTGCTTGAACTCTCCTTGGATAAGGATCTCCCCGTCTTTTACTGAACCGCCTACTCCACATTTGCTTTTCAATAATTTACCCAACTCTTTCAGGTCATTTTCTGTTCCGATGAACCCGTTGATTAATGTCACGGTTTTGCCACCCCGTCCTTTTTTTTTCCTATATTGACACGGAGTTTCTGTTGTTTTTTATCTAATGTCTCAACCGCTTCCTCTTCAACACTTTCATACTTGAAATCAGGATTTGTGGAATAAACCACATTCAGACGTTCTTTCCAATCGTTATTTTTCATGTGAATTTTGCTTAAATGAATACTCAAAGATAAGACTTTTTTATACTCTATCCGTCAATGTAACAAATAAAAGTGTACTTTTGCAAATTACCTAATGATAATACCTAAAGAAAAAGATGGATATACGTATGCATAAATTCTCGGATAAAGTGCCTGAGCCGACTTTGCGCAGGCTTCCGTGGTATCTTTCGAATGTGAAACTGATGAAAGAACAGGGAGAAACGTACGTGTCTTCTACCCAAATATCCAAGCAAATCAATGTAGATGCTTCCCAAATAGCGAAAGATCTTTCTTATGTAAATATATCCGGCCGTACACGTGTGGGGTATGAGATTGATGCGTTGATAGAGGTGCTGGAGCGTTTCTTGGGATTTACCAAAATGCATAAAGCTTTTTTGTTTGGTGTCGGTAGTTTGGGAGGTGCTTTATTGCGCGACTCGGGGCTCCATCATTTTGGATTAGAGATAGTAGGTGCGTTTGATATTAATCCCGGATTGGTCGGGAAGGAAATAAATGGAATTCCTATTTATCATTCGGATGAATTTGAGATAAAAATGAAATCCTGTGATGTGAATATCGGGGTATTGACTGTGCCTATTAATATAGCACAGGAGATAACAGATAAAATGATAGCGGGTGGCATTAAGGCTGTTTGGAACTTTACACCGTTCCGTATTCGTGTACCGGAAAATATTGTGGTGCAGAATACATCACTTTATGCCCATCTGGCTGTAATGTTTAACAGATTAAATGTAATTCAAGAATAATAATATGAAGATTATAGCCGTAGGAATGAACTACGTTGCACATTGCCACGAGTTACATGCTGATGAAAAATTACCGGAAGAACCGGTTATTTTTATGAAACCGGATTCGGCTCTGCTGAAAGACAGCAAGCCGTTTTTTATTCCTGATTTTTCTCAGCAGGTGGATTATGAAACAGAATTGGTAGTACGTATTAATCGTTTGGGAAAGAATATTGCTCCGCGTTTTGCCAGTCGGTATTATGATGCGGTGACGGTAGGAATAGATTTTACGGCACGTGACCTTCAGCGGCGGTTCCGGGAGGAAGGCAAGCCTTGGGAGCTGTGTAAAGGGTTTGATAGCTCGGCTGCCATAGGTGATTTTGTGCCGGTAGACAGATTTAAGGATATACAGAATTTAAACTTTCATTTGGATATAGATGGAAAAACAGTGCAGAGAGGCAACACTGCGGATATGTTGTTTAAGGTGGATGAGATAATTGCATACGTTAGTCGGTTTTTTACATTAAAGATTGGAGATTTGCTCTATACGGGAACTCCTGTGGGAGTAGGGCCAGTCGGCATAGGACAGCATTTGCAGGGGTATTTGGAAGGTGAGAAATTATTAGATTTTTATGTAAGATGAAAATAAGAGTAGGATTTGGATTCGATGTGCACCAACTGGTAACCGGTCGTGAACTATGGCTTGGAGGAATAAAATTTGAACATGAATTGGGATTATTGGGACACTCGGATGCCGATGTGTTGATTCATGCCATTTGTGACGCTTTGCTGGGAGCTGCCAATATGCGTGATATAGGTTATCATTTTCCTGATACTGCGGGTGAATTCAAGAATATTGATAGCAAGATTTTATTGGCTGAAACGGTGGACCTGATTACTGCAAAAGGATATAAAGTAGGTAATGTGGACGCAACGATTTGTGCTGAACGTCCTAAATTGAAAGCGCGGATTCCGGAAATGCAGTTGGTACTTGCTCATTTGATGGGGATTGATGTGGATGATGTTTCCGTAAAGGCTACCACTACAGAGAAGCTGGGATTCACGGGCAGGGAGGAGGGCATTTCCGCTTATGCCACTGTATTGATAGAGAAAGCGGAATGATTTGTTGCGCTTTATTGGGAAATATCTTCTGGCAAGATCTTGCCAGAAGATTATAGGATAAGGCCGAATGCTAGTAATACGCCGAATAGCAGCATATTGCGGGAGGTTTCTCCCAATATGCTGTTTAATTCTTTTCCCCTGTTGATTTTTACCATTCTTTGCCATGCCATGAAGTGAGGTAACAGATAAATTTGGGGTAATAATGCAGCCCAAATGTGCCCGGTAGGAATAAACAATAAACAAAGCCATGCGGCAGCCAATCCCAAAAATAAGTATAATTGTTGCCCTGCATTGGCTCCCCAGCGTACTACGATTGTTTTCTTTCCGCTTTTTGCATCCTGATCGCGGTCACGGTAATTATTCACCATCAACAAGGTATCTATAATCAGTCCGCAAGCTAGAGAGGCGAGTGTCACATTCCAAGTCCAGTCACGGCACATCACATAGTAAGTGCAGCCTACCGGTACAAATCCGAAAAAGACAATGACAAGTATGTCTCCCCATCCGTGATAAGCTAGCGGATAAGGTCCTGCTGTATAAAGAAAAGCGAATAAAACACATAAAATTCCTACTGGAATCATTTCAATCCCTCCATAAGCTAATAGGCATAACCCTGCTAAACAAGCTGTTGCTGTGGTCAGGGCGATTCCCTTTCTCATGGCGTTCAGTGTGATCCATCCTTGCGCGCAGGCACGTTTCAGGACCCAAACGGTCTTCACGGTCACTGCCTTTCAGATAATCAAAGTAATCATTAATGAAGTTGGCGTCTATCTGCATCAGAAAAGCGAAGGCAAAGCAAAGCAATGCTGGTGTCATTTGGAAGCAGCTGTCTGCATAGGCCAAGGCACATCCCAGTAAAACCGGAGTGGCGGCTCCTGCCAATGTTTTTAGGGCGGGCGGCTAGAAGCCATGCTTTTATTGAGTTAACTTGAACAATTTCCATTTCTATTTATAATTAAGGTTGTGCAAAGATAAAACAATTAATTCTGTATCTTTGTCTCCAAATAGAAAGGATTATGAAGAAACAGTTTCTTTTTTTGCTTTTAGCGGTTATTCTTTTGTCTTCTTGCGCCACAGCTACTTTGTCCGAGTTTCCGGGGGTAGGGCGTGTGAAGCAATATGATTTTTATAGTTATGATATTCCACCCGCTTTTGACGGTTTTCGGATAGGGTTTGCTTCGGATTTTCATTATGAGAGTCGCTTTAAGAGGAGTGAATTGAACAGCGCGGTGCGGGCATTAAAGTCAATGCATGCCGATGTCTTGCTGTTGGGTGGAGATTATCGTGGCAAGAAAGGTGGAAATCTGGATACTTTGTTCACCGCCTTGAGCAGAGTTTATACGCCTTACGGAACATTTGCTGTGATGGGAAATCATGATTATGGCTATTGTTATTCCGAAGTGGTGGAGGCCATGCAAAAGAATCATGTGCGGTTGATGGAACATAAAAGCTATAAGCTGATGAAAGATGGTCAGTATATTATAGTGAGCGGTGTACGCAATCCGTTTGATTTAAAAAAGAATGGTGACTCTCCATCCCAGCATTTTCCGGCGGATGATTTTATTATATTGCTCACGCATACTCCCGATTATGCAGAAGATACCGATGTGTCGAATGCCAATTTGGTGTTAGCGGGGCATACTCATGGTGGGCAGGTGAGCTTGTTTAAAAAATATTCTCCGGTAAAGCACTCTATTTATGGAAACCGTTTTCTGACTGGTTGGAAAGAGAATAGCAAAGGTACTCCGATTATTATAACCAATGGATTGGGTACTTCGCGCGTTGACGTCCGTTTATTTACTCCCAGCGAAGTTGTTCTGGTAGTCTTGCATCGTGTTGAAAAGCAGAAAGAATAGACTGTTTGTCCGTTAATAATGTACAGGGTGTCCATAATCGGACACCCTTTTTTATGTTTACTTGTTGATACTTAGTGGATTAATTCCATGGCATGTACTTTGCACTTTATAAAGTGAAGCGACTCAAGAAAAAAAACGGATCATGTTGCAACGTTTTGAGAGTCATTTGCGTCTTATAAATAAAGACACAAATAAACACGAATTATAAACATTAAAAATAAGACATTATGAAAACTACAATGCTCACTAAAGCCATGATGGCAGTTCTTTTTGCAATGACAAGTGTATTAACATTGAATGCGGCCAAGCCTGTGAAGATTACAAATGAAGAGGTGGAAAATGGTCGGGTGTCGGCTAAGGTCGTTTATGAACAGGAAGGTACTTTCCTGACTCCGGAGTATCGTTTTGAGTTCAGATACAACGATAAGGGACAAATCATAGAGAAGAAAAGTATGAAATGGAATGGCACGGATTGGATAAATTATTATTGTATGGAAGTTACGTACACAGACACAGAAGCGCATATTGATTATTCTTTGTGGAATAAAAATAAAAAAGCGTTTGTCCCTACGCAGAAATATGTATATACGTTAGATGAAGCTGGGAAGTTTTTGGCGTGGCACTCATATAAAAAGGATACGACAGGCTGGGAGTTGGACGGATTGATAAATAGTAAGGTACTGCTGGCAAAGCGTTAATGGAGTGCGTCCTTTGAATTTTAGATTAAATAATTGATGTGTTTTTCCCCGGGGAATTTGGATTGTATCCTCCCGGGGATTTTTATTTTTTCAGTCGTTCATATACTGCCGGATGCAGGAAATATCGTATATCTCGTCCTTCTGCCAGTGCCTGTCTGATAAAAGTAGAACTGACTTCCAATAACGGAGTATCGGCTAATTGCACGGAAGGAGGAAGGGTTGTTGGATCAATAGTGAAATTCGGACGGGGATAGATCATTACATGATGATTCTTTAAAATCTCCTCTGCTTTGTACCAACGGGGGAATAAAAGCCAGTTGTCCGCCCCGATGATAAGGGTGAATTCCCGGTTGGGATAGGCTTTGTGTAAAGCATCCAATGTGTGTATAGTATAGGAAGGACGAGGCAGGTGGAATTCGAAGTCGGAAGCCCGGAATTTGGGATAATCCGCAATGGCCAGTTTTACCAGTTCCAATCGCAGATTATCATCCCATAAATCCGTTTGTTGCTTTAATGGATTGTGAGGAGAGACGAGAAACCATATTTCATCTAGTCCATTATATTCACATAAATAATTGGCAAGTGCCAGATGGCCCATGTGGATAGGATTGAATGAGCCGCCGAAAATACCGGTCTTTATCTTACTCTTTTCCATTTATTGTAATTCCATACTTGTCCTACAGTGACAATACCCATTGCTATGGCAATAATGTATTGTTCCATTGCCATTGCAATGATACCCACAGCCAAAGCTATAAAACCAATGAGGATACAAAGTATCGACATTCTTTGGGCCAGTTTTTTCGGATCTTTGATCATCGTCTTATTGTTCAATAAAGTTTCTAATAACTTTCAGTGCTTCCGCCTTTGCCTTCTCCAAATCGTCATTTACTATCACGGTATCGAATTTATCGGCGAACCCCAATTCGAATTCTGCTTTTGCAATTCGGCTTTCAATCACTTCGGGGGCATCAGTACCACGGCCTTGCAGGCGTTTACGGAGTTCTTCTACACTGGGTGGTTGAATGAAAACAGACAATGCGCGGCTGCCATAATATTTTTTGATATTACATCCGCCTACCACATCTACGTCAAAAATCACATTTTGTCCGGCTTCCAATTGTTTTTCCACTTGTGCTTTCAAGGTTCCGTAGAAACGGTTTTCGTATACTTCTTCGTATTCCAGAAATTCATTATTGGCAATGCGTTGTCTGAATTCCTCAGGAGATAGGAAGAAATATTCCACACCATGCCGTTCTTTTCCGCGAGGAGGGCGGCTGGTGGCAGAAATAGAGAAAGACAGGTTCAGGTTTTGTGTCAACAGATAGTTGATAATGGTTGATTTGCCCGAACCTGAGGGGGCTGAAAAAATGATAAGTTTTCCTGTTGCCATATCTTGATTCTTTGCTTATGAGAATGGTGTCCGGTATGTGAACCGGTTACATTACATTTAACACCTGTTCTTTGATTTGTTCCAGTTCGTCCTTCATCTGCACTACGATGTTTTGCATTTCGGCATGATTGGATTTGCTGCCGGTCGTATTGATTTCGCGTCCCATTTCCTGTGCTATGAAACCAAGTTTTTTTCCTTGTCCATGACCGCCTGCCATGGTTTCACGGAAATATCTCAAGTGATTGCTCAGTCGTTGTTTCTCTTCGTTAATATCTAATTTTTCAATGTAATAAATCAATTCTTGCTCCAGGCGGTTTTTATCATAATCCACACTGATGGTCTTTTCCAAAGCATCTGTAATGCGTTCACGTATCTTGGCTACACGCTCTGTTTCGTAGGGTTCGATGGACTTTAACAAACGCTCGATGTTGTCAATCTTTTCGTTGAATTTCTTTTCCAAGGCGCTTCCTTCCTGTTTGCGGAAATCTACCAAATGGTTGATGGCCTCTTCCACTACCCGGCGGACTACCTCCCATTCGTCTTCCGAAAGTTCTTGTACATCGGCTTTGGTCAGTACATCAGGCATTCGTAGAAGGGTTGCAAACCAATCTTCGGGCATTGGTATATGGGTCATTTCGGAAATAGATTTTATCTGATTGTAGTAGTTTTCTACAAGGGCGGCGTTAATGGGAGTGGCTGTATCCGAAACGTCTTTCTCTATCCACAGGCTGAAATCAACTTTACCGCGTTCCAATGATTTGGAAATCATATTGCGGATTTCCATTTCTTTTTCACGGTATAAAGGAGCGATCCGTGTAGACAAGTCCATTGCTTTACTATTTAAAGACTTGATCTCTACGTTAATTTTTTTTTCTCCGAATATAGCGGTTGCTTTACCGTATCCGGTCATTGACTGTATCATAACTAATATGTTTTTTTGCAAAAGTAATCTTTTTATGGAAATGAAGTATAAATAAAAGTGTATATTTGCAGATTATATTATATAAGTAGAGCATTATGTCGTGTATTTTGCATATTGAAACTTCAACAGAGGCCTGCTCTGTTGCCGTCAGTGAGGATGGATTGGCGGTGTTCTCCAAAGAGGATTTGAAAGGACCTTCACACGCCGTGCAGCTGGGCGTATTTGTAGATGAGGCTTTATCTTTTGTCGACAGTCATGGTATGCCGTTGGATGCAGTGGCTGTGAGTTGCGGGCCCGGCTCGTACACAGGGCTGCGTATTGGTGTTTCTATGGCGAAGGGTATTTGCTATGGACGTAATTTGCCACTTATCGGTCTGCCGACATTGGAGGTGTTGTGTGTGCCGGTGTTGTTACATCATGATTTGCCTGAGGATGCCTTGCTCTGTCCTATGATAGACGCACGTCGCATGGAAGTCTATGCAGCTGTTTATGACCGCGCATTGGGCGTGAAAAGGGAAATAGCCGCCGATATTGTTGATGAGCATTCCTATTTGGAGTTCCTGAATGAACATCCGGTCTATTTTTTTGGTAACGGTGCAGCCAAATGCCGTGGGCAGATTACTCATCCCAATGCTCATTTTATTGATGACATCCGTCCGTTAGGTAAATGGATGTTCCCATTGGCAGAAAAGGAAATGGTAAGGCAGAACTTTAAGGATGTGGCTTATTTTGAACCTTTCTATTTGAAAGAGTTTGTAGCTTCCAAACCCAAAAAGCTTTTGTAACAGCCGATGAACAAATCAGTGCATAAATCATAAATTTTAAATATATATGGAGTATAATACTCAACAACGAACTTTACCCCTTCCTGAATATGGCAGAAGTGTGCAGAACATGGTAGACCACGCCTTGACCATCGAGGACAGAGCTGAGCGCCAACGTTGTGCGAATACGATTATCAACATTATGGGCGGTATGTTTCCGCATTTGCGGGATGTGCCCGATTTCAAACATAAATTATGGGATCATTTGGCTATTATGGCCGATTTCAAGCTGGATATCGATTATCCGTATGAAATTGTGAAGAAAGAAAGCCTGGAGGTGAAACCCGATATGTTGCCTTATCCGCATAATGGAATCCGTTACCGTCATTATGGACGTATTTTGGAGAACATGATTAAAAAGGCAGTGGACTATCCGGAAGGTGAGGAGAAGAAGCAGCTGATCAGCCTGATTGCAAACCACATGAAGAAATGTTTCCTGAACTGGAACAAAGACGGGGTGGAGGATCAGAAAATCTTGGATGATCTTCGCGATTACTCTAAGGGAATGATTAATCTGACCCCTGAAGACCTGCATTTGAATGAACAGCAACGTGTTTATGTTCCACGCAGGCCGCAACAGAACAACAATCAGCGCAGACCGCAACAAAACAACAACCAAAGAAAGAAATATTAATTCCTAAAAAATGATACCATGGCTTCGTTTGTAATTGAAGGAGGACATAAATTGCACGGCGAAATACACCCGCAAGGTGCTAAAAATGAAGTGTTACAGATTCTTTGTGCCACTCTGCTGACTTCGGAAGAAGTGACCGTAACTAATATTCCGGACATTCTGGATGTGAACAATCTGATTCAGTTGTTACGTGATATGGGTGTCAAGGTATCAAAAACAGGGATTGATTCGTATACATTTAAGGCTGACACTGTGGATTTGAACTACTTGGAGAGTGATGAATTCTTAAAGAAATGTTCCAGTCTGCGTGGATCAGTCATGTTGGTTGGTCCGTTGGTTGCCCGTTTTGGAAAGGCTTTGATTTCAAAACCGGGCGGTGACAAGATTGGCCGCCGGCGTTTGGACACTCACTTTATCGGTATTCAGAAACTGGGAGCCTGTTTTAATTATGATGAGGAACGAAGTGTTTTCAGTATTTGCGCAGAGCATTTGGAAGGTACTTATATGTTGCTGGATGAAGCTTCGGTTACCGGTACGGCTAATATTGTGATGGCTTCTGTCCTGGCGAAGGGCAAAACGACCATTTACAACGCAGCTTGTGAACCTTATCTGCAACAACTTTGTCGTATGTTGAACCGCATGGGGGCGAAGATTTCCGGTATTGCATCTAATTTGCTGACTATTGAAGGAGTGGAAAGTCTGCATGGCTGTACGCATCGGGTGTTGCCTGATATGATTGAAGTAGGTAGTTTTATCGGAATGGCAGCTATGACAGGAAGTGAGCTTACCATTAAGAATGTATCGCATGAAAATTTGGGCATTATTCCAGAAAGTTTCCGTCGTTTAGGTATCAGAGTGGAACAGCGGGGAGATGATCTGTTTATCCCCGAGCAGGAACATTATCAGATAGAATCGTTTATTGATGGCTCTATTATGACCATAGCAGATGCTCCCTGGCCGGGGCTGACTCCCGACTTGCTCAGTGTGGTACTGGTGGTGGCTACACAGGCGAAAGGCAGTGTACTGATTCATCAGAAGATGTTTGAAAGCCGCCTGTTCTTTGTGGACAAGCTCATAGATATGGGAGCACAGATTATATTATGTGACCCTCATCGTGCCGTTGTGATAGGGCATGACCGTAATTTCCAGCTTCGCGCCGGAAATATGATTTCACCCGATATCCGTGCCGGTATTGCTTTGCTGATAGCGGCAATGAGTGCCGACGGTATAAGCCGCATACACAATATAGAGCAGATAGACCGGGGATATCAGAATATAGACCAGCGTTTGAATGCGCTTGGCGCACGTATTACTAGAATTTAGAGAAATCAATCATGATTAAGAAAGATGAAGTTTTCAAGATTGGTATATTCAACAAACCGCATGGAGTAAAAGGAGAAATCTCATTCACTTTTACGGATGATATTTTTGACCGTGTGGAATGTGAGTATCTGGTCTGTTTGTTAGACGGTATATTCGTGCCTTTCTTTATTGAAGAGTATCGTTTTCGTTCAGATACCACTGCTTTAGTCAAACTGGAAGGGGTGGATACCTCGGAAAAGGCCCGTATGTTTACGAATGTAGAGGTCTATTTCCCGAAGAAATATGTCGGTGAGGAGGAAGATTCGGATGATATACCTACCTGGAACTATTTTATTGGCTTTAAGGTGGAAGATGTGAATCATGGTGAGTTGGGCGAGATTGTGGCGGTGGATGACAGTACGATGAATGTCCTTTTTGCCATTGAGAAGGATGGCGAGGAACTTTTGCTGCCTGCCCACGAGGAATTTATCATCAAATTGGATAAGAAAAAGCGTTTGCTGACGGTCGAAGTACCTGATGGCTTGATATAAATATAGAAGGTGCGCACAATGAAGAAAAAAGGAAGGAAAGCATTTTGGCATAATTTCAAGTTTAAGTATAAACTGACCATTACCAATGAAAATACGTTGGAGGAGATTGTGGGACTGCACGTTTCCAAACTCAATGGTGTGTCTGTATTGCTGTCTGCCGTAACGGTAATTTTCCTGATTTCGGCAACTATCATTGTTTTTACTCCTTTACGTAACTATTTGCCGGGATATATGAACAGTGAGGTACGTGCGCAGGTGGTGACCAATGCCTTGCGGGTCGATTCGTTACAACAAGTGGTGACGAGGCAGAATATGTATATCATGAACATTCAGGATATATTTAGCGGGAAAGTAAAAGCTGATACAGTCCAATCTATCGACTCTCTGACCATTCTTCGTTCTGATTCTTTGATGGAACGTACCAGGCAGGAAGAAGAGTTTCGCAAGCAATATGAAGAATCGGAACGATATAATCTGACGGCTGTTGATGATAATAATGCCGCTTCCGGATTGATATTCTACCGTCCTACACGGGGCATGATGTCATCTAATTTTGACTTGGAGAACAGGCATTACGGTGTGGACATTGCCGCTAATCCAAATGAAAGTGTGTTGGCAACATTGGATGGGACAGTGATTTTGTCTACTTATACGGCAGAAACCGGTTATGTTATTCAGATACAGCATGGACAGGATTTTGTGTCGGTGTATAAACATTGTGGTTCGTTATTAAAGAAAGAAGGAGATCCGGTGAAAGGTGGTGAAGCTATTGCATTGGTAGGAAATACCGGTGAAAAAACTACCGGACCGCATCTGCATTTCGAATTATGGCATAAGGGACGTGCGATTGATCCCTCAAAATACATTGTATTTTAACAACATTATGAAAAAACAAATAGCGATATTAGGTTCTACCGGCTCTATCGGTACACAAGCTTTACAGGTAATAGAGGAACATCCAGATTTATATGAGGTCTATGCGTTGACAGCCAATAACAGGGTCGATTTATTGGTAGAACAAGCCCGTAAGTTCATGCCCGAGGCGGTAGTGATAGCCAATGAGGAAAAATACCTTCAATTGAAAGAGGCGCTGAGTGATCTGCCTGTCAAAGTATATGCAGGAGCGGATGCGCTCTCTCAAATTGTGGAATCACAACCTATTGACATTGTACTGGCTTCTATGGTAGGTTATGCCGGATTGCGTCCTACTATAAATGCGATAAAGGCAGGTAAAGCTATTGCTTTGGCTAATAAAGAAACACTGGTTGTAGCCGGGGAGTTGATTAATGCACTGGCAAATCAGTACCATACACCTGTACTTCCCGTGGATTCGGAGCATTCGGCTATCTTCCAGTGTCTGGAAATAAATAACCGGTTGGAGAAAGTGATCTTGACAGCTTCAGGAGGGCCGTTCCGTACTTATACCATGGAGCAGTTGCAAACAGTGACCAAAGCACAAGCTTTGAAGCATCCCAATTGGGAGATGGGAGCGAAGATAACCATTGATTCGGCTTCCATGATGAACAAAGGGTTTGAAGTGATTGAGGCTAAATGGTTATTCGGAATGCGTCCGGAGCAAATTGAAGTGGTAGTTCATCCACAATCTGTCATTCATTCTATGGTGCAGTTTGAGGATGGGGCCGTGAAAGCACAGTTGGGCATGCCCGATATGCGTTTGCCTATTCAATATGCTTTTTCGTATCCGGAGCGCGTGAAATCTTCTTTCGAGCGGTTGGATTTTGCCCGTATAACAGACCTGACTTTTGAACAGCCTGATACCAAACGTTTTCGTAATTTGGCATTGGCATACGAGGCTTTGTATCGGGCCGGAAATATGCCCTGTATAGTGAATGCAGCTAATGAAGTGGTGGTGGATGCTTTCCTGAAAGACAAAATATCTTTCCTGGGTATGAGTGATGTCATAGAACAGACTATGGGTAAAGTTGCTTATATCAAGGAACCGACTTATGAAGACTATGTGGATACTGATGCTGAGGCGCGTCGGGTAGCGTTGTCCCTTTTGTCATCTTAAATGGTAGTTGGCAGAGAATTATGTTAATTATAAATTATAAAATAGTAAATAGTTAGATGGAAACATTTTTGATTCGTGCTCTTCAATTGATAATGAGCCTTTCATTATTGGTCATTATTCATGAGGGAGGACATTTTCTTTTTTCACGTCTTTTTAAAGTAAGAGTAGAGAAGTTCTACATATTTTTTGATCCGTGGTTTTCTTTGTTCAAATTCAAACCGAAGAACAGTGATACGGAATATGGTATTGGCTGGGTGCCTTTGGGGGGATATGTGAAAATTTCGGGTATGATAGACGAGTCTATGGATACCGAGCAGATGAAACAGCCTGCTAAGCCATGGGAATTTCGTTCAAAACCGGCTTGGCAGCGTCTGCTTATCATGGTGGGTGGTGTCTTGATGAATTTCTTGCTGGCTATCTTCATCTATTCCATGATTTTATTCCATTGGGGAGATTCTTTTGTATCGCTGCAAGACATGACTCATGGTATGAAATTTAATGAGCGTGCCCGGGAAATAGGTTTCCGTGACGGTGATATTCTTCTTCGTGCAGATGAAAAACCATTGGAGCGTTTCGGGGTGGATATGCTTCGTGATATTGCTGAGGCACGTACAGTGACTGTATTGCGCGACGGAAAGGAAGCCGAAGTATATATGCCTGAGATCAGCTTGTTGGATATAGCAAAGGATGATCCGATGTTTGTTACGGCGTTAGTTCCTAATGTCGTTGACTCGGTGATACCGGGCGGTGGCTTGGATAAGGCCGGTATACAGAAGGGAGATAGTCTGGTCGCGGTCAATGGCGAGAGGTTGAACTCATGGAATGCATTGGTGGAAAAACTGGATAATATGCAGGCTGATGCGGAAGCTACAGGAGATAAAGATGCTTCTCTACAAATGGTATATTCGCGTAACGGACTGCGTGACACCGTGACGGTGCGTACAGACTCTTTGTTTAGAGTGGGTGCAACATTCTCTTCATTGGCTGATTATAAAGAAACAACCCGTGAATTTGGTTTCTTTGAATCTTTTCCTGCCGGGGTGCAATTGGGGGTAAATACGTTGAAGGGATATGTGAACGATATGAAATATGTGTTCACTAAGGAAGGAGCCAAGAGCGTAGGTGGTTTTGGAACGATAGGAAGTATTTTTCCGAAAGTATGGGATTGGCATCGTTTTTGGGAAATGACTGCTTTTCTGTCAATCATTCTTGCGTTTATGAATATTCTGCCTATTCCGGCATTGGATGGCGGACATGTATTATTCCTGCTTTATGAAATCATTGCCCGCCGTAAGCCGAGTGACAAGTTTATGGAATATGCACAGATGGTAGGTATGTTTTTACTGTTTGCCTTGCTCATTTGGGCGAACTTTAATGATATCATGCGATTCTTGTTCTAGGTCTGCATGACAGAAAAGGACACGGCATTTTTATAACAATGCCGATAGGCACGGATTTCCGCAAAGATTGAATCAATCGTCTTTGCGGAAATCTGCGTTTTTTATATTGTTTCTCTCCCGTGGTGAAAAAAAGACATAAAAAAAGAGCGAAAGTTTTTATCAAACCCGCTCACATCCTGAAGAACCCCCCTCCATTATGGGGTTCTTTTCATCTTTCTCGTCTCAGTTGTGTTATCCTCTCTCTCTTGTACCTAAAAAAATCAACTCTTTTAATACCTATAAAACTAATCTCCTGAAAACTTTCTTTTTCTAATTACCTTAAATCTTACTACTAATACCTTTCTAAATCAATCTTTCTTTACCTAAATCTAATACCTTAAATTAAAATCTTTACCTTAATACTTAATACCTAATTTTGTTCTTTTCTTTATTAACTTAATATTTGGTTTCACAACCACATTGCAAAGGTACGGCTTTTCTTGAAATTAGCAAGTAAATATATGCTGAAAAACATAAAAAAGGGTGAATTCATGATATATATCAAGAAAACACCCCTTTTTTATTTCTTTTAGCGTTATCGCACACGGATGATGCGTTGATTACTGCTGCCCCGAAATTCCAAGTAAGGAGAGTACAAATCCGGCTCAAATCGTCCGTCTACTATAACATCCACATAATCCAGTATCGGTTTTAACATTTCATCGTTTTGTATCTGTTCAAATGTATATCCAGTATAACACCAGATGTTTTGTCCGGTAGCTTCTTTGATCTGTTTGACCAGAGCCAGGAATTCTTGGGGATGATAAAGTGGATCTCCACCGGAAAAGGTGATTCCGTCCAATAATGGATTGGCATTTATTTCGCAGATCATTTTTTCTATTTTTTCCGGTGTGAGCGGAGTGCCTGCCGATGGATTCCAGGATTCGGGATTCTGGCAACCGCGACAATGGTGACTAAGCATCAGTACGATTTTCTGACGATAATTATCATAGGCGATGACCTTATCGAACAGCATCAGGTCGACATCTTTGAAATGTTCCTGATCTTCTGCGTCCAGCTTTAAGGTCGGCTCGCTGTACTT
>ENA-OQDL01000261-OQDL01000261.1-human-gut-metagenome-genome-assembly--contig:-NODE-261-length-36119-cov-6.115748_pt1 | contig 36119 bp, 36 predicted proteins | sample MGYA00242782_ERZ504609 | MGnify/ENA primary metagenome ERZ504609 (study PRJEB26092, sample SAMD00036320) | human gut metagenome | host: Homo sapiens | study: EMG produced TPA metagenomics assembly of... | reverse complement strand
CGGGCCCGCGGGTATACGCTGGCGGCCTTTGCGGATACCAAGCTGCTGCTGATTCTGGCGGCGTCCTTCCTGCTGTGCGGACCGCTGCAGGCGCTGAGCCCCCGGCTGAAAAAGGCCCTCTACGAAAGAAATGCGCCGTCCCCTGCGGGCATGGTGCTGCTGCTGGTGCTGCTTTTCCTTGGCCTGATGCGGGTCACGGCAGGCACCTACAGCGCGTTTATCTATTTCCAGTTCTGAGGAGGTGCAGACGATGCGCAAAGCGACAAAAATCGGTTTTATCGGCGTGTTCTGCGCCGTGATCGGACTGGCGTTCCCGATCTTCAACATCTTTTCCAAGCAGCTGTCGATGGACAGCCATGAAAACCGGCTGATGACCGGCCTGCCGCAGGTGCTTCACAGCCCGCTGCGGGAGCTGCCGCGGAATCTTGATAACTTTCTGGTGGACAATTCCCCCTTCCGCTACCAGTTTGTGCTGGTCAACGCTGGGCTGGATTATACGCTGTTCGGCACAAGCCAGAGCGATCAGGTGCTGCCCGGCAAGAAAGGGTGGCTGTTCTACAAGGATGGGCCGAACGCTGCCCAGCCGATGGCAAACTATCAGGGTCTGACCGAACTGAATGACAGTGCCGAGGTGCTGGCCGAGGCCAGCGCGGGGCTGCAGATCTTAAATGACCGGCTGGCAGAAAACGGCTGCACGCTGGTGCTGGATCTGACGCCCAGCAAGGACCGCATTTATCAGGAGTATATGCCGGACGGCTACCCCATCGTGAACGAGCAGAACCGTACCGACCTGCTGGCAGCCTACCTGCAGAGCCACACAACGGTGCCGGTGGTGTGGCGGTATGATCTGCTGCGCAGTCAGGCGCGCCAGAACCCTGACCGGCTGCTCTACTACAAGACGGACACCCACTGGAACGCGGTGGGCGCGCTGTATGGGCTGGACGGTATTTTTGAAGCGCTGGATATGCCGACCCTCTCCCCGGAGAGCTACCCGGTGGAGGCTGATGGAACGACCACCGGCGATATGGCCAATGTGGCGGCGCTTTACGCCAGCCTGCCCGCCGAGGAGACTTACACCGTGCCCGGCTACGCCCAACTGTTTGAAAAAGATGACCGCGCCGTGCGGGTCATCGGCGACTCGTTCAGTGAGTATTATATGCCCTATTTGCAGGCGCGGTTTGCGGCCAGCTGGCGCGAGCACATCGATACCTTTGACGCGGGCATCGTCGACGCGCCGGGGTGCGATATTCTGATTTTGGAGTTCAACGAGCGCAGCCTTGACAAGCTGCTGGCAATTCTGGAACAGTTTTAAAGCAAGCGGCCTGTCTGCGGAAAGAACGCAGACAGGCCGCTTTTTGCAATGTAACCCAAAATATACGCGATAGTTGATGGTGTAATGCGGCACAGTCTGGTATACTGGGGGCAGAAAAATCCACGAAGGAGGAAATAGAGATGGCATTTGCAGCATGGTGGGGGATTTTGAATCTTGTGCTGACGGTAGCGCTGCTGACGGCGGTCGTGTACCTGTTTGTGCTGATCGCGCGGGCGCTGAAAAAGTACATCGGCAGCAGGGAGGTGCGGGCGGAAAAGCAGGCCGCGAAGCGGACACTGGGAGAGACACTGAAGGCCCACCGTACCCGCTGCCATATGACGCAGGAGTTTGAAGCCGAAAGCTTAGGCGTCAGCCGTCAGACGGTCTCCAAATGGGAGAACGGCAGCGCAGACCCCAGCACGACAAACTTGCTGGCGCTGGCGAAGCTGTACGGGGTAGCGGCGGAGGAACTGCTGCGGGGAATAGATCGTAGCGAAGAGTGAAGAAAGTAATCTAGGGGGCGGCGTCCCCGACGCCCGCAGATTGTTGCTACGCCCCGGGAGGGATAAAGCCCTTGCCGTAAACGGGAGTTTGTAGGGCGGCCAGCCCTCTGGCCGCCGTGGAGGGGCTGGACACTTGCCTACAAAGCAATATAAAAACGGAGACAAACCGGAAAACTGCAATGTCCGCCAAGTCGCGGGCCGGGCATGCCCGGCCCCTACAGGCTGCCGCAAAAAGGCCGCCCCACGCAGTGGGGAGGTGGTCGAGCGAAGCGATGACCGGAGGGGCTTTACCTGTTGCCGGACGTGAAAAATACACCCGTATTTCACCGCAACCCTAAATCTGCCAGAATATCCGTCCGGGCGTCCAGCGCCAGCGTGGCAATGCGGCGGATCCGCTCGGGCGTCATGTAGGGCGCCAGACCGCTGATGGAGAACGCACTCTCCGCGCGGCCGTCCGGCCCGGGGATAGCCACGGCCACACAGCGGACGCCCAGCTCGTTTTCCTCATCGTCGATGGCGTAGCCGTTCGCGCGGACCTCCACCAGCTGGCTGCGCAGCTCCTCCAGATCGGTGATGGTCTTGTCCGTCAGCTTCTGCACATTGCTGTGCGTCCAGATGTCCTCGAGCTCGTCGCCGGGCAGCGTCGCCAGAATCGCCTTGCCGACGCCCGTGCAGTACAGCGGACTGCGCAGACCGACACGGCTCGACATCCGCATCGGGCCGCTCTCGGTCTTATAAATGTATACGATGTCCCGCCCGTCGCGGATGACGAGATGCACGGCCTCGCCGGTGCGCTGGGACAGCCGCTCTAAGTGCGCCTTCGCCACGCCCATGATGTCCATGCTGTCCACAATGCCGCTGGACAGCTCAAACATTTTTAAGGTCAGCCGGTAATGGCCGTTTTCCTCGTCCTGCACGACGTAGCCAAGCCCGACCAGACTGGCCAGCAGACGGTGGACCGTGCTTTTGGCCAGCCCGGTCTCCTCTGCCAGCCTTTGCAGACTGACCCCCGTGGGGTGCGCCGCCAGATGCTCAATGAGCTGAAAGATGCGCTCCACGCTTTGTACGCCGCTTTTTTCTGCCATGATCCCGGCCTCCCGATGAAATTTAACAAAAATTTCATAATTTTTGCACGGCAGACAAACTGCGCCTGCCGTTCCGCATTATGGAACGATTATAGCAGAGTTTGCCCGATTTTTCAAGCTCTTTTCCGAATAGCGGAATCCTGGGCGGATGCGACAAAAATCGTGCGCTTTCTTTCACATTTTTGCCCGATTGACGCCCGCCGCCGCTGCGTTTATAATAAAAGTAACCAAGTGCGGGCATCACTGCGCATACTGCGCCGGACTGCCGCACACAATCAGTGAAGGAGAATTGCTATGAATTCTGTTTTGCAGCGTGTTTACGAGATCGGCATTATTCCGGTCATTGCTTTCAACAGCGTGGATGAGGCCCTGCCCCTGTGCAAGGCCCTGATGGCCGGCGGCCTGCCGGCTGCGGAGGTCACCTTCCGCACCGCCTGCGCCGAGGATTGCATCAAGAAGATCCATGAGGAGCTGCCCGATATGCTGCTGGGCGCCGGCACTGTCCTGACCAAGGATCAGGCTGACCGCGCTATGGCTGCCGGTGCTTCCTTCATCGTTGCCCCCGGCTTTGACCCCGAGGTCTGCCAGCACGTCATCGACAAGGGCGGCATCATGATGCCCGGCACCGCCACCGCAGGCGAGATGCAGCAGGCTATGAACATGGGCTGCGAGGTCGTCAAGTTCTTCCCTGCTGAGGCCAACGGCGGCGTGGACAAGCTGAAGAACATCGGCGCTGCCCTCAAGACCTGCAAGTGGATGTGCACCGGCGGCGTCAACGCCAAGAACGTCAACAACTACCTGGGCTACAACCAGATCATCGCCGTCGGCGGCACCTGGATGTGCAAGAGCGACAAGATCAAGGCAGGTGCCTGGGACGAGATCACCGCTATGAGCCGTGAGGCCGTTGACGTTATGCTGGGCCTGGAGCTGGGCCACATCGGCATCAACTGCGCTGACGAGGCCGAGGCTGCCAAGACTGCCGAGACCATCGCCAGCCTGCTGAGCATGCCTGTCAAGCCCGGCAACTCCAGCATCTTCGTGGGCAAGAAGGAATTCGAGATCATGAAGAAGCCGGGCCGCGGCACCAACGGCCACATCGCCATCCTGACCAACAACGTTGACCGCGCCATCTACCACCTGGGCCAGCGCGGCGTCAAGTTCGACATGGACAGCAAGAACGTCAAGGACGGCAAGACCATCGCCATCTACTTTGCTGACGAGATCGCCGGCTTTGCCTTCCATCTGGTCCAGCGCTGATTTTGGCGTAAAACCACCCGTAAATCTGTAGGGGGCGGCGTCCCGGACGCCCCGCTCCCCTATTTTATAAAATTATTAAAGTAAAAGGAGTTCACCATGAAAGTCGTTACTTTTGGCGAATTGATGATCCGTCTGCAGCCGTTCAACTATGAGCGCTTTGTTCAGGCCAACAACCTGGAGTTCAGCTTCGGCGGCGGCGAGGCCAACGTTGCTGTTTCTCTGGCCAACTACGGCATCGACGCAGCCTTCGTTACCAAGCTGCCCGCTCATGCCATCGGTCAGGCCGCTGTGAACAGCCTGCGCCGCTACGGCGTTGACACCAGCAAGATCACCCGCGGCGGTGACCGTGTCGGCATCTACTTCAACGAGAAGGGTGCTTCTCAGCGTGGCTCTGTCTGCATCTATGACCGCGCCAACTCCGCCATCCAGCTGGCCTCCACCGCCGACTTCGACTGGGATGCCATCTTCGAGGGCGTGGACTGGTTCCACTTCACCGGCATCACCCCGGCCCTGGGCGAGAACGTTGTCGAGATCTGCCGCGAGGCCTGCAAGGCTGCCAAGGCTCATGGCGTCAAGATCAGCTGCGACCTGAACTACCGCGGCAAGCTGTGGACCCGTGAGCAGGCCCGCGCTGCCATGACCGACCTGTGCCAGTACGTTGACGTCTGCATCTCCAACGAGGAGGATGCGAAGGACGTCTTTGGCATCGAGGCTGAGGCTACCGACATCTACGCCGGCGAGATCAACCGCGAGGGCTACAAGAGCGTTGCCAAGCAGCTGGCTGACAAGTTCGGCTTCGAGAAGGTCGCCATCACCCTGCGTGAGAGCCATTCCGCTTCCGACAACGGCTGGAGCGCCATGCTGTACGATGTCGCTTCCAACGAGTACTGCTTCTCCAAGAAGTACGAGCTGCGCATCATCGACCGCGTTGGCGGCGGCGACTCCTTCGGCGGCGGCCTGATCTACGCCCTGCTGAACGGCAAGAGCACCCAGGACGCTGTTGAGTTCGCTGTTGCTGCTTCTGCCCTGAAGCACTCCATCGAGGGCGACTACAACATGGTCACTGTCTCCGAGGTCGAGAAGCTGGCCGGCGGCGACGGTTCCGGCCGTATCCAGCGCTAAGTTTAGACTTTTCCTACTAAATCTGTTTGCATCATAGCAAAAGCCCCGCAGGCTCTCGCCTGCGGGGCTTTTGCCGTTCCCGCCTGCTGGAGGGACATTTTTTGCCTTGATTGTCAACCATGACGCGGGGAAGGCGTTGACATTTCGACCGGCGGTGCGGTATACTGGCCTACAGTCGGGTTTATAAGGGGGCGGCAAAAATGGTCAAGCAAGAGGTGCTGGCGGCGCTGGATGCTGTGCGCGGGCGGTATATCTCCGGGCAGGAGCTGGCCGCTCAGCTCGGCGTGAGCCGCACCGCCGTATGGAAGGCTGTGGCTGCCCTGCGCCGGGACGGTATCCCGATCAAGGCTGTCACGAACCGCGGCTATACGCTGGCGCAGAGTGTCGATGTTCTGAATGCTGCCGCCGTGGCCGTTCAGCTGGATGAGACCACGGTGAAAGCCCTGCAAATCGAGGTCGTGGACCGTCTGCCCGGCACCAACGCCGCCCTGCGCAGCAGGGCAGACGCCGGGGCACGGGAGGGGCTTGTGCTGATCGCACAGGCACAGTCGGCGGGCCGCGGGCGCGGCGGGCACAGCTTTTACTCCCCGCCCGGCGGGCTGTACATGAGCATCCTGCTGCGGCCCGAGATCGGCGCGCGGCAGGCAGTGGGCCTGACCGCCATGGCCGCTGTGGCCGCCGCCCGCGCGGCGGAAAGGCTGTGCGGCGTGCCGATCACGATCAAATGGGTCAACGACCTGTGGAAGAACGGCAAAAAGGTCTGCGGCATCCTGACCGAGGCCGCGCTGGACCTGGAATCCGGTATGCTGGATTATGCCGTGCTGGGGCTGGGCTTCAACGTCGCAGCCCCGGCGGACGGCTGGCCGGAGGACCTGTGGGACGTGGCGGGGGCGCTCTACGACGGCTCCCCTGCCCCGGGCGCGCGGGCCGCGCTGGCGGCGGCGTTCCTGAACGCCTTCTGGCCGCTCTACCGCGCAGGGCCGCGCAGCGGCTATCTGGACGAATACCGCCGCCGCCAGGCCCTGACCGGCCAGCGGGTGCTGGTCACGCCGCGCCGGGGCACGCCACGCGCCGCGCAGGTGCAGGGCATCGACGACGAATGTAAACTGGTCGTGCGCTTTGACGGCGAGAGCCGTCCCGCTGCGTTGAACAGCGGCGAGGTAAGTGTGCGATTATTATAAAAAAGAGGGGTTATCCGTATGACAAAATCTTCTGAAAACGTCCGCCGCATGGTGCTGTGCGCCATGTTCACCGCGCTGGTCGCCGTGTGCAGCCAGATCGCCGTCCCGATGCCGTGGGGTGTGCCGATCAATCTGGCACTGTTCGCCGTCTACATGGCGGGCACGATGCTTGGCCCTGTCTGGGGCACGGCCAGCCAGGTCGTGTTCATTGCGCTGGCGGCCATCGGTGTGCCGGTGCTGGCCAACTTCCAGGGCGGCCCGTCTGCCATCTTCGGCAAGACCGGCGGCTACGCCATCGGCTACATTCTGACCGCGCTGCTGACGGCCCTGCTGACGAAGGCACTGGGCCGCAAGTTCTGGTCGCTCTGCGTGGCGATGGTCGTGGGCTGTGCCGCCTGCTACGTGCTGGGCACGATCTGGTTCATGATCCTGACCGGGGCTGACCTCGTCAGCGCCCTTGGCTGGTGCGTCCTGCCCTACCTGCCCGGCGACGCCGTCAAGATCGTCCTTGCCGCCGTGCTGACCATGCAGCTGGACAAGCGGCTGAAGGGCTCGCTGGTCTGAGGCTGTAGGGGGCGGCGTCCCCGGCGCCCCGCGAGTTACAGTACCCCAAGGGCTTCCCCCTCGGGGGAAGCTGTCACCGAAGGTGACTGATGAGGGCAGAGCTGACCGGGCTGACCCGTTTACGGGCAACCGTAGCAAGCCCGCCCCTCATCCGGCCCTGCGGGGCCACCTTCCCCCCTCGGGGGAAGGCAAAGCAACAAGGCAAACAAAATCTCCCGCCCTGCTGGTCAGGGCGGGTTTTTTATGCTATAATACCTATATATAACAAAGTAAAGGAGCCTGCCCATGAAATGGCTTGCCGTTGACTATGGCGATTCCCGCACCGGGCTTGCCGGGTGCGACGCCGGGGAGACCATTACCTCCCCCATCACGCCGCAGATCGAAGAAAAAAGCATGAACAAGGTCGCCGCCGCCGTGACCGAGGTCTTTGCTGCCCGCGGAGCCGAGGGCCTCGTCTGCGGTTTGCCCAAGAACATGGACGGCACCGAGGGCAGCCGTGCCAACAAGAGCCGCCGCTTTGCCCAGCGCCTGGCCAACACCGCGGGTGTGCCCGTCGTGCTGTGGGATGAGCGCCGCACCACCGTGTCCGCCGCCGCTATCCTGGCCGACAACGATACGTTTGGTGCCAAGCGCAAGGAGCGGCTGGACTCGGTGTCCGCTGCCGTCATTCTGGAGAGCTTTCTGAACTGGCGCGCCACCACCCGGACGAGGAGCCGCCCGAGCTGGTCCGCCCCGAAGCATAAAAAGGAGTACGAACATGCCGAACGCAAATGAACCCCGCTTCCCTACCCATGTCGCCATCATCGTGGACGGCAACCGCCGCTGGGCCAAGCAGCGCATGCTGCCCGTCAGCGTGGGCCACAAGGCCGGCTTTGACCGCCTGCGCGAGATCACCCGCTATGCCGTCGGTGACCGCGGCGTCTTTGTGCTTTCGCTCTATGTTTTCTCCACCGAGAATTTCAGCCGCGACGCCAAGGAGGTCGGCTACCTGATGGACCTCTTTGCCAACAACTTCCGCACGATTGCCGACGAGATGAACGAGCGCGGCTGCAAGGTCCTGTTCAGTGGCCGCCGCGAGGGTCTGCAGCAGCGCGTGCTGGACGCCATGGACTACATGATGGACCTGACAAAGGACAACGAAAAGGGCATTGTCAACTTCTGCCTGAACTACGGCAGCCACGCAGAGCTGACCGACGCGACCCGCGCCATTGCCGCCGAGGTCAAGGCCGGTACGCTCGAGCCCGAGGCCATCGACGAGAAGGTCATTGAGAAGCACCTCTACCGCGACCTGCCGCCCGTGGACCTGATGATCCGCACCAGCGGCGAGGAGCGGCTCTCCAACTTCCTGCTGTGGCAGTGCGCCTACGCGGAGTTCTACTTCACCGATACCCTTTTCCCCGATTTTACCAAGGAGTGCTTTGATAAGGCACTGGCCGAGTACGCCCGCCGCGACAGACGTATGGGCGGGAATACGAAGAAGTGACCCCCAAAAGCCTTCCCCCTTGGGGGAAGGTGGCCGAGGCCCCGCCCGAGGCCGGATGAGGGGCGAACCTGCCGCGGCAGCTCGTCAGCGGATGGCTCCAGGAAACTTTGCCTCATCAGTCACCTTCGGTGACAGCTTCCCCGAGGGGGAAGCCTTTGCAAATAGCATAATACACAACCCGCCCCGCAAACTTTGGCATATCGGCCAAAATTTGCGGGGGCGGGTCTGCATATACTGTCTTATATCAGCCCACAGTGTCCAGGCCGTTGTCTTCGGCACTGCTGTAGGTCGTGATCGTTACGCTGTTGATCGTGATGGCGGCCTCCTCGGTGGGGTGGTAGGTGTCGTTGCCGTCATCGTCCTTCACTGTGTCCACGCAGGCCATGGCGTCCACAACGTCCATGCCCTGATAGACCTGCCCGAACACTGTGTCGGTGTTGTCAAGATATGGCAGCCCGCCCACTGTGGCGTAGGCCGCGATCTGCGCGTCGGTGTAGCCGTTGGCGGTCAGCTCGGCCTGCCGGTCACTGCTGCTCACGCTGTCCGGCAGGGCCGTCACAAAGTAAAACTGACTGTTGCCGCCGGTCACGTCGCCGCCCGCGGCAAACGCGGCGCAGAGCGCCCCGGCGTAATGCTTCAGATCCGCGCTCGCCTCCGGCGGATACGGGTTGTTGCTCCAGATCGTCGAACCGCCTGTGCCTGTGCCGGTGGCATCGCCGCCCTGCACGGCAAAGCCGTACTCGCTGCGCCAGATCGTCGTATTATCGTAATAACCGCTGCGGGCCAGGCCCACAAAGTTGTAGACGGCCATCGGCGCGGCATCCGGGTAGAGCACGGCGCGCACCTCGCCTAAGGAGGTGTCAAAGATCGCAATCGTGTCGCCGTCCGCAGGGGTGTTGAACTGCCGCTCGGTGCTGGTGAAGTCCGCAGGCCGGGTGGGCGGGGTCTTTGCCGCGCCCTTGCTGCAGGCGCACAGCAGGGCCAGCGCCAGCGCGGGCAGCAGGCAGAATCGTTTACGCATAACGGGTCCTCCGTGAAAAATCCAATTAAATTCATTATACCACAGAACTTCCCGCTTGAACACCCTTGACGTTTGCGAAAAAAAAAGGGTACACTATAGCTATCAAATACGAACGACCACAGGAGGTCACTTATGTCTGACGAACTGAGCCCGGAAATGCTGGAAGAGGCTGCCCCTGACCTGCTGACGCTGGAGGATGAGGACGGCAAGGAGGTCACCTTTGAGGTGATCGACGCTACGGAAGTCAACGGCACCCGCTATCTGGCTGTCATCCCCTATCAGGAGGATCTGGAGAGCCTGCAGGAGGACGCCGAGCTAATCCTGATGCGCATTGGCACTGACGACGAAGGCGAGTATATGGACATCGTGGACGACGATGAGGAACTCATCACCGTCGGCAAGGTGTTCGAGGAGCGCCTGCGTGCGATGTACGACATCGACGATTCTGAATTGCAGTAAGAGGCCGCGAGGCTTCTTCACCCTGCGCGGTTCGATTTGTTGCGGCCTTATAGAATCCTACTAATCAAATATTGGGAATCCGGGTCGGGGACCGGATTGCAGGCCCTCCCGCCGTTTGGCTGAAGAGGGGAGCATGAACATCCTCGTAGGGTACCCACCTGCCTGTACCGGTAGGTTTTGATTGGTTGCAGACGGCTGTGCGGGGTTTTTACAGCACACATCCCGGGCAGGGTTTTACCTGTCCGGTTTTTTGGGTTATACTTTGCGGGGAAAGGGGTGTTTGTTCAATGGCGGAAAGGATCCGCGTCGGGGACAGGCTCCCCTTCTTTTTGTATGATACGCCCTACAGCGCGGGCAACCGCTTCCGCGACCTGCTGGACGCGCAGGCCCCGCTGGTGCTGGTGTTCATGGCGAACTTCGGCCATCCCATCACCCGCACGTTTGCTAGCCGCTACGCCGATACATACACGTCGCTGCACGACGGCGGCTTTGCGCTGGTCGTGCGCTCCCGCGCGGACAAGCTGGCCCGCAGCATCGGCCCGGACACGCTGCCCTATCCCCTGCTGTGCGACGCGGCGGGCGTTCTGTATGAACACTTGAGCATCCCCACGAGCAAAAGCACGTTGATGAGCTACTCGCTCGAGGGCTGGCGCATCCTGCGCGAAGCCAAAAAGCAGGGCTACCAGCCCGTCAAGGGGGCCGAGCAGCAGCTGCCGCTGACGCTGATCCTGGACCGGGACGGCACGGTGCTGTTTTGCCATTACGGCGCGAGCCTGACGGACGTACCCGAGGACTGCGCGGCCATCCAGAGCCTGCTGGAGGAGATGGAGCTGACGCCCGAACAGGAATCGGAAGAAGATGAGCTGCCTTACGAGGAACTACAGACCGCGGTGGCCGCAGAAAGCCGCCCCCGCAGCCGCCACGGGCGAGAACGGCCGGAGACAACCGACGAATTCCGGCCCATCCGCCCGGTGCGTGCCTACCCGGAATCGGATTTGGAAAAAACATCGATGTTTGGTCTGTTTGATGACCCCTATGACGACAAATGAAAAAGTGCCTGCCGGTTCAAAAAACGGCAGGCACTTTTGTTTTGCTGTTATGCAGAGATGCAGGGCAGATATTCTGTCTGCCCGCGCTTACCGCATTACGGCGGCCTTGGCAGCGCACACGGCGTCGGCGTCGGTCTGCTGGATATGCCATTCGTCCAACCCGGGCAGGCCCATGGGGACACCCTCGCGGCGGAAGGTCATACCGCTTTCCAGCAGCGTTTTGCAGCTGGCATGGAACGCCCGCGCCCCGGGCAGGGCTGCGCGCAGCTCGTCGATGACAGCGGCGTTCACACCGGCACCGATCAGCACCTCGGGGCCGTCCAGCTCGTCCCGCAGGCGCAGCAGCGCGGCCAGCTGGGAAATGCCCTTGCGGCAGCTCCCGGCACCGCCGCTCGTCAGCACCGTGTCGATGCCGAGTGCCGCCGCAGCGCGGTAGGTGGCGCACAGATCGCGGGAAACGTCGATGCAGCGATGCAGCGTGACGGGCGCACCGCCGCAGGCGTCCAGCAGCGTGCGCATGGCGGGCAGATCAAGCGCACCCTCCGGCGTCAGTGCGCCGATGACGAAGCCATCCGCCCCGGCACTGCGCAGCGTCTCGATCTGGCGGCAGAGCAGCTCGAGCTCGTCGCGGGTGTACAGGAAATCCCCCGCCCGCGGGCGCATCAGGCAGCGCACGGGCAGGTCCAGCTCGGCCTTGATCTGCCGCAGCAGGTCGGCGTAGGGCGTCAGGCCGCCCACGGCCAGTGCGCTGCAAAATTCCAGACGGTCCGCTCCCCCCTGCTTTGCGGCGCGGGCGGAGGCGAGGCTGTCAACGCAGACTTCCAACAGCTTCATGTCAGGTCACATCCTTTTGCTTTTTCCCCATTGTAACATAGGCTTTGGGATACGGCAAGCCCCGCGCGGCCAGAGCTGCGCGGGGCTTGCCGTAGTTATAAGGTTCACAACAAATAGGGGTAGGCATATTCAGGCAGCGTGCCCGCCGCGCACAACGAACAGTTGTACGGCGGGGCGGCTGGTGCGGGCAGGTACGGCCCTGCGCGGCTCCGCTGCCGGGGTGCCCAGCAGGATGCCGCAGGCTGCGTTGAGCATGACAACCGCAGCAAAAAGTCCCAGCAGTGCAGCCCACAGCGGCATGGTGCCGGAGGCCGCGGCGCTCACCATAACGCCGCCCAGCAGGAGGGACGCCGTTACCACGAGCCTGCAAAATTTGTGCTTGATGAGTTCCCAGTTCATACCGTTACCTCCAAAGGAGCCGGCCCCGCAATGGCCGACTGCCGCAAATTCAACAACGGATAACAGCGTTCCGTTTGTTGTCTTAACTATAATACATCTGTAGGTTGTTGTCAATATGTTTTTACAACTTATTTTTGAAAATAATTGCAAAAAACTCTTTACAAAAACCACAGACGGTTGTATAATGAAGCTAAAGAAATGGGATCGTCTACAAGATGTGGTTTTACCCTACTTTATATAAAGGAGTTTTCCCGATGTTTGCAGAGCGCTTGAAAGAGGCCCGCAAGGCCAAACGATACAGCCAGGCCGAGGTGTCCAGGATGCTGGGGGTAACGCAGCAGGCTGTTGGCAAGTGGGAGACCGGGCGTTCCACCCCGGATCCGCAGACCGTGGCGCGTCTGGCGGAGATACTGGATACCCCCACCGACGTTCTGCTGGGTCTGCGCAAGGAGTCGGGCGCGGCGTCCGCTGTGGGCCGCAACGCCTTCAGCCGCTATACGGAGTCCCAGATCCCCGTCGTGGGCACGGTGCGCGCCGGATACGGGGCCCTCGCGTTTGAGGAGGACTACGGCAAGGAGTATGCCTGCGTCAAGGACCCGGAAAACTACTTCTTCCTCGTCGTCAAGGGCGACAGCATGGAACCGCGCATCTCTGACGGTGACCTGGCGCTTGTACACCGCCAGAACACACTGGACAACGGCGATCTCGGCGTTCTGGTCTACGGGGCAGACGGCGAGGGCACGCTGAAAAAGTACATCCAGCGCGGCAACTCGGTCATCCTACACCCCTTCAACCCGGCCTATGAGGAGCTGGTCATCAAGGGCGAGGAGCTCGACCACCTGTATATTGCCGGCAAGGTCGTGGAGACCAAGGCCAAGTGGTAAGGCTGCCTTACAAGTTCAATTATAGCATACGGTAAGTCCCATAATTTGGACTTTCAACCCTAAAACAGAAGAAGTTTACAAAAATGCTGCCCGCGGCACACCTTGCAGAACAAGGATATGCGGCGGGCTGTATTTTTTATACCCTTTTTTCAGGAGGCGGGCGCGATGGACCTTGCGGAAAAACTGGAAATCCTGGCGGACAGCGCCAAATATGATGTAGCCTGTACCTCCAGCGGGGTGGATCGCCCCGGACGGCACGGTGCACTGGGCAGCAGTGCGGCGGCGGGCATCTGCCACGCTTTCACGGCGGACGGGCGGTGCGTCTCCCTCCTGAAGGTGCTCTACTCCAACGTGTGCAGCTACGATTGCAGCTACTGCGTCAACCGCCGCTCCAACGACAGAGCCCGCGCGACCTTCACCCCGCGTGAGCTGGCGGAGCTGACCATCGGCTTTTACCGCCGCAATTATATTGAAGGGCTGTTTCTGTCCAGCGCTGTGCTGGGCACGCCGGACCGCACGATGGAGCTGATGATCGAGGCTCTGCGCATCCTGCGGGAGGAGTACCATTTTAACGGCTACATCCACGCCAAGACGATCCCCGGCGCGGACCCGATGCTGGTCGAAAGGATCGGGAGGCTGGCGGACCGCCTGTCGGTCAATATCGAGCTGCCCAGCGAGACGAGCCTGACCACGCTGGCCCCCGACAAAAAGAAAACTGCGATCCTGCGCCCCATGGGGCAGATCGCAGTGCAGAGTGCGCAGAGCAAAAAGGAGATGGTGCTCTACCGCGGGGCCAAGCCGTTTGCGCCGGCTGGGCAGAGCACCCAAATGATCATCGGGGCGACGCCGGAGACAGACCGCCATATCATGGACCTGACCGAGGGACTCTACAGGAAATACTCGCTGAAGCGCGTGTTTTACTCGGCTTATCTGCCGGTGGTGGAGGATCGCCGCCTGCCCGCACTGCACACGGCCCCTCCCCTGCTGCGGGAGCACCGTCTGTATCAGGCGGACTGGCTGCTGCGGTACTACCATTTTTCGGCCCGGGAGCTGCTGACCGAGGACGAGCCGAATTTTGACCCCTACCTGGACCCCAAGTGCACTTGGGCCGTGCGCCACCCGGAGTTTTTCCCCGTGGAGGTCAACACGGCCAGCCGTGCCGAGCTGCTGCGGGTGCCGGGCATCGGCCCCAAGAGTGCGCTGCGCATTGTCGAGGCGCGCCGGGTGCAAAGCCTCGGCATGGCAGAGCTCAAGCGCATTGGAGTCGTGCTTAAGCGGGCACAGTATTTCATTACCTGCAAGGGTAAGGCAGCGGCCCGCGGCAGCCGCGCGGAGATCGCGGGGGCGCTGCTTGACCCCAAGGCGTTCAGCGTGGGGATGCAGCAGCTTTCGCTGGACGATTTTGTACCCAAGGCCCTGCCCGACGCTGCCCCGGCTGTGCAAAGGCTGGAGGCGCGCGGCATGGCGGCGGACGTGGCCGCCCGGACGGTGCGGCAGGAGGCACTGCAATGTCTTACGAAGCGCATGTGACCGACACAGCCTACTGCTATGACGGAAGCTTTGCGGGTTTTTTGTGCTGCGTGTTCGAGAGCTACGCCCGGAAGGAGATCCCCGCCGAGGTCTGCCCGCCCGAGGAGGGACAGCTGAATTTCTTCGGCACGCGGCAGATTTTTACCGACGAGCAGCACGCGCGGCGGGTCGCGGCAGGGCTGGACCGGCTTGGCCGCGAGGTGAAGGACCGCGTGACGACGGGCTTTCTCTGCACCGACCCCGGCAAGGACCTGACACTGCTGCGGTTTGTGCGGCTCTGCTTTGCGCAGGGGCCGCGCGCCGCGCAGATGCTGGGCGACCCGGACGCCGCCGCGGCGTTTGCCTTAGAGCGGGCTGTCGACAACGAGGCCTGCAGGCTGATCGAGTTCATCCGCTTTGAGGAGCGGGACGGGATGCTCGGCGCGGTCATCCACCCGAAGCACCGGATTTTGCCGCTGCTGCGCGGACATTTTTGCAGCCGCCTGCCCGATGAGAGCTTCCTGATTTATGACGCGGCCCACGGCACGGCTCTGCTGCACCGGGACGGCCAGGTGCGCTATCTGGCGATGGAGCGCTATATTCCCGGCACCGACGAGACAGAGCTCGACTGGCAGCGGATGTGGAAACGGTTCTTTAAGGCGTTGACCATCGAGCAGCGCCGCGACGAAAAGGCCCAGATGAGCCATGTGCCCAAGCGGTTCTGGCAGGATATGTGCGAGATGCAGCCTGATTTGGCTTCCCCCGCGGGGGAAGCCGTCCGCAAAGCGGACTGAGGAGGGGCGGGCTTGGAGCTACTCATAGTCATACTCCGGGTTCGCGGCCTGGTACTCGGTCAGCCAGCGGAGCAGACGCTCGGTATCGGCATAGGTCATGCGGCCTGTGTCGGCCAGGGCGCACACCATGGCGCGGATGTCACCGCCGTAGAGCGTCTGCAGATGCGCCTGGCTGACCGCGCCGCAGTAGGTCAGGCGGCGGACCAGCGGCGTGTACAGATTTTTATTGCCCTGCTTCTCGGTGCGGACGAAGTTTTTCTTCTCGAGCCGCAGCAGGAAATTGAGCAGCGTCGAGTCTGCCCAGCGGCATTCGGGCGGCAGGTGTGACGCGATCTCGCGCCTGGTGGCGGCGCGGCTGCAGGCCCAGAGCGCGACCATGACCTGTTCTTCACTGCGGGAAAGCTGTTCCATGATAAACTCCTTTTATAATATGTAGTGCCTGTAGGGGCCGGGCATGCCCGGCCCGCAGGTGCAAGGCAGACGGTAGTCTGTGGGAAGGCTGCGGGCCGCACATGTGCGGCCCCTACAGAGTGAGGAAGAAAGAGATTTAATTTTTTACAAATGTGGTAAAAAGAGCTGAATATATTTTACATCTGTGGTAGATATAAATGCAATATAAAATATTGCACAAATTTTGTGCCCGGAATTTGACAATGATGGCAAATATCTTTTACAAATGTCTTATAAAGCGTTTCCGGTACAAAAACAATTAGTCACAATACAAAAACACATCCCCGATTTTCGGCTTTTTTCGGTATTTTGTCCGCTTGCCCGCAGGGGGGCAAAGCTCCTATAATATTGGCATACCGCAACGGCGTGGCAGATGCGATCCGCCGCCGGCGGGTCGCATTTGATTTACTGTAGGAGGAAATAAAGATGGCTAGAGTTTACAATTTCAGCGCCGGCCCTTCGATGCTGCCGGAGGCTGTTCTGAAAACCGCACAGGCAGAGCTGCTGGACTACCACGGCTCCGGTATGAGCGTGATGGAGATGAGCCACCGCAGTAAATGGTTTGACGAGATCATCACCAACACCGAGGCCGCCATGCGCCGGGTACTGAACATTCCCGACAATTATAAGGTGGGCTTTTTCCAGGGCGGAGCGACCCAGCAGTTTGCGATGGTACCGCTGAACTTTATGACCACCGGCACGGCGGATTATCTTGTGACCGGCAACTTCAGCAAGAAGGCAGCCGAGGAGGCCGCCAAGTTCGGCACGGCCCGCATTGCCGCCAGCAGCAAGGACAAGAACTTTACCTACATCCCCGACGTCGCGGCCATCGACTATGACCCGAACGCCAGCTATATCCACATCTGCCAGAACAACACGATTTTCGGCACAAAATATGTCGATGTGCCGCAGGTGGACGGCATCCCGCTGGTGGCAGATATGAGCTCGATGATCTGCTCCGAGCCGGTGGACGTCAGCAAGTACGGCGTCATCTACTTCGGCGTGCAGAAGAACATTGCCCCTGCCGGTATGGCTGTGGCCATCGTGCGTGACGACCTGCTGGGCAAGGCCGCCAAGGGCCTGACCCCCGACAAGATCCCCACGATGATGAACTACACGACCCTGCTGAACGCCGACAGCATGTACAACACCCCGCCGTGCTGGTGCATCTACATGACCGGCCTCGTCATGAACTACCTTGAGAACGAGATCGGCGGCCTGGAGAACATGCAGAAGCGCAATGCCGCCAAGGCCAAGGTGCTGTACGATTACCTCGACGGGCAGGACTTCTACAAGAATCCCGTTGAGAAAAAGTACCGCAGCATGATGAATGTGACCTTCACCAGCCCCGACGCCGACACCGACAAGGCGTTCTGTGCCGCGGCCACCGAGGCAGGCTTCGTCAACCTGAAGGGTCACCGTCTGGTGGGCGGTATGCGTGCGTCCATCTACAACGCCATGCCTGCCGAGGGCATCGACAAGCTGGTCGACTTTATGGAGAAGTTCCGCAGGGAGCATTGAGCTGCTGCACAGTAGGGGTCGGGTGTGTCCGGCCCGCGGCACTGTGGCAGCCACCCGTGAAAGGGTCACTGCGTAAGGCTGAGGGCCGGGCATGCCCGGCCCCTACGGCGCAAAATAAGGGGAACAGGGAGTAACGATATATGTATACCATCAAAACATTGAACGCCATTTCGCCGGTGGGTCTGGCCAAGCTGCCCGCCAACCAGTTTGAGATCGACAACGAGGCCGCTGCACCGCAGGGCATTCTGGTGCGCAGCGCCGATATGCACGATACCCCGCTGCCCGACAGCCTGCTGGCCATTGCCCGTGCAGGTGCCGGTACGAACAACATTCCCGTGGAGGACTGCACGAACAAGGGCATCGTTGTGTTCAACACGCCGGGCGCCAACGCCAACGCCGTGGCCGAGCTCGTCGTCGGTGCGCTGGTCGCGGGCAGCCGCAATCTGGTGGACGCCGTGAACTGGGCGCAGACCCTCAAGGGCCGCGACACGATTGCCAAGGACGTGGAGAAGGGCAAAAAGGCCTTCGTCGGTCCCGAGCTGCGCGGTAAGACGCTGGGCGTCATCGGGTTGGGTGCCATCGGTGCGCGCGTGGCCAACGCCGCCGTCGCGCTGGGCATGGAGGTTTTGGGCTATGACCCGTATATTTCCATCGATGCTGCGTGGAGCCTGTCCCGCAGCGTGCAGCACTGTGTCACGCTGGGCGATATGCTGCCCCGCTGCGACTACCTGACCATCCATGTCCCCTACCTGCCTACGACCCGCCACACCATCAACGCCCAGACGCTGGCGATGTGCAAGGACGGCGTGCGCGTGCTGAACTTTGCCCGCGGTGAGCTGGTGGACAACGCCGCACTGCTCGACGCACTGAACAGCGGCAAGGTCGCGCAGTATTTCTGCGACTTCCCCACCGAGGAGCTGCTGGGCGTCAAGGGCGTCTGCTGCACGCCGCATCTGGGTGCCAGCACGCCGGAAAGCGAGACGAACTGCGCCGTGATGGCCGCCGCCGAACTGAGCGACTACCTGAAAAACGGCAACATATCCCACAGTGTCAACCTGCCGGATGTCAGCCAGCCGCGTGTGGGAGGCCGCCGCATCTGCATCATCCACAAGAACGCCCCGGGCGCGATCTCGGCCATCACGAGCATTTTGACCGAAGCGCACCTGAACATTGAAAACATGGTGAACAAGGGCAAAAAGGATGTCGCTTATACCCTGCTGGACGTGACGGGCAATGTCACCGACGACCTCGCCGTCAAGCTGGGTGCGATTGAGCCCGCCATCCGCGTGCGCGTGCTGTAAAAGCATCAACTTTGCGAAATCTCCCCTGCTGAACCAATCAGCAGGGGCTTTTTTGTGGATGATAACCATGAAATAGAATGAATCGCTCGCGGAGACGCGGGCGGTTTTTGTTCTCTTTGCCCAAAAACCAAACAAAACGGAACAATCGCCCGAATACGGCTTTTTTTGCGGTGGGTTTTATGGTAGAATCAATGAGAACTCAAAAAATGAAGAGGGAGGCCGCAGCATGACCAACGCGCCGAAAACCGTATTAGCCATCCATGACCTGCCGGGCTTTGGCCGGGCGGCGCTGTCGGTCATCGTGCCGGTGCTCTCGACGCTGGGCGTGCAGACCGTGGCACTGCCTACGGCGGTGCTGTCCACCCACACGGGGGGCTTAGGCACCCCGGCTAAGCTGGCCAACCCCGGCTACGGTCCCGCGACACTGGAACATTATCATCGGCTGGGCGTGAAATTTGACTGCATCTACTCGGGCTATCTGGCGGACGCCGCGCAGGCAAAGCTCGTAGAACAGGCGTTTGAGCTGTGGCCCCGCGCGTTCAAGGTCGTGGACCCGGTGCTGGGCGACGGAGGGCGGCTGTACAGCGGCCTGGGGGCCGACATGGTGCCCGCTATGTATAGTCTGTGCAGCAAGGCGGATCTGATCGTCCCCAATGTGACCGAGGCCGCGCTGCTGCTGGGCGACCCGCTGCCCGGTGTGGGCAGTGCCGAGCAGGCCGCCGCACAGGCGGCCCGGCTGACCCGCGTAGCGCCGCAGGTCGTTGTGACCGGCGTGACGGGCATCGGCGGCGGACGCTACATAGGCTGTGTGGGCGCGGCCCGCGGCGGCGAGGGCTATGCCGTAAAAACGCCGCTGCAGCCGCGGATGTTCCACGGCACGGGCGATATTTTTGCCGCCGTGCTCGTCGGGCGCATTTTGCGGGGCAACGTCCCCCAGGCTGCCGTACAGGCAGCTGCCGCCTTCGTAGCCGAGTGCATCAGGCAGACGCCCGAGGGAGCCGACGAGCGGCTGGGTGTCTGGTTGGAGAACGCCCTGCCGAAACTGCGGCAGGAGTAAGACCATGAGACTGCCGCGAGACAAGGATGTCCTTGAAAATGCCCGAGCGCTGCGAAAAAGCATGACGCGGGAGGAACGCCATCTGTGGTATGATTTTCTGCGCGGATATTCGCCGCGCTTTGTACGGCAGAAGGTTGTAGGACGTTATATTCTGGATTTTTATTGCGATGCGGCAGGTCTGGCGATAGAGCTGGACGGCAGCCAGCATTATGAAGCGGCGGGACAGCTGCACGATGCACAGCGCACGGAATATCTGGAGGGCTTCGGAAGCAGAGTGCTGCGGTTTTCCAATCTGGATGTGATGCAGCATTTTGAGGGCGTATGCCGTGTGATTGATAACGCCGTGAAAAGCCTCCCCTAGAGGGGAGGTGGCCGGGAGCCGACCCATGAACGGCGTGCCGCCCGGCCCCTCACCCGGCGCTGCGGCGCCACCCTCCCCCAAGGGAGGGCTAAAGTTATAGAACGAGGACTTGTAAATTTATGCCAACCTTAAACATTGTATTGGTCGAGCCGCAGATCCCGCAGAACTCCGGTAATATCGCGCGGACCTGCGCGGTGACGGGAGCGCGGCTGCATATAGTCGGCCCGATGGGCTTTACCATCGACGACAAAAAATTAAAGCGCGCCGGGCTTGACTATTGGCACCAGCTTGATATAACATATTATCAAGATCAGGCGGACTTTTTTGCCAAAAACAGTGGTCCGTTTTTCTACTTCACGTCCAAGGGCCCGCGCCGCCATGTGGATGTGACCTACCCCGACGGCGCGTATCTCGTCTTTGGGCGCGAGGATGCCGGCCTGCCCGAGGAACTGCTGGCCGCGCATGAGGCCGACTGCGTGCGTATGCCGATGCGCAGGGGCGAGCGCTGCCTGAACCTGTCCAACGCGGTGGCAGTGGGCGTGTACGAAGCATTGCGTCAATGGGATTTTGCCGGTTTGGAGACCCACGGGCAGTTGACCCGATACGAATGGAGTGAGGATGTAAAATGAGCAAGATAGGTTTTCTGACAGATTCCTGTTCCGACATTCCGCAGGAGCTTGCGGATAAGTACGGCATCGAGGTCGTGGGCTTCCCCATCAACCTTGACGGTGTGGAGTACATGGAGCGCAAGGACTTTACCAACGACCAGTTTTACCAGATGATGCGCGACGCCCAGGGCGTGCCCACCACCGCCGCCATCACCCAGCTGCAGTTCTGCGATATTTACGCCCGCTATGCGGACGAGGGCTACACCGACCTGGTGTACCTGAGCATCAACGCGGGCGGCTCCAGCACCTACAACAACGCCGTCAAGGCCATGGAGCTGTTGGAGGAGGAGCGCCCCGGCTACACGATGAAGATTCAGGTCATCGACAGCCACACCTACTCGATGCCCTACGGCTGGTATTTCTGTGAGTGCGCCCGCAAGGTGCGCAACGGCGGTGAGTTGGCCTCCTGCGTGGCCGAGCTGAAGCAGAAGCTGGACTGCGTTGAGATCTGTCTGGCCGCCTACAGCCTGAAGCAGATGAAGAAGTCGGGCCGCGTCAGCGCCGCCGCCGCTGTGGTCGGCGACCTGCTGGGCATCCGCCCCATCATCAGCCTGAATGCGGGCGTCTCCAAGGTCGAGAGCAAGGTCCGCGGCGACGCCGCCGTGCCTGCCGCCATGATCAAATGGGTGGAGAGCCGCGTCGATTCGATGAAGGACACGCCCTACATGGTGGCCTACACGTCCAGCACCGCCAAGCGTGACGAGCTGGTCAAGCTGTGCAAAAAGGCGTTTGGCCATGCACCGCTGATCGTGTTCCAGCTCGGCGGCGTTGTCAGCGCCAACACCGGCCCCGACGGCATCGCCATCGTCTACGAGGGCAAGCCCCGCAATCTCGAGGCTTATGCGCCGGAGCTGCCGTAATATTTTTCGGCAGCATAGGTAAGGTATTGCACCTTGCCTGACAATGTAGTATAATACAGACAGTTCTTATACCATACCAAGAACTATTATGGTTGCTATGATAAGGTCATAGGACCGTAAAGCTCTGACGCCCTGCTGTTTGGCAGGGCGTCATCTTTTTTGCCCTAAATTTCGTTTAAATTGTCAGTTGCCAAATAATGCCATAGTGCGCTATGATAGTAGAAAAGTGAAAGGATGTGCAAAAAAATGAAGCATCCCTATGGAATTGGTCTGGATATTGGCATTGCGTCCGTCGGCTGGGCGGTGGTGGCACTGAATGAAAACGCGGAGCCCTATGGTCTGATCCGATGTGGCTCACGCATATTTGATAAGGCCGAAGAACCCCAAACAGGCGACAGCCTTGCTGCCCCGCGCCGTAAGGCCCGCAGCGCCCGCCGCAGGCTGCGCCGCCGCAGCCTGCGCAAGGCGGATCTGTACGAGCTGATGGAGAAAAACGGTCTGCCCGGTAAGGCGGAAATAGAGCAGGCTGTGCAAGCGGGACATCTGCCGGATGTCTATGCGCTGCGTGTTCAGGCGTTGGATGGCCCGGTGACAGCACTGGATTTTGCCCGTATACTGCTGCACCTGATGCAGCGCAGGGGCTTTCGCAGTAACCGCAAGGCAGACGATGCACAAAAAGACGGTAAGCTGCTGCAGGCAATTGACGCGAACACCCGACGTATGGAGGCAAACCGGTACCGTACTGTCGGTGAGATGATGTACCGCGACCCTGTGTTTGCAGAGCACAAGCGCAACAAAGCGGAAAATTATCTTTCCACCGTCAAACGCGACCAAATCATAGACGAGGCCAGACTGGTTTTTGCTGCACAGCGTCAATACGGTGCGACATGGGCTTCGCCGGAGATGGAGGCAGAGTACCTTTGTATTCTGACACGCCAGCGCTCCTTTGCGGAAGGTCCGGGCAAAGGCAGCCCGTATAGCGGCAGCAACCGGGTCGGCACCTGCACGCTGGAGGGAAAGAGCGAGCAGCGGGCAGCCAAGGCGGCCTTCTCGTTTGAATATTTTACGCTGCTGCAAAAAATCAATCATATCCGCATTGCGGAAAACGGAACCAGCCGCACGCTGACACCGGCAGAACGACAGGTACTGCTTTCTGTGTGCTGCCAGACGGACAAGCTGGATTTTGCCCGGATCCGCAAGGCGTTGGCACTGCCGGAAGAAGCACGGTTCAACATGGTGCGGTATCGCGGGGAGCAGACGGCAGAAGCCTGCGAAAAGAAAGAAAAAATAACGGCACTCCCCTGCTACCACAAGATGCGTAAGGCACTGAATACCCTGCGGAAGGATCATATCCGCAATATCAGCCGCGAGCAGCTGGATGCCGCCGGAACTGCGCTGACGAACCCGGAAAACGAGGATAAGCTGCGCGAGGCATTGAAACAGGCGGAGTTTGAACCGCTGGAAATAGAAGCACTGCTGACGCTGCCCAGCTTTGCGGGATATGGACACATTTCGGTCAAGGCGTGCCGCAAGCTGATCCCCTATCTGGAACAGGGCATGAACTATAACGATGCCTGCCAGGCAGCCGGATATGATTTTCAGGGAAGGCAAAACGGCGAAAAAGCGCAGTTCCTGCCGGCCTCAACGGAGGAAATGGAGGATATTACAAGCCCGGTGGTGCGCCGTGCAGTGGCACAGACGATCAAGGTCGTCAATGCGATCATCCGCGAGCAGGGCGAAAGTCCGGTCAGTATCCATCTGGAGCTGGCAAGAGAGATGAATAAGAACTTCCAGCAGCGCAGCGAGTTGGACAAGGCGATGCGGGATAACAGTGCGGAAAATGAACGCCTGATGAAAGAGCTGAATGAGCTTTTTCCGGGACGCACCGTTACCGGGCAGGATCTTGTAAAATATCGTCTGTGGAAAGAGCAGGACGGGCGCTGTGCGTATTCGATACAGCCGTTGGAGCTGGACAAGGTTATTACAGTCTCCGGCTATGCCGAGGTAGACCATATCGTCCCTTATAGCATAAGCTTTGATGACCGCCGTACAAATAAGGTGCTGGTGCTGAAATCGGAGAACCGTCAGAAGGGAAACCGTCTGCCGCTGCAATACCTGCAGGGAAAACGACGGGACGACTTTATTGTGTACACCAAAGCAAACGTAAAAAATTTCCGCAAGCGCCAGAACCTATTGAAGGAAAGGCTGAGCGAGGAGGACGGCAAGGGCTATATCCAGCGCAACCTGCAGGATACGCAGTATATTGCGGCTTTTATGCTGAACTATATCCGCAATCATCTTGCGTTTGCAGACTGTTCCGGGGCAGGCAAACGGCGGGTCGTTGCGGTAAATGGCGCCGTTACGGCGTTTTTGCGCAAGCGCTGGGGCCTTGGCAAGGTGCGTGCCGACGGCGATCTGCACCATGCAGCGGACGCGGCGGTGATTGCCTGTACGACACAGGGGATGATAAAGCGGGTATCTGACTTTTGCAAGCGTGCAGAGACGACGGCGGTGCGTAATGAGCACTTCCCTGAACCTTGGCCGCACTTCCGTGATGAGCTGACGCAGCGATTGTCAGCCTGCCCGCAGGAAGACCTGATGAAGATCAACCCGGTCTATTATGCGACGGTGGATATTTCGTCTATTCAGCCTGTGTTTGTATCGCGGATGCCGCGCCATAAGGTGACAGGTGCGGCACACGAAGAGACGATTCGAAGCCAAGTGAACGAAAAATATACAGCAGTGCGAAAATCAATTACAGAATTGTCACTGGATAAGGATGGAAAAATCAAAGACTATTTTAAACCAAGTAGCGATACGCTTTTGTACGAAGCACTGAAGAAGCGTCTGACAGAATTTGGCGGAAACGCAAAGAAAGCCTTTGCGGAACCGTTTTATAAGCCACGTGCGGACGGAACCCCCGGCGCACAGGTGCGCAAAGTGAAGGTTGTCGCAAAAATGAGCAACACAATTTCTGTCCGCAGCGGCGGAGGCGTTGCAAAAGGCGGCGACATGATCCGTATAGATGTGTATTATGTCCCCGGTGATGGTTATTATTGGGTGCCGATTTATGTGGCGGACACGGTGAAAGAAACCTTACCGAATAAGGCGGTTGTGCGAGACAAAACAATGGAAGAGTGGAAAGAAATGAAAGAAGATGACTTCCTGTTCTCACTTTATAGCAATGACCTTATTTTAGTGGAAAGAGATAAACCAATCTGCTTTTCACTTATGCATGAAGATAGCACACTTCCGAAAAAGTATGAGACGAAGAAGGAACTGGTTTATTACAAAGGCGGAGATATATCAAACGGAGGAATTAGGATAGAAACCCATGAAGGGGCATACTTCCTTAAAAGTTTGACGTTTGGCATAGTACAAAAAGTTCAGAAATATCAGGTCGATGTCCTTGGCAATTATACCCCTGTGAAAAAAGAAAAACGGCAAACCTTCCCTGCCCAACGGAGGTGAATTATGTCCTACCGCTGCCTGACGGTGTATGGCTTTTCAGCCGTGCCTGGGTCTGCACCATGACAGCGAGCTGAACCAGTTTAATCTGGCGGATGACCTGATGGAGCCGTTCCGGCCCGTGGCGGATTTGTACGTGGCAGCAAATGTGGCCGAGGATGCAGCATTGACACCCATACTGAAGGGAAAGCTTGTAAACCTGTTGAATGCGGATATTCTTTCCGGCGGGCAGCACCACAGCGTTGCCTATGCAATGGAACGCCTGGTGCAAGGTCTGCGTGGACAAGCCCTGCTGTTACCCAAATTGCTTGAATACAAGCAGCATAGCTATGATTAAATTTATGCGGATGATTGTCTTTTTTGACCTGCCTGTGCAGACAAAGACTGAAAGGCGGCATGCGACGGCGTTCCGGAATTTTTTGCTGAAGGACGGATACCACATGCTGCAATTCTCTGTGTACGCGAGGGTGTGCAACGGCAACGACGCCGTGAAGAAACACGAAAGTCGTTTGAGGGCATCCTTGCCGCCAAACGGCTCCATTCGCCTACTTGTCGTTACAGAAAAGCAGTACCAGTCTATTCAGATTCTTCTGGGAAATTATCAGCCGGAAGAAGCCCCTTTTGTATGTGAACAGTTGAGTTTTTTCTAAAACAAAAAGCGCATCGGACCGCAATCCGATGCGCTTTTTGCATAGCCTATTATACCATACCAAGAGCTATTAGGGAACTATGACGGCTGAATCTCACCGCAACGTGGCACGTCCATTATACCATACCAAGAGCTATTAGGGAACTATGACCCGCCTATACTTCTAAGGACACCGCCGCCGTATTATACCATACCAAGAGCTATTAGGGAACTATGACCCACTACGCGGATATTTACACAGCCCACGCATTATACCATACCAAGAGCTATTAGGGAACTATGACCACGATCCGGCAGCGCTGGGCGACGGACAGATTATACCATACCAAGAGCTATTAGGGAACTATGACGTTCTGGGCACAAGGCCGGGCGGCCTACGCATTATACCATACCAAGAGCTATTAGGGAACTATGACCTGAATTTCAGAATACATAGCTGCACCCCCTATTATACCATACCAAGAGCTACTAGGGAACTATGACAATTGCCCATTCACATCCTTCCTTATTGATATTATACCATACCAAGAGCTATTAGAGAACTATGATTTTCAGATAATCGACAATGCACTCCGATGTATTATACCATATCAGCACAATATGCGCAGAATCTACCACAAATTTTCCCCGCAGGTCTTGCAACGGCCTGCGGGTTTTGTTATAATTTAAGTTTGTTGAGCAACTTAGGATTTTAGGCTCCGCTGTCGGCTGCTGGTCGGCAGCGCAAACCCCGCAAGGCTGGCGGTCTTGCGTGTGGTCAAAATCTATCCGCCGGAGTATTGTATGAATATGAAAAATCTGTCCGTCCGTCGCCTTGTGCGCTGCGCTGTCATTGCGGCTGTCTATGTGGTCGTCTGCCTTGTGCTGGCCCCGTTCAGCTACGGCGCGGTGCAGGTCCGCGTGGCCGAGGCCCTCTGCCTGCTGCCGGTGTTCGGCGCCGAGTATATCGTCGGCGTCACGCTGGGCTGCTTTTTGGCAAATCTGCTCGGCTCCACCGTCGTTGACGTGGTGTTCGGCACGCTGGCGACCCTGCTGGCCTGCCTTGTGACCTACAAGCTGCGCGACATCCGCGTGAAAGGGCTGGCCATTCCGGCATCCCTGCCGCCCGTTGTCTTTAATATGATCATTGTCGGCGCGTTCGAGATCACCTTCTTCTTCTCGGACGGCGCACCCACGGCGATGCTGGCGGTGTTCAATGCCGTTACTGTCGGCATTGGCGAGCTCATCAGCTGCACGATTCTGGGTGTGGCGCTCGTCAAGCTGATCGAAAGCAACGCGAGTCTGAACAAAATTTTTACAGAAGAATAACGAGGTAACATCTATGTGCCCGGAACTGATTTTGTGGGATTGGAACGGTACCCTGCTCGATGATGTCGATCTCTGCGTGGACGCGCTCAACCGTCTGCTGGCAGGATTCGGCTACCCGCAGCGGTATGACCACGAGCGGTACCGGGCTATTTTTGGCTTTCCCATCGAGGAATATTACGTCCGCGCGGGGTTTGACTTTACAAAGCACAGCTTTGCAGAGCTGGCCGAAAAATACATGGAGGACTACGTCCCCGCCAGTGCGGCCTGCCCGCTGGCAGACGGCGCCATTGACGCGCTGGAGGCGTTTAAGGCCGCGGGGCTGCGGCAGGTCATTCTGTCGGCCAGCAATCTGGACACGCTGCGGCGCCAGACCGACGAGCGCGGCGTGACGGGCTATTTTGACCGTCTGCTGGGTCTGGGCGACATCTACGCCAAGAGCAAGGTTGAGGTCGGGCTGGCCTATTTAAAGGAAAACGGCTTTGACCCGGCACGCGCCGTCATGATCGGCGATTCCGTCCACGACTATGAGGTTGCACAGGCGCTGGGCGTGCGCTGCGTTTTGCAGTCCGGCGGCCACCAGCCGCCGGAAAAATTGAGGGAAACGGGCGCACCGGTTGTAAAGGGATTGCGCGAAGCCGCGGCGCTGATTTTGGAATAAGGGCAATACCGCATAATTCTAAGTGCCGATACGGCGAGCGAGGTGCGGCAGCTGCTAAGCCAAAAGCGCAGATAATACTTTGTGTATTATCGAGCATTTTGGCAACGCAGGTGCCGTGCCGCAGCCGCCGGAGCGGTGCTTAAGCCGTAAGGCGGGAATTATGCGGTGTTGCCTAAGAGCTTACGGGAGGCTGTAGGGGCGTCGAGGACACCGCCCCCTGCAAACAACTGCCCGCCGTTATGGTGCGGGTCGATGCGGGCAACGACCCCTACAACAGAGGAGAAACACAATGTCTGACCGCATAAAAGGCTCCGCCTTGACGATGGGCGGCGCGGCGTGCTGGGGCGTTTCGGGCTGCATGGGGCAGTACCTGTTCACCCGCGAAGGGATGGATTCGACCTGGCTCGTGCCCATCCGGCTGTTTCTGGCGGGGCTGATCCTGTGCGGATTCTTTTTTATAAAGGACCGCAAAACGCTTTTTGACCCGTGGAACGTCAGAAAAAATCCGCGCAACGCCATTGACCTGCTGGTCTACGGTCTGGCGGGCGTCAGCTGCTGCCAGTTCACCTACTTTCTGACGATCCAGCTGTCCAGCGCGGGCATGGGCACGATTTTGCAGGACGTCTCCCCCGTCATCATCCTGCTGGTCGTCTGCATCCAGCAAAGGCGCGGCCCCCGCGTGTTTGAGGTCTGTTCGATCTTGCTGGCGCTGGTCGGCGTGTTCCTCATCACGACCCACGGCAGCCTGACCGGGCTGGCCGTCAGCCCGGCGGCACTGGTCTCCGGTATCGTCAGCGCCTGCTGCGTCGCCATCTACACGATGTGGCCGAAAAAATTGCAGGAGCAGTACCCCACCCCGATGCTGCAGGGCTGGGCGTTTTTGATGGGCGGCATCATGTTTTCGCTCATCTTCCGCCCGTGGCAGATCGACTATGTGCCGACGGCGATGGGCGCGTTCGGCATCTTCACGGTGGTTGTACTGGGCAATGTGCTGGCGTTCAGTCTGTACATGTCCGGTGTGCCGCTCATCGGCCCCCAGAAGGCCAGTCTCTACAGCTTTGCCGAGCCGGTCACGGCGGCCATCATCAGCACGCTGGTGCTGGGCTCGCCCTTTACGCTGTGGGATGCGCTGGGCTTCGGCTGTATTTTTTTGATGCTGGTGCTGCTGAGCCTGCCCGCAAAACAGAAAAATTAAATATATTACGAAATACACCCGCGCAGGTTTGACACGAACCCCTGTGCGGGTGTATTATAGTATCATGTGTAAAACTATATAAAACCACTATTAGCCGCACCTCTACACGCGGCGGAAAATACAGGGGAACTGTTATGTCTTTTTTTGAAAAACTGTTCGGCTCTTTCTCGGACAAGGAACTCAAGCGCATCAACCCGCTCAAGGACAAGGTCCTTGCCCTTGAGCCGGAGATGGCCAAGCTGACCGACGACGAGCTGAAGGCCAAAACCACCGAGTTTAAAGAGCGCCTCGCCAAAGGCGAGACCCTCGACGACCTGCTGCCCGAGGCGTTCGCCGTCTGCCGCGAGGCCGACTGGCGCGTGCTTGGCATGAAGCCCTACCCCGTGCAGATCATCGGCGGCATCGTGCTGCACCGCGCCTGCATCGCCGAGATGCAGACCGGTGAAGGCAAGACGCTGGTCGCTACCATGCCCACCTACCTGAACGCCCTGACCGGTGAGGGCGTGCATGTTGTCACCGTCAACGATTACCTGGCCCGCCGCGACTCCGAGTGGATGGGCAAGGTCTACCGCTTCTTGGGTCTGACCGTCGGTCTGGTCGTCCACGGCGTCGAGGCCGGGGACCGCAAGAAGGCCTACGAGGCCGACGTCACCTACGGCACGAACAACGAGTTCGGCTTTGACTACCTGCGCGACAACATGGTCGTCTACAAGGCCAACATGGTGCAGCGCGGCCATGCGTTTGCCATCGTGGACGAGGTCGACTCCATCCTGATCGACGAGGCTCGTACCCCGCTGATCATCAGCGGCAAGGGCGAGGATTCCAGCGTGATGTACAAGCGCGCGGACGACTTTGCCAAGACGCTGAAAAAGAGTGTTATCGTCGAGCTGGACGACAAGGTCGAGGCCGAGGAGCAGGTAGACGGCGATTACGTCGTGGACGAAAAGCGCAAGACCGCTACTCTGACCGAGTCCGGCGTCAAAAAGGCCGAGGCGTTCTTCCACGTCGAGAACCTGGCCGACGCCGACAATATGTCGCTGCGCCATTACATTGACGGTGCGATCAAGGCCCGCGGCGTTATGCACCGCGATACCGACTATATCGTCAAAGACGGTGAGGTCATCATCGTCGACGAGTTCACAGGCCGTCTGATGTATGGCCGCCGCTTCAACGACGGCCTGCATCAGGCCATCGAGGCCAAAGAAGGCGTGACTGTTGCCGCCGAGAGCAAGACGCTGGCCACCGTCACCTTCCAGAACTACTTCCGCATGTACAAAAAGCTGTCCGGCATGACCGGTACAGCCTCCACCGAGGCCGACGAGTTCAGCGAAATTTACGGCCTGAACATCGTCAGCATCCCCACCAACAAGCCCGCGCCCGCAAGGACCTGCCAGACAGCGTCTACAAGACCGTCAACGGCAAGTACAACGCCGTCATTGAGCAGGTCGCCGAGTGCCACGCCAAGGGTCAGCCTGTCCTGGTCGGCACCGTCAGCGTCGAAAAGAGCGAGGCGCTGTCCAAGCTGCTGAAAAAGAAAGGCATCGAGCACAACGTCCTGAACGCGAAGCAGCATGAGCGAGAGGCCGAGATCGTCGCGCAGGCTGGCAAGCAGGGCGCGGTCACCATCGCCACCAACATGGCGGGCCGCGGTACCGATATTATGCTGGGCGGCAACGTGACCTACATGGCCAAGGCGGCCCTTAAAAAGGAGCTGTCCAAGGAGCTGACTGCCAACCTGGCAGAGCTGAAGGATGCCTACGAGCATGAGAAGGCCCGCGCCAAGGCCAGCGGCACCGAGCTGCCTACCCCGCCGGAGGCCGGTATTGATGCCAAACTCGAGATGCTGATGACCGAGTGCGACGGCCACGCCGAGACCGAGGACGCCGAAATTCTCCATGCCCGCAAGCGTTTTGAGGAACTGTGCGAGGAATTTACCCCCGAGGTCAAGCGCGAGGCGGAGGTTGTCCGCAATGCGGGCGGCCTGTTCATCATCGGCACCGAGCGCCACGAGAGCCGCCGTATCGACAACCAGCTGCGCGGCCGTGCAGGCCGTCAGGGCGACCCGGGTGCATCCCGCTTCTTCCTGAGCCTGGAGGACGATCTGATGCGCATTTTCGGCGGTGACCGCGTCCAGAGCCTCATGGATTCCCTGGGCCTCGACGAGGATGTGCCCATCGAGAACAAGCTCATCACCAACACCATCGAGAGCGCCCAGAAGAAGCTCGAAGCGTCGAACTTTGCAATTCGTAAGCAGGTGCTGCAGTATGACGACGTCATGAACCAGCAGCGCGAGATCATCTACAAGCAGCGCCAGATGGTGCTGGACGGCGAGGACATCTCCGGCAAGCTGCACGAGATGATGCGCCAGGCCATCGACGATGCCTGCACGAACTACCTGAACGGCGAGACCGCCGACGACTGGGATTTTGCCGGGCTGCGCCGCCACTTCATGAACTGGCTGTGCCTGCCCACCGACTTCAACTACACCACCGAGCAGCTGGGCGACCTGACGAAGGAGGGCATTGCCGACGAGCTGTACAAGCGCGGCATGGACATCCTGACCGCCAAGGAAAAGCGCTACGGTGCCAAGACGATGCGCGAGCTTGAGCGCATCTGCCTGCTGCGCAATGTTGACAGCAAGTGGATGGAGCACATCGACAACATGGACCAGCTCAAGCAGGGCATGGGCCTGCGCGGCTACGGCCAGCATGACCCCGTGGTCGAGTACCGCATCGAGGGCTTCGCGATGTTCGATGAGATGATCGCGTCGATCCGCGAGGATGCCGTCCACATGCTGCTGACGATTGAAATCCGCCAGCAGAACGCCGAGCCGAAGCGTGAGCAGATCGCCAAGCCCACCGGCGATAATGCGCCCGGTGATACCGGTGCCAAGGCCCCGGCCCCCGTCCGCGTGACGAAGATCGGCCGCAACGATCCCTGCCCCTGCGGCAGCGGCCTGAAGTGGAAAAAGTGCACCTGCAAGGAGTACCACCCCGACCTGTAAGCAATACAAAAGGCGCTGCCCGGGATAAGGCGGCGCCTTTGTTGTAGGGGGGCGTCTTAGACACCCCGCAGCATGGCCGCTCTCTCCGTAGGGGCGGATTCCATATCCGCCCGCGGAGGGGTCAAGACCCCTCCCCTACAATGCTTTTTTTGAATGGGTAGAGTTGTAGGGGCCGCACATGTGCGGCCCGCAGCTTTCCCGCAAACGACCGCTTATTTTTATGCCGCGGGCCGGGCATGCCCGGCCCCTACGGTGGCAGCGTCTCTGTAGGGGCGAACATGGTTCGCCCGCCCGTTCACCACTTTCCCTTTTAACGAGGTAACATCATGAAAGCCCGAATCATCCGCGAACCCCGCTGCGCCCTACTCTGGCGCATTGACGAAAGCTACCCCAACTATGCCGCCATCGCCCGCGCGGCCAGGCGCTATGACGTCAAGCTCCGCCCCGTCGCGGACGGCGACCTCGGCGGCATTGTCGGGGACCTCTGCGCGGGCAGGCCCGCCCCGGTGTTTGCGCCGCTTATCGCGGTGCCGGACCGCCCGGCCATCATCGTCAGCGGACTGCGCCATGACAACGGCGAGTTGGGCGCGTTCCTTGACCTTATCAAAATGGGCGGCGCGTCCATTCCGGTGCGCAGCATGGTCACGCCCACCAGCAAGGGCTGGACACTGGCAAACCTGCTGCTGGAATTAAACACCGAGCACGAGACCGTGCAGGGCGGCAACGCATGAAGCGCCGCCTGACCGCGCTGCTGCTGGTACTGCTTTGTCTGCCGCTGACCGCCTGCCAAAAGCAGCAAAATTTGTACAGTGCCACCTGGTTCGACCTGTTTGACACTGTCGCCATCGTGCAGGGCTATGCCGACAGCCAGGACAGCTGGAACGCCCAGACACAGGCTGTGTACAGCGATTTACAGCGCTATAACGAATTGTTTGACATCTACCACCACTATGATGGCGTCATCAACCTGTATGATGTCAACGCCCGGGCCGCCGCTGCGCCGGTGCAGGTCAGCGACGAGCTGTACGCATTTTTGCGCTGGTGCAAAGACACCGCTTACCCTGCCGCCAACGGCGCGACGAACATCGCCGCAGGTGCGGTGCTGCGCCTGTGGCACGATGCGCGGGAAAGCGACTCCCCTGCCCCGCCCGACGCGGACGTCATCGCGGCGGCGCTGGCGCATATCGACATAGAAGGTCTGGTTCTGGACGATGCAGCACAAACCGTCTATTTTGCTGACCCGGAGATGGCGCTCGACGTCGGTGCGGTGGGCAAGGGCTACGCCGTGGAGCAGACCGCCCGGGCCGCACAGGCCCGCGGGCTGACCAGCGCCCTGCTGAACATCGGCGGCAACGTGCGCGCCATCGGCACAAAGCCCGGCAGCAAGCCCTGGACCGCGGGTGTTGAGAACCCCTGGGGCGATGACCCCGCGTACATACAGGCCGTCGAGCTGGCCGACGGCGACAGCCTGGTCATCAGCGGCGACTACCAGCGCTACTTTGAGTACGACGGCGTGCGGTACGCCCACCTGATCGATCTGACGACCGGCTACCCTGCCCGCTACGTCAGCAGCGTGGCCGTGCTGGCCCGCGCCGACACCGGAGGTATGGCCGACGCGCTTTCCACCGGGCTGTTCTGTCTGCCCGAGGAGACCGGCCAGGCCCTGGCCGCGCAAAACCACTATGCCGTCCTCTGGATGCACCCTGACGAGACCACGAGCCGGAGCGCAGACTGGCCGCAATAAAAACAACCCCGATTGCCTGAAATCGGGGGTTATATATTTGCTGTAATTTTATACAAACTGTTATGCGCGGGCACACGAAAAAATCCAGAAAGGCGCAGAGGAAATCAAGAGAGCGCATAGGAGCTCGCTCCACTCCGTTCCGCTCGCAATCCGCCTAATCTCCAAGCCAACTCCAAGAACATTCCAAGTCCACACCAAGCAAAATCAACGCATTATCTCATGTTTTCCCGCATGGGACAGAATGAGAGAGGATTGGAAACAAAAAAGAAAGCAGGCCCCGGAGCCGGATGGCGGAGGGGCCTGCGTGTGGATTCTTAACTTGTCTCTTTGTCCTTCGGTGAACGCCCTGTATCATAGTAATATAGAAAAGAATATAAGTCAATATGTGACGATAAACTGTAACTTTTATAAATGCACTTTTAAATTAAAAGCACTTGACAATACTGCCCGTTTAAACGTATGCTATATGTAAAGAATAACGAACGGATAGGAAGTGTTTTGCCATTTTTAACTACGAGTATAAGCCGAAGAAAACATCGCAGGAACTTGTTGCGATGCTAAAGGATGAAAAGGGCATAACCTTTTCCATTATGTCAGAGACAGAGGCAGCAGAATATCTTTCCAAGAGAAATAATTATATGCGGACGGCCTCTTATCGAAAGAACTATGCAAAGCATGAGACCGGCGCGCAGGTCGGAAAGTACATCAATCTGGATTTTGCCTATCTTGCAGAACTGTCAAACATTGACTTCTACTTACGGGAGCATCTCTTGAAGATGTGCATTGATATTGAACATGCACTGAAAGTGGCACTGCTGGCAGAGATTGAGCAGAACCCGCAGGAGGATGGCTATAAAATCGTATGCGACTTTTTGGAGAAGTATCCGCAGGTAAAGCGCTCGATTGAGCAAAAAGCAGATGCGATATTTACGGGTGACTTGATAAACAAATACTTCAATTTATGCTATGTGGTGGATAGCCGGACAAATGCTTGCTCGGTAAAAATCATCAATGTGGACTGCCCTGTTTGGGTGTTGGCGGAAATCATTAGCTTTGGCGATTTGATAAAGCTGTGTGAGTTCTACAGCACAAATTATCGTCAGTTCTTTGCAGTGGCGCTGGATAGGAACATTATCAATCCGGTAAAGAGTCTGCGGAACGCCTGCGCCCATAATAATTGCCTGTTTACTTCGCTTAGGCCAAGCAAAACAACCAGACCGCCGCAGGTGATTTCCAGAATGGCAGCGAGAGTTCCCGGCATTTCCAGAATAGAAAGAACAAAGAAACTTTCCAGTAGACCGGTGTTTGAAATTATCTGCCTGCTTTATGAATACCAATTGGTTGTGAGTCCGAAAGTTAAGGAAAATCGGATGGCTGCGTTGAAAGAGTTTGCAGATGGGCGAATGATAAAACATATGGACTATTTCACTGGGGATGATGGCAACCAGTTGGTAGAATCCACCTTACTTTTTATAAGAAAGGAAGTTGACTTTTTCTCATAATAGGCATATAATACTAATGTAATCAAAAAGATACTATATCTTTTGTGAGGACGACGTTACTGACGCCGTTCTCATTTTCTTTTATGTGTAATGAAATGCAGCCCGTAAGGCGATAAATGCTTTGCGAGCTGCATTTTTGTATCAGAAGGAAAAAGGTCGCTTGGAATTTGATGGAGGTTGGATTTATTGTTTTCCTTTTTTGGAAAAAGAGTTATATGTAAAGAACCTGCTTAGTGGTTATGCCACAAGCATTTTCTGCGTAAATTTTACAATTACAGGTGTTACAACAGAGACGTATACAATGATTCCAAAACCTACAATGTGAGAACAGACATTTTGCGATTGTTGCTGATGACGTGTGCAATAGTTTTCGTTCAAGGCAGTAAGTTTTTCGGCAGTAGACATGTCTTTAGCGGAAATAATTAGCTTTGACTTCTCATTGTAAAGTCCCTTTGACGCTTTTTTCAGATTCGTTGAACGCATTAGAAACTATGATGCTCATTTCATTGAATACTTCAATTTTGCATAGAGCTTGGAGCATTTGTGAAAGGTGTGATTGACTTGCTGTTCATGGCTGTCCTCCTTTTGTGCGAGTTTCTATATGATGTGGAAGTTGCTTGACAACTACTATTATAGCTGGTATTCTCTATTATGTAAATATCAAGTATGATATATAGATGACATAAATTCAACAAGAAATATCGGAGAATTATACAATGAATGATATAAACGAGAAGAAAGCTTCTATTTGGTGCGAGCGATTCGGTAGATTGATGAAAGAAAATGGATATACGCAAGAGGCGTTTTTGAAAGAATATAGAAAGAAATATGGCGGCGGGACACAGGCAAATGTTAGCCGTTGGCTTGGCGTGGGTCGTGTGATAAAAAAGGATGGAACACCTAAAGAGATAGGCTTT